>Ga0265292_1000728_pt1 | contig 38758 bp, 29 predicted proteins | sample Munlanlewell296A_FD_189080 | JGI IMG/M metagenome (GOLD analysis project Ga0265292, IMG submission 189080) | Leachate microbial communities from a municipal landfill in Southern Ontario, Canada - Leachate well 296A | ecosystem: Engineered > Solid waste > Landfill > Unclassified | place: Canada... | reverse complement strand
TCGAAGGTTATTACTACCTAAAAGTTCAAATGCATCGGTTAGTTTAATTCATGCTTCAACAACCTTCGAGGTTTTGATTTCACCAACGATCTGTTAACCTCGAAGGTTTTTACTACCTAAAAGTTCAGATGCATCGGTTAATTTAATTCATGCTGCAACAACCTTCGAGGTTTTAATCTTGCCAACGTTATGTTAACCTCGAAGGTTTTTACTACCTAAAAGTTCAAATGCATCGGTTAATTTAATTATGCTGCAACAACCTTCGAGGTTTTGATTTCACGATCTGTTAACCTCGAAGGTTATTACTACCTAAAAGTTCAAATGCATCGGTTAGTTTAATTCATGCTTCAACAACCTTCGAGGTTTTGATTTCACCAACGATCTGTTAACCTCGAAGGTTTTTACTACCTAAAAGTTCAAATGCATCGGTTAATTTAATTCATGCTGCAACAACCTTCGAGGTTTTAATCTTGCCAATGATGTTCTAACCTCAAAGGTTTTTACTACCTAAAAGTCCAGATGCATCGGTTAATTTAATTCATGCTGCAACAACCTTCGAAGTTTTAATCTTGCCAACGATGTGTTAACCTCGAAGGTTTTTACTACCTAAAAGTTCAAATGGATCGGTTTTAATTCATGCTGCAACAACCTTCGAGGTTTTAATCGATTGGGTGGGGATGGGCTTTTGTTTCTAGTATTTCAAATGATTTTCGAATCTTATTTAAGAAGAAAAAAAAGAAGGCGAGAATAGAACTAAAGCCCAGCCAAGACCTTCGTTCATCTCGCCAATTTTATACATAAGAGGGTGCTTATGTTAGTAATACAAAGTCAATTCTAATGCCAATGATGCATGGCTGAGTAATCAAAAAAAATCATACAATCTTTTCAACTCTATTGTAAAAAAAAGAAAAACTGGAATTATTTACTGAGTAATTATTTCCTGTTGAATGAGCATGGGTGAATCATCGAATAAATAAGTATAGAGACCTCTGAATTATTGTAACACTGTCACTCTGAACACATTCACTTCGTTCAGTGTAAACTCCGTGAAGAGTCTTCTTACGTTCTAAAATTGAGATGTTTCACTTCGTTCAACATGACAATTGTTAATTTTTCAGAAGTCTCTAAGTAAATAAGTTTGGTTTTTCAAATTGTAGCTCATGCACCTTTTTTCTTTATTACATGGCATTAAAATAAAAGGCGATAATAGTGGAAAACAACTTAGCCGAGAATTGTTTTTCAAAAATTACCGCCGCCAATAAAAAACACATTAGTTAGTTTTAAAAAGGTGGACGGCAACCCTGAAAAACAACCCAGCCGAGAATTGTTTCTCAAAAATCACCGCCGCCAAAAAAAACTACCTATGTTTCAAAGAACTAACTGTCTGTGCTTATTTCACAGTTGATTAAACAATATAAATGCCACAATAATGTTCGCTTTTTTCAACAAAAAGGCAGTTACTTGTTAAATGAAGTGTTTCAAATTGAAATAGATGTTATAGTTTGATCAATATTTGGAGTGGATTTACTTCTGGTGGACCTAATGCAGCCGAAGGCAGCTACACCGTTGGTGCTTCAACTTTTAATAAACTTATTATAGCAACCTTCGAGGTTACGATGCCGCCAACGATGTGTCAACCTCGAAGGTTATTACTACCTAAAAGTTCAAATGCAACGGTTAATTTAATTCATGCTGCGACAACCTTCGAGGTTTTAATCTTGCCAACGTTATGTTAACCTCGAAGGTTTTTTACTATATCTAACTGTCCCAAATTGCAATAAGATTTCAATTCAATACAGATTTCAACCACATTGAACACGAAAAAAGCTTAAAAAAGCAAGCATCATTAGGCACACATATTGAATCTACAAAATGACAAAAAACTTAAAGGTTCAAATACGTGGATGTAATTCAGAGGATCAATTTTTTATATAAGATCAGTAAATAATTGAAAATATAGGGTAGTTCTAAAAAAGTAGAGGTTAATATGAAAAAAATAAGTGTATCAATAGTTTTGTTCCTGGTGCTTGCGGCTTTTGGTCTTTTTCTTTTCGCATTTCACCATGCTTATTTTTCATACTCTAATTATTTCTATTATAGTATAAATTAGAAGAATATTTGCAAAAAAAAGAGGTCTATTTTTGAATAAATAACTCACGTTACGCAAAGACATTATTATTTGTCATTCTGATCCCGATTCATCGGGAGAAGAATCTAAAAACTTCTTTTTTGCTCAATTATTAGATTCTTCACTCCACTTCGTTCCGTTCAGAATGACACCTTGCGTAAGGTGACTAAATAATTACTTCTGAAACGGCCTCTTCTGCTTTAAACCATACAACACTTCTTTTATATTTCACCTGTCTAATTACTCACTTTGTTATGAAAATTTCTTTTATAAAATATTCACTTGAACTAAAGCATCAGTTTACTATTTCTTATAGTTCAAGGAAATCTACACCGATTGTTCTGATTAAGATTGAACATGATGGATTTGCCGGATACGGAGAAGCATCGCTTCCGCCTTACTTAACTGAAACACAAGAATCTGTAATAAATTTTTTAAAACTTATATCCCGAATAGACATTGAAGATATTTCTAATTATAAAAAAATTATTAATGAAGTTGATAAAGTCTTAGAAAATAACACTGCTGCTAAAGCTGCAGTTGATATTGCATTACACAATTTGTACGGGCAGATAAATGAAAAACCATGTTATCAATTATTTGATCTACAGCTAACTTTTTACCTTTGACCTCTTTTACGATCGGAATAGATGAGCCAAAAATATTGAAACAGAAAATTTCTGAAGCTGGAGAATTTAAAATATTCAAAGTTAAACTCGGGACAACAGATGATAAACAGATTGTTCAGTTCATAAGAGATGAAACCGATAAGCCGCTTTATGTTGATATTAATCAGGGCTGGACGGATAAATATTTCGCATTGGAAATGTCTGAGTGGCTGCATCGGCAAAATGTTTTATTGATCGAGCAGCCGTTCTATAAAAATGATCTCGAAAAATCAGCGTGGTTAACCGAAAGATCACCGACTCCTATAATTGCCGATGAATCTGTACAAAGATTATCTGACATTGAAAAAATTAAAAACTCGTTTAATGGAATCAATATCAAGCTAATGAAATGTACAGGAATGAATGAAGCATATAAAATGATTCTTAAAGCACGCGAGAATAATTTGAAAGTTATGATGGGATGTATGACTGAAACTTCATGCGGAATAAGCGCAGCAGCTCAGCTTTCATCGTTAGTTGATTTTACCGATCTTGATGGAAATCTTTTGATTACAAATGATCCTTTGATGCGGTTACTGTAGTTGATGGCAGATTACATTTATCTAAAAAAAATGGTCTTAGCATTGATTTAAAAGAGAACTTACTTTTTACTGAATTGTAGTTTTCGAAAATTCATACAATTAAGTTTAGTTTTTTTATTCATTTGATTATATTTTCGCCGTAAAAATTAGGAACGTATTATGCCGAAGAATTATGTCTCTAACAAAGATGAAACAATTAGATTGTTTGAGAATGATTTTTTGGAAGCATTGTCAAGAATTCATTGGACAGTACCATTATGTGTATTTGTACCAATTATTTCGTTTTTATTATTCCGCGGCTTTTACATTTACTATTTACCAATATCCGGTTCATTGTTGTTAATATTAGCAGGCTTAATCGTTTGGACTTTTATTGAATATTTTCTTCACAGATTTGTTTTTCATTATATACCCAAGAGCGAGTGGGGCAAACGAATTCATTTTCTAATTCATGGCATACATCATGATTATCCGAAAGATTCAAAGAGATTAGTAATGCCGCCTTCAGTCAGTCTGCCGCTTGCGTCATTGTTCTTTATATTATTTAATACTTTGATGTGTAATGCGTTTGTGCTGCCTTTCTTTGCAGGATTTTTAATCGGTTATTTGTTTTATGATATTACTCATTATGCTATTCATCATTTTAGTATGCATAACAAATTTTGGCTGGCGATAAAAAACCATCATTCAAAACATCATTATCAAAATCCGGGTTTAGGATATGGTGTTAGTCAACCGACATGGGATTATGTTTTTGGGACAACTTTCCCGGAAAAAGACAGCATTGTAAGTGAGCCGGTTGAGTAAGAAATATTTTGTAAATTAAATTCCTTTCATCCGAGAAATTTTTCACTAGAATAATAAGGACTGAAATTGAGATCTCTTCATGTTTCGATAATGCTTAGTATGATAATTATTTTTTTTCTTCCAAGTTGTACATTGAACTTGAATGCTGAGCCAGAAATATATATCAGATTCAATCAGTTGGGCTATCTTCCAAACGATATAAAGAAAGCTGTAATACTTTCTTATAATAAGCTGGAAGGGAAATCAATATATATTTATAATAATAAAAGAAAAGAAAAAATCTTTACAACAGAGTTTGGAAATAATCTTGGTGCTTATGGTAATTTCCCTTTTACTTATACAATTGATTTCAGTTCAGTTAATTCCTTGGGAGAATATTATTTTAAGTATGCTCGGCAAAGTTCTTATACATTTAGTATTAGTGATAATATTTATAATGGATTAGCTGATTCTCTTCTTCAATTTTTCCGGGTTCAAAGATGCGGCTATACAGATCCGTTCTTACATAAAGTTTGTCATATCTCTGATGCGACAAGTATAATTGACGGGAAACAAACTATTGCAAAAACTATAGATGTTACCGGCGGCTGGCACGATGCAGGGGATTATGTAAAATCATTAAATACTACAGCAGTTGTAACATACTTGTTATTATTTTCTTACGAATTTGATCCGGTTAAATTCGGATTTGATACAAACAACAATGGTACTCCTGATATTCTCGAAGAAGCAAAAATCGGTCTTGATTGGATGCTTCGATGTTACTATCAAAAAAATAAATTAGTTACACAAGTTCAAGATTTACGAGATCATGAAGTAGGTTGGCGTTTGCCCGAAGAAGACGCACTTGGGTTTGACCGTCCGGCTTTTGTTGGTATCGGAAAAAACCTGATTGGAATTTACACTGCAACAATGGCATTAGCTTCACGAATATGGTATGAAAAAATTCGCTTCCCGGAATTTTCCAAGCAATGTTTAACTGCCGCTGAAAATATTTATTCGATCAGAAATCAAGTTCAGGATGTAGATAGCAGCGGAAGCGGGATTTATCTTGATAAAAATTATGAAGGGAAACTTGCACTTGGTGCTGTTGAACTTTATATGACAACATTTAAAACAAATTACTTAAATGAAGCTGCTTCATTAGCTGAGAAAGCAGGTTCCGATTATTGGTGGAGCTGGGGAAATCTGAATTCTCTTGCACATTACAGACTGGCAAAATTTATTCCACAATTTACTGATTTTATAGTGAAAAATTTAGAAGAGTTCAATAAAAAAAAGAAACAGAATCTATTTGAAAAAGGTAATGATATAACATGGGGGACAAATGTTACTTTGTTAGGAATAACATTGCAAAATATTCTTTATAAAAAATTAACGAATGATTCAAAATTTGATTCAGTTGCATTTTCTCAAAGAGATTATATTTTGGGTAGGAATCCTTGGGGTGTTAGTTTTGTATCGGGGTTTGGTAAGAATTATACGAAAAATTTTCATAACCAAATTTCCTTTTTGAAAGGAAAATTACCCGGCGGCTTTTCTGCCGGTCCGGCAACTAAAGCATTTGTTGATAATGCAAAAATCAGTTATGATAAGCCAGATAAATATTTAAAATTTCAGACTGAAAATGATTATTATCGTGACGATAGAATGGATTATATTACAAATGAACCGACTATAACAGGAAACGCAACTGCCATATTCGTTTTTGGGAATTTGGCTTCTGAAAAGAAATAGACTGTGTTTTATTTTGATGCACACGGTTCTCTATTCTCACTTTTAGATTCTCAGTGTATTAAAAATTAACATTTTCGACTGAAAAATGGATTTTCTTTGGCATAGGAGTTGGCTTTAATCAGATGTATAAAATCTAAAAATAGGTCTTAAAATGACAAATTCTATACGGCGAATCCCATCTGGATTTTCCTTTATTGATAAAAACTGGGGAGGAATCTACCGAGGTGGAAGCTACCTATTGATCGGACCTAGAAAATCCGGTAGAACATTAGTAGGTCTTCAATTTGCCCTCGAAGCTGCAAAGTCTTCCGAGGTTTGTTTGTACTTTACACTAATGCGTCCTAAAGATTTAATGATTCAAGCTGCTTCATTGAATTTTGATATTCAGTCATATATGAATCAAAATTTATTAATTGTAGTGCGTGTTCTTCCACCTAATAACGTTTATGATATGTATAATCCTGATGATTATCTTGTTGAATATATTAACGATATTGTTACTGTTGTAGATCAATACCATCCTACTAGAATCATCTTTGATGAATTAACTCCGTTTGTAGGATTTAAGAGTCAAAATTATTTAAAAGATTCGTTCGTTAGGACTTTGGAAACTATCGAAGAAAAAGATATAACAAGTTTATTTTTAATTAGTGAGCCTGCTACGCCAAAAGCCAAATCAATTATTGATGGCCTTTCTGAATATGTTACTGCAACTATTCAATTGAAAAAAGAATTATCAGATAAAGGGGAACGTCTTCAAAGTGGAATAGTTACAATTACACCAAACATAGGTCATACCGAAGGTCAGTTTACAGCAGAATATAGAATTGAACCTTATAAAGGTGTTACAACTGAGTTTACCCCCGTAACACATGTTACAGAAGAATTGCCGAGTATGCCAAGAAGTAGAAATTTCAATAAACCGACTCGAATAGAAATTCCATCTGAACCATATGCATTCTCAAACATTTATAATTACAACGATTTCCTTTTGATACTGAATAACCAGATTGCATTATATAAAAGTACAGGTCAATCATTTAATTTGATATCATTCAAAGTAGACCCTGCAGCTCTGATGAGAGGATTATTAAGTGTCAACCAATTACAAAATGCAATTCGTCTTTCAACAAGCAAAAAAGATAAAATTTGTGTTTTTGAAAACAAAGTTATAGTTTTATTAGTGAGAGCAAGTTTAAAAAGCGCTATTGATCTTATGACAACAATGCAAAATAATCTACCAAGCCACGATCAGAATTATATTAATGCTGTATTAGAGTATATTTCGATATATAATTTAGAGGTAGATGATCGGATTGATAACGCCGAAACAATGATGGATTTTGTTATTGCTTCAGATGCTGATTCACCACAGAGTTATCAGCCGCTCAATAAGTATATTGGATGATGAATAGATATCTAAAAATATTTTTTTTATTTTTTTTTATTATAACTCATCCTATTCTTTCACAAAACAAGTATGAAACTCTAAAACGTCAAGCTGTAATGTTGATGTCAGCGGGAAGATTTAGCGAAGCAGTTGATCAATTAAATAAATATATCGCAGCTAATCCACGTGAAGCAGATGGATATCATAAACGAGGTTTATGTTACGAACAAAGATCAGAATATCAATACTCCGTTCTTGATTTACGCCGCGCAGTAAGATTAGATCCCCAAAATTCCAATATAATAAAAGACCTTAACCGTGTTATTGAAATTTGGCATAAGCAACTTTATCAAAAGATTGATGGCCACACGCGAGACATTGCAATAGATCCGAAATATGCATTCAGTTATTTAGAAATTGGAAAATCTTACCGTTGGTTAGAAGAATGGAGGAATGCAGAAATTTGGTATGATGAATACATAAAACGAGATGACAATGCTTCACCAGATGAGATAATCCGCTACACAGAAATTTTAGCTAAGAACGGATCAATTAGCAAAGGTGAAAAAATATTAAAAACATATACTATTCGTTATCCTGATGATTGGAGGATTTGGAGCAAATACGGATATTTTACATTGTGGCTCGGCAAATATAAAATAGCAGAAGATGCTTTTAATACTTCACTTGGGTTTAAACCATTTTTTAAGGAAGCTGAAGACGGATTAGATCTTGCTAAGAAGGAAGGTTATTTAATACAAAATGTTCCTAGATCGTTTGAACGTACTGAATATCCGATTGACCGTTTTTACCGCTTATTGGAAAAAGATCCTGAAAATGACCAAATACGATTTGACCTTACTAACGAACTCATTACAGCTAATCGAATAGAAGAAGCATTTAAACAATTACAATATCTTCAGCCAAATCATGCTGAAGAAGATAATTTTAAATCGCTTTGGAAAAATGTAACTGAAAATAGAGACAGTACTTTTAAAAAAAATATTGAACTCTATACTGCAACAATTAAAGAAAATCCATCAGATAAAATAACTGTTTTGAAACTAGCCGAATCATATGCAAACTTGTTCTATTACGATAGTGCAATTGAAGTTCTAAATGAATATTTAACAAATATTCCTGAAGACAAGGACCGAGATGCGAGATTTATATATGCTCAATACTCGGCTTGGAACTATGAATGGGAAAAGGCAATAAATCAATTAAATAAATTACTTGAATTAGAACCTAACAACCCCGATTATCAGTTATTACGAGGGCAAATAAGTGCATGGACTTCGGTTGACTTAGATATTTCTGAACAATATTTATTAAACGTCTTAAAAGTTAGACCGAAGGATACTCAAGCATTAATAGCGCTTGGTACTATCTATTCATGGAAAAACAATTTCCCGGAGTCTAAAAAATATTTAGACTTAGCAAAATCAATTGCACCGGAAAGCCCCGATGTCAAAACTGCAATTAATAATTATGAATTAAGACTTGGGGCTTATGAAGAATCCAAAATATTCGACATAAGAAGAGAAGCAGGACGACTTGCAGTTGAAGGAAAAATTGATGAATCTTTTTCTAAATATGAAGAATATATAAATAAAAGGAAGACTTTGTCTAGAGATGAATTAATTGAGTATGCTGATATCTGTTCCGCAGCAAAACAATATGGGAAAGCTATAGAGACATACAAGAAATTAATGGATCAAGAGTTTGACTATAAATTGGCATTGAGACTTGCTCAAGATTATTATTTCATCCAGGATGCAGCTAACGCAAAAAATCTATTAGAGAACTTAAATAAAATTGATCCCGCTAATGATGAAACAACACTACTATTAGCTGATACATATGCTATTTCGAATCAATTATCTAAAGCAGAAGTTATATATCGCAATATGCTGTTACTCTCAACAGATGAAAAAGCAACCCATGATTTAATTGAGAGATTAGCAAATCTCGGTGATTTGTATGTCAAAAATAAAAATTATGAAAAAGCTGATTCGCTTTACAATGAAATTCCAACTACTACTAAAGATCCGGATATAATCAAAAATGTTTTTGATAAACAGATTTTTATGAGCGATGCTCTAATTAATGATTTAAAATTAGATGCCGCAGAGAAATTACTTAATTCTCTAAAAGCAAAAATAAAAAATGAAGAACAAGGAGAAGTATTGAATAATAGACTTCTATTTCTAGGTGATGCTTTAATTAAGGATAAAAAATTTGACAATGCAGAGGAATTACTTGATTATTTAAAAGAAATAGTTAAAAATGATGAACAAAGAAAAGAATTGAATAATAGACTTCTTTTTCTAGGCGATGCTTTAATAAGTGATAAAAGATTAGATAACGCAGAGAAATTACTTGATTATTTAAAAGTAATTATTAAAAATGATGAACAAAGAAAAGAATTGAATAATAGATATTTATTTTTGGGCGATGCTTATTCAACTGAAAAAGATTATGGACAAGCGAAAAGTATTTATTCTGATCTATTGGAAGAAGTTAAAGACTCTGCAATGGTTAGAGCAACAAAAGAAAGAATTAGTTGGCTGCCACCTTCAGGTTTTTCAAGAGGTCTATCTAGTATTAGAGATTTCTTTACAATATTCTTACCTACTAATATTGGTTTAGCGCCATTCTCAAGTTACTATAGAGATAATACTAAATTTAGCCTTTGGAACTACGGGACTCAGCTAGATATCGGGTTTGTAAGCTTTTTATCATTGGGATTCTTCTGGTCTCGTTCAATTATAGAAAATTCAAACGATAGTAAAAGTTTTACTCAATTCAGAGGCACAGCTTCAATTCTTTTTTCAAAATATTTTTCTTTAAGCGGAAGTTACGGTAAAATTAAGATATTGTATGAACCGGATAAATTCAATGGCATTTTTACATTACGTTACGAAAAACCTGAGGAATTATCGCTAACACTGTCTTATGAAAATAATGATGCAAGATTACTATTCTATTCTCCGAATATAATTTATTCAAGATTAAGAACAGATTTTTTCAGATTTAACGGATATTATATTTATAGTAATAATTTCAAAATTTCCAGTTATTATAATTACTTCAATTTAGAAGATGGAAATGAAGGTAATGATTTCCAATTCCGATTGGGGAAAAAATTTCTTCAGAATGGATTTATGGGTTATGAATATTTTTATTCTGACTTTGCATTTACTACCTATTTTTATTACTCACCAAATAATTTTCAATCTCATAGTATTTGGGCAGAATGGAATTATTTATATAAGCCAAATCTAAAATTCAAACTAAATGGTAAAGTTGGTTATGTCCCATCAGTTGATTATGTTATTAACGAATTGAATACAGAGATTTCATATAAACCTATTTTGGATCTTATCTTAACTGGAAGAATAAGTTATAGTAATAGTTACCGTTTTGATTCAAGCTATAATAACTTTTCTTTTTCACTATTTGCATATTGGAGTTTGTTTTAGTTAATACAAATTCTTAAATAATTAAAAATTTTCAAATTAAACCGCTATTCAAAACATTAATAATTTAATTAATTAAAATGAATAAAATATATTTTACTAAAATATTCTTTCTCCTCTTTCTCTCTCTGATCATGTTAACCGTTACAAAAAATTTATTAGCAACGAATTTATCATACGGTATTTTGTTGAATGAGCACTCATGTTTAATACCATCTGAATTATGTTATAGTGAATTCATAATATCATCTAACGATATAACCGGTACTAATCAAGATCCCAAACTTGGAAAGTTTGTCCCAATCACATACGATGTTAATCAACTAAAATATTTTTTTAAAGCCCTTAATAATTCAAAATCAGCTAAAGTAAGAATAGCTTATTATGGTGACTCAATAATTTTTGGCGATGTTATAACGGAGTATTTAAGAGAAAAATTTCAGCAACAATTTTCCGGGCAAGGAGTAGGTTTTGTCTCCACAATAGCTGAAGATTACAGAATGAGGAGAACGATAAATCAAACTTTTTCAGATGATTGGAAAACTGCCTCTTTTATTTCCAGAAATCCAGATAATTTACCTTTTGGAATTAGCGGTATGGTCTCAATTCCTAAAATAGGCAGTTGGATAAAATTTGAAGCGGCAAGTAATTTTAAATTAAGCAGTTCATTTGATATTATTAAAATTTATTACTCAGATGCCGATCAAAATTCAGTAATTGAGTATAAAATAGATAGTGGGATTCAGAAAAAAGTATCTCTTCAGAATGGAAATGATATAAAAGAATTAATAATTAATGATAAAAACGGTGTCAAAAAATTTGAACTACAGTTTATTTCGGGTAAAACTCCAAATTTTTACGGTATTTCTTTTGAGACAAGAAATGGTGTTTATCTTGATAATTTTTCAATGCGAGGTAATACCGGTGTTTCTTTACTAGATATTTCTCCACAAGTATTGAAAGATTTTGATAAGTATTTATCATATGATCTAGTCATTTTACATTTTGGTGCAAATGTTTCAGCACCTAATCGAAGTATCTTTAATATTTATGAAAATAAAATGATAAATGTGGTAAATGAATTTAAGAAAGTATTTCCTAGTGCAAGTTTTCTTATTATTAGTTCTGCTGATAAAGCGATGAAAAAGGGTAGTGAGTTTATTACAAATCCTGAAATCACTTTTTTACTAGAGACACAAAAAAGAATTGCAGAAAAAACTGGAATCGCCTTCTGGAATCTGTGGGAAGCCATGGGTGGATATAATTCTATGAATACATGGGTAAACGTAGCTCCGCCTAAAGCTTTGAAGGATTATTGTCATTTCACTACTGAAGGTGGAGAACGAGTTAGTGAGTTATTCTTCGAATCTATTATTGATGCCTTTCAAAAATATTCCAAATAGGCGCCTATTAATAGAAAGAATTTATAGATTTTTTCTATACTCTTTCTTTAAGGTTTATGAATAACTTATTTTGTTGCAATAAGTTATTAAAAAGTTTATATTCCGTTAGGATTTGTTCACTATTGAGTCAAAAAACTATATTGTACGAAGTTGGGACAGCTTAGACTAGGTGTCCTCTTGAAAAATCGATTTATTCACTAATAATTCTGGCATTCATATTGTTTAACAATATTATTAATAATAATAGATTTTTGTAAGTGAATAATAACAATCAGAAATATCAAATAGCTCTAGATAATAGAGAACTTAAACCACCGAAGCGAAATTTAGGTGCTGAAAAATTAAGAGTGATCTTTTTATCAGGTATTTTTTCGCTTTTCTTAATAATGACTATTATTCTAACACTCCCATTAACAGTATTATCATGGAGTGGCTTATTCGTTTACTCTTCTATAGTATCACTGGTAATCTTCTTATTCATATTATTGATAAGATATTTTGCAACACTTTTCATGGCTTACTTTTATGTTACAAAATATACAGTCCAGGAAACAGATGGATTCTATCCTTTCATTTCTATTATTGTCCCGGTTTATAATGAAGGACTAGTTCTTCAAAACTCTATTGAATCTTTGCTCGATATTGATTACCCAAATTATGAAATAATAATTGTCAACGATGGTTCAACCGATGATACAATCATTGTTGCCGAAGGACTTGTAGGTTATCAAAGAGGCAGGAGCGTATTAGTTAAAATTTCTTTAATTAATAAACCTAATGGCGGTAAAGCGAAAGCACTCAATGCAGGGATCCAATATTCTGAAGCTCAGTTTGTTTTGTGTATGGATGGCGATTCTCAGTTAACTCCTAATTCATTACGAATGGCTATAAGACATTTAAAAGATCCTGCTGTAGGTGCTGTTGCCGGTAACGTAAAAGTTCAAAATAGAAAACATCTTCTAACTGATCTTCAGGCACTTGAGTACTTAGAAGGACTAAATATGCCGCGAAGCGCCCAGGGTTTTTTAGAGATGGTTAACATTATACCTGGACCGATCGGTTTATTCAGAAAAGCAGCATTGAGAGATGCCGGTTTTTATTCAAGCGATACATTTGCTGAGGATGCAGATATAACATTGAAAATCCTTGCCGAAAATTGGAAAATTATTTATGAACCGAATGCGATCGCATATACTGAAGCTCCTGCTTCCATTTATCAATTATTGAAACAAAGATATAGATGGACACGCGGTATATTACAAGCTATTAGAAAACATAAAAAACAATTCATCAATCCAACTGTAAATTTTAACAATAGTATAATATTATGGCAGATGTTTTATGAAGCTTTAATTTGGCCGGCTATGAATATTTTTGTTAATCTTTATTTTATTATTGTAGCTTTATTTTATGGATTATCAAGTTTTATCTTTTTATGGTGGATAGGTATAGCCGTACTAGATTTAATGGCGGCAGTTTATTGCATAGCTGCAGAAAAAGAAGAATTTAGATTAGTACCATATGCAATTATTTATCGTATTGTATTCATTCTTTTAATTGATGTTACAAAAGCAATGGCAACAGTAGAAGAATTTCTTGGTATAAGAATGACGTGGGGAAAACTCGAGCGAACCGGACTCGGAAGATCACCAAGAACAGCAAATAATACAGCCGGTGTTAGATAAAATGAAAAGACTTATTAATAGAGGTTAACATGGAATTAATTCCTATACTTTCATTAATCATTTTGGTTGCAACAATCTCAACCTTTGTTCTAGCTGTAGGTGCATATATCCTCTACAAGGTTAGAGAACGTAAAGGTATAACAGCTCAAGCTGTGCAGCCTTCTGCAATTCCCGCTGAACTTGTAGCTCCTGCACCTTTAATGCAAGAGCAAAGATTCATGACTCATGACCGAAGGACATTCGAACCGCAATCCCCTCAACAAGAGTATGGTTATGAGTATCAGCGTCAACCTGCATATATACCGCAAGAAGAACAATCACGCGGTCCTGAGCTAAGACCTACATTCGTTGCTTCATCTCCGGCTTATGACCAAAGAAGAACCGGTGAAAATGCTCGAACTAACGAATCTGAACGTTCGTCATCAGGCTCTAAGAAAAAATATATGCGTTATACAAATGAAGGTTATGTTGAACCAACGCGTCAAGATCGTAAACAAGAGGATAATCTAAGGTGGCGGTAAGAGAAGCCAAAGGGCTCAAAGTTAATTACCTTATTATTTTCTTAAGCGGATTTGTATTACTTATCACCGCTTTTCTTGTTTTTTTACTCATCGTAAAAAATATTTACGGTAATTACGAACTGAAAGAAATCCTACCTACAAAAAATAACCTTAAGTTTTTAACCGATGAGAAAAAAAGAAAGGCGGGAATACTTTATTCTAAGTATACCGAAATTATGCTTCCTTCCGGAAGTACTTGGTTACGTGATAATGTTGATACTTGGAAAAAATTCATTAAAAATTCCAAATTAGAATATGATGTTATCTCAGATCAGACAATTGAATTAGGTGAACATTTCGATTATAAAATGATAGTTCTTCCCGGTTCAAAATCATTATCCGATAAAGAAATCACGCAATTAAAACGCTATGTAGAAAATGGCGGTAGTTTGTTTGTTACCGGCGGTCCTGCAACGTATTCAGATGTAGGCATGTGGAGAGGATGGGATTTTTTCAAAGAAGTTTTTGGTATGAACTTTAACAGAGAAATCAAACCGGAAGAATCATATAAAGTTCACACACTGAGAGGCAGTTTACCGCTTACTGCACAAATTCCAACCGGATATGCACTTAAGATCGCTACTTGGGATAGACCTATTTATGCAGAAGTACTAGAGCCGCGTACTACACAAGTCAGTTTCTGGTATGATTTCAGAAGGGAAGCCGGACTTGTAAGAGAAGAAATTCAGAAGAGTGCAGGAATAGCTTACGGTAGTTACGGCAAGGGTAGATTTGTTTGGTATGGTTTTGAATTAAATTCTGTTCTTGGTGTTCAAAAAGATTATGTCTATTTCGAAAGGCTTTTCAACAATTCCGTTAACTGGCTTATTTATCAACCAACAGCATTCATAAAAGATTGGCCGGTTCCTTATGATGCTGCTATGATCATTATTCCTACAGTAAAAGAGCAGCCGGAAAATATTTATAATCTTAACTATGGATTAAATCGTAATCAAGCACCGGTAACCTTTTTTGTTGATCCAATACTTACTACACAAAATCCCGCATTGATAAGATCAATTTCTAAGAAAGGGGATATTGGAGCTATTATTGATATTGGATTTCTTGAATCTTCCGAAGATACAATCAATAAACTTTTCTCGAAAGATATACAGAGCTCTACATTAAAATATGCAGCCGATTCTCTCGGCAAGGAATCGGGGAAAACGGTTAAAGCACTAATGCCGTTAAATGGTTATTATGATGATAATACGTTACTATCTATGTCTCAACTAAATTATGATTTCTTGGTCACTGATTCATTAACAGACCGCTCTGTTCCAGAAATTCGTATAAGAAATAATAAACCAATCATGATCATTACAAAAACAGCACGGGATGATTATGAAGTAGTACGAAATTATGGTTTGGTTAATAAGGAATATCAAAGATATACTTATGAAGAAGATGTAGATCGAGTTTTATTTGAAGGTGGACTTTATGTTTTCAAAGTTCATACTGAATATCAATTACAACCACAATATTCTTCTGTAATAAAAGACGTTATTAATTATGCTCGTAGTAAAAAAATGTGGATCACGTCTCTGAGAGAGTTACAAAGTTGGTGGATTCGCCGCTTGGGTGTTGAAGTCCGTTATGAAGTCAGAAGCAAAAGAAGAATCGCAGTTGAGTTGAATAATCCTCGCGATGAAAAAGCGTATGATCTTATAGTTCAGGTCAACTTTAATAAGAGGGTAAGAAATGTTTCGGTTTCATCTGATATAATTAATACTAAGATCCCAAAATATAAGTTAGATAGTGATTCCAAAACTATTTTCTTCTATTTAGATAAAATGGATCCTCATGAAACACGTTCGTTGTTAATAGATTTTGATAACATTGACAGTTAACGACAATAATTTATTTAACCACTGATAAGACCTTTTACAATTGCAATGGCGCTTTTTGCCCTAAACATAAAAGGGAATACCAGCCAAAAAAGCTTGCCAATATTTTTAGACAGAATTATTCTTTTTTGTATAATTTACAGTCGTGTAATTATTGTTTATAGTCTTATCACCTTTAGTAATAATTATTAAAACTGATTTCCATTTATTAAATTGAATATTGTAAAATGATCATTCTCAGAGAAATAATGAAATCGATCAGCTGTCTAAAGAAATTTGCAATGCCTATTCTTTTCCTTCTATTAGCAATTACATTCGGTTGTGTTGAATCATTAACCGATATTCAGACTTCCTCCGCTACGCCTACAATTGATATCTTCAGCCCTAAGACTAATGATTCTGTTAAAGTGGGGAAAAATCCGATTTATTATCAGGCATACGATGGTGCCGGTGGTCAAGGTCTTTCTTTTTATGAACTGTATGTTAATAAAGTATTTGTAAAAAAATATCCGCTGAATACTAATGGAACTAATCCGTTAATCTATTTGGAAGTTGATTCAACTTTAATTCACGCTCGAATTAATTATTCTTTGAAAGTTTATAACACAACGGGTAAGTCAACTGAAAGTATATTGCAGGAAAATATTTACATTAAGGATAAAATACCAAATGCTCCATCAAATCTAATATTATCACGATTGAATGATTACACGGTAATACTGAAGTGGGATGATAATTCAAAAAACGAAACCGGTTTTGAATTATTTAGAAAAGATATAGGTAACGGTATTGTAATAGATTATAGAAAAATTAAAACAGTTAGTGTAAATACAATTACTACAACTGATGGAAGTTTATCTCCGTATGTTGATTATTATTATTTGGTTAGGGCAATCAATGAATCCGGTGCTTCTGAATTTTCTGAAGGAATAAGTACTACAAGTTTAGGCGGCGGTCCATGGAATTTACAAGCTGAAGCTATTGGTGCAAGTTTAGTAAAATTGACTTGGATTGATTTTGCTATTAACGAACAAGGATTTCAGATTGAAAGAATAGATCCTTCTACTAATAATTTCAAGATCTTGGCAATTGTTGGTCCTAACGTTTCAGAATATGAAGATTATTTTGTTACACCAAGCAGTTCTTATAAATATCGTGTAGCTTATTTCACACTAACTACCCAAAGTGGTTATTCAAACGAGGCATCTATTTCTACTTTTTATACTGATGTTTTACCTCCGACCGATTTTAGTGCTGTTCTTATACCCGGATTAGCAGTAAAATTAAAGTGGACTGATAATAGTAAAAATCTTTCTAAAGGAACAATTATCGAACGAAAACTTGGAATAAATGGTCAATTCAAAGAGATAGGAACAACTGCCTCAGATGAGTTTGAATTTTTCGATTTTTCATTCTCAAGCAGCGTAACTTATTTCTATCGCATTAGACAAAAACTGGGAAATAAAGTTTACACTCCTTATTCTGTAAGCATTAGAGTTGATATTCCTTAAAAGGCTATGATAGATAGTGAAACAAATATTAAAACTTTGATTGATAGCCCCAATATTTCTCCCAGTTTGATCATTGATAAAACAGGGCGTGTTATTGCTTTCAGCAGTGATTTAAAAAAATTGTTACCTTCCATTACACCGCAATCAAATTTCTTTGAACTTTTTGATGAAGTAAAATTACTTACACTTCAAAGAATGTTTATTGATGTAAGGAAATATGATACTCCCGTAAGAGATATAATAGATCTTGAAATTGATAAAGTTAAGTATAATTTTGAAGTTGTATTCTCACCTTTGCGCAGTGAAAATAATGTTTACTTCCTGATAAATCTTAATCATGAATCATTTGTTAAAAATACAACCGAAACACAAAAATTTTGGATATCTACCTCGGAACTTGAAAAAATAGCTTATGATAAAAGAATTATTTCAATCGTAAATAAAATCAAGCTGAATTATCCTTTCACATTTATAGAAAAAGCAAAAGTTCAAAAAGATATAAATGAACTTGATGATTATTTCTGGATCAAAGAGTCATCCGGAAAATTAGTTATGGTCAATGATAAATATGCAGATTCGTTAGGATTTAAGCCCAATCAATTAGAGAACAAAAATGAACAGGATTACCTTCCGAAATATTTGGTAAATCTTTATAAAACAGTTGATGCGTATATTATTGATTCTACCAATTCAGTAATATTTGAAGGCATTGTTACCCCGGTTACAAGCGGTGCTAATAGAAATATTTCTATAGCAGAATTTCCTCTCTGCGATCTTGATAATAATGTAGTTGCAATTATCGGCTTTTCACAAAAAAAAGAACACCATGTTCCAGTAACTAAAAATGAATCGGGCAATTTTCTTATTAAGGATTTACCAATTGCAGTTATACTAATTGATAATAATTTTAAAATAACGTCATATAGCAAAGAGTTTGTCCGTCTGTTGAATCTCAATGATAAAGTAGATTTAACACTGCTGGATCTGAGTAAGATTTTTGAAAAGGGGTTTATAACTCAATTCGAAAAATATTTGAAGAACTCCGATAAAAATCCGGAAGTAAAGATCAATTATTTATTTGCTGAAAAAGCTCATCTTAATACTGAAGTTAACTTTAAAAAAATATTTCTTGATAACGACGAATATTTCGGAACTCAGATTATAATAACTCAAAAACTGGATGAGGATTATCAGATAGAAACAAAAGCAAAAATGTACGAAGCATTAATTGAACATTTACCGGAAGCCATGTTTATCTATGATATTGAGAATCTAAAATTTCTTGATGTCAACGATGCTGCATTAAAATTATACGGCTACAAACGGAATGATTTCCTCAACATGGATCTTACCGATCTTTACGCTCCCGAAGACATCCAGACATTGATTCAAACCGGTGATAGTAAAATTGTTCAAGGAAGTTACAGCGGACCATGGAGACAAAAAAAGATTGACGGCACTTCTATTCTAGTTGAACTTAGGAGATCATCAATTGAATTTAGAGGAAAAAAATCGCATCTAAATCTTGTAAGGAATGTTTCCGAACAAGCAGAATTTAAAAAAAGAACTCAAATTTTAGAATCAGCATTTGATAATACAAACGATCCAATAATTATTACTGATAAAGATGGTTTTATTAATGAGATTAATGAACCGGTATCAAAACGCTTTGGTTACTCAAAAAAAGATCTGGAGACACGTCCGTTTATTTCTCTTGCTTCCGATGATGACCGTGCTAAGATAAATAAAAATATTTTTCATTCCGGAATTTTGAAACCGACTATTATAGATATTGAAATAAAAAAACCTTCCGGAACATTTCTTAAAGCTAATTTGATAGCAACACCAATTAAAAATTTTAGTGGCGATATAGATTCATTCTGTCTAATTATCAAACCAATTGATGAGCCTGTAATTACTAAAGATGTAAAGAAAACTCAAGAAGATTCCATCGAAAAAATTGATCCTCCGTTTCTTTCAAATGTTTTCCATGAGCTTCTAACACCTATTAATGTGATTCTCGGTTTTACACAAGAGCTTGGAGAAAGCATTCAAAAACCGAATGAAGAACAGAAAGAAGCCGTTGATATTATTAAACAAAATCAAAAATTACTTCTTCAGATAATGGATAATGCAGTTGAATACTCAACACTTGAACAGAAAGTTGTAAAACTAAAATCCGAACATATCAAGTTCGTAGATCTTTTGAATGAACTTAAAGAGAATACGCGAAAAACCGCTGATGATAAAAAAGTTGAACTTTCCTACGGTAAGATTTCTGCTTCATTGGAAATCGAGACGGATAGGCAGAAGATCGTTTCATTATTAAGTTTATTTATAAAATTTGCAATTCAGATTACCAAAGAAGACAAAATATTTCTCTCGGCTTCTCTTTATCAGGATAGTTACTGCGCAGTCAGTATTAAAGATACTTCTAAAACAATTACTCCTTACTTGTTAAAAGCATTTAATGATATTTTCTCGGAAGACGAGAATATGAGCAGAAGAAATTACGGCTTCTCACGATTCTCTGTTAAACTCGCCAAAAAATTGATTGATTTATTATCAATTAAGAAAGAAACAATTACCAAAGATGCAGATCCGGCTGAATTCGCATTGGTTATACCTCTTAAGTTTATTATAAATGATAAGAAAAAAATAGAAGTGGAAACCGTTCCTCAACAAAAAGTTATTGGTCCTAAGCCAACACAAAAAGTTAGCGGCAAACAAACGGAAAAAGTTTCTACTCCGTCTTCAGCCCCGGTAGAAAAGAAACCGTTGGATCTAACGCAGCTTTCTTGTCTATACTTGGAAGATCAAGTGGATTCGCAAATGCTGTTTAAGAGTCAGATGAAAGACCTTAAGAACATAGAATTTGCTCCAAGTTTTGAAAATGCATTGCCTCTTCTTAAAACAAAAAAATTCGATTTCCTTGTTATGGATATTAATTTACAAGGAGAGTATAACGGACTGGATGCTTTAAGAATTATTCAGAAGATGCCCGGTTATAAAAATGTTCCGGTCATTGCATCAACCGCATATCTATTACCCGGTGCTCGAGATAATTTTATTGCAGCCGGTTTCAATGATTTTGTCTCTAAACCATTATTAAGAGATAAATTAATGGAAGTTCTAAAAACCCTCTTTGCCTGATCTGCATTTTATTTTCAAAAAATTATTTTGCTTGACATTTCTTTCTATGCTTAATAGGTTGGGATTGTTGTTGATCAATTAACTTTGTCACTTCTTAAAAAATATTTGAATATGAGCTTCAAGACATTTTACAATTCACCGGTCGGATTAATTGAAATATGCGGAACGGAAAATTCAATTACATCTCTCTACTTCATAGATGAAGAATTTAATCCCGTTGTGAAATCGAATCAGTATATAGAAAAATGTGTAAAACAGCTTGATGAATATTTCAAGGGAAAGAATAAAAATTTTGAATTAAATCTTCAACCTGAAGGAACAGATTTTCAAAAAAGAGTATGGGATGAATTATTAAAAATACCCTACGGCGAAACTAGATCATATATGGAAATCACAAAATTACTTGGCGATCCGAAAGCGATCCGTGCAGTTGCTAATGCGAATGGGCAAAATAAAGTTTCGATCATTATTCCTTGCCATCGTGTAATTGGAAGCGACGGAAGTCTAACCGGCTATGGTAGCGGTTTATGGCGTAAGAAATGGCTCTTAGAACACGAGCAAAAATTTAGCAACACTGAAAAGCAGCTTAAACTTACTTTGTAAAAAAAAATAGTCATTAGGTCATTCAATTGTCATTAAATAATAAAAAATGGGGGGCAAATGAAACTTGAAGAATTGAAAGTATATGAATTGTCCATAGAACTTGGAGAAAGAATTTGGGAAGTTATAAATCATTGGGATTATTTTCTTAAGGATACAATCGGTAAACAATTAATTAGAGCTGTGGATTCTGTTGCTGCAAATATTAGCGAAGGATTTGGAAGATATCATTTTAATGAAGCTAAACATTTCGGATATTACGCAAGAGGTTCTTTATATGAAACTAAAACTTGGTTGACAAAAGCATACAATCGAAACTTAATAAGTGAAGATGTATTGAACGAGTTTATCAATGATATAAATAATCTTGGTGTTAAGTTAAATAACTATATCAAATCTATCGGTAAGCAGTCATCAACTAAACAACCGAATAACAACTGAATGACTATTAATGACAATTGAATAACTTTTTTATGACTATGATTCTACAAAAAGAAATAACACTCAAACCGAGAGGGCGCGGATTTCATTTGATCACAGATGAAATTGTTTCGCAATTACCTTCACTTGATAAAGTCTCAAAAGGTATTGCACACATTTTTATCAAACATACTTCTGCATCGTTAACTATAAATGAGAATGCAGATCCTACTGTTCGAACTGATATGGAAAATTATTTTAATAAAATTGTACCTGAGAACGCTCCATTTTATCAGCATACTATGGAAGGATTGGACGATATGACCTCACACATCAAATCATCTTTACTTGGTAGCGCTATAAGCATACCGATAACGAATGGTAGATTTAATCTCGGAACTTGGCAGGGAATTTATCTTTGTGAACACAGAAACCATGGTGGATCAAGGAAGATTGTTGTTACGATAATTTCCGAATAGCTAATTTTTACAAGCAGTTTTGTAGATATTCGACCTCTCCGTCTTTATTTTAACTTCATTAATTTCTATTATTCGACCGTCTTTTTAAGAAAATTCTTACAAATAAGATTGATGGTAGGATAATTTCTAAATCAAAGAAGTCCTACTTAAAATTTTTCAAGAATCTTTAGAATTTAGACTCAAAAGTAATATAATAAACTCTTTTTGATGGCAAGATATTTGAATTTAAGAACTAATTACATTGAAAAAATTATACATATAAATTATTTGAGGATTAAATGGAAAGAAGGAAAATTACGATAGATGGAAATGAAGCTGCCGCTCACGTTGCGTACCGTGTTAGTGAAGTTATTGCTATTTATCCGATCACTCCATCATCCACGATGGGTGAATTATCTGATGATTGGTCGGCTAAAAAAATAAATAATATTTGGGGAACAGTTCCAAGCGTTACAGAGATGCAAAGTGAAGGCGGTGCTGCCGGAGCCGTTCATGGTTCACTTCAAAGCGGTGCGCTCACAACTACATTTACTGCATCACAAGGTTTGTTCTTAATGATTCCGAATATGTACAAAATAGCAGGTGAATTAACTCCCGCTGTTTTCCACGTTAGTGCTCGTTCGATTGCGGCTGCAGCTTTATCAATCTTCGGTGATCATAGTGATGTTATGTCCACACGGCAGACAGGATTTGGTTTGATCTGTTCGAATTCAGTTCAAGAAGTTATGGATACTGCAGCGATTGTTCATAGTGCAACTTTAGAATCAAGAATTCCGTTTATTCATTTCTTTGATGGATTCAGAACTTCAGCCGAAGTTGTTAAGATGGAAGAGTTAACCGATGATGATATTCGTGCGATGATTGATGATGAAAAAATAAAAGAGTTTCGGCAGAGAGCTTTGAGTCCGGAAAATCCTTTCATTAGAGGAACAGCACAGAATCCTGATGTTTACTTTCAAGGCAGAGAAACAGTAAATAAATTTTATGATGCATGTCCGGAGATTGTTCAAAAAGCGATGGATAAATTTGCTCAAATAACTGGAAGACAATACCACTTATTCGATTACTACGGCGCACCCGATGCAAAACGAATTATAATTCTAATGGGTTCCGGTGCAGAAACTGCAGAAGAGATTGTTGATTATTTATCACAAAGAATGGAAGAGAAAGTTGGAATTCTTAAAGTAAGATTATACAGACCATTCTCTGCAAAACATTTTCTCTCTGCAATTCCAAAAACAGTTGAAAATATTTCCGTACTTGATAGAACAAAAGAACCCGGCTCACTTGGCGAACCATTATACCTTGATATTGTAACAGCAATCTCAGAAGCGATGAGTTCAAACAATCCTCCGTTTGCTAAGATGCCGAAAATCGTAGGCGGACGTTACGGTCTATCTTCAAAAGAATTTACTCCGGCTATGGTAAAAGCAGTTTTCGATAATATGAAAAAACCCGAACCGAAAAATCATTTCACTGTTGGAATAAATGATGATGTTACTTTTACAAGTCTTGATTACGATGAAAACTTTATGATCGAAGGTGATGAAGTTGTAAGATGTTTATTTTACGGATTAGGTGCTGACGGAACAGTTGGCGCAAATAAAAATTCGATAAAGATCATTGGTGAAGAAACTGAAAATTATGCTCAAGGATATTTTGTTTACGATTCTAAAAAATCCGGTTCAACAACAGTTTCGCATTTAAGATTTGGTAAGAAACCGATTAGATCAACATATTTAATTCAAACCGCAAAATTCGTAGGCTGTCATACTTTCGGATTGCTCGAAAAATTTGATGTTCTCGGTAATATCGAAAACGGCGGTACATTTTTATTGAACAGTCCGTTCAGTAAAGATGAGACTTGGGATAATCTCCCGATCAGAGTTCAGCAGCAGATCATAGACAAAAAATTAAATTTCTATGTAATTGACGGTTACGCTGTTGCTCACAAAACCGGAATGGGAAGCAAAGTAAATACGATCATGCAGACATGTTTCTTTGCTATTTCCGGAATACTTCCTAAAGATGAAGCGATTGAACAGATTAAGAAATCAATTAAGAAAACTTACGGCGCAAAAGGTGAAGAGATTGTAAAACAAAATTTTGAAGCCGTTGATCATACCCTTGAAAATTTATTTAAGATTGATGTCCCGGCGAAAGTTACAAGCAAAATTGAAATCCCGGCGATCGTTTCTGAAAAAGCTCCGGATTATGTACGCAATGTTCTTGGTAAAATGATGGAAGGAAAAGGTGATTATATAAAAGTAAGTGAAATGCCGATTGATGGGACCTTCCCTTCGGCAACAACACAATGGGAAAAAAGAAATATCGCTCTCGATGTTCCGGCATGGGATCCAGAATGGTGTATTCAGTGCGGCAAATGTGCAATGGTTTGTCCTCATGCTTGTATCAGAATTAAATCTTACGACAAGAAATATTTGAATCAAGCTCCTTCAACTTTTAAGATAATGGATGCAAAAGGAAAAGAATTCCCCGATGGTTACGCTTACACAATTCAAGTAGCCGTTGAAGATTGTACCGGCTGCGAAATGTGCGTAGAAGTTTGTCCGGCAAAGAATAAAAAAGAAACTCGCCTCAAAGCGCTTAACATGACTCCTCAAATTCCGATCAGAGAATTAGAGAGGGCTAATTGGGATTTCTTTTTAACGCTGCCTGAGTTAGATAGAAGACTTATCAACACCGGAGTTATTAAAGCACAGCAATTACAGCAGCCGTTATTTGAATTCTCAGGTGCTTGTTCAGGATGCGGAGAGACCCCATATGTAAAATTAGTATCTCAATTATTTGGTGATCGTACAATTATTGCTAATGCAACAGGCTGTTCATCTATCTACGGCGGTAATTTACCTACAACTCCTTGGGCAAAAAATAATGAAGGAAGAGGACCGGCTTGGGCAAATTCTTTGTTTGAAGATAATGCCGAGTTTGGAATGGGTATGCGTCTCTCGATTGATAAACAAAATGAGTTTGCAACTGAACTAATCTCAAAATTGAAAGATAAAATTGGAAATGAATTAGCAGATGCAATTCTTAATGCAGATCAAAAAGATGAAGCGGGCATTTATGAACAGAGAGAAAGAGTAACAGAACTAAAGAAAAAACTTGAAACAATAAAATCTAAAGACGCAGAAAAATTATTGGAAGTTGCAGACTACCTCGTTAAAAAATCCGTTTGGATTATCGGCGGCGACGGCTGGGCTTACGACATTGGTTACGGCGGACTCGATCACGTAATTGCTTCCGGAAAGAATGTAAACATTTTAGTCCTTGATACAGAAGTTTACTCTAATACAGGAGGACAAATGTCTAAAGCTACCGGTATGGGTGCGGTTGCAAAATTTGCAGCAGCCGGTAAACCGACAGCAAAAAAAGATCTGGCAATGATGGCAATGATTTATGGAAATGTTTACGTTGCAAAAGTTGCAATGGGTGCTAACGATGTTCAGACATTACGCGCATTCTTAGAAGCTGAAGCTTACGATGGTCCGTCTTTAATTATTGCTTACAGCCATTGCATTGCTCACGGTATTAATATGGCTAAAGGAATGGAGAGCCAGAAAGCAGCTGTTGATAGCGGTTACTGGCCCTTGTTCAGATACAATCCGGAAAATTTTAATGAAGGAAAGAATCCGCTTAAGTTAGATTCAAAAGCTCCGAGGATCAAACTTGAAGATTATATTTACAAAGAGACTAGATATAAAATGTTAACTAAATCTCATCCGACCGAAGCGAAAGAATTGCTCGTTAGAGCTCAGGAAGAAGTATTGAAGAAATGGAAATTCTATGAACAGATGTCTTCGTTCGAAGTCGGCAAAGACAGTAGCGGAAAAGAAGAAACTAAAAATTGACGAAGTCACTCCGAGACTGATAATTATCGGGAGAGGAGTCTGATTTATTTCAAAATATTTTAGGAGTTAAAATGGATCTCACAACAAAATACATGGGATTGAAATTAAAGAATCCGATAGTTCCTTCAGCTTCTCCGCTTTCGCAAAGTATTGATACTGTAAAAGCTATGGAAGATGCAGGAGCTTCTGCCGTTGTTGTATATTCTTTGTTCGAAGAACAGATCACGCATGAATCCGGTGAACTTGATCATTATCTATCTGTTGGAACTGATAGTTTTGCTGAAGCACTAAGTTATTTCCCCGAACAGGAAAAATTTCATCTTGGACCTGATCAATATTTAGATCATATCTCTAACCTCAAGAAAGCAGTTGATATTCCGATCATCGGGAGTTTGAACGGTGTTAGTACCGGTGGATGGATAAAATATGCACAAAACATTGAACAAGCCGGTGCAGATGCTATTGAACTTAATGTTTATTACGTTGCTGCAAATCAAAATATAACCGGTTCAGAAGTCGAGAATATGTACGTTGATGTATTAAAAGAAGTAAAAAAGAACGTGAAGATTCCGGTTGCAATAAAAATAAGTCCTTTCTTTACTTCGATGTCGAACATGGCACGTAAACTTGATCATGCGGGTGCTGATGCTCTTGTACTCTTCAATAGATTTTATCAACCGGATTTTGATTTAGAAAAACTTGAAGTTGTTCCAAATCTTTTACTTAGCACAAATTGGGAGATGCGTCTTCCGTTAAGATGGATTGCAATTCTTCATGGTAATATCAAAGCAAGTCTTGGTGCTACAACTGGTATTCATAATCATACAGACATTTTAAAAATGATGATGGCAGGTGCCGATGTTGCAATGATGGCTTCTGAACTTTTACTTAATGGAGTTGGACGTATCACTCAAATTTTAGACGGAATGAAAAAATGGATGGAAGAAAAAGAATATGATTCGATTGATATGATGAAGGGAAGCATGAGCCAAAAGAAAATTGCTCAGCCGGCTGCTTTTGAAAGAGCAAACTATATGAAAACTTTGCAGAGTTATAAATCGCTTGTTTAATATAGTTCACCATAAAGACACGTAACTTTTTCATGGAGACCAATTAAATATTTTTATACATAAACCCCACGCTTCAGTGTGGGGAGGGTTTAGGAACTCGAACTATGCAAACACTAAAACTTCCATACTTGAAAAAAGTTGGTCAGCGGGGAACAATTAGTATATGGATCGTTGACGGAACATATGTTCGTACCCATATTGACGAAGAATTTACAAATTGCGGGCAACATTATAATTTCAAATACATTCCTAAAAATGAATTCTGGTTAGATCATGAAGGGAAAGCGGATGAACAAAAGTTTTTTATTGATCATCTGCTTGTTGAACATAAACTTATGGGAAAGGGTGTCTCTTATAATGAAGCTTTAGAACAAGCCGACAAAGTCGAATTATCTGAAAGAAAAAAATCCGGAGATGTTAAAAAATTAACTAAAGGGAAAAATCTTCCGGATGCAAAAAAAGTCCATATTAGACTATGGAAGAAATTAGAAACACCTGTTAGTGTTTGGATTATTGACGGCCGGCTTGTTAGAAGTGTTTTTGATGTAGATTTTACTGAAGGCGGACATGATTATGTATATGAGTTTGTCCCGCAGAACGAAGTTTGGATTGATAATGATTTGGAAGAAGTTGAACGTCCATATGTTTTACTTCACGAATTACATGAGAGAAATCTAATGGCAAAGGGATGGGATTACGATCGCGCGCATGAAGATTCAAGCAAGATAGAAAATCATTGTAGACACAATCCTAATGAATTGCATATTGCTTTAGGAAAAGAGGGTTGGGAATGAGTAATTAATTTTATTGTTCTCTTTTCAGAACCTATATGCTGTTTTCCCCCCAAAAGTATACTTTCTGCTTCTGCAATTATGCCTGCGGCCGATAAGCTCGATATCTCATTCCCAAATATTGGAGAAAGTTTCTGAATACATCAAAAAACGAACTGCTAAAAAACATTTTCAATTTATAACCGTATATTGGTACTAGAATTATTATTAATGTTTAGGAATAACAAAATATGCTTAACAATGGCTTCAAAGATCTTGGACTTTCCGATGAAACACTTCATGCGATCCATTCAAAAGGATTTGAAGAACCGACAGAAATCCAAAAAAAAATTATCCCGCTTATTTTAGAAAACAAAGTAGATTTAATAGGACAAGCTCAGACGGGAACAGGTAAAACTGCCGCTTTTGCAATTCCGATTATACAACAGCTCGTAACAAGAGCAGGTCATCTGCAGGCGTTAGTTCTTGTACCTACACGCGAACTTGCTATTCAAGTTGCCGAAGAATTTAATTCTCTTCGCGGTAATAAAAATATTCACGCCGCTCCAATTTATGGCGGGCAATCTTACGATACTCAACTTAGAAGACTCAAGAAAGGTGTTGATGTTGTTGTAGGAACACCGGGAAGAATGATTGATCTTCTCAATAAAAAAAGTATGTCGCTTTCGGAAATATCATTCGTAGTTCTTGATGAAGCTGACGAAATGCTCAACATGGGTTTTGTTGATGATATCGAAGATATTCTTTCAAGAACAAATCCGAATAGAAGAACACTTCTTTTTTCGGCTACAATGCCCGAAAGAATTGCAACACTTGCTAAGAAGTATATGGGTAAGAGGGAGATCATCCGCACAAAACATTCCGGTGAGACAATTCAGCTTACGGATCAAATTTATTATGAAGTAAAAGAATCCGATAAATTAGATGCACTCTGCAGAATTATTGATACTACAATTGAATTTTACGGATTGGTTTTCTGCCGTACAAAAAATGATGTTGATCATGTTACATCAAAGCTGAATGACCGCGGTTATGATACTGAAGGTTTGCATGGTGATATTTCCCAAAATGTTCGTGAAAGAATATTAACGAAATTCAGAAATAAAAAAATAAATGTACTGATCGCTACTGATGTTGCAGCACGTGGTCTCGATATTGATGAACTAACTCATGTAATTAATTTTGCATTACCGCAAGATCCCGAAGCATATCTTCATCGTATTGGCAGAACCGGACGTGCAGGCAAAGAGGGAACAGCTGTAACTTTTATCACTCCCGAAGAATACCGCAAATTAATGTTCATTAAAAACTTTACTCAAACTGAGATACGCAAAGAAAGAATTCCTCATATCAATGATGTTATTAATTTTAAAAAAGAAAAAATTGCTGCACAGTTGAAATCAATGATGGAAGTAGGGCTTGCACATAATTACATTTCGTTGGCAAAAGAGATGATAAGGAATCACAATCCGGAAGATGTAGTTGCTGCTTTGATAAAATACACTTATCAAAATGAACTTGAAGAAGAAAATTATGCAAAGATCCACGATCTCTTCGAAAGAAAAAGATCATTAGATTCTCGAGATGATCGGCCGATGGGAAGAAAAGAATATGCTCGTAACGGTGAGCGTTCAAGAGGAATGAAAAGCAGTGATTCAAGAGAAAACCGTTTTGAAAGAAAAGGAAAATTCAGTTCTGATAAAGGTAAATCTAGAATGTTTCTTGCTTTAGGAAAAAAGGATGATCTTAATCCAAAAGAATTATTATTGATGCTCAAGAAGAAAGCAAATGTTAGTCCTGATTTAGTTACAGGTATTCAAATATCCGATGCGTTCTCATTCTTTAATGTCCCGCCAAAAGAATCCGAGATTATTTTGAGCAAGCTCAATTCTAAGGATAAAGGCAAAAGACCGATCGTAGAAAGAGCGAAAGGAAAGTAGTTATCGGTTGTGCGTTGTACTGAGTTCTTGGTGTGTTGTTTGTCGTGCTGAGTTCTTGGTGCGTTGTTCGTTGTGCTGAGTTCTTAGTGTGTTGTTTGTTGTTCTTATTACTTATTTCTTACTTCTTAAATCGTAATCCGTAAATCCCTTCATACTTCGTAATTCGTACTTCGTAACTTGTGCTCCTTACTTCTTATTTCTCCCTTCTTAGTACATATTTTTTCGTGCTTGATTATTTGGTTGTATGATTGTTTGTCCGTAGTTCGTTTTTAACCTTTCACGAGAAAACGAAGGATTAATAATCATAAACCGTCAATCCCTTCATACTTCGTACTTCCTACTTCGTAACTTGTATTTCTTACTTCTTAAACCTGTCCCAAGTCAACGAGGGATCGTAATTCGTAATTTGTACTTCATACTTTCAAATCGTACTCACAAAATCTCGTAAATAATAAAATTCTTATTAACTAAATTAATACTTGACAATCTGATGATTATTTGTAAATTGGAATCACTTTTGGATTAGTTTTGTAAAAATCAACATAGTACTGATGTATGGGGTCACGATATGGGGTTGATAATTGATTTTCAGTTCTTCAAGACCAGTTGTTTTATTTTACTAATTATTATTAAACAAGATTAAAAGTATTCAATAGAGTAACAAATTTTTCTTATGAATGGGGTCAACTTATGGGGTTGATAATTGATTTTCAGTTCAACAAAACTTGCTGTTTTATTTTACCAATAATATTTATTAAAAATTAAAAGAATTCAATAGAGCAAAAGATTTTCTTAAACAAGATAAATCTTCTTTAACGTCTTTAATGAAATATATTCTCTTTTTTTCTATTTCTTTTAGTTATATGTGAGTGACTAAGCGGAGCTGTATCTGGTTATCAGTGATTGGTGAGATGCAAAAGAGGAGAAGGCAGAATGATAAAAGCACTGGACTGCAGAATACTCGTCACTATTGCCTAATTCTTATTTCTGAATTCTTATTTCTGAATTCTTATTTCTGTATTTTTACCCCAGTATTCTTATTTTACAACTAGTATGGCGTTAGTATGAATTACGAAGTACAAAGTTTAATGAAAAACAGACCTTGAACATCGAACTTTGGACATTGAACAAAGAACAAACAATTAAACAAAGAGAACCAATCACTAATAACTAATCACCAATCACATATTTTATGTCTTACAAATCAAGCTTGCTTAATAAAATCAACAACAAATCTGCCGTCATCGGTATTATCGGGCTCGGTTATGTTGGACTACCTTTAGCATTAACATTTGCTGAAAAAGGATTTAAAGTAATTGGATTCGATATTGACGAAAATAAGATTCCGATTTTATCAAAAGGGAAATCTTACATTAAGCACATCCCTTCATCCAGAATCAAGTATCAAGTATCCAGAAACAAGTTCGAAGCCACCTTTGACTTTTCACGTTTGACCTTTTGCGACTGCATACTAATATGCGTCCCTACTCCATTGAATGACAAACACGAACCTGATATTTCATTTGTTGAGAATTCCGCTAAATCAGTTGCAGAGTATTTACGTCCCGGACAATTAGTCGTACTTGAATCTTCTACCTATCCCGGAACGACAGAAGAGATTTTACTTCCGTTGTTCGCTAATGCTCACAGTGGTCAGAATTCTAAAAACACTGATCACCGATCACCGATCACTGATCACAGAAAAAAGTTCACCGTAGGCAACACCTTTTTCCTAGCTTTCTCTCCCGAACGTGAAGATCCCGGTAATAAAGAATTTAATACTTCAACAATCCCAAAAGTAGTTGGCGGAGTAACACACAATTGTCTCAAAGTATCTTGTGCATTATACAGTCAAGCAATCATGCATGTTATTCCCGTCTCTTCCTGTAAAGTTGCTGAATCTGCAAAACTGCTTGAGAATATTTACAGATCGGTCAACATTGCATTGGTGAACGAGCTAAAAATTGTTTTCGACAAAATGGGAATTGACGTTTGGGAAGTGATCGAAGCAGCTAAAACAAAACCGTTCGGATTCCATGCATTTTATCCCGGACCCGGTTTAGGAGGGCACTGCATTCCGATAGATCCTTTCTATTTATCTTGGAAAGCTAAAGAGTTTGGTGTAGAAACTAAATTTATTAAACTCGCCGGAAAGATCAATACTCAAATGCCATACTATGTTGTTCAAAAGACAATTGAATTACTTAATGACAATAGAATAACTATCAATGGCGCAAAAATTCTTATCCTTGGAGCGAGTTATAAAAAAAACATAGATGACCTGCGCGAATCACCCGCTCTCAAGCTAATTGAAATTCTCCAGGAGAAGGGTGCAGAAGTTGACTATAGCGATCCCTTTATTTCCAAACTTCCTCACACGCGTAAATACAACTTTGAGCTTTCATCTATACCTCTTACCTCTAGTTCTCTAGCTTCTTACGATATTGCTATCCTCTCCACCGATCATGATGCTTTTAACTATAAACTCATAACTCAACATTCAAAACTCATAATTGATTCTAGAAATGTTTTTGAAAGAAAAGGAATAAAATCCTCCAAAATTATTAAGGCGTGAAAAGTCGGTTCTTAGTACGAAGTTCGTTGTTCGTAGTTCGATGTTAAACTAAGAACACATAACAAAGCACCAAGAACTAAAGAAATAAGAGGGGAAAATGAAAATAAATAGTTTACACAAATTGAATCATGGATAGAAGCAAGACAAATAGTTAATCAGATTTATCAATTATCTAATAATACTAAGTTTTATCACGATTATGGTTTGAAAGATCAAATACAAAGAGCATATGTTTCAATAATGAGTAATATAGCCGAGGACTTTGATAGCGGATCAAATAAATCATTCATAAATTTTCTTAATTATTCCTATCGTTCAGCATCTGAAGTCCAATCATTGTTATACGTTTCTATCGATCAGAATTACATTGATAATAATAAATTTGAAGAACTAATGAATTACACCATAAAAATAAAAAATTTAATCGGCGGTTTCATCAAATACCTTAAAACCAAGAACTAAGCACCAAGCACAAAGAACAACGAACCAAGCACCATCATTAAGCCTAGTAGATTGTTGAAATATTTTATAATACATTTAAGTACAAATTCTAAATGATAACATGAATAATAACTTGTACTGGTCATACGCAAAAAAACCGTTAGACGAAAAAATTATCATAGAGCAGACCCTTAAGTATTCCGATTATGACGAGCTAATTTCATTAATAAAAAAATATGGTATTGATAATTGTAAAAAAATCTGGGAATCTGTTCTTATTCCAGACGAGAGATTAAGAAAACTCAATCATTTTTTGGCAAAATTTATTTTTAGGATTTCAATGGATAGCACATTTGTTGATACATATCTAAAGAAATATTCTAAAAAAAGATCAGAGAAAACAAATGAACTTCTTAACGGATAAAACTTCCGGCATATTTAATGAAATTTCTGATCTGGATCTATTAAAGTCTTTTACTTTTGTAGGCGGAAGCCGCCGCTGCATACTATCTGAATCATAGACTTTCTGAAGACCTCGATTTTTTTACTTGGACTGCATCTCTACCATCAGAAACAGATCTTTTTATTAAAAAAAATTTCAAAGAATAGACAGATTCAAATCGTTAATTCCGGTAGTCATTTGCTAGATATTTTTGCTGATGGTATAAAACTAACTTTATTTGCAAATGATTGGGATATCCTCCGGTCTAAGCGGTCGCTGCTAAAAAATAATATCTTTATTGCAGATACGGATATATTATGTGCTATGATAGTTAATGCTCTTACTTTAAGAGCAAAATTTCGGGATTATTACGATCTATATGTTTTCAATAAAAATATGTTCAGTATTAATGAGATATATGAATTTGCACTTAAATACATACCCGGTATGACAAAAAAAATATTTTTTATGCAGATGACATACATAGATAATATAGAAGATGAGAATATTGATCATTTAGAACCGCGATATAATGTATCATTGAAGATGATCCAAAAACATTTTGAAAATGAACTGCAGAAAATCCTATAAACAAACATCCATCAGTCAATCATCCAAACAATCAAACCCTAAGTACGAAGTATGAATTACGAAGTACGATGTATGAAGTACGATTTACGAATTACGAAGTCTGAATTACAAATTACAACTTGTCTGCCGCTAGGCATGATTTATTATTCACTATTAATCATTTATACTGACAACTATCAACTGACAATTGACAACCGATCACTATTGCCTAATTCTGATTTCTTATTTCTGAATTCTTATTTCTTATTTTTTTAGACTGACAACCAATCACCTATAACTAACTAACAAACATGAAAAAAGCACTCATCACCGGAATTACCGGCCAGGATGGAAGTTATCTTACTGAAATTTTACTTGATAAAGATTATGAAGTTCATGGTATAATTAGAAGAAGCAGTTCATTTAATACCGGAAGAATTGATCATCTATATAATAATCCCGAGATTTTGGGTAAAAGACTTTTTTTACATTATGGTGATGTTGTAGATACTAGTAATCTAAATCGCTTATTAGAAAAGATCGAGCCTGACGAGATCTATAACCTTGCAGCTCAATCACATGTCAAAGTATCATTTGAAATTCCGGACTACACAGCACAAGTCGATGCGCTTGGTACATTAAGGTTTTTGGATTCAATACGTGAAGTTGGAATCGAGCGGCAGGCGAGATTCTATCAGGCGTCTACCTCTGAATTATTTGGAAAAGCACAGCAGATACCACAAAATGAAGAGACCCCTTTTTACCCACGCTCTCCTTATGGAGTGGCTAAGCTTTATGGTTTCTGGATTACAAAAAATTACCGCGAAGCTTATAACCTCTTTGCAGTAAACGGTATTCTCTTCAACCACGAATCTCCGCGTAGAGGAGAGACATTCGTTACACGCAAAATTACACGTGCCGCTGTTAGAATTTTACTCGGATTACAAAAAAATCTGACACTCGGCAATCTCGATGCTAAACGTGACTGGGGTTATGCACCCGAATTTTGTGAGGGGATGTGGAAAATGCTTCAATTAGATCAGCCGGAAGATTTTGTTCTTGCAACCGGTGAAACACACACCATCCGTGAATTCTGTGAAGAGGCATTCAAAGAATTAGGTATTGAAATCGAATGGTCTGGAAAAGATGAGAATGAAAAAGGTATAGTAAAAAATGTTCGTAGTGCTGAAGTTCTTAGTACTTTGTTAGAAAAGAATTCTAACTCTCAACCAAGAACTAAGCCTGTCCTGAGCGCTAGCGAAGGAAACATTGAACCACGTCCTGAGCCTGTCGAAGGACATGCATCCAAACATCCAATCAACCATGCAAACATACAACGTGGATGTGTTTTAGTCTCCATTGACCCTTCCTACTACCGCCCTACGGAAGTTGATCTTTTAATCGGTGATCCCTCTAAAGCAAATCAAAAACTTGGGTGGAAAGCAAAAGTGAAGTTTGAGGAGTTAGTAAAAATAATGGTGTTAGCCGATCTCGAAAAAACTCTCAAAAGAGGATTCTAATCCGTGAAAATCCGCTTACTTAATTTTGAGTCAGAACTCTTAGTGAAATCGAAAAGTTGTCTAGCTTCAGTGTAATATTTAGTTCAAAAATATTTTTATATAGACCTCAAAAAAATTGCGTTAAGAAATTTAATGAATGAAATGTTAAACAGAAAATGCTGTCTGACGATCCCGATTTCAATAATTCATTATTTAGAAAATCATCGGGAGAGGAGTTTATTTTCCGTAATGAAGTGAATCAAATTTTAGCTGATTTTTTTGCAGTCTTGAACTTTTGTAACTTTTCTTTCAAGAGAAAAGTTAATAGGGTTATTTGCAGACTTGAACTGGGTTTTATCCCGAACTTGATAAGGGAATACTTCTCTTTCAAGTTTACCCGCAATCATATTGGGCATGGTTTTCCCGGCACTTGTCCGGCGAGCCTCCTGACGGATCTTTCCTACGGAGAAAAGTTGATAATAAATAGTTATACTTCATAGCATGAATAAAAGCTCAAAAATCTACATCGCCGGTCACACCGGCTTAGTTGGATCCGCTATTTTGAGAAAACTCAAAGCAGAGGGGTATAACAATCTTGTTCTGAAAACTCTTCAAGAACTTGATCTCCGCAATCAACAAAAAGTGAATCAATTTTTCGAAACCGAAAAACCCGAAATAGTTATCATCGCTGCAGCCAAAGTAGGCGGCATACTTGCCAACAATACATACCGCGCAGAGTTCTTGTACGATAACCTTATGATCCAATCAAATATAATCCATGCATCCGCTTCGAGCGCAGTCGAGAAGCTGATCTTCCTCGGCAGCTCATGCATCTATCCACGTGACTGTCCCCAACCAATAAAAGAAGAATACTTATTAACCGGACCGTTAGAACAAACAAACGAACCATATGCAATAGCAAAGATTGCTGGGATAAAACTTTGCGAAAATTATTATAAACAATACAGCTGCAATTATTATTCCGTAATGCCTACAAACCTTTACGGTACTAATGATAATTTCGATCTCGAAACTTCCCACGTCCTCCCGGCACTCATCCGCAAATTTCACGAGAGTAAACATTCATCCAACCTGTCCGGCAAAAGAATGAGGGATCAATCATACATCCAAACAACCAAACAACCAAGCCCTGTCCTGAGCGCTAGCGAAGGATCTCAAACTATTCACTCTTCACTCTTCCTTCAGTCACCGTCTGGGGCTCCGGCACTCCTCGCCGCGAATTCTTATACATTGATGACCTAGCAGACTCTCTCTTTTTTTTACTGAGCGAAGTCGAAGCAAGGGACATTTATGATCAAGGAATCACACACCTTAATATCGGCACTGGAGTAGATTTGACTATTAAAGAATTAGCTGAAATGATAAACGAGATTGTCGGTTTTAAAGGTGAAATTGTTTTCGATACTTCTAAACCTGACGGCACCTCTAGAAAATTGTTAGATGTAAGTAGAATAAACGGGCTAGGATGGAGAAGTAAAATTGATCTCGAAGAAGGTATTAAAAAAACATACGAATGGTTCTTAAAACATCAATGATTACTGATCATAATTAAATAAGTTATAAAACAAAACTCAGGTTCTCGAAAAAAGTGCAGTACCAATATTCGCGTAAAACAAATTTGGAAATCAAATTATAAGGATATATATTTATAGTATATATTAGATAAGGACAAAAATGGAAACAGCAAAATTGTTTAAAAATGGTAAAAGCCAGGCAGTACGGTTACCAAAAGCGTATAGATTTAAAGGTAATGAAGTTATGATAACAAAAGTAGGTGATGCAGTGGTTCTTTACCCCAAAAAGGTAAAATGGGATCTGTTAATTAATAGTCTTGATAAATTTAGTGTTGACTTTTTGACTAACCGGAATCAAACCAATCCGGATAAACGAGAGGAGATTTTTGTCTGAAATATTTATTTGATACGAATATTTGTATTTACTTAATAAAGAACAAACCGGAAAGTGTAATCAAACGCTTTTCTAAAATTCAACCAGAAACTATAGCAGTTTCAAATATTACCGTTGCGGAGATGTATTACGGAATCGCAAAAAGCTCTAGACCTAATGAAAATACTGTTGCTTTGGAAGAATTTTTACTACCGTTAATCATAATAGATTTTAATAAAAATGATGCTAGGATTTATGGAAAGATCAGGTCTGAATTAGAAAAGAAAAGGAAAATGATTGGAGCGATGGATCTATTAATCGGCGCACAGGCTTTGAGCAGAAATTTAATTCTTGTAACAAATAATGTAAAAGAGTTTCGTCGCATTGCGAATCTAGAGATTGAAAATTGGGTAAGTTCAAAATGAACTACAACCGATTACTAATCCCTGTCCTGAGCAAAGCGAAGGAACAATCATTCATGCAACCTGTCCCGTGAAATGTGGTTTTTACTATTTCATGGGACCAAACATCCAAACCCTAAGTACGATTTACGAAGTACGATTTAAGAAGTATGATTTACGATTTATCATTTATACTGACCACTGATCACTAATGCCCATTGCCTATTTCTTATTTCTGAATTCTTATTTCTTATTTTTTTAGACTGACAACCGATCACCGATCACTTTCCTGAGCGCTAGCAAAGAAACAAACATCCAAACCCTAAGTACGAAGTATGATTTACGAAGTATGAAGTACGATTTAAGAAGTATGAATTACAAAGTACGATGTACTGACCACTGACAACTTACTAAAATTGTTAATTTTGTTGTTGTGCTTGAAACTAAATTAAAGGATTTTGAATATAAATTTTATGAGTGGGGGCAGGTTCTCAGATTTGATAACGCACATGGCTATCCTCATATGGATAAGTTGGACAAATATGGAAATAAAATTGAAATACTCAAATTCGATTATCTTACCAATAAAGAAGCACTGACAATTTCTATTGATTTGATTAAAAATAATTACAAAGATTTTGTCAAAAGTTTTTTAGGAAATAATGGAAATTAAAGAGATGAAAAAGAAAAGTTTAACAATTAATGAAATAGAAAACAAAATAAAAAAAATGGGCGGTGTCGAAATAAATGATAAGGAATTTTCTTCCGCTGATGAATATAAAAAACTTCATGATTATGTAAAGCGGATTTTTAGAAGACCCAAGAAGGACATTGCAC
>Ga0265292_1000727_pt1 | contig 38793 bp, 61 predicted proteins | sample Munlanlewell296A_FD_189080 | JGI IMG/M metagenome (GOLD analysis project Ga0265292, IMG submission 189080) | Leachate microbial communities from a municipal landfill in Southern Ontario, Canada - Leachate well 296A | ecosystem: Engineered > Solid waste > Landfill > Unclassified | place: Canada... | reverse complement strand
CGACTCGTGCAAGTACTTCACGCCAAACAAGCCCACCCCCGCTCCCAAGTCGTGCGGGACGTGCGGAGAATCTGAGGAGACGAAAGCGGGGCGACGGTGCAATGGCCACCATGGCGGCGCGTGCGGGGATAGCGCGAGAGGGTGGAGCTACTGGAAGCCCATTCCCACCCCCGCGAAGGATGGGGCTGCGAAGCCAGCGTCGCCGCCAAGGGCGACGTTGTCGCCCGGCTATCTACTGTGCGACACGTGCAAGAGCAATGGCGATCCAGAGTGCGGAGAAGCACAAGCACTGCGAGGGATCGCACATACCTGCGCAGCGTACGCGCCAGCGGGCAATTCATCGGCACCGAACGATAACTGCGATCCCCACCCCGCGCCCGATGCGTTCATAGACATCGTTTTCGACGGCCCTCCCGGTCCTGTGTGTGGCCGGTTCGTCGAGGTTGAGTTGCCCGATGGCCGTTCGTGCAACGTGGGCGAATGGATCGATCGCAAGAATGGATTGTGGGCGCTTCGGATACCGCGAGCGCACCCCGCGCCCGATGCGGGGCGGGACGCGACGCCGGAATCGATCTTCCGCGCAGCAAGCTGGGCAGGAGGCACGCGAGAAGAAGCGCTCCAAGCCGTCTGGGACCACGCGCAGAACGCCGTGCGGGTCGAGCTTGAGCGGTGCCAGAGAGTCGTGGAGGCGGCGAGGGAGGTGATCTGCGGAATTGCTTGGCGCATGTATATCGGTTCGCATCCAATGCACAGACTTGGGATGGCGCTTCTGGCCCTCGACGCCGCGGGCGGGAATAGCGTGAGGGGAGAAAAGGAATAGCCATGTTTCTACGACTCACAGATCCATCGACTCCGTTTGAAGTGACCGTCGCGCTGCACAACGGGGAGAAGGTCGAACTTGGCCGCTTTCGCACATCGGCTGAAGCGGAGGACTTCGGCGCGCGACTGACCCGCGTTTCAGCCGATGACACAAGCGCTGTCCTGCACGAGTTGATCGATTGGGTCAATGCGCGCGACGACGAAGAGACGCTGCATCGCCCCGACGAGAACATTCACAAGAAGTCGATCCGATGTGGATGGGAGCAAATCCGAACGGAGTTGCACCGCAGGATCGAAGCGCTCGGCATCGACTGGAACGCCGCGGGCGGGAAGGAAGGCGGCAAGTGAAGATCCCCGTTGTGATGAACATCGAAACACGCCCGGGTATGCCGAACCGGTGCAGCTTTGACTGCCCGGCGATGAACTTCTCCCGGTTCTGCAAAGGGTACCCGTGCAAGGACGGCACTGCGCGTACTCTGCCATACGACCGCGACGGCTACCCGATTCGGTGCGCTGCGTGCAAGAACGCCGAGGTTCCCCAATGACGCCCCTCGAACAGGCGCGGGAGGTGCTGGCGTTGGACGCGGAGGCGACGGCGGGACCGTGGAGCCAGGACAGTGACACGGGCGACGACGAGGAAACGGGCCAAGAGTGGGAGAACCCAAACGGGGTTGTTCTCGACTGGGAGGGTGGAGAAGTCTGCGAGTCCTACGAGAACGAGCCTGCGCCTGAGTTCCCGACGTTCAGCAACGCCCTCCTCATCGCCCACTACCGCACCAGCGCGCCCCTGTTGGCCCGCCGCGTGCTGGAGCTGGAAGCCGAGATAGCACGACGCGACCACTGCCACGTTTGCGGAGACTGTCTCGTGGTGTTGGAAGATGGCCGGTGCGAGAGCCATGGGTGCATCGACGACGGCGAGGTTGACATGGACTGCGAATGCTTGTGGTGCAAAGCGCGCACCACGAAAGGCGGGCGGTGATGGAAGAGCACTACACGAACGAACGGATCGCCGCACTGCACGAGCAGATCCGAACGCTTATGCTGGAGAAGAAAGCGGAAGAGTGCAACGTCGCCACCCTCCGCGCCTCCCTTGCGGCGGTCAAGATCCGCGTCGATGTGCTCCACGTTTACCAGGAAGGCGCGCGTCAACGGTTCTGCCAGTCATGCACAGACAAGGACTCATGCCACGCATGCCCGATTGCCGAAGACGGCGAAGGCTACGGAGGCTCCAATGGGTGACCCGCTGGCTTGGTTGGATCAGTTTCTGGAAAGCGCGCTTCCGCTACTGCACAAGGCGGAAGAGGAAGACCGCAGCGACCCTGTCACGATGTACTGGTCCGTGCTTGTTGTCACGCTTCGCGCAGCCATCGGCCTCCGCCGCGCCCGCGATTCGTGGCGGAAGCGAGCCATAGACGAGAAGCAATCAGCCGACGACTTTCAGACGGTCGGGGAAAGCATGGCAACGGAACTCGTAGTGCTCACCCGCGAGCTTGCCGCGGCCCAAGCGGTGCTGCGATGGATCGACAACAACGCTGATGACTGCCCGGTGTGCGCCGGTGGCCGCGTCAGGCACGGCGGTGACGACGGCGTATGGGAGACGGGCGAGATCGTGCACGGGTCGAAGTGCAAGCTGCGGGCGGCGAAGGGGACGACATGACGAACGACGATCGCAAGGTTCTTGTCATGCAGTACTACGGGCATCTAGCAACTGTGATGAACACTACCCCGGCGCCGCTCCTCAGTGAGGGGATCGGCATCGCCCTGGAAGCCATCGCTACCGCAGCCGCCGTCGCCGAGCGCGATCGATGCATCGAGGATTGCCACTTCATTCGGGATGCGCATCGAGTAGCACGCAAGCTCACGCACAGCAGCTACGACGAAGGCGGAGTGTCGAGCGCGGAAGAATGCGCAGAACGAATCGAAGCGAGGAAGCCATGAACAAGCCAGTAGTGACAATCGAATCCACACCATGCGGCGGCAAGGGTCTGCACATCGACGGGCGCGCGTTCTGCCCGTGCCCCGCACCGCTGGCCGAGACGTGGCGTTGCCGAATGCAGAAGGAGCTTGACGATGCGTTCGACGCGGGGGCAGCCGCCGAGCGCGAGCGGATTGCGAAGCTGTGCGACGCGAAACGATATGCGACCATTCACAGCGTTCCGATCCATGGCTTCGCCACGGCTTTGCAGGCTGGCGCGCACGATGGTCGGCTGGACATGGCGGAGGAGTTGGCAGCAGCGATCCGCAAAGGAGCCCCGTTATGCACAGCTATTGCCCACAGTGCGGCGTGATGGACACCTGCGATGAGGATCGATGCTGCCCGACGTGCGGTGCCGACATGGTGTTTGAGGAAGTGCTGGCGCTGATTCGAGCCGAGGAAAGGGAGCGGATTGCGGGGGAGCTGGATTCGTTGTCAGATCGTCTCTACGATTCCGCGAAACAAGAGCGCGCCGCCCCTTGGGTGCTGATCGAACGCAGTGCTGGGGTGAAGCAAGCAGCGGATGCGATTCGAGCCGAGCGGAGGGCGGGGAAGTGAGCGGGCCAATGGTTGCTCTGGTCGATGGTTTGTGCTATCCTATCTGGACAAACGAAGTGAGCCCGCGTGGCGTCAACCACCGGGCTCGTGGCCGAACCTGATAGGAGATTCGACATGGGAACCGTAACCCACGAAGATACCGCGCGCAAGTTTTCGGAGATCAACACGTCACCGATGTCCGCGCAACAGATCCGAAAGGCAGCGTCGCGCGTCGGAGTGTCAGAAGCAGAATACGCCTTGCGATTGGCGTCCGGCGAGAAGTGGTGTTCGGGTTGCAAGAGTTTTCATGCGCGCACGTCATTCGCCGGGGACCGAAGCAGATACGACGGATTGTCAATGCGCTGCAGAACGTTCGTGGAACGTCAATACGTTCCGCGAATCCGAGAGAGCGAAGAAGATCGATTCTGGTCATACGTCCACAAGAGCGATGGATGCTGGGAATGGTCAGGCTCTCTCACCCAAAGTGGATACGGACAGTTTCGCGGAGCGATCAGTAGCAGACGAGCGCACGTGTTCTCGTTCATTCTGCACAATGGCAGTTTACCAGACGGGAAGATCGTGTGTCATCACTGCGACAACCCGCGCTGCGTGCGGCCAGAACATCTCTACGCCGGAACACACGCGGACAATGCACATGATCGAGACTCGCGCGGAAGAGGAAACCAACACGGAACATCGTTACCAGCCGACGCCAACCCCGCGGCGAAGGTGACGTGGGAGGTTGTTCGCGCAATACGCTCCAGACGCTCTGATGGTGAAAGCGTTCGATCGTTATCGTCGGCTTTCAACCTGAGTCCATCGCAAGTTCGGAACATCGTCAACGGGAAGTGTTGGAAGGAGGCTGCGTAATGGCTGGGCCGTACTGGGACCAAGCATTCAACCCGATCAGGGGCTGCACTCCGATTTCCCCGGGGTGCCAAAACTGTTGGGCGCGCAGCATGCACGAGCGTTTCCGCAAGGAACCGTTCACCGACGTGGTGTGTCTGCCCGAAGCGCTATCGAAGCCGCTTCACTGGCGCAAGCCTCGCGTGGTGTTCATCGACTGCGCGGACTTGTTCCACGAGAAGGTTCCGGACACGTTCATCGAAGCCGTATTCGGCGTGATGCACCAGTGCCCGCAGTTGACGTTCTTGATCTGCACCAAGCGCGCGGAACGCATGCGCCAATGGGTAACGTCGCACACGATGGAGTCCTGCCTTGCTGAGTGGACTGTGCGCGCACACTACCTGCCACAACGCACCGAAGATCGCGCGCTCAAGAACCTGCCTGCGGGTTGGGAATGGCCTCCTCCCAACGTCTGGCTTGGAGTCACCGCCGAGAACCAAGCCACAGCCGACGAGCGGATCCCGCTACTGCTCGCCACCCCGGCGGCGCATAGGTGGGTGTCGATTGAACCCGCGCTGTCGATGGTGCAGCACGCGGGTCTGGCCGACGTGGACCAGATCGTGTGGGGCGCGGAGTCGGGGCGCGGCATGAGGATGGCATCGAAGCTATGGGCTCGCGACCTGTTGGACGACATGAACGACACCGCGACGAGCGTGTTCATCAAGCAGATCCACGACGACAACGATCGACTGGTAACCGACCCCGCTCTCTTCCCGCCCGACCTGCGGGTTCGCGACCTCGCATGGAGGCTCCCATGATGTGCTGCGTTTGCGGGTGGCGACCTAGCAAGGAAACCTACCTCCGCCGCTTCTTCGCGCGCATGCCATCGCTGGCCTTGCGCCAAAAGCATTGGGGCGAGATTCGGCAGGCGCGGATACTGCGCGCGTGGCGATGCAAGCCGAGCAATTGCGACCACCTCGGCATGACCGTGCGCACGATCTGCGAGGACTGCGCGAGGGAAGCGTGGAAAGCATGGGAGGTGAAGTGATGGAGATCAAATGCTGGGTGGTGTGCATCGGCGGGAAGCCGAGCGTAATCGGTGACAAGCCGCGTGTGTGGACCGAGCCATACTATGCGCGAGCAGAGGCAGCAGAACTCAACTGCAGGCGTGCGGACGAGCAGTACGAAGTCCGCGCCGCCACCCTCACCATCGCGGAGACGAAATGAATCCATATCGCGTCACCATCACAGGGGCGGACGATCGCGTGGATCCTCTGGACCTGATCCATCTGAGTTGCGAGTTTCCGTTCGTGGAATGGGCGCTGCTTCATTCCACCAAACGGGACGGCTCCGAACGCTACCCAACGGAGTGGTGGCGCAACAAGTTCTTTCGACGCTGCGCCGAGCGGAGCGCGCGCGTTAGGACCGCGCTGCATGTGTGCGGTTCGGTTGCCCGGCAAGTCTCACAGGGAGGACTTCCGATCTTGCTCGAAGGGCAGGCGATGAACCTTGGCGCGTTTGATCGAGTGCAGATCAACGGCTTCGTTCCGCCACCTTCTCGTGACCTTCACCGACTTGCCATGCGCTGCGAAATCACGTTCATTTTGCAATGTCGAGCCGAGGATACACTACAAGAAACTGCGCGCGCAGCGGAGATGTTGCCTGGCGCTTCGGTCCTATTCGACCCATCGGGCGGGCGCGGCATCGAGTCGTTCCGCTACCCGCCGACGCCGCTCGGTTGCCGCCTCGGATTCGCGGGAGGCATCGGCCCTGACAACGTGCTCGACGTGATCCGAGACATCGGCCCGCGCGATCCGTACTGGATCGACATGGAGAGCGGGGTGCGAACCGACGACAAGCTCGATCTGGCGAAGGTGCGGCGGGTGCTCGAACAGATAGCCACCCTCACCGTGGCGCCGGGAAAGGGGGAGGAATGATCGATCTACACGTCTGGACCAACGGCACCGACACATGCGTCGCGGCGTCCGCCGACGATGCCCGAACCATTGCCGCCGAACTGACCGGCGAGTCGTTGGACGACTACCCAGCCGATGAGTGGAGCGCGTACCCGGACGATCACGTGCTGCGGATCTGGCACGAAGAGAACGACACCGTCGAATGCGGGTGCAAGGCGCTCCACGAGCAAGACAGCATCGAACGACAGGCCCCAAGGGAAGCGTGGGTCCGGCTCGAAAAGCTCATCCAGTCGATGGGAGGAAAGATGGATCTACCATTCCCGAGCGAAGTTGACACAGGAAGGCGCTTCGATCCATGCGGGCACGAGCAGAACTGTCCAAAGGGCAGCGACAGCAAGACGTGCGCGCAATGGGTCGCAAGCGACGGCCGGGGCTTCCTGTGCTCCACGGAGTATTGACCATGTCTGACCGCCGCGCCACGACGCGCCGCCTCGCTTCGTACCCCGGGACGTGGGGAGCGGGGGAGGGGAGGGCGTTGTGACGATTGGAAGCTTATTCTCGGGAGTGGGGGGCCTCGAACTAGGTCTTGAAATGGCAGGACTTGGCCCTGTGAAATGGCAGGTAGAAAATGAGCCATTCTGCCGTTCCGTTCTCGCAAAACACTGGCCGTCTGCTGATAGGAGCGTAACCGATGTCTGCGCAGCAACCCGATCCAATCTCGCCCCCGTTGATCTCATCTGCGGCGGCTTCCCCTGCCAGGATCTCTCTTACGCTGGAAAGGGTGCTGGGCTGGCTGGCGAACAGCTCTGGGCTGTGGCGAGAATACGCGCGGATCGTTGGCGAACTTCGACCCCGATTCGTCTGCGTGGAAAACGTCTCAGCTTTGCTTGGACGGGGAGCGAGCGTTGTTCTCGGAGACTTGGCCCGCCTCGGGTACGATGCAGTCTGGACGACTGTACGCGCCTCGGATGTCGGAGCGCCGCACCGAAGGGAGCGGCTGTTCATTGTCGGATACCGATCCTTGGCCGACCCCGAGCACGTTCGACGCGACGACAGTAAAACAGGACGAGACACCCGATGTCCACGCGACACAGAGGAAGCTATGTGCGGCCAGAGGGAAACACAAGCAGTACACGCTATCTGTCGCAACCAAAGCGAACATGAGCGAAGCACAGTTTGCGAGGCACTGGCCCACGCCCGACGCATCGACCTTCAACGCGAGCGAGGATCCGAAATCGTTCCTTGCGCGCCAAGCGGATCTGAAAGCCAAGGGCGTGAACGGCAACGGCTGCGGGACTCCGCTTGCGATGGCGGTCAGGCTGGAATGGCCCACGCCCACAGCCTCGGAGAATGCGAACCGCAACACGAAGCCGTGCCCGAGTCACGGAGTCAGCCACAGAAGGGTGCTTGCGAGCGAAGTGGGGAGGGACTGGCAAACCCCCACGAAGGCCGACGCGGATGGGGGACATGCGACGCGGGGAGGCGCGCGGTCGAACGAGTTGCTGTTGAATGGGCAAGCGAAAGTGAACGCGCCGACCGGCTCGTTGAACCCTGCGTGGGTCGAACACTTGATGGGCTTCCCCGATGGGTGGACCGATGGCCCTCCCGTCCCGGGCAAGAACAGCAAGAGTGGGAAGCTCCGCGAACGACGACGCGTTGCCCAGCCAGAAGTCACAGACTCAAGGCCCTCGGAAACGCCGTAGTGCCGCAGGTCGCCTACGTGGTCGGCATGATGGTGAGGAAGATCATGGAGAGCCAATGAGGCCCCGCCCCTTCTCCGAGTTGGTCGCATACATCGATCGCGTCGGTCGCCTGCGGTGCGTGGCGTGCTGCTCACCGGAGCACCAACGCGACCCCATCTACCAGGACGAAGACCCCCACAGCTTCGAGCCGTGCGATGTGTGCGGGCTGGAATGCAACGAGGCGGCGAGGGAGTGGAGGGCGGAGAGGTGACCGACTCCGACCGCCTCGCCAAGATCGAAGCCCTGCTCGTGGAGCTCGTGGCCGAGGTGCGGAGGCGCCCCAAGCGCGTCCGCCGGCGGGGACCGAACCCTCCCGACCGTAAACCCACCGATGCGGAATTGCAAGCCGTAGACATTGCCCTGCAACGCGCCGGATACTCGCGCGGGTGAGGCGACGCAAAGGCGACGGGTCGATCGAGCTACTCCCCTCGGGCAGGTACCGGGCCCGCATCCACGATCCGTCTGGCAACTTCCCAAGCCTTGGCACCTTCGCCGATCGCCCGACCGCCGAAGCTGTGCTCAACGCAGCTCGCGCCCGTTTCGTGGAAGCTGCGCCGGCGTGCGGGGGGATCACGCTGCGGGAGTACGGCAAGGAGTGGCTTCGCCGGCGAGAGGCGAGCGGGTACCGGGCGGCACACGACGACTGCAACCGGTGGAAGGCTCACGTCGACAACGACACGATCGCGGACCTGGCCGTCGAGGCCATCCACCCGGCAACGGTGCGCGAATGGATCGATCGTCGCGCCGGCGCTCGGGTCCAGAAGGGCCGATGCCACAAGAAAGCGGGCAAGCGACGGTGCGCCCGGCAGACCTTGCAGAACGCGTTGAACATGCTCCGCGTCTGCCTGGAGTCAGCGGTCCCATCCCTGCTCAAGAGCAACCCCGCTCGCGGCGTCAGGGTGCCACGCAGGCCCGAGGACAACGCCGCTGCCATGCGGCGACCTTGGACGTGGCTCGACGAGGCAGAACAGGCCATCCTGCTCGCCGCGATACCCGAGCCCGAGCGCTGGGTGGTGCAGTTCGCCATCGGGTCGGGGTTGCGCCGGGGAGAGCAGCAGGCCCTACCGGCGGCGAACATCCGCACCGGAGAGCGGCCACACATCGTCGTCCAGTTCGGCGGGCACGGCAAGCCAACGAAGACCAAGCGTCCGCGCACGATCCCACTGCTGCCGGTCGCTGCGGACGCGTGGGCGCGTTGGAGTTCGACGAAGGCATCCGAGATCAAGTCGAGCGGGTTGGCCTTCCCCACGGTCAGGGGCGAGCGGTGGAAGGGCACGAGACGCGGGTGGCACCGGTGGCTCACAAGCGCCGGCGTCAAGGGGCAGGAGGGTCCACCGGTGTGCTGGCATTCGCTGCGCCACACGTGCGCCTCGATGCTCGTCTCGGGTTGCTGGGGGTCGGCTTGGAGCTTGGAGGAAGTGTGCGGGTTGCTAGGGCATTCGTCGATCTCCGTGACCGAACGCTACGCCCACCTCGCACAGTCGGCGCTGTTCCGCGCCGCCGCTCGTCTCAGTTCCACGTCGGTTCCATGACCTTCGTGGATCTGCTTGCGCCCCCGGCCAGATTCGAACTGGCGACCAACGGTTTAGGAAACCGGGATACTATCGAAGCTGTGGCGGGTGGTTAGGTGGTCGTCGGAACCTCGCGTGGGACTACCCGCCCCCTCGCTTGCCGGGAGGTTGACGGGGGAGGTTGACGCCTGCCCTCCGAAGCCGTATGCTAGCAGCATGACAACTGCACCGCGCAAAACACAGGGCAGGCCGAAGGTGGACGAACCGCGAGAGCGCGTCACCATCCGCCTGCGACCGTCCGAATACGACGCGTTCAAGCTCGCCGCCGACCGGCTTGGGATCCCCACGCAGACATGGATCAGGATGGTCTGCATTCAAGCGGCGGGGGTTGCAAATGGCTGATCCATGCGTCTACTGTGGGAAGCCAGCCAATGCCATCGATCATGTCGTCCCACGTTCGAGGGGAGGAGGCGACGATCCAAGGAACCGTGTCCCATGCTGCAAGTCCTGCAACTCGCGCAAGAAAGACCGGCTCCCCAGTTGGTGGCTCAAGGACAAGATGACGCCGGAGATTCGATCCATTGAAGCGGCGGCATTGGACAGCGTCGACATGGTTCTTCCGAAAAAGATCCGAGAAGAAGACCGGGAAATCTCGCTGTATGTGTCGGCGGATGTGTATAGAATGCTTGCAGACGTGGCTAGAAGGGACGGAATGGGCACGAGCGTGGAGGGGTGGCTCTTGCGTCTTGCTGGTATTCGCGCAGAATTCATGGCGAACAAAGAATCTTCGTCCACATGTCGTTTTTCGTCTTGACGTTTGCCGCAGCAGGGTCCACACTAGTCCCATGAACGCGAACACGACGACCAAGGCGACCGAGACCATGAAGACCCTCGAAATCGGACACGACTACGGCTCGATGTTTGGCCTGCCCAAGGGCTGCTCGATGGTGTTCGACGGCGACGACACCTGGACGGCTACCAAGGCGGACGGCTCCAAGATGACGCGCAAGAGCCCCGCGCAGACCGCGAAGGTGCTGGCTGACCTGAGCCGCCCCGCCGTCATCATGGGGAGCCCCCGGTGAGCGCGCCCCGCGAATGCTCGCGCTGCCACGGCTCCAAGCTCGTGCTCGGCACCGTGGTGGATGATGGTCCCGCGCGCAAGGTGACGATCGTGTGCGAGTCGTGCGGCAAGATCGATCGAGTCGAAACGCAAGAGTCGATCGAAACCGTGCGAAATTGGTACTGCGAGAACTAACCCACCCCCTTCCACCCGCCCCCTCGACTGCGAGGGGGCTTGACCTGTCAGGAGGACACCATGATCATCACCACCCGCACCGACCTGCACACCTACCTCGCCGACACCCGCGCCGACCTCGCAGAGCGATACGTCGACGCCGTGCTCGACCAGATCCAGTTCAGCGACCATCCTGCCTGGGGCGCGGATTGGAGCGACTGGCTTGCCGAGAATGTCCCCGGGCTGGTGACTGCAACCGTGGACGGCGATCAGCTCACGAGCAACTACACGTGGACGATTGCCGAGACGGTGCCCGCGAGCGTGATCGACGCGGTCGAGACGGGCTGGGCGAACGGCGGCAGCACGGTCGAGCGGATCTGACCCCACATCCGCCACGAGGCGGGGAGGATGGGAGAGACTCCCGACGACGAAAGCCGGCCCCGTAGGACCGGCATGTTCTCGGGCTTGATGTCGCGGTCGGCTAGGCCCCCACTACTCCAGACAGACCCCATCCAGAAGCCTGCCCCATGTCGGGGGAAGCGATGCGAGCGGGCACGGCAGCAGCCTGAGAGTCAGGACAGGTCTGCGGACGCGGGTCGCTCGGATGCTTCGGGCAGTGCTCCCGCCGTGAGGGCGGTGATGTGAACCCGGCTCGCGGACACGCAACCCAAACCGCCGCCGAGATAGGGCGGATAGGCATCTTGGATCGGGGTCACGGTCGCTTGTCGGTTGTTGTCGCTTCGCAGGTTGCACACGCGTTCGCTCTCCAGGCCGGGGTGAGCCTGGATGCCTGCCCCGTTGGTACTTCGACGCCCCCGTGTGGCCTTGCCATCAAGGCGCACCGATCCGCCCGCGCGAACCGATCTCGGCGTCCGGGTTGCGATCGTCGTGTGTCTGCAAAACACGTCCATTTTTGTTCTGCGGCCTTGTCCCGCAGTCGCCACTGGCGAACCGTCGTCAACGTGAACGAGGATACCGTAGCGCGAACGCACAACCGATGCAAGCGGTCAAGACAAAAAAAGAGAACGCCGAAGGCGACAAGGCCCTCGGCGTTCTTGCCCTGATGATTGTTCACGTCAACGGGGCGACGACCATCCTATCATGGCACGCGGTCGGGTGGGACGCAAGTGTTTCATGACAGATTGGCACGTCGATTGACAAGATGGCATGAATATTACGACGCCTGCAACTTCGCCCTCGTTAACGGACCCACGACGCCGTAAGGCGTAAGTCCATGCGCCCGCTGGAACGCCACGATGGCTGCACGCGTGCGAGGCCCCGCGATCCCGTCCACGGGGCCAGGGTCGTAGCCGAGCCGCACCAGGGCCCGCTGCGTGTCAGCGACGGTCCAGGGATCCACCACGGGCTGCGACGAGGTCAGCGCCGCGAGCATGCGATCCACGTCCAAGCACCACACGAGCTTGCGCGGCCATGAGCGGCGGCAGACCTTGACGCGTTGCAGGTATCGATTTGCTGCGTTGTCGATCTGACCGCCGTCCACCGAGATCATCGTCGAGCCGTCCCAGTCGACGACCGTCAGAACGTGGGTCGCAAGTCCTTGGCCTATACAGACCACGTCGCCGGGGACTGGCATCGCGCCTGCGGGTCGCGCGCACTTGGCGACCTGTCCGAGCCGCGAGAATTCCGAGACGATGTCGAGCCCCGTGTACGGCGCCGGGGACTGCCAGTAGGGAGACCCGTTCCACGGCAAGGGCATGCCAGCGCGGCGAAGGATGCCGGCAGACACGAGGCCGCAGGTACTGGTCCCCTTCGTCTGGTACTTGCCGTTGACGAGCTTGCAGGAGAAGGGAACGTCCAGCGACCACCTGGATCCGAGCGGCGGCGAACCAAGCAGGTCGCGAAACTGCGCTTCGTCAATCGCCGCGCGGTAGTCCTGCACGTCGAGCGCCGTCGCGATGATCGTGTCTCGGATGGTCATGGTGTCCTTGTCTTTCCGTTCGATTGCGCTACGCTTCCGGTGCACAACGAAGTGTGCCGGCGCGATGTCACTCGCCCGGCACGTGATCCACCGAAAGGCTCTCGATGAATACCGAAACCGTAGCACCCTCGATCCCCGTTTACAACCTGATCGATCTGCAGGCAACACACCCCTTCTGGCTCCGCGTTCGCGAGATGCCGAGCGGGTGCTGGGAGTGGCATGGATGCCACACTAAGTCTGGTTATGGGTCTATCGGCGCAAACGGCAGAAGCACCACCGCTCATCGTTTCGCCTGGGAATTGACTACCGGATCGATTGATATTGGACTGTGCATCTGCCATCGATGTGACAACAAACCATGTTGTAACCCGTCTCACCTGTTCCTCGGAACAATCGCGGACAACAATCATGATCGGCAATCGAAAGGAAGATCGGCGATGGGGGTCAGCCACGGTTTTCATACCAATCCTGACGCGGTATCTCACGGCGCTGTCCATTACATGGCAAAGCTCGACGATGACGCGGTTCGCGCAATACGCTTGGCATATGCCAATGGAGAGATGGGGAAGACCATTGCCGCTCGTTTTGGTGTGGCGCAGGGGACCATATCTCGGATCGCGACCATGAAAGGCTGGAAGCATGTGATTTGATTACACAATCGTTCGGTTACTGTACGTTCGTTGCATTTTTCGTGTCAGCCTGTCTGTTGACTTTCACCGCGCGATGCCAACGCATAGGTTGACAATGTGATCGAGCCATCGCTCCCCGGGATGCGATCGATCGGTGACTCCCACGGCGCCGGTCCTGCTTTCGTGGCTCGCACTTCTCCCCACGCGCATGCGTCCGCAAGATCAATGCCCGCCCCGAAGCACGTGTCGCATGGATCCTCAAACGTGGTGCGGATGCCCGGGACAAACTCGCACGTGACCCACACGAACTTGCGACCGTGGCACGAGGGGCAGATCATCGAATGACCATCCCCTTCGTCCGCTCCCTGAAAGCTGCCGCCACGCAAGCGACTCCTGATAGATGCGCTCCAAGTCGGCGGGCGTGAGCACGGGAGGATCGGGCACGTCCAGCGCTTCCCTCAGTCCCTCCATCGTAGCCTCTTCGTGCCGTAGTTCGACCCGCTCATACCAGCCGCGGCAGTGCTCGCGGAGGTGGTCGGAGAGGGAGTCGGTCATGGCCACGGGTTCTCTTTCGTCGGGGCGATGCGAGCCACAAGATCCATGTCCACGCCATCGTCGATCTCGGGTTGCGCGCAGCACGAGCACTCCGACCCGGGGAGGATCATGCACCGGCAAGTAGGGCACTTCACCCGCGTTGCGTTGATCGCGTCGAGGATGCGGCTGATCAATCGCTTGGCTTCCTCGATTGTCATCGAGCGATCTTCGTTGCCGATTCGCACTGTCACGTTGTGGATCATCTGAACCTCGCAGCGTCGAGCAGGGGGACGCGAAGATGGCGCTCCTCATACTCCTTCACGCGTTGTCGATAGCGGGCCAGGATCACGTCCATCGTTGCGAATTCGTCGGGGGTGTCATCGTCTCCCTCGGGGTCTGCGGAGTAGCTGGGGGCATACGGTGTTTCGAGTTCGACCGCAGAAGCGTCCAGCCTTCGCTGCGTCCCCCTGCGTCGGCAGTTGCCGTTCGGCCACCGATCGCAGTCGCGGAAACGCGCGGGCATGCTCTCCCTGTTCGTGCTCATGGCTTCTTGGCCTCATACGGGGTCACGTCGGTGGTGCCTAGAATCGACCACACCCAATCTGCAACGGTGCCACATAGGCAGATGAGCGCAAACGGGCCAAGCCCGAAACTCACGAGCGGACCATCGTACCAACTCGCGACGTAGCCCCAATGGCGAGAGTCACGCGCAACGCCGAAGTGCAGGTTGATGCCCTGCCCGAGCATGACGCACACCAGCCCCGCGTGTTTCTCGGCTCCGAACCCAACTTCAAGCCATCGATCCATGGTCCCTATCCTTGCCATCTACGCACGATTCGGCAAGCCCACTTGACTACCGCGCGCCAGGCGTCCCGTGCATTGAGCCGCACCGATCGCCAGTGCCACAGCGGGAGGCGACGAACGCGCCAGCGGTAGACCTTACCGTACAGGATCGTGGGCTCCTCGATGAACACGATCGCGCGTTTCACAGCGCTACCTCCAACCCGTGTTCGCACCGCAGCTTCGCGCCGACGAGCGTCGACCACTTCGTGCCGCTCGGGTACGCGTGCCACCAACCGTCGAGTTCGCGGCGCACTGATGGGCCGAGATGTTTCCTGTCCGCGTTGCACATCAGGTAGCACCCAGGTTCGAGTCGGATCCATCGGAAGCGGGTGATCTTCATGGCGTCACCCGCACACTAAACCTCGCTGGTTTATCGTGCATCACGGCCACACCTCTAGCTCGCGCGCCCGCGCCTCATCGAACAAGGTCTCCTGCGCTTTCGCGAGCGCGTCGTGAGTCTTCGTCGAGTGCTTGCCGTACTTGAGCTGATCGCGAAGGTGCTTCGCCACTGCGTCGACGACCTCGCGCCATTCAGTGCCACGCAGCGCCGCCTCGAAGGTCTCGGCCTCGTCGGGCAGATCGAAGACCAGGATCGCGCGGCTCATGCTACCCCTCTCAGTTCCTCCGGCATCTCGCGCACGAAGTAGTCGACTTCCTCGACCGCGAATCGGCGGATCGTGTTGTCGGCTGTGAGCTGCCACGTGAGAATCAGCGCGCCGTTCGCAACCCCTCCGCCGAGTTCCTTGCTGAACTCTGACTCGGGCGATTGAAAGCACGGGGCGAGCATGGCGTGAATGCCTCGACGACGGAGCTTGATGTACCTGTGCAGATGTCCGACGATGAGGATCTGGGGCTTGCTACCCGCCTCGTACGCGGTGTCGATGTGCCGCTCTAGCTTGTAGCTGCCAGCGTACGTCGCGCCCTTCCACTTGCCCGGGTGCCAGAGTTCGCACTTGACGGTGCCGATCATCAACGTCTTGCGCGCAGGCCCGTAGATGTGCAAGTCGTCGCGACCTCGACGGCGGAACCTCGACTCGATGAACTCGCCGATATTGACGCCCCTTGCCCGCGTGTACCACCCGTCATGATTGCCGGTGATTGCGTGGTAGGTGAGCCCGGGAAGCTGAGGCAACGTCTCGAACGCATCATCGGTCTGATCGTCCATGCCGTAGTGGCTGAGTTCGTGGATGCGGTCCGGGTGCGCCCCATCGAGGATGTCTCCGGCGCAAAGCACTTGCCTTGCACCCGCCTCGTAGCCAGCCTGGATTGAATCGCGCAGCACGTCGCGCATGCAATACTTACTGCCGAAGTGCCAATCGCTGCACACCAGAATCGTATGGCGTCCTCCGACGACTGGTGCTGGCCCAATCTGCGTTACGTCGGCCATGTCCGGTGTCGGTACTCGCATGCCAACGTGGTCGTGGTTGATGTCCACGTAGATGCCAGCGAGCCGCGCGGAGTCGATCAGCGCCTGGCACTTGCGCGGGGAAAGGTCGAGCCGATCGCACAGATCCGGGAACTTGATCGGATGGCGCGTGAGCTTGACGAGGACATCGAACTTGCTCAAATCCCCCGCCTTGCCCCCCGGCTCAGGTTGTCCTTTTTGCTCAACAGGCCTGTTGTCAACAGAACCGTTGACGCGTTCACGCCCCGTGAACTGCCCAGGATTCCCAGACACTTGCGCCGGGTTTATCCGGTGCTGCATATCGGTATTCAGATCCGCATGCCGCGCGCCACAACCAGACTCATCGCTTCGCAAATCTCCCACACGTTCGGCAGGCGGAACGTTGCCAGGCCGGGGCGCTGCAAAGCGATCAGCCGCAGTCCTGCGCGGCAGCAGGTACGACGACGGGAGCGGGAGACCTCGGAGCCGGAACGCGTGCGAGAGCGTCGATCTGCCGAGAACGAATCCCCACAGCCCGGAAAGCTCTGCTCTGGCATCAGCCATCTCCTCCACGTGGTACCGCTGCAAGACGCCAATGGCCTGCGCGATCTGCGCGTCGTTGATTCGGATGCCGCTCATGTGGTCGCCTTCCGCGCCCTCCGGCGCACATAGATTGCGTGCGAGTGGAGCTCATCGAAGCCCAACGGTATGACCGGGGACTTCAGCCCGAGTGCTTCCAACGCGGGGAGCAACTCAGGAGTCAGTTTTCGCACGGCCGTTTCCTCGTACGTGGCGAAGTCCCCCGACGTTGCCCCGGCTGCGTAGTAGGCCGCGTGCTGCAGTTCGTGGAACAGATACCAGAGGATCGTCTCCATGTCGTTGCTCGCGCAGATGGCAATCCGAAACGACAGCGGGTCGAAGTAGGCGGCAACGTGCTTGCCCGTTCGGGTGTCGCGGCGAAGCAGGAACGGCTGAAGGTCGGGCGACGAGATGACAACCTCGATCACGCGGTCTTCGCCGATCGGGATCGAACAGAGCGGGAGTTCTCGCCACACCTTCGGCATTGACTACCTCTTCGCTCGTTGTCGTTTCATCCTCGCGCGGATCTTCGTGACCAGCCTCCCCCTCTCCAACGTCTCCGGCTGCGCGATACCCAATGCCCGCGCCAAGCGACACAAAGCGTCACTTTCTGCGGCCAGAAGGATCTCGCGGGTCATCATTTGGGCGGCTCACAGGGCTGGGTGTCTCTCGTCAACGAAGCCATCCGCAGCGCCGCCCGCATGCGTTCGACTCGATGCCACGCGACGAAACCCCAGTTGCACAGGTCGAGCGCCTCTTGTTGGATCTCGGCGAGCAGCGCGTCCGGGTCGCGCGAGAACGACCGATCGCCGTATTCGATGCGGCCTTGCTCCATGCGCTCACGGGCTTGGCCGATGAACGCATCCCACTTGTCGAGCGGGTCACACAGGATGTCGCCCGACTCGATTTCGTGTTCTTCGAGGGCGGTTCCTTGGCTCATGTCTTGCCCCGCAGCGCAGCGATGTTGTCGGGCAGCGTAACTTGCGCGTTACGCGGAGGCAGGGTCTTGGCTCGCGCATGGTCTTGCATCATCGCTTCGACGCATGCGGTCAGGTCTTTGCCCTCGTACGGCGGTGACGTTTGCGCGCCAGTCAGACCGTGGGTCCACATCATGAGGCCGGTGCCGCACGCGCGGATCGACGCCCCATGCTCACACGCCACAACGAGCGCGTCCCACATGTCGACCTTGTGCTCGGCTTCGGTGATGGGCAAGCCGGTGCGTGCGCGCACGAGAGGCATCAGTCCGCTCCTGCGTCGGTGGGCAGCGTGCAGGTCTGATCACTGAGAGCGGTCGTGAGGATCTCCACGGCGCTCTCAGTGATGTCGCAATAGGTCGCGATATCTTTTCGGCCGAATGCCACGGCCACACGCACGCACGCCTCGGGAGTCATCGATAGCAACTTCATTGCCTTGTCTCCCTGCGCAGGGGTGCAACCGTTCATGCACGACCCAATGGCTACGATCGAAGCGACGAAGGCTACAGTCAGGAATAGATTTCTCACAGCATCCACCTTTCAGAAACGGCGACCATTGCGCATGCCAGAAGCGCGAGCAGGATCGCGGAGAATAGATAGCAGCCGAGGTTGTGCATCAATGAATCGCTTTCGACAGCAGGGCAAACAGGGTTCCGCCCGCCGTGCCGAGCGCTGCAACGGCGGCAAGGATTGCCATGTTGCGCGTGTGCCGCTTGTCGTCGCGCGCTTTGGCTTCGGCGAGATCCGCCGCGTGCCGCTCCGCTACGAGCTTCTCGGCTTCGAGACGGATGCGCGCCTGCTCCGCGTCTGCTGCGCGGCGTTTCTCGTGCTGGACCTTGCGGGCTGCCATCCAAGGCACGTGGATTGCGTCGCTCGTCGGGATGTCTTCGCCGTCGTCTGCGTCAAGCAGATCGGGCGGAGGGCGGTCGGACTGGTAGCGCGCGAGTGCTTCGTTGGCTGGACCGCAGACCACCGAGCGCACGGCGTGCGCGTCCTCGCGCGTTGCGTCGACGGCGATCCGCATCGTTGCAAGCCCGACCTCGACAGCGCCGACGCGCTTTCGCAGGCGGTCGACTTCGACGTTGGAGCGCACGAGCGATTCGCACCCCCCGCCATTGCCGCTCGGATCGGGACAGTCTTCGGGTCGCTCCATGGCTCACTCCGCGTGCGTGGTGTCTTCGGGCGTCGTATCCCTGATGATCGTCGGCGCCTTCGGGGCGGGCGGGATCACGTCGAGCGCGTTCGTCTCGGCAGGCGTCTGCCCCTTCTTGGCCGTGTCCTGCGCGACCTGTACGCCACCAAGCGCGAGCACAGCCGCAACGACCGGACCCACGACGATCCACACGAGCGGGGGGATTGCCGCGCCGTACTGCCCAAGCAGCCCGCCCGCGATGGTCAGGACCAGCACGACAGCGGGTGTGATCCAGCCCGTCACTTGCGGCCACTGCCTGCGAATGAGAGCGGTGAGAGCGACGGCAAAGGCCGCGCTGGTGATCGTGGTAATGGTGAGGGTCATTTCTTCGTCACTTCCTCGACGCTATGCGCGCCGATGCATGTATCTGTGAGAGGCTCTCCCATGACGCCCGGCCCGAGGTCATCGGTTGCGCCAAGCAGCGCGCCGAGTTCGTGCGCCGTTGCTGCCGTCACAAGCGCAGCGGGGCACACGTCTGTGATGATCCACGCGATGCCGCGCGAGGGGTCGCTGAACGCGGCTGTGCCCGGTGGCGCCGCTTGGACCCAGGGCCATGTCGAGAGAGCTATGAGGATCGTGTAGCGGCAGTCGGCGGGGATCGGCGCAGCCCCGTCGATGATCTGCATTGCGAAGCGTCGATCGCAAAGCACGCGCGCCCAACGTCGAACGCCCTCGCGTGCGGTGTCGGGTAGCTCGCTGTCGAGACACACCATGGCGATGTCGCCAGTCGGGGTGCAGGGCTGCGCGCACGGGTCGGGGTCGGACGGGCACGCGGCGCACAGCAGGAGTAGGGGCCAGAGTCTCATTTGACCGGCACCGCGAAGTCGTCTTCCTTGACGGGTTCCTCGACGGGCTTGGGTTCCTCGATCGGCTCGGCCTTCGCGTCCCACGTCGCATCGAGCTTGTCCACGATCACAGCGGCCTTGATCGGGTCGCCTGCCTTCGCTTCGGTCGCGGCGGTGTCGGAGCACGGGTAGGCGTACTTCTCTTCCGCGGGGTGTTTGGCTACGTCGTAGAGGTGATCGGTTTGTCCCCACCCCTCGGGCGCTGGGCTGCCGTCCGCGAAGACGCCTTTCCAGGGCAGTCTCGCGCGGCTGTCGTCTTCGGCCTGGATCGCCTTCGCGGCGGCGGCTGTGGTGCATATTGCAATCTTGCTCATAGGACGGGCACCGACAATCTCGCGGCAAGTCGCCGCATGTAGCGCTCGATTCGCGCCGCCGTTGCGAGGTCGTGCGCGCCTGTGTAGTCAGCCACCATGGCGCTGTCCTGCACGGACCAACCCGACGCGCCGCCACCCGCTGCGCCGAGCGTGAGCCCGGCCGGGTTGCCTGCGCCTGCGTCGCCAACGGTCGGAGCGCCGCCGTTGATCGCAATCGAGGAAGCCGCGCCATTGAGCGTCAGTCTGTAGATCGTCCACGTCGCATCGGTGATCGCGGGACCGTCGAACGCACTGCCTGCGTTGGCTTGCGTCGTTGTCGAGCCAGCCTTGTGCTTGAGTGCACCAGAGTCGGCTGCGAGCCCGTCGAGCATCACGCGCGCCGATGCTTGCACGGTAGTCTTGGCGAGCAGGTAGCGCGTGCGGGGTTGATTGCCCGCGTAGTTCGCCGCGAAGTACCGAGCAAGACCGTCGCCGCGAACGACGTAGCCGGAGCCCGACACCACTGCGAGTTGCTGTTTCGCCGCCGTCGCCTGCACGAGGTGATGGCCCAGGCCCGTCAGGTCGGTGAGCTGGGAGGTGTTGAGGGAATAGAAGTGCAAATCGTCCAACTCAAAATAGCCCGTATTGGGAACGAGCCCATGCCCGTAAAGATAGAAGCTCCTATCTGCTTTCGTTTCCCCAGCAACATCGAAATATTGCCATGTATTCGCGAACGTTCCGAGAGGGAGAACGTCGCCGGCTCCTCCACAGATAGCGTTTATGCTACCCTGCAGCCCGTCACCTCGCATCCAACCGGTAACCCGAATCCAGTTCCCAACGGCGGGACTCGTGTTTGCGTGATAGGGCTCGCTTACGCCTGCAGCCCCAGCCGTTCCACGCAAGCATTGAGTCCCTGAATGTGGTGAGCCCACCTTGGTCGATGTGGCGCCCCCTACCGCGCTAGGCCACGCCCCAGCCCCCGCAGCCTCCATATCGTCGTCACCTGTAGTGACCGCCGGAAACACGACCGCCGTCGATACGCCCCCGACGAGGTGCCTGCTCGTGTCGGTCTCGCACCACAGCACGCAGCCGGGGATCATGGTGGGGAGGAAGGCGTCGCCGCTCTGCACTCCCACGCCAGACGACATCGGATCCCAGCCCGGCGCGAGCACGCCGATACCGAAGCCGTCGTCGCACTTGTGAGGCGCGCGGTCCAAGCGCAGATAGCTGTAGACGCGTCGGCACTCGTTGCCTGGAATGAGTTGAGCCATTATGCGGCCTCCCTTGCCGGGACAGCGTCATCCCGTTGCGCCATGTTGTGATCCATTACGTACTTCCACGCTGCGAGCATCGCGGTCGTGTCTTCTTTGAAGCACCCAAGACCCGCGTTGCAGCGAGAGCACAGCATGCCACGCACTTTGCCTGTCTTGTGATCGTGATCGACCATCAACTTGTAGAACACGCGCTGGCAGATCAGACAGCGATGTCCCTGCGTATCGAGCATGGCCTCAACCTGTTCAAGGGTAAGGTTGTAATGATACTGATACATGTTGTTGAGGCGAGTGCGCGGATGCCTTGTTTTCGTCCTCTCGTTATACACTCTCTTCTTCTCGCGAACACCTTTCGGATCCGATTCCATTGCGCGCTTGTAACGAGCGCGAGCAGCGGCACAATACTTTTCAGGATTGGCATCACGTCGCTTCTTTGAAGCAGCGTTAGCCTCCGCTCGTTTCTCTGGATGCCGCTCCAGATATCTTCGCTGCGCATCCCTATTAGCCGCTTTGCGTTCTTCGTCAGTCATCATAGCGCGACCTATAAGATTTCCGCGCTAACTTGGAACGGCGTAGTCGCGGACACCGTCAGCGTCCCGCCCGTCGTCGATGCCGCCCAGCACAACCCCGCCGCGTGCGTTGCGCCGCCGTAGGGGAGGATCAGCGCTTGCCCCGGCACGAGCGGGATCGCGGGGTAGCGCGGTGCCGTGCCGTTCGCCGGTACTGCCGCGAGGTCGAACAGCATGAGGAAGTAGCTGATCGTCGCGTGGCTGTTGACTGCTTGCACGCGCCCGACCTTGCAGGCCGCCGCAACGATTACGCCAGAGTCTGCCACCGCCGCAGCGGTTGCGGGCGTCCACGTGCCGAGCGCCGACCGCACGTTCGCGATCTGCGTGGCGTCCCCGAGTTTCGTCGTCACTGCGTTGACTGCCGTCGTGACCAGATCCACCCCTACGCGGATCGGCCCTGTGGCAAGCAGCAGCGACACGATGCCTCGCAGCTTGCTCGACAGCGTTCCCGCCGCGTCGGTGTCAACCTTCGCGTCGGCTGCCAAACCGATGCCGGCCAGCGACGTGTCAAGAGCCGCGCCGGGGGGGAGGGCGGCAGTGGTCACATTGACCTTGAGTCCGTTCGTGGCGTCTCCTGGGGCCGTGCAGCCGTTGACACCACCGTCGTCCAAGACCAGCGCATTTGCAGTACCGCGCATGCCCGCCATGTTGAATAGCGTGCTGAGTGCGCCTGTCCAAAAACTTGCCATGATGGTCTCCTGTCAATCTGCGCGCGCCTACACGGCCCGCTGTACGAGGTAGTAGAATGTCGACGTGGTGCCGGCCGCGTTGATGGTGCCGAACCCAACGCCCGTCGTGGTTGAAACGATCACCGGGAGCTCCCCTGCGCCCACGAACGTCTTGAGCGTGAACGTCACGAAGTCGCCTGCGATGAATGCCGCACATGCAGTGACGACCTGCGCGGCGCCATTGGCGATCACTTCGCCCCGGGCGACGACGATCGTCTTGTCGGTTCCGAATGCTTGCGACATGTCAGCTCCTACGGGTAGAGGAAGAACGCGTCGACGCGCGCGTTGAAGTCGGTATCGTTCACGGCGTCGCCCGTGACCGTGAACGTGATGGAGGAGCCACCGCCGCCGAGCGCCCAACCGAACGCCCACGCGGGGTCAACGGCGTAGCCATGCGCCTCCAGCAACCCCGCAGGGTCCAGCACCCAACCGCCGCCAATGGTGAAGTAGGCGGTCGCGTTCGAGTGCGTCGTTGCCACGGCGCCCATGGTGTCGTAGCCGTTGATCCGAACGTCGAACTGCACGACGCAATTGGCGGTAGGGGTAGGAATCGTCACCACGGTAAGGGTCGGCGTGGCGGCCGTCGTCGTGCAGGAGCCTTCGTAGGGGACCGTGTTGGATGATGGAGCCGAACCCACGAGCGCTTGCAATTTCTGCGTATGCCCGTACGTGCGGTGATACTGATCCGTCTCGCCCACGACGAATACAACCAATCCAGCAGCCGTGACGGAGTACGCTTGCAGGCTTCTGGTATAGGCCGCAACGACGGTGCCGTTGCCGTCGACTCCGCCGTTGATCTTGACCTGAACGTTGATGGCTCGCCCCGTCGCGTTCGGGTGCTGCCACGTTGCCGTCTTGGTCGCTTGGTCGACGGTTACGACGGGAAGCCCCGCCGCAAGGGTAACGGGGTCCGCGGTCGGCAACGTGACGGCGATCGAGTCGACGCCCGCGACCGATTGGAGCTCTACCTTGCAGTAGTAGTTCGGCGGGATCGCCGCTGCGGTGTCGTAGGCCGCGTACGTGTACGGACCGATCAGCGCAGCAGCATAGCCGATGCGAAACGTTGGAGAAGGCATGGATCAACCCTTCGCAAATCCGCCGCACTGAATCGCTCGTGCCAGCGCGGAGTTCTCGGTGATGGGCACGCTCGTGCCGGTGTCGGTGACGGCGGTACGGAACGCGTGATGGATGGCCTCAGTGCCATATGGTCGGATCGCGCACATGCCCGCGTGAGCAAGACCGTGCACGTTTCCGCCCTTGGCCGCGTGTTGCGCCAGCGCCCAATCGAGCGCCTCCATGGTGTTGATCGCAGACGCGAAGTCGGTCGGGCCGGGGAAGTCGGCCCGCGACGCGGTGTCGACCTCGGTGTGGTAGAGCACGGTCGCGCCCGTCACCGGCTGTCGGTTCGTCACGTGCGCTTGCAGGAATCCCATCGCGGTGTTGACGGCCTTGATGAAGCCTTCCCGGTCGGTCGGCATCGCCTCCAGAAACTCGTTGACGGCAACGCTGATGACGTTGTGGTAGTTGGCTGGGTGCAGTATCACCTTCTGCCGATGCAGGTTGTACTCTGTCTTCATCGCGTTTGCGGCTGCCACCACGGTCGCGTCGTCATAGATGGGATACAGTGTCGCGTAGTCGAGATGGTTGTCGGCAACCGTGTCGTGCACGAACCCGCCCGCGGGCAGGAGCGTCAGCCACTTCTGCGCGAAGTGCCTGTCCATGATGTCGAACAGCGCGAGTGCGCGATCGATTCGTTGCTGCGGCGTCGATGGGTTGGGCAGAGCGGCGAGCAACCCGAGCGCCGTCGTGGCGATCGTGTCGGCCGTGCTGTGAACGCCTCCGCCACCGATCGCCGCGTGGAGTGCGAGGTCTGTCAGAAGCTCATTCAGCAAAACGCGCTGCGTTGTCTCGTCGCCGAGGACCGCGTTCGCGGAAGTGATGACGTTGGCAGCATCAGCCACCCCGTGGATCATCACGGCTTGGTTGGTGATATGGTCGTTCAGCCGGATGATCATCCATGCGAACGTGGTCAGGATCGCCGGGTCCACGATGGTGTCGTAGCTGCGAATCGGTTGGATCTGATCGGCGCGCGTCCCGTACTTGTACGCCTCATTGCCATACCCGCCGATCTCTCCTACCTGTCGGGCAACCAAGTCGGCCGCCATGGCGATCTTGGCGCGGTCGCTCGTGCCATCCACGAGCTTCGGACACTTCGTTGCATCGGCAAACCGGGTGACGGCTCCATTGGTGGTTCCGCCCGCGTAGTCGTCCGTCCCCCAATAGGTCTCGATCGTACACGTGTCGGGGTCGAACCCAATCGCCCGCGTGGCCTTGCCGAGCACGGTGCAGTAGTGGGTAGCGGTCGCGTTGGGGGCGATCTGCTCCACACCCTTCTTGAGCGTTCCACCGAGGTCGGTCGAGTGGTGCGGCACATTGAGCGTGACCGTTTCCTCGACGCCGTCAACCGTGTAGCAGCCAGGCACGTCCGGGATCCATTGGTTGTTGTCGAGGTAGTTCTGTTCGGCCGCTTCGTAGATCGGTAGCGCAGAATCGATCGGCTTGTTGGTGAGCTTGCACCGAAAGCGGGTGCCGACCGTGAACGTGCCGAGCATCGTCACCTTGTCGCCCGGGACCGGGAAGCGCAGGTCGCGTGTGAGCGTGAGTGCCATGGATCAGACCCACATCGACAGGTCGGTGCCGCCGTACGCGTGGTCGATCGTCATGGTGACGGCCATGCACGCCAGCATCAACCCCGTTACAGAGTTCGCGCCCCACTCCGATGTATACGCCAGATGGTATGTGTACTGTGCGAGGTCGACAACCTCGGTCATCGCTAGGGCGGAAAGGTAGAAGCCGGCCTCATAGGTGGCAACGTCAACCCACACGTACGTGGCGGTACCAATATCCACAATCGCCCCAAGCACGCCCGCCCGCCGGACCTTGAACGTCGGCAGCGTACCGATCACCAACGGGGCCGCGCCGTGTCCCGCCGCTGGCTTGAGGCGCAACGCTGCGGCTGTCAATGTCTGCTTGTGCAGCAGCCCATCGAGCGGGATGTGCAGGATGGGAGCGCCGCCACCGGGGCCTACGTTCTTCAGGATGATCTTGTTGTCCGGGTGGTTGTGGTTGTACAACTCCGTGGCGTTGTCGTATTGCGAGATCGGCTTGATCTGAAAGTACCGAGTACCGCTCACGGTACTGTTGCGGTTGACCGACTGCGCCGCCTGCTCTCCAACGGCAGTGATCTGCGTCGGGGTCAGCTTTTCGCCTTGCGCCCACCCGGGGGCAGCGTGGACAAGTGAATTGGCAGCCATGATCAGACCTCCGAAAGTGCGGCGAATCCCAGGCGGGAAACACCGACGTAGAATCCAAACGCGTCACCCTCGTAGGTTTCGCTGAAGCAGAATGTCGTCCACGCGGGCAGGTATTCATCGAGTGCCGCGCGGCACGCATCGGCTTTCGCCTGCGCTTCCTCGTCGGTCCCGTTCGCCGGGCGGATGTACTCGATCGTGATGAGGGCAACGGTCGAATACCAGTCCGTTGCGGAACCGGCAGGCGTCGAACCGAGCCACAACGCCTTCGCGGATGCTGGGTTGGCCGGGTCTGGTGCGGGCCAGAAGTGCGCCATTGCGGTCCACGGCGAGAACGACGTTTCGACGATGGTCGAGATCGAGCCAGACCCGCCCGAGTAGGACGCCAGTTCGCGCGCTGCGACACGGGCTCTGCGGACCTGCATCGAGTCGTTGATGCTGGCCGAGATGCCCATGATGGCCTCACGTCGGCTCAACATAGGCTCGGTCAACTTGAGCGGGTCCTCTTGCACGATGCGGCGCTCGATCGCTCTGTCGGCCGTTGCGATCTCGCGCGCCGCCGCCTTGTTCTCCACGTCGGCAACGGACGATGACGCCTGCGTGATGGCGTCGCCCATGTTGGCGTGGATGCGATCGTACATGCGCGTGATGCGCTTGGTGGATCCCCCGCCGAACCGCTGCGGGAACGGACTTCTCCAAGTTCCAAAGGACATGGTGATCAGTAGAGGAAAGCGGTGTATTGCTGTGAGTCGGCCGCGAACAGTTCATCGAACGTCTCGACCCGCAACGTGTTGGATGTCAGCGTGGGATCGTTGAACCCGGCCTTGACCGATTGGATCTGGCAGGCGATGAACGCGGGCGCTCTGGTCACGCGTCGAGCGGGCGTCGTGTTGAGGTCGGGATAGCCGCCTGCAACCCACGTCAGGGTCGTGTCGCCTACGTTGTTGTACGCGACGGTGGGCCACACGGCAGGCTCGTCGCCCCACACGGATCGATAGGCCGTTACGGCAGCCGCACCGCCGCCGACCGCCACGATGACGATCGCGCGCGGCAGCACGTGTGTCGACGCCGCAACGTCGGTCGCCATTGCCTCGTATTCGGAGAAGTCGAGATCCGTTTCAGGATCGATCATCCCGTCGCCGTCGTAGTTGTCTTTCGGAAGCCCGTACGTCGTGGGGGCCGATACATCAGGGAGCATGGTTGGACCTCAGAGCGGGTAGAGAGCGAGCTTGCCAAGCACGAGAATGTTCGGCCCGCCGGTCGCGGGGACGGTGGGCGTAGAAGGCAGCGTCGGGTAGACGCACGTCACGTGGCTGATCTCGGGATGAACGGTCGACAACTGGCCGATGTCCTTGCTGGTGAGCGACGACGGCCACGAGTCGTTGATGAGCGGGCGGCGCAAACACCGCGGGAGCGAGTCGGAATACACGCCAGCCAGCACGGCCTTCTCGCCCGGTCCGAGCGCCCCGAACACCCCGGCGATCGTTTCGCCATAGTCGTCCATCTTCTCGCAGTCGGGCGAGACCACATCGTTGGTCGCGAGGATCGATGTGTCGATCGGGTCGTAGAGCGTGATGTCGTAGGTGGTGCCGGCGACGAGCGCCGACGACACGACGCGGGAGTGCTCGAAGCGCTTGGCCGAGTTCGACCAGAGCGCGATACTGGCCTCGGCGATCGGAATGTTGGCCGCGTTGGTCACGTCGACACGAACCAGGGTCGACGACGACGGGGCTGCGGTCAGGTATGCCGCCGCCGCATAGTAGCGGGGCCACCGAAGCGCGATCTCGTCGACCCATCCGCCGCCGTTTCCGCCGTCCCCAATCGACGCGGGAAGCGACAGCTTCAAACCGACCGCCACTTCCTGATCCACGACTCCGGTCGTTGCAACGTCGACGTGCTCGGGGTCCGCATTGACGATCAGCAGTGCGACCGCGTTGATGAGCGCTGCCGGGGCTTCCCGCGTGTAGGCGCCCGTCAGGTTGTCCTTGTCGGCCGCGATCGTAATGGCAACGTCGGTTGTCGAGGGACCGCGAAGGGCCGGGAAGTCGAATGCCTTCTCGACCCCGGCGTTGCCCTCCGCCCATTGGACGTAGTGCGCCCATGAGCCAGACTGGCCCGGGTGACGCAACCGATCGTAGAGCTTGCGCCGCATCGAGGAATCGTTGTCGGCGTCGGTCCCGTTCGTGAGACCGCCCGGCCCGACCTTGACCGTGGCCGCCGACCCAGCGGGGGGGCTGGTCCACGTGAGGACCGTTCCTACGGGCTTGTCGGTCCGCTTGCCAACGTCCGCCCCAACCAGCGGGATCGGGTCGCCTGCGGTGGCGTAGACGCTGCTGACGACCGTGTAGCGGATGCCGGCCTGATCGGTGCATTCGAGGTTGGCAGGGTAGGTGCAGTAGCCGATACAATCCGCGATGCCGTTTCCCTGCGCGCCCGCGCCCTTGGACGGCAGGATCCCTCGGATGGCGCACAGCCGCAGCAGGTCATCGCCCGTGGCCTTGTCGGGCATCGTGGCGTCTTGGAGCGCTGCGTTTTTGGCGTGGAGCTCGAACACGAGCGACGAGAGCGCGTCGAACCTGACCCACACCTCGGAACCGGGAGCGACGTTGGGTTTGGCGATGCCGACAAGTTGCTTGCCGCGACGCACGTCGTTGCAGGCCCGATCGCGCAAGTCGGCAATCGAGGGTGGCTCGTATCGCGTGATTGCCATGTTGGATCTCAGGTGAGTTGCTGGCGGAACGTGACGGGGGGCGATGTGGATGCGCGGTCACGCCACGTCACGCCCGCGTAGAGAACCGTCGGTCGGACGGGATCGGTTTCGACCACGACATCGATCAGTTCAACGGACCCGTCGGACGTGCAGGGCAGCAGGGCCAACCGGACGGCCTCGCGGGTGTCGTTTACGATCGATTCGGTGATGTGCGACGGGGCGCCGAGTCCCCACTGGAGTGCGTTGCGGCGGCTGCCCTTGAGCGTCGCCAGGCACATCCAAACGCGCTGCGCGCTTGAGCCCATCGCGTACTCTTGACCGTTCACGTCCAGCAGGTAGTCGCGCGACAGGGGATCGATCGCAATGCTGGACAGTGCCCCATAGGCACCGATGGCAGCCGTCAAGGCATCGCTGGACGCGGGCGAGCCGAGTCCGCATGGAGCCATGCCCAGCGGGGCGAATCCGAGTCCTGCAAGGGTGGTGCTCATATCGGTGCAACCGCGGTCGTGACGACGATGACGCCGGCCGGCACAACCACGCCGAGGTTCGCCATCGAGACAATCTTGTTGATCTCGAACGTGAGGGAACTGCCGGCCTCGACGGCAGCGCAGTCCATGTGGAAGATGACCGGCGCGAACTTGACCCAGTTGCCGGTGCCGCCTGAACCAAGCGTAAACGTCAACGCATGCGCAACCGATACCCAGTTGATCCCCGCGCTGTCTCGCTTGTAGACCGTGAGCTCCGCTGCGTCGTCGTCGTTGGCGATCAGCGCGTCATCGGGTACGAACGCAACGGCGGTCACGGTCTGGTCGATCTTCGTGTAGCCGATCGACCGTTCCGCCATGTTGTCAATGCCGGCCGCGTCGGGGAGCAACTTCGGCCATGTCGCAAGGGTGCCGGATGCCCGTTGTTCGCCAGGCCCGATCATGCGCTTCCAGCCAGGGCCAACCGATCCGATGGCGCCCCCAGGGACGATGAACGTGCGATCGTCATCCGTGTGCGATGCGCTCGACCAATCGAAGATCCCTCCGCCCAGCCCATCGAGCGGCGCGTTCTTGCCCGTGATGTGGTGCGAGATGTTGTCGTGAGTGGGCAGTGGCATGCTGCGCAGTTCGGCAACGGTGAGTTGGAAGATGCTCATGGGGATACTACGGACTTGCCGCCGACGAGAAGCGTCAGTTGTGCTGGTTCGCGTTCAATGGTCGGAGACTTGTCGAAGTTGCGATAGCGCTTCAGGATGTCCTTGGCCCATGCGATCACGTCCTCGACACGCTGGCCTGCGGGTTGCGGCTTCACCCACAGCTCGAGATTCGACGGTCGGTTGTCTCCGCGGTCGCCGTTCTTGTGGTGCACGTTCTCGTCACTGCGCAGCGGACGGCCGAGCAGCAGCGACATGATGAGGCGGTGTTCCTGCATCGTTCCGCTGGCTGTGGCTCCCTCTACATCCGGCGCTCTTACGAAGACGTATCCACCCGTGCTGATGGAGCCGCAGCCTAGGTGCAGCGCGGTTGACTTGCGAGACTCGGACACTGCGGCCACGAAGTGCTCTTTGCACACTCGACCAGCCAGCGCATCCTTCCCACAACCATCGATTGTGCACTGCCACACGCGCATATGAGCAGCAACACCAGTCTCCCTAAATACCTTTTCGGCAGGACCCGGATCGCCCGTTTGATACCATCGACGGTAGTGTCGTTGACAGAATCCCTTGGACTTCGCGTCATGCAAACATCCGCTCACTGAGCACAGCGAGGGGCGCGCCAAACGACTTCGTTCTCGACCCGAAAGCCCATCGAAGTTATCTGGCCGTCCCTGTTGCATGAATCTAGACCAATGTCTCGCGCACATACCTCGCGCAACGACAATCTTCGAGCAGAAACGACACTCTGATTTTTCAGTTCTTCGTCGGTCCGCCCCCAACACCGGATCACCATATCTGTTGTTTCGATGCCAGTGTGCACTACAGAAACCGCGCGCAACTGCCCTGTCGTTGCAGCCATCGACAGAACAGATCGGCTTGGACCTCTTGTTGCGCTCTCTTTCTAGTAGGCCATCAAAATCAACGGGGCGTCCCTGCCTGTTCCACCGAGACCAATGCTTGCAACACATTCCCCTTGCGGCGACGGGCTTTGAACACTCGTGAATAGAGCATAGCGATGTCTCTGCTCGTCCCTTCTCCGTCTTCGACATACCATCGAAGTCGTCTGGTCTTCCGAGGCGGTTCCATCGGGTCCAGTGTCTTGCACATAGATCGTGGGCAACGGCCTTGTGTTCGCAGAACCTGCAACACGGATTCATTCTGCCAGATCGCAAGGGCATGGGAACTTCAGGAAGAATGGTATCCTCGGAATCGGCAGTGACAGACCGACCGACGGCAAGTTTAGGATGATCGTTATCAACACGCTCAGGCTTGGGATCGACAGACCGAATACCGGGATCGTGGGCCATGGTATGGATATGGCAACCTTGGGGATCGGAATCAAGATCCTTATCGAGATGCCGAGCGATGGTATTTCCAGACTGAAAACGGGGATCTTTAGCGTCGGGATCGAGATCGAGACGCTGGGCCACGAGATGGTGAAGGGCCACAGAAACTTGCACAGCGTCATCGGTCGCCATCAGATGAACACGTTGGGTGCGCCGGGGGTCAACGCCGCAACGCCGACGAGCGGCAGCTTCGCTGCTATGTGCGTCATGAAGACACCGCAGGCGTTGACGAACTTCGACCCGATGCACTGGATTGCTTCGGCCGCGGCAAGCGTCATCGTCTTGAGACCTGCGTTGATGTAAACGCCGTTCTTCGCACTCAGTTCGATCGATGGTCCGCTCGGAATCACGAACTTGACCGACCCACCGTCCTTCGGCGAGAAGTGCAGGATCATGTCCTTGCCGGAGTCCGTGGGAATCAGCAGCGACGCGGTGCCGTCACGCCCGAGCTTGAGCATGTTGCCAGCGTCGGTGAAGAGGGCGCAGTCGCCTTCACTTAGCTTGCCGTAGACGTTCTTCGCAGCCGAAGACCTCGACGCCGTGATGAGCGTGTTGGACCCGACCGTCGTGCGGAACAACTCAGCGTCCGCTGGGGGGCGCGAAACGAAACCGTAGTGCTGCCATACCTCCATCGGAGATGATTCGCGCGACGTTGGGTTCCCGGTAGATTCGCTCTGCGGAGGTGGGTCTGGATTCTGGTAGAACGCCACCACACGATCTTGCAACTTGCCCGCAAGCTCGGTGCGCTTGCACACAACGAAGTCGAACAGGCTTGAAAGGTCGGTTGCACTCATGGCGCATCGCAGTCCGCGAGTTGGATCGCGTTCTTGGGAATCATCTTGAGGTCCGTCGTCGTGCCGGCATCCACGCTCTTGCGGAACGTGCGATCGAGGATCCAGAGTTCCTCATCGATTCCCAGGATCTCATCGACGACGGTCGCGATCGTGTTGGGCTGATAGAAGGCATTGGACAGCACGTTACGGTGACCGCGCACGGTGCACTCATAGACGCGCTCGTTCTGCTTCAGCCGGCTCATTTCCTGATCGGCGAAGTTCTGGGCCTCTTCGTTGGTCGTGGCCTCGTCGTGCTTGATGTAGATCGGGCAGTAGAGCTTGTGGCTGGGGTCCTGCGCGAGCCCGTTGACCGGCACCTTCGCGAAGTCCTTGGACGCGCCCTTGCCTGCGACGTGGATGTAGCTGGGGACACTCGTCTTGTCGAACGTGTACGATGACCGCGTCACTTGCGCGCGCGAGTCGCCGTTGGTCCGGTGGATGACGTACATCGACGGCTGTTCGTAGTCGGGGCCGCCCACGACGAAGTTGCCATCAGCGGTCGGCCACAGCCACATTCCGCTCTTGCGCAGCATGCGGGAGATGAACTCGAACGCGCCCTCCTGCGGGTGCGCTTCGTAGTATTCCAGAACGTTGTGCGCCTTGGACTTGCGCTTGCTGTTCGCCTTCGAGTTCGACGCTTTCCGGTACTTCTTCGATGGGTCGGCGATGAGCAGGCGATTCGCTTCCGGGTCCGTGTAGAGCAGAGGCGTGTTGTACGGGTAGACCTCGGCCAGCACGCTCGTGATGATGTCGGCGATCGTCTTGCCCTTGATCGCCATGCCGGGATACACGTTCGACTTGACCAACGGCTTCATCACGTCGCGCCCGTGGACGGTAATCGATGTGCCGCCTTCGGCCGATGCCTCGACGTGGTAGCTGTCGATCCAGCCCGTCAACTGCAGCACGCCATCGATCAGGATCTGGATCTTGGAGTCGGGCGCGATCATATCCTTGACGCGCTTCCACTCAACCTCGGTGCCGAACGTGAAATCCCACCCATCGGTGGGCGTGAGGAAGTTCGAGTTGATCGCGTAGGACTTCCACAACTTCAGCGCTGTGCCATTCTCCAGAACGATCGAGGCTGCGTCGTTTTCGACCATCAGACGAGCCCGCTTTCGACGTAGACCCAAACGTCGCCACCGGCCGGGACGGTGCCGCTTGTCGCATACTTGGGATTCAGCGCCACGAAGTCTTCAAGGCCCATCCCGTAGCGCGCTGCCGATTCGCCCATCGGTTCCTCGACGGGCGAGATCCGCAGGTCGACCCGCTTGACCTTCTTCAGGCCCGGGAGCGTGTCCAGCGTCGCGTTGAGCTTGGCTTCGACTTCCTTCGCGTACTCGATCACCGGCCATGCCGCGGGGTCGCCGAGAGAAGAGAACGCATCGATCAGTGTGTTGACGCCGCTGATCGCGTTGGCGATCTGCCCCGCGATGGCGGATATCTCCAACTGCGCCAGCATCATCGCGCCCTTGATGGCCTTGGCTGTTTCGGACAGGCTCAGTCCGTCGCCACCGTCGTATGGATCCGGTGGCTGCTCTACCTTGTTGTAGGCTTCCTCCATCGACTGCGAGAGCGAGATGGCCTCATCGATCGGGCCAGGCCCTACCGTGACCATGCCCTTGGCGTTTTCGATCGTCTCGACGAACGACGCGTCAACCTCGTATCCCGATCGCTTGTTCGGGTCCGTGTGAACCGCAAGCGCGGCCGGTCGCACGTCGAGCTGTCCAAGTTCCGGATGTTGCAGTTTCCCGATCGATGGGTCCAGAAACGCGTTCAGGAAGTCGCGATACCGCTTCGGGTACAGGTCCGGGTAGTCGCCGATCGAACAGTAGAACGGGATCTTGACGCTGAACTTGACCGCGTCGCGGCCCGTGTTCTCCACGTGTGCGCCCGCAACGCCGTGCTGCTTGTGCTCAATCAGCCTATGCGAGAATGAGAAGTCCGAGGTCATGGCCGGGAAGCCAATCCCACGGAACGCCCACGGCAAGCACCGACGCAGGATGTCCAGTTCGGTGGTTGCCATCAGTGCGAGACTCCCATGCGGGTGGTGGCGCCCGCGGTCGGCGGCTTACCGTTGCGGTCCGAGTTGCCTGGGTCCGACATGGGAACGCCCGTGACCGTGACTTCGAGCTTGATCTTGGACAGCGCGGCAGCTACGTCGGCCGCGAGCTTCTCGGAATCGAGCAGCAGCCGCTCGGCGTTGACGCCACCCGCTGTCTTCTTCGCGCCCATTTCCTCGACGCCGCGCCATGGCTCAAGAAAGCTCGCGTCTTCGGCTTCCTTCTGCGCCTTCCACTTCTTGGTCGCTACGTCTTTCCCCTTCCCGACAACGTCGGCGATCCCATACAGTTCCTCGCGCGTCATCGGTGCGCCCTTGCCCTCCTTGGCTTCCTTCATGCGGGCGCGCGCGCGATTGACCGCCATGTCCGTCTCGAGAGTCTCGGTGCCGAGCTTGCGACCCTTCGCTTCATCGCTCTGCATGTTCTCCATCGTCATGATGGTGACGCCCGCAATGGCCGTGATGGCAATCGCACCGGTGGCCGTGAGTCCGCCGCCGGCCTTCGACAACGACGCTGAGATCGCAGACTCGATGCCCTTGCCCAGAAGCGATGCGCCAATTTCCTTGGCTACGCTCGCGCTGATGACCGCCGCGATACCCTGGTAGGGGTTCTCGCCCAGCCACACCGCCAACTTAGCGAAACCTTCCATCAGGCTCGTGACGGTCGGAAGCAACTCGGTCAACCGCGGAAGCAGCTCGCCGATCTTGGTCTTGAAGTTTTCCATCGCGATAGCGAACCGCGCCTCGGGTCCTTCAATTACCTTCTGGGCTTCAGCGTTGCGTTGCGCGGCGTTCATGGTGCCGCCGCCCGCATCGTCGAACTGCTTGATGATTGCCTTCTTGCCAGCCTCGCCGCCGCCAGCCTCGCGGTACATCTTGAGTGCTTCGGTGGCGACCATCTTGGACGTGCCGGTGAAGATGCGATCTTCGCCGCCGAACAGGGCGCCTTCGCCCTTGGCGTGTCGACCCATCTTGCCCTTGAGTCCGGTCGTTTCTGCCTTGTCGATAATGTTGGCGAGCACGACGGCCGGGTCCTTCATGCCGTCCTTGCCGTACAGTCCGATATCGTTCCGCTTCATGGTTGCGCTGTGCAACTGCATGTCGTTGATCACGTCCTGCGTGGCCGTGCGGGCTGCTTCCTTGGTGACGCCCTGCCGCACTGCAATCTCCGCCATGCCGACCTGGCGGCGCACCATCTTGCCGCCCTTGAGTTCCGTCTGGAGGCCAGCGCCGACAAGGCGCGGGAGCTCGGACGCGAGATCCTTGAACTCAACCGACCCCTGCTTGCCCACCATGACGAGGTCCATCATGAGCTGACGGACTTCCTCGCCGGGCTTGATCCCGGCGTTCATGGCTGCTGCGTAGACGCCTCCCATTTCCTCCATGCTGACGCCTGCGCCCTTCGCCGTCAGGGCGATGTCATCTAGGTCACCCCGGAGCTTCGCGAGCCCTGGTGCGCCTCCTGCGCGGGCGCTGACTACCTCCATGGCGCCCATGACATCCTCGGACTTGAAGCCGGTCTTGCCCGCCGTCGAGCGGGCCTGCGCCATGAGATCCCTTGGATCCTGCGGTGCAAACCCGGGCATCGCGGCTGCGTTGCTTAGAAGCCTCGCCTTGGTGTCGAGCGAGACGGAACTGGTGAGGGCCGTCTGGAGCATGCCCATCCCGCCCGCGATGCCTAGACCTGCGCCGATGCCCATCACGGTACCGACACCGCTGCGAACACCACGGCCCAGGATCCCCGCTACCGCCTTACCGCGCGACCTGTCTTCTCGCTCGATGGCTTGCGCCGTCCGGTGCCACTCCCGGATCTCGTTGTCGGCTTGCGTTTTGGCGATCTTGCCAGCCATGAGGGCAGACCGCTCGTTGATCTTCATTCGGCGCTGCGCTTCGCGATCCAACGCCTTGGTGGCGTTCGCCGCTTCTCGCGCTTCCGCCTTCGACGCGTTGGCTGCGAACTTCCCCGCCATGATGGCCGACCGCTCGCGAATCTTCTCTGCGTTCTTCGCTGCGTCGATGTTCTTCTTGTCCGCGTCCGTGTTGGCCTTGACTTTTTCGGTCGCGGCCTGCCTGTTGATCGATGTGACTTTGCGCGCTTCCGCCGCTTGGAGCCTGGATAGTTCTTGGGCCGACTTCGCGATCGATTGGAAGGATGCCTTGACGGCTGCAGCTCCTTCACTCACGAAGACGATTCGTACCGGTGCGGGCATTGGCTATCTCAGAGTTTCGCGTGCTGTGGACAAAGCGCTTGTGTGACGTGGGCGAAGTCGTCGAGCCTGACCGACCATCCGAGCGCCCGCACGGCGGCAACCATGTCGCTCCACGTCTCGTTCAGCGCGTCGTGCTGCATGGTCAGGATGCCTTCGTGGGATACGTCAACGACGCCTCCCGGCTGGCACGCGTCGCAAACGAATTGGACGAACGCGGGCATCAGTCCTCCCTGAACTCAGGCTCCGACGGCGCATCAACCAGCGGCTGACTCGACGTTGTCTCGGTGCCATCGTCGGATTGCCACCCAACCAAGAATTTGCCCGTCGGTGAGCACGGCCAATGGTAGGCCAAAGAATGAATCAATTGAGCCATTTCCCCCGGTGATAGCAAGCCGAAAGGGCCGAGGGCTTCCTCACCGCCTTTCACCAAGCGCTCGATCCACGCCTTCGTGTCCTCCGCCGACAGCGTCTTGAACAGCGGCCCGTATCGGCGCTGGACTTGATCGTAGCTGTTGGTAATGGACGTGATCTCGTTCGGCGTACACGTGTCGCGGATGTCGTCGGGGCAACGAAACAGCGGCTTGCTAGCGTCTTCCTTGCACCGCGCTGCATGGAAGATCAACTCCACCATGAGGGCCGATTGGAAGATGTCGCGCCAGGCTTCTTGGTTGGGTTTCTCTGCCGCCTCATCCGGTGACTCGCCGAGCGCCTTCGCGCGCTCCTTGGCCCTTCGGCGAACGTACTTCTCGGCGTCGATCTGCGCGTCGTCAACCTCGGTTTGCACGAGCACTTGAAGCCAGTATTCGCCGCACGGTTGACCGTCGTCGTTGTTGCGTGGGAAAGGAAGGATCTCGTGCGCCCGAACGGTATCGGTCAGCTTGCGGAACAGTTGTCCAGCGGGGACTTCCGTCTCTGCGGGCGGGCCGTTTGTGGGGCGCGGCGAAGTGGTGGGGAAAGGGAATCCGTCTGTCGGCATGGCGTCGCCCTCCCAGGCGATGCGAAGCGGATCGAGATGCGAGGAGAGAGGAGTGGGCGCCGCAAGAGCGCAGCGCCCGGGATGCTACTGGTCAGTCAGGCTCGCCGCAGTGAAGCGAGATGTTCGCCTCGCTGGACGTGTTGACCGCGTGGGATTCATCAATCGACTTGATGAACCCCTTGATGTTGACCTTGGTGGCGCCGCGCCAGCCCGTGATCTCGATCACGGATCGGTCTTTCATCCACTTGTGCCAGTTGACCTCGAAGCCTGCCTTGGGGATGGCGGACTTGATGCCAACGTCGGTCGTGTAGGCCCCGACCGTGATGCCGGAAAAGCCCTTCGCCTGCGTGACGACGGGTTGATCGTTGGTCGCGCTGTTGAGCGTGAACGATACGGACTCGGCGATGAGAATGCCCTGGGCGAAGATGAGCCCCTGCGAATAGAGATCGAGAGCCATGGTGATCCCTTCATGCCGGTCGAATGGTGCACCCGGCGAATCTGCTACTTGTTAGGCCGTAGCCCTTGCATCGCGTGTGGGATGCGCTACGGTGAAATGAAGTGAGCCCGCGACGCTTGAACTCGTCCGGGCTCATGGTCAACCTCTGGCGAGGTCAACATGGAAACGATACCCGAGACGAAGACGTGTCGCAAGTGCGGCGAAGTGAAGCCGATCGAGTCGTACGCGTTGAACAAGCTCAATCATCATCTTCGGCGGCACTGGTGCTACGAGTGCAACCATCCGCCGAAGATCATTTGGTCGCTTGCTGATCGGCTATGGGAACGAGTCGACAAGAACGGGCCAATCCCCCCACATCGACCCGGTTTAGGCCCATGTTGGCCGTGGACGGGATCGGTAGATGCCAAGGGATACGGAACGATCCGTGTTGGTGAGAAGATACAGAAAGCGCACCGGGTTGCATACGTGCTAGCCAACGGAAGCATCCCAGACGACAAGCCGATGGTCTGCCACCGCTGCGATAATCCGCCGTGTTGTCGACCGGAACATCTATTCGCCGGAACGGCAGTCGACAATGGGAAGGACATGGCCGCGAAAGGCCGGTCGGCGGCGCAAACACATCCTGGCATGACCGCTGGAGACAAGAACGGGTCGAGACTTCACCCGGAATGCCGGTCCTACGGAGACGCCCACGGATCGCATACTCACCCGGAGAAGCGACCCGTGGGGAGCCACCACGGACGATCGAAGCTCGTCGAGTCTCAGATCGTCGATATTCGCCAAGCTGTTGCCGCTGGAGAGCGTAGAGCGGAAGTTGCTGCGCGGCACGGTGTGTCGCGATCTTTGATCGACTACATCGTCGCACGCCACAACTGGAAGCACGTCGCTTAGCCGCTGGAGACCTCGCTCACCAGGAACGCTGCCTGATGCCTGATCGCGGCGACCTTGAGCGGGATGCGCGCGTTGATGCGAGTCACGACGACGGGATCGATACCAACCGCCGTTGACGCAATGGACCCGGTGACGGGGGTGTCGACATTGGTCAACCACCCGTTGTCGCGATACTGGTACAGCAGCGGGTTGATGACGTTGGCCTGCTCGCGCTGCGGCGTGCAAACGTCGACCGGGGGAACCTTCGCTCCCACGACGGGGTCATCGGCAACGTGCGCCCTCGGGTAGATGCTCGCATCTTTGGCCGCCAAGTCGTCGGCGAACCGATAGACGACCGTCACCTTGCAGGTGTCGCGGATGCGCGGGTCTGCGCCCTGCGCGGTGCAGCTCATCACCACGTAGGTCTTGCCCGTGCCGCCCTTCTGCGCAGCAATCGGCGTGAGGCCAACCGACAGCGCTGTGTTGATGTCGACCGCCGAGGGGAAGTCGCTTTGCAGGT
>Ga0265292_1000725_pt1 | contig 38944 bp, 32 predicted proteins | sample Munlanlewell296A_FD_189080 | JGI IMG/M metagenome (GOLD analysis project Ga0265292, IMG submission 189080) | Leachate microbial communities from a municipal landfill in Southern Ontario, Canada - Leachate well 296A | ecosystem: Engineered > Solid waste > Landfill > Unclassified | place: Canada... | reverse complement strand
CGCAATTTGAGAAAACCGCTATACAAACGCTAATTTCAGAAACTGAATATAAATTATCTGAAAACAGTTTGCAAAAACAGCTAGATTTACGGTATTTTTAACGCAACACTAGTGCGTGCATCGTAACATGAATCGTGTTGTGTGAATCATGTATCGTGATTCGGTGGGCGGCACAAGAGTTGAACTTGTGACCTCCATCCCGATACCGTGGGTCCGAGAAGAGTTGAACTTCTGACCTCCATCCCGATACCGTGGGTCCGAGAAGAGTTGAACTTCTGACCTCCATCCCGATACCGTGGGTCCGAGAAGAGTTGAACTTCTGACCTCCACGATGTCAACGTGGCGCTCTAACCAACTGAGCTACGAACCCACCTTATCGGGATCAACGTGGCGCTCTAACCAACTGAGCTACGAACCCACCTTATCGGGATCAACGTGGCGCTCTAACCAACTGAGCTACGAACCCACCCTATCGGGATCAACGTGGCGCTCTAACCAACTGAGCTAGCCGCCCAAAAAGAATTCCCGCGGTTGCTATTATAGCGTATATTTTTGAAATTGGCAAGAGATTCAAAAAAAACAAAATTCTCCGCTTGTTAGCGGAGAGTTTTGATTGCAAAGATGCAAATTATATGGTCAGATTGTCAACAGCGCTGGTATCAACATCATCGCTTGCGCTCATTGGAGCGCTATGACGCGGACCGCGACCGCCAACAGGCTCGTTGATCTTCAGATTGACGCGAGCATTATTTTTTGCGCCAACGATCTTGAGGAGGGTGCGGAGTGAACGCGCCGTCTGTCCTTGACGGCCGATAACGTACCCCATATCGCTTGGATTGATATCCAAAGTGATTAGCACGCCCCTTTCGTCAACTGTTCGAGTAGCCTTGACGTCGTTAGGATTATTAACGATCGCTTTTACAACGTACTCGATAAACTTTTGATCTTCGTCCATAAAATCAGGATTCAAATCTATTCTGAATAACGGGAACTGTCGACATTGTCTATTGCCTCGCCATTTATGAGGCAAAAGACCAGTTCTAGAATGGAAATATTGTAGCAAAAGCAATAATTCATGTCAAGCCCGAATTTTTGTATTTCTAACACCAATCCCCCATCATCCATATCAAATGCTTTGTTGATCATTTTCCAGCGCGTTTTTTATAACTTCCGAAAGCGCTGGATGAGACCAGACCAACCCCAGCCACTCTTCAATTGTCATTCCTTGGACCACCGGCAAAAATGCTTGATGAATCAAGTCGGTGGCGTGAACGCCTATAACATGCACGCCCAAAACTTTCTGGGTTGCTTTGTCAATAATCATCTTAACCATGCCTTCGCGTTCGCCCATAATTATGGCCTTGGCGTTGGAGGCATAAGAAGATCTTCGGACTTCGTAATCAATCCACCGTTCTTGCGCGTGTTCTTCGGTAATACCAATCTGCCCCACCTCCGGATGCGAAAATATTGTAACCGGAATATGTTCATAGTGAATGGAACGTTGTTTGCCAAGAATTATCTGCGCCACCGCTTCTCCCTCGTATTCCGCGCCATAGGCTGTAAGATTGCGAAACGCTCCATCGCCGATAAAATAAATATGTGAAATTGATGTTTGCAAATTATCATTCAAAATCACGCGGCGCCCGTCATGTTTTATGCCCAATCGCTCAAACTCATTTAGATCATAATTAACCGCCCTGCCAATCACCACCAGCGCTTTGGTAGTATGCATTTGCTTTTTTTCCTCGTTAATTTGGTAAACAATATCCGCCCCGCCTTCTCCGTCTTGACATGACAAAACTTCCGCCCCAAGATAAATCTGGCAGCCTTTTTTCTCCAGCGATTTTTTTAATATAGCCGCGATCTCGCGGTCTATCCCCGGGAGCAAGGCAGTCATTTTTTCAATCATTACCACTTCAGAACCAAGCCCGGAAAAAACAGTCGCCATTTCCACCCCGGTAACTCCGCCGCCGATAATCGCTAAACTCTTTGGAATCTCGGCTAAATCCAAAATCTCGGTGCTGGAAATTACATGTTCGCCTTTTGGCATGATTGGCAAAAATAACGAACTTGTGCCGACAGCGACAACGATATTGTCGGCCGTAATTTTCTTCTCGCCTTTCGCTGATTCAACCGTAACTTCGCGCGTTCCGGTCAACGTTCCCTTTCCTTGAATTATTTCAACATTATGCGACCCAAGAGTCTTTTTAAGCCCCAAGCCAAGCATCTTCACATTCAGGTCTTTTCTTTTCTTAACCTCTTCCCAAATAACTTTTGGTTCGCCAACTTCAATTCCAAATCTTTTGGCTTTTTTTATATTTTCCAAAATCTCAACCAAATACAAATAAGTCTTTGAAGAAATACAGCCGCGATTCAAGCAAACGCCTCCTACCGCGTCTTTCTCTATCAAAGCTACTCTCTTGCCTGCTTTCCCCAATTCCATCGCGCAACTGGTTCCCGCCGGCCCCGCGCCGATGACTATTGTGTGGTAATCAAACATATTTGATATTTTTAATTTAAAAATTGTTTCGGATTTCGATATTTGAAATTAAGATTTTATTAATAGTTCCTCCATCATCTTCTCAATCACTCTCCCGTCACATTTTTGCGGATAATTATACAACTCCTCATCCCCGGCCCGCTCGTTGTAATACGGCCGGTTGCAGTCCGAACAGCCGGAGGTTTCAAACACATTGGAATTTTTCAAAATCGCCAATAAAGCATTCTTATTATACCCAAAATCCGCAATCTGTCCATTTTTGTTAAAGCTAAACTCCCGCGCCAGATTATTTCTAATGAGATGCAGAGCGATCTGAATCCGGCGATAACTGTGAATGTCGGGCGGCCGGTTGAACTCCAAACCAGAACCCTTTACCGGCGTGAACGCGAAAAGGGCGATGATGACTTTGTGCTCTTGCAATTCCCGCGCCAACTCAACGGCCTGTTTTTCCGTTTCTCCTAAACCGATAATCAAATGCGTCGCGATTTTGCCCGGATATTTGTCGGCAACGCGCAAAACAAAATTTTTAAAAACCGCGCCGTCCCCGCCCTTGATTTTTTTGAACTCTTCCGGATCAATCGCGTCAATGCTCAAACCGATCTCATCCGCGCCGGCGGAAAACAACGCGTCAACATCGGCCAAATTGTTTGTTCTGATTGATAACGCGATTTTTTTCTTGCCCGCGATTTTTTTTATTTCTCTAACCATCTCCGGCAGACGGACAAAAATCCCCGGCGTGTTCACAACCTGCCAGCAGATTCGCTGATATTTTTTCTGCTTGTTCTTCAACGCCGTCAAAACTTCCTCAACGCCGAACTCGGGCCAGCTGACGCGGGAAAGTTTGTCTCCGCCCGATATAGTGGAATTTCTGGCTTGCGCGCAAAAACCGCAGTTGAAAACACAGCCGCCGGAATTCAGGAGGAAGATGGTTTTGGTTTTAGTCCTCACCGCGGCGTTTTTTAGGCCGAGAACGGCCGCGGAGCCGAGGGAGAGGCGGATTTTGGGGGTCATAGTAAACGAGCGAGGGACGGAGGTGGCCCGACAACCCTATCCCCAACCCCTTTCCCTTATGAAGGGAAAGGGGCTAACGATTGAATTTAAGTTGGCCTTGCTTAACGGGTTCTCCTTCCCTTCATAAGGGAAGGAGACAGAGGTAGGGTTGTCGGATTACCACCAATCCTAGCGGCAAAGAAATTTAATGAACTACTGCCAACTAGAGGTGAAATCATCGGAACGCCACCGTTCACAGCGCGCAACACTCCTCCAAACGCCCAATCTCCAACCCCATCTTCTCCGCCAACTCACGCGCCGCCGGCGTGGGCTGGACAAGGCGATCTACGCCCTCTTCCACCGCGATTTTATCCAATTCCGCGCGGTAAGCGCCGCCCGGCCGCATACAGCCGATAATCACCAATCCATCGGCAAAAACTTTTCTCGCGTGTTGTAAAACTTTCCGCACCTCCGCCAAATCCGGCTCGGCCGCGTTTTCAAACTCGGTCCCGGGCGTGGGGATTAAAACATTAAAAATTATTCTGTCCGCGCCCAATTCTTTTAATTTATCAATCGCGCCATATTCCCAGTGAATTCTCCCGCCATCAAGCCCGATCGTAATGTGCGGATAAACCTTGACTTTCGGCGACAACAATTTGTATTGTTCAATATAATCTTCGCCAGTTCGGTCTATTTTGTAAACCCGCTTGATCACGGCCGCGTCGGTCACAAAATCAAAACTGACATAATCAACGATTTTCGCCAACTCATCAACTTTGTTCGGCGCGACAAAACCCACGTGGGAATTCAAAGTATACCCTTTTTTCTTTAAATTTAATAATTCATCTTTGCGATCAAAAATAAAAGAAGAGCCGTCTGGTTTCAATCCGCCGCTGATCAGGAGATTGGTAACATTTTCCGGAATGGAATCCGCGAGTTCATTCATCTGTTCCAGATAATGCCCCTCGCAATGCGCGCACTGAAAAGAACAGCCCCTTCCGGAGAGGCTGATGGCTTTGGTGTTTTTGAGGTAGACGAATTTCACAAGCAAGCGTGGGTGTATGGTCGCAGAATATTTTGTAATATATGTCGTTAAATAAATTCACTCCGTATTATTCAATTCACCTAATTCACCTAATTGTCTAATTCACCTAATAAAATGCCCAATACCCAAACCTAGAATATTCAGTGTTCAGTGTTGGACAACTGTCTACTGATCGCTGAATATTGAATGCTCATCATTGGTCATTCTCTCATTGGGAATTTTATTAGGTGAATTAGGTGAATTAGACAATTAGGTGAATTAAATAGATGGATAAATTTACAAATATTGAAAAACCTCTCCCCTATATTCAAAATCATCCTGATTGATCAATAATCACCGGCTCTCTCGCCGCCCGAACCGCGTCCACTCTCCCCACCGGCGTATGATGCGGCGCTTGGTGCAAGAGTTCGGGATTATTTTTCGCTTCGGCGGCGATCTTTATCATTACTTCGCAAAATTCATCCAACGTTTCCTTGCTTTCCGTCTCCGTCGGTTCAACCATGAGGGCGCCGTGGACAATCAGCGGGAAATAAATCGTGGGCGGATGATAGCCAAAATCAATCAGCCGTTTGGCAATGTCCATGGTGCTGACGTGATATTGCTCTTGGTTTTTATCATTAAACACCACTTCGTGCATGCAGTGCTTGTCATACGCCAGATTATAATGATCTTTCAACCGCGCTTTGATATAGTTGGCATTAAGAACGGCGTAACGCCCCACTCTCTCGGTGCCGGCTTTGCCGAGGCGCAGTATGTAAGTAAAAGCGCGGACGATAATGCCAAAGTTGGAATAAAACGCCCGCACCCGGCCAATGCTTTTTTTATGACCGGTGGCAATTTTGTATAAATCCCCGGACTTAATTATCCGCGCGTCCGGCAAAAACGGCTCCAACTCTTTCACGCAGCCGACAAATCCGCCTCCGGGCCCGCCGCCGCCATGCGGAGTGGAAAAGGTCTTGTGCAGATTGATGTGCATGAGATCAACGCCCATGTCCGCGGGTTTCACTAATCCCAAAATCGCGTTCAAATTCGCGCCGTCCATAAAAAGCAGGGCTCCTTTGGCGTGCAATTTTTGGGAAATTTGTAAAATATTTTTGTCAAACAATCCGACCGTATTGGGGATCGTCAACATGAGTCCGGCAACTTCATCATCTAAAACTTCATCAAGCTTTTGTAAATCAACATAACCGTTTTCGTCCGACGGCACTTCCACGGTCGTCATCCCGCACATGCTCGCGGTCGCCGGATTGGTGCCATGCGCCGAATCCGGAATCAAAATTTTTGTCCGCTTCGCCTGTCCGCGGCTAATCTGGCACGCTTTTATCATCATGGCCGCGGTCAATTCCCCATGCGCCCCGGCCGCCGGCTGAAGCGTAACGCCGGAAAATCCGGTTACTTCTTTCAGATACTCCTCTGTCCGGTAAATCAATTCCAGTGTCCCCTGCGCGTATTCCTCTTCCTGCCAAGGATGAAAGTCAACAAAGCCGGATAAGCCGGACATATCTTCGTTGATCTTTGGATTATATTTCATGGTGCAGGAACCCAAGGGATAAAACCCGTCGTCCACGCCAAAAGCGCGCTTGGACAAAGCCGTATAATGCCGCACCACATCCAATTCCGAAACTTCCGGCAAATTCAACTCCCCGCGCGTCAATTCATTATTTAGTTCCGCCTCCCCCGCCAGCGCTTTTGGCAACTGAACGCCCGTGCGTCCGGCGATTGATTTTTCAAAGATGGTTTTCATAAAATCATGGATAATCCTGGCAATCATGGTAATCTGTGTGCTATTTCGAAATGGAACACAGATTACCATGATCGCCAAGATTTACCAAGATTATTTTAAATAATGGTTTCGAGATAACTCTCCATTTTATCTTTTTCGATTATCTCCGTCACGGTAATTAACATCTTACCCATTAATTCCGGATACAAACCGCCCAAATCCAACCCGCCGGCAATCTTTTTTTCTCGCAATTTTAATAAAGCCGACCGGACATCGCCAACATCCACCACAAACTCATTAAAAAACGGCGCGGAAAACGTCCGTTGCCAGCCGTTTTCGGATAACTTCTTTTGAAAATACAAACTATTCTGATGATTCAGCAAAGCCAGATCGCGCAATTTTTTTCCCAAGCTCGCGAGATAAATCACGCCGGTAAGAGCGCACCAGGCCTGATTGGAACAGATGTTGGAGCTCGCTTTTTCTCTTCTGATATGCTGTTCGCGCGCCTGCAGAGTAAGGACATACGCCTTCCTGCCCGCGGCGTCCGCGGTCTCGCCCACGATTCTGCCCGGCAGTTTGCGGACATGTTTTTCTTTCACGGCCAAAAATCCAAAACCCGGACCCCCGCCCGACACCGGCAAGCCAAAACTCTGTCCCTCGCCCACCGCGATGTTAATATCATTTTCTCCCGGCGGAGTAAGTAAGCCGAGAGACAGCGCCTCGGTAATAATTTGCGCCGTCACTTTTCCTTTCGCGCGGGCCAAGTCCGCGATCCGTTTCAGGTCTTCCACCACGCCAAAAAAATTCGGACTCTGAACAAACACGCCGGCCGCTTCTTCGTCCAGCATTTCGGCCAATTTTTCCAAATTGATCCGTCCGGTTTCCCGTTCAAACGGAACTTCCACGAGCTCCAAGTCCTTCGCGGTACAATACGTCCGCATCACTTCTCGATATTGCGGGTTAACACTGCGCGCCGCTAAAATTTTATTTTTCCCGGCCAGACCCGCGACCATGAAGCAAACCTCTCCGGCGGCCGAAGAACCGTCGTACATAGACGCGTTGGAAGCATCCATGCCGGTAAGGCGGGTAATCATTGTTTGGTATTCAAAAATGGACTGCAAAATTCCCTGGCTGATCTCCGGCTGATAAGGAGTGTAAGCCGTGTAAAACTCGCTCCGGCCAGCGAGATGAGCGACGTGCGCCGGAATATAATGTTGGTAAACCCCGCCCCCGACAAACGAAACCCGCGGATTATTATTCCGCGCCGCGAGTCGTTCAACTTCCGCCCTTGTTTCTTGTTCCGACAGCCCGGGCGGCAGATTAAACGCGCTCTTCTGAAAAATCTCAACCGGCACCGCGTCAAATAGGTCATCAATTCTGGCGACGCCGATGGTTTTTAGCATTTCTTCGGTGTCTTTTTGGGTGTGAGGGATGTAGGGCATAAATTCACTGTCATCCCGAGCGGAGTCCCGATTCGCATCGGGACGAAGCCGAGGGATCTTTCAACGCTGACGTTGAGTATATTAGTTACGTTCAAGCTGATGTCCTAAACGTCAATTTTGAAAAATTTTTTCTTCAATGGTGTTATAAACAAGTTGAGATAAATGGAGATAAAGTAGAGATAAAGAGGAAAATAATAATGGCGCCGATATGCGAAATTTTGGCCTTTTCTTCACTATCTACAGGCCGTACTTGACATCTCCAGTATACCTGATATAATTATATTAGAAAAAGGCTTTCGGCCGTGGTTTCCATACCACACTTAGCCGGAGGTTCTTTTTTGTTTTAATAAAAAATTGGGCCTTCTGCGGGAAATATCGAAATCAAAAATTTTTGTTTTTTCTTTAAATTTTCCTTGATTTGTACGCAAAATAACTCATTTTCCGCAGTGACACCATAAAAACGATAAAGCATTTCACTAGGTTTATTTGGATTTTTTGTGGAATTTGGTTTAAAGTGTGAATTTTGTAAAAGCTCAATCGCGCAGCCATAATATTGCATGCGTCTGACTCTATCCCGCCAGTTAGACTTTTCAAACAAGTGGTGCCAATACAAATCAAGGAAAATTTTATCTTTTTCAAAATACGCCGACCTGATATATGTCCGGCGTTTTGATTTCTTTTTGATTTCGGTATATAGGCCGAGAGCCTGTTTATGGACTATCTGGAAATGCGTGCCATGAAATTTTTTGGCTCTAGTTTTGTATACTTGCATAGCATAAATATTCTATCATTTTACCACCTAAAAGAAAAGATCAAAATTTGGGTGAAATAAACCTGCCTCTTGTAAAAGGCGGGTTTATGGAACCGCACATCGGCGCCATTATTATTTTCCTCTTTATCTCTATATTTTATCTCAACTCCATCTCTTTATTTTACCGCTACCCTCACTGTCTTCTAAAAAAAATAATTGATACTCGTAATAATTTATTTTCCATCACCTTCCCCCATCAGCAAATCAGCAATATGCTCCGCTTCCTGTTCCGTATATTTATGCGATATATGTTCCGGATCTCTGTTAAGCATCCACACTCCGCCAATTTCACTATTGTATTTTTCAAGACCTCTGAGATGCAGCTCACCCCAATTTTTTGATTCACCACGCGCCTTATTTGATTCTGTCCATTCACTCACCCCATCTTTTGACCAGGAAAGCATTTTACTAACGGCGTCTCTTTCGCTTAAGCCCTTTCGCGTTAAGACCCTAAAAAGATACGGAGCAAATGTCCAAAACATCGCTGTGTCCGCGCCTCCCGAACTTATTACGCCCCTTATCTCCAAAGCGGCACCCTTATCTTCCCCAAAAATGTCGTCGGCATATCGTAAATATGCCAAACTAAAATTTCTTTCCGCTTCAGACCTTCTTAACATGCGCAGTAAATGTAATTTATCTCGTGTGACTTCGTTAAGTTTTCGAGCGAAATTTTCTGGTACCTTACATTCCCCTATCGCCCGCTCCATGGCGCCAGATTCGTACAGGTATGGTTTTTCTATAATAGGAAGATCTCGCCGTAATTCTTCACGTATTTCCGCTCCAATTATTGATCTAACAGGGCCCTCGCCCCCCCTCCCCGCGGCATGTCTTATTTCATCTCTCATAAAAATTATCTCAACCTTATCTTAATTTATCTCAATTCTATTTCACATTATTTCCACCTTATTTCCTATTTCCTTTGGATTACGAAACGCCGTGGGAGCTTATATGTCATCCCTCCCCCGCCCTTCGCGAAGGGCGGGGGAGGGATATTTCAACGCTGACATTGAGTACATTAGCAACGTTCGTATATTAATGCAACATGAGTGCGTTTGCGTGTATCTGCCTGTTCGCCTCTGGTGGAAAATTTTGGCCTTTTCTTGTCCTTACTTTTTGTAGTGCTTGGTAATCTTGAAAACTTCGGCTTGGCCTTCGTCAATAAAAAACAGAGCTCGATATTTGTTATCAAGCCGGAAAGAATAAATACCGCGCCAATGTGGTTCAAGGAGTTCGGTATGCAATGATGGATGACGGAGGTTGGTCTCGAAAAGTTTTTTAGCCTTATCCCATTTGCGCCTCAAGCTGTACCTGTCAATCGTCTTTTCAACGTCGCGCCCGAGAGGTTTGATTCGCATACTTTTTGGTATAGGAAGATTTGTGCAGACCGTCTTCTAGATCGGTTAAAAATTCGTCAGTGTAGAGGTCGGCAGCGCGAAAATCTGCCACTACATCGCCGACCGGATCACGAAAGGGTAGCGCAAAAACTTTGGCGGCCATACTACGATAAGCCCCTGCTTCTTGCTTGAGACGCAAATATTCCTGCTTGGGTAAAGTGACAGTGTTATTAAGTTGTTTGGTGTGATTGGCCATAAAACAACAGTATAAATTATATAAATATGTAAGTCAAATCAATGCCCCTCCCCCGCCTTCGCCAAAAATTCTCCATACTGTTCCGCGTTCATCAAATTCGCCGTCTCCCCCGCGTTCACGCCGGTTAATTTAAACATCCACCCCGCGCCGTAAGGATCGGTGTTGACCGAGGCCGGCGCGCCTTCCAAGGCCGAATTGACCTCGCCGACCGTGCCGGACAGCGGCGCGTAAACATCGGAAACGGACTTGACCGATTCCACCACGCACGCCGGATCAAACTGCTTGACCGGTTTACCGACTTTGGGCAACTCCACAAAAACAATGTCGGTAAGCAAATGCTGGGCATGATCGGAAATGCCGACCGTCGCGGTGTCTCCTTCTATTTTTACCCATTCGTGTTCTTTGTTGTAGAAAAGACCGGGTTGTATTTTTGCTTCGGACATAATTGATTTTTAGAAATAATTATTTGAAAAATTTTAGAATGTTGTTTATCATTCTGGATAATTCACCTAATTCACCTAATTGTCTAATTCACCTAATAAAAATTCCAATTCCCAATTTAAAAAATATTGACGCGGAATAACTGGAGTGTTTGGCATTATGTTATTTGAAATTTTATTAGGTGAATTAGAGCCCGCCCTGAGCGAAGCCGAATGGGTGAATTAGACAATTAGGTGAATTTTAAACCACTGCTCACTTAACGCTTATAAAAAGGTAGTTTGACTACTTTCGCCTTCACCAAATTCTCCCGTACCTTAATCTCAATCTCCGTCTCCGGCTCGCGCAGATTGTATTCAATATACCCCAGTCCGATATTTTTGCCAAGCGTCGGGGCCGGCGCGCCGCTCGTTACTTCTCCGACCGACCTACCCGCGTGATAAATCGGGTAATGCTGGCGGGCGATGCCGCGTTCAATCATTTCAAAACCGACCAACTTGCGTTTCAGCCCGGCTTCCTTTTGTTTTAACAAAACATCCCGGCCGATAAAGTCCTTGTCAAGAGAAACGGCCCAGCCGTACACTGCCTCCAAAGGCGAATGTTCGCGATCAATGTCATGGCCGTAAAGCATCATCCCGCACTCGGTGCGCAAAGTGTCGCGCGATCCCAGACCGCAGGGCAAAAGACCCAGGGGTTTGCCGACTGCCAGCAATTTGTTCCAAATTTGGACCGCGGCGCTATTGGGCAGATACAATTCAAATCCGTCTTCGCCGGTATAGCCGGAGCGGGAGACGGTCATCGGCACCCCGTCAACCGAAATTATTTTGAAATGATAGCGCTTGATTGTTTTCAAATCAGCGTCCGTCAATTTTTGCAATATCTCTTCGGCTTTGGGCCCTTGTAAATCAATTTTGGCAACTTCGTCGCTCCGGTTCTTGACCTGAACATCCAATCCCGTAGCGTGTTTTACCACCCACTCATAATCGCCTTGCGCCGTGCCGGCGTTCACTACCAGCATAAAATTTTTATCATCATATTTATACACGGTCAGATCATCAATAATGCCGCCATCTTCGGCGCACAAAACGCACAAACTCACCTGCCCGTTTTCCATTTTGCTGATGTCCCGCGACACCACTTTTTGCAAGAGAGTAAACGCGTCCGGACCTTTCACAATAATCTCGCCCATGTGGCAGACATCAAAAATGCCGGCCGCGTTCCGGACGGCATGGTGCTCATCAATCTGATTGGTATAAATCACCGGCATCTCCCAGCCGCCAAAATCAACCATTCTGGCACCGAGATCCTTGTGGATTTGATTGAGAGGGGTCTGGAGGAGCATATTCATCGCAATGTCATCATAGGTCTAAAATTCACCTAATTCACCTAATTGTCTAATTCACCTAATAAAAATTCCAATTCCCAATTTAAAAAATATTAACGCGGAATAACTGTGATGTTTGGCATTATATTATTTGAAATTTTATTAGGTGAATTAGGTGAATTAGACAATTAGGTGAATTGTTTCGGAATTCTTACAATTTATCTCTGATAATTCCACTGCCCCCCCGCATACTTCTCCTCTGCCAATTTTCGCGCGAGCTCTGTTTCTTCTTCGCTCAACCCATCATCATAAAACTCCACTGCCGCGAAGTCCTTTTTAAATCCATCAATCAAAGCATCCACGATACTTTGAAACTCAATCGCTTTGCCCGCCTGCTGTTCAATGGAAGTAACGCGTTCTTTAATAACAGTAATCAGCTTGCCTTTCATTTTCTCGTCCGGGACTTTGAGCAAATCAAACATTTTATCAACATCTACACTTTGTAAAATCGTCCCATGCTGTAAAAGAACCCCCTGCTTGCGCGTTTGCGCGTTGCCGGAAATTTTCTTGCCGCCCACAATAATATCATTCAGCGGCACAAATTGCGCTGACAAATTAAATGCGGTCAAACCCCGGATAATCCCCCCGCAAATCCGCTGATACGAATCCAATATCTTTTCCGGAACTAAATTTAATGTCAAAGGAATATGCATGCTATAAGTAACTTCCTTGTCATGAAACACCGCCCCGCCGCCGGTCTGGCGCCGCACAATGTCCACCCCGCGCTCGCGGCATTTTTCTTCATCCACTTCCGCTTGCAAAGACTGAAAATAACCAATGGAAACCGCCGCCGGCTTCCACCCATAAAAACGCAAACTCGGATCGACTTCTCCGGAACTTATTTTTTTAATCAAAACCTCATCCAAAGCCATATTGAACGCCGCAGTATTAAATTTTGTCTGCAATAATCTGAACCGTTGCATATGCGTTTTGTCATTCCCGCGGAGGCGGAAATCTATCACTCGCTTTACGACTGAATTCCCTCCTCCGCGGGAATGACAGTTGACATGATGTAAATTTAATAATCTAAAGTTTCCAATTTCCAATTTCCAGTTTCCAATCACCCCGCCATCACCATCGTCTTCGCGATACTCCCCGCATCAAACCCAAATAAATCCAAATTTTCCTGAACAATAATTTTTTCCAATTTTTCCTTCAACGCTTCTTCGTTCAATTCCATGCCCTTGACCGCCTCTTCCAGTAGAACAATCTTTTCCTCCGGATACATAAAAAAATCGCCCGTGATTTTCACGTCCTTTATCTTCCCCTCCTCCGCTGTCAAAAAAACTTTTAACAGCTTCCCCTCCGGTACCTTGTAAATCGCTTGGCGCATATTTTGTCATCAATATAAAAATGATAACACAGAACCTTTTTGGTGTAAAGAACGCGGGCGAAAGATTAGAAGATTAGAAGATTTTTTGTCCATAAAATCTGTCAATCTTTCAATCTTAAATTAAAAACACCGTCTTTCAACGGCGCTTTTGATGGTTTATAATCTGTGGCAGGTGTTCACTGTTCAGTTTCTAGTTTCAAATTTCCAGTTTCAAATTATTTCCACATTATTTCATTCAATCGTATTTCTTATTTCTTACTCCTCTTTCTTCTCCTCCGCCTTTGGTTCTTCTACGGGTTTTACTTCTTGTTCTTGGCCAACTTCTTTAACTTCTTTGGCTTTGGCCTCTTTGGCTTGACCTGCTTTCTCATTTAATTTAATCCGCCTCTTCTTGCTGATTGATACGGATTTCTTCTTACTGCCCGTAATAATCCCGGCATTAACAAGTAAATTGTTTACGGTGTTTGAGGGTTGCGCGCCAACAGCAAGCCAATGCTTGATTCGATCTTCTTTTAAATTTATAATTTTTGGATTTTTGGTTGGATCATACTGGCCCAAAATCTCCAGACTTCCGGCTTGAGTATCTTTGTGTTTTTCCGATACGATAAAACGATAGCTGGGACTTTTTGTTTTGCCAATACGTTGCAGACGTAGCATTAACATAATGAAATTAATTAATTTATTGGTTAATTGGTTTATTATACTCAATTGTTAATTAAATTCCGTATAATACCCCGTAGCTTAACGTTAAATTATAGCTAAAATTTAACAAAATAATTGGAATTTAATTTTTGCAAAATCGGAATTAATAAGGCGAAGGGGTATAGTTATTTTTGAGAGCGAATAACTAGAAACCCAATGTGACGAATTTGTGGGCGTAAGTATAATAAAAATTGAGAAACTTGTCAAGCTTTGCCAAAACTACGCCTAGGGTGTGGATAATATCTATTGACTTCATTTGTTATTATGTTAAACTATAATAAGTAAATATGAAAATTACAGCCTCCAACAATCAAATAGTTAAAAAAAACAAGAAGACGAGCCCCTGTCTGAGGACTTAATGTTTTGTTGTATAAACATAACCATGAGCCCTTAGACGGGGCTCATTTTAATTTATAAATAAATCTAACGAATCACTTCGTTGGGAAATAAAATTAGTTTAAATATGTCTCAAAATACCGGAAATTGCCCTGAGTGCGATGCGACCATCACCCTCGCAGAAAATACTGAAGCTAATGAAATCATCACCTGTGATGACTGCGGCGCGGAACTCGAGGTGCGCGGAATCAACCCCGTTGCTTTGGAGATCGCCCCGCAAGAAGAAGAAGACTGGGGTGAATAAATACTATCTATGATCGAAATACTTGACACCACACTTAGAGAAGGCGAACAAACACCCGGTGTTTTTTTTGACAACCATATTAAATTGGCAATCGCCGAATTGCTGGAACAAGTAGGTGTAACCTATATTGAAGCGGGCCACCCGCTGGTGAGCGCGGAAATATATGATGCTGTAAAAAAACTCGCCAACAGAAAAAACCGCCAAGCAATCATAGCGGCTCATTCCCGGTGTATGCAAAAAGATGTTGATCTAGCTCTTGAATGCGGTGTCGAGTTTATCGGCTTATTCTATTGTGTCTCTGATGAACGGTTGAATGGCGTTTTCAACAACACCCTGACATCAGCCGTTGACCAAATAAACGAAGTTATCCGTTACGCAAAACAAAAAAATCCAAATATCATTATCAGATTTACGCCCGAAGATGCCGTGCGCTCGGACTTTAACAATGTAGCCAAAGCGTCTGTGGCCGCGGCTCAAGCCGGCGCAGACATTATTAGCATTGCCGATACCACCGGATATATGATTCCGGGCACCGAGCGCAATTATTTTGATTATCTAAAAAGGCTGAAAAATGTTTTCTTGGAAAACAATGTCAATCCAAAAATAGCAGTTCACTGCCACAACGACCGAGGCCTAGCGCTAGCCAATGCGCTTGATGCTTATCAAGCAGGCGCAAATATTATTGATGCAACAGTGTTGAATCTTGGTGAACGAACTGGAATCGTAGATTTGGCGCAGCTTCTCACCGTACTTACCATAGATTTTGGCGAAAAACAGTGGAATTTGAAAATCCTGCCAAAACTTTATAAGCTCATCAGCCATCATGCAAATTTTGCCATTCCTAAAAATTTCCCCATCATCGGAAAAAACGCGTTTACTCATTGCGCGGGCGTGCATACGCATGCGGCGACAAAAAATCCACTCCATTACGAAAGTCTTAATCCCGAAATTGTAAACAGACAAAGAGAAATCTGCCTCGACCACATGTCCGGCATTTCTTCCGTGCGCTGGGCATTGAAAAAAATTAATGTGGAAGCTGATGACGAGCTAGCGCAAAAAATTCTAAAACAGGTAAAAGAAATCGGCCAAAGAGGCAGGACAGTAGACTTGGATGAACTGCCTCACATTGTAGCGTGGTTCCGCGAACATGATTATTAATTAATGAACCACGACCCCGCAGCAAGCTGACAGGGAAAATTGTGATTATAAAAAACTTGCGTACAACCTAAATTTTAATCTTAATACTCATTTTAAATTTTAACTGTATGAAAATAGGATTTTTGCACTCACTGGTGCGCAAAGAAGAAAAATTATTATTGCAGGAATTCCGCCGGCGAAACAATATTGAAATCGTCATGATTGATGATCGCGAACTGATGTTTTGTCTGGGCCGCAATGATTTTGGCGTGGATCTGGTGATTGAACGCTGTATCAATCATTTGCGGGCGCTTCATTCTTTAAGATTGTTCGAAAGCGTGGGAATAAAATGCGTTAACAACTACCATACTGGCAATATTTGCGGCGATAAATTATTAACATCCATTGCCCTGCAGGAGGCCGGCGTACCCCAGCCGGAAGTCAGGGTCGGTTTTACCGAAGAATCGGCTCTGGCGGCAATTGAAGCGATGGGGTACCCGGTGGTAATTAAACCGGCCGTCGGTTCCTGGGGCCGCCTCATTGCCAAAATCAATGACCGCGATGCCGCCGAAGCCCTGCTTGAACACAAGGCGACGCTGGGCTCTTATCATCATTCTATTTTTTATATTCAAAAATACATCGAAAAAAAAGGCCGAGACATTCGCAGTTTTGTCATTGGCAACGAGTGCATCGCTGCCATTTATCGCGAATCAAAACATTGGATAACCAATACCGCTCGCGGCGGCAAAGCCAGTAATTGCCCGATAACAGACGAAATAGCCAAACTTTCATTAGCCGCGGCCAAAGCGGTTGGCGGAGGCATCGTGGCCATTGATATCTTTGAAACAGACCGGGGGCTCTTGGCAAACGAAGTGAACTATACAATGGAGTTTAGAAATAGCATTGATACCACCGGCGTGAACATTCCGGAGCGGATTGTTGATTATGTAATTCAACAAGGTAATAATTTATAACTCTATGTCTCTTACCTGCGCTATCATTGGCGGCTCCGGATACACTGGGGGAGAACTCCTGCGCCTGCTATTGGCTCATCCGAAATTCGTTGTGGCTCAAATAACCAGTGAATCAAATGCCGGCAAAAGAGTAACTGAATTGCACCCCAACCTGCGCTCTTTTACTGATCTTAAATTTATTTCCATAGAAAATCTGGAAAAAACAGACATTATCTTGGCCGCTCTGCCGCACGAAACCAGCCGAGATCTGTATGGAAAACTACGCCCGCTGGCTAATCAAGTTTATGTTGATTTGAGCAACGACTTCCGCTTGGATGACAGTTTTGTTTATGCTATGCCGGAGGTTTATCGAGAAAAGCTAAAAACCGCGAGCCAAATGGCTGGCTGCGGTTGCAATGCCACGGCCACCATCTTAGCGCTTTATCCTTTTTATAAAGAAAACTTAATTGATCAAACTCGCACCGTGGTGGAAGCCAAAATCAGCTCATCCGCTGCGGGCAACAAGCCCACTTCCGGATCGCATCATCCCGAGAGAAGCGGCGTCGTCCGTTCTTACAAACCAACCGGACACAGACATATCAAGGAAATGCGCCGCGTGCTGAATACTGACAATGTTCATTTTTCCGCCACCTCAATTGAAATGGTGCGCGGAATCTTGGCCACCGCGCACGTGTTTACCAAAGAAAAATTAACTGATAAAGATATTTGGAAGCTATATCGTTCATATTATGGTGAAGAGCCCTTCATCAGAATGGTAAAAGAACGCGCCGGGGACTATCGTTATCCAGAACCAAAACTTTTGCGCGGCACAAACTTTTGCGACATTGGTTTTGAGGTGGATGATGCCAGCAACCGTATTGTGATAATGTCGGCCATTGATAATCTGGTGAAAGGCTCGGCCGGCCATGTGGTCCAAGCGCTAAACATTCGTTTCGGATTTGATGAAAGATTGGGACTTGAATTCGCCGGGCTGCATCCATGTTAACTTACTGATAACGGATAATCCTGATTTACTGATAAGTGACCGAGATAGGAATCCGTAAATCAGGATTATCCGTTATCCGTAAGTTAAGTTATGCTAATAATAAAAATCGGCGGAGGAGCGACAATCAATCATGAAGCGATTATCAAAGACCTGGCGAACATCAAGGAACCATTTTTGGTTGTACATGGCGCCAATGCTTTGCGTGATGAGTTGGCAAAAAAAATTGGTTATAAAAAACAAACTATCACCTCCCCCACTGGCTATTCCAGTGTTTTAACTGACGCGGCAGGCATTGACATCTTTCTCATGAGTTACGCCGGCATACGCAATAAACGTTTGGTGGAAATGGCGCAAAAAAATGGCATTAACGCTATCGGCCTCACCGGACTTGACGGCGGCTTAATTCGCGGGGAAAGAAAAAAAGCCATTCGTGCGGTGCAAAACGGAAAAACAATTATGATCCGTAATGACCTATCAGGAAAACCAAACGCCATTAACGTTGGGTTGATCCAAACGCTCCTATCTTCTGGCTATGTTCCATTTATCTGCCCGCCAATTTTAAGCGAAGAGGGCGAAGCGCTAAACACCGAAAACGATTCTATCGTCTCCTTGCTGATTAAAGAGCTGGGCAACGTAACAACCATCATCCACCTGTTTGAAGCGCCGGGATTATTAAAAAACAAAGATGACGAATTAACCTTAATTCCCAAAATAACTCGAGCTGAACTTGAGCAAGCAGAAAGTGAATATACTACCGGAAGGATGAAAAGAAAAATGCTCGCAGTAAGAGAAGCTTTTGAAAGCGGGGTTGAGAGGGTTATTTTTGCTGATGGTAGGGTTGAAAATCCGATAAGTAAAACGCTAGAAGGCAAATGTACAATTATCCAATAATCGATTTCGTACTTTCATACATTTCGTAATTTCGCACCTCTATGAATATCCAAGAAACGGAAAACAAATACTTTTTGCCGGTTTATGGCAAACGAGATATTTCCTTAGTTCGCGGCGAAGGAGTTTATTTGTTTGATGAAAATAATAAAAAATATCTGGATTTTATGTCAAATTACGGCGCCAATTTGCTCGGGCATGCCAACCCGCATGTAACCGAGGCAATCCGCGATCAACTGGGAATACTCACAAACACGCATGGCAGTTTTTGCAATGACGCGCGGGCAAAATTTTTAGCCAAACTGCACAGCATTACTCCGCTTGATTACACTTTTTTATCAAGCACTGGCACGGAATCGGTTGAGGCGGCGATCAAGTTCGCCAAGACAGCGACAGGCCGCAATGGTTTTATTTCCGCTAAAATGGCTTATCATGGCCGCACTTTGGGTTCGCTTTCCGCGACTGCTTCGTCCAAGCATCAACAGCAATACCTGCCGTTGTTGCCCGGTTTTGTTCACGTGCCTTACAATAGCGTAACCGCGATTGAAGAAGCGCTGGATAAAAAAATAGCCGCCGTGATTTTGGAACCGATTCAGGGCGAGGGCGGCGTCAATGTGCCGGATGAAAATTATTTGAGCGCAGTCAAAAAATTGTGCGAAGAAAATGGTTCACTTTTGATTTTAGATGAAGTGCAGACCGGACTGCGCACCGGCAACTGGCTGGCCAGCACGCATTTTAATGTGGCGCCGGATATTTTTACCATGTCCAAAGGTTTGGGTAATGGATTTCCGGTGGCCGTCACTTGCGTTTCAAAATCAGTGGCGGAAAAAATTCCCAAAGGTTCGCATGGCACCACTTTCGGTGGCAATCCCGTCGCTTGTCGCGCCGCTTTAGCCACTTTGGAAGAAATTGAAAAAAACAATCTGCACGCTCATGTGCGCGAAATCGGTGCCTACCTGCTGGAACAATTAAAAGAGATTAAAAGTCCGATGATTCGTGAAGCGCGCGGCTTGGGACTAATGGTCGCCGTTGAACTGAAACAAAAAGCCGGTAATTATGTCAAGCTCATGCAGGACGCGGGACTGTTAACTATGAATACCGGCAATGTCATTCGCCTTTTGCCGCCGATTGTAATTACGAAAGAAGAGGTTAATGAAGGGTTAAGTATAATTGAGGCAACTTTAAATTCGCAGGAGTGACAAATTGAGCCTCGCGGCGAAATTTGTCTCGCGTGCGATAACGAAATTCATCCCGCGAGGGACTCATTTCGTCATTCCTTCAATTTTTGCTATGAACCAAAAAATAGCGCTGCTCAAAAACCTAGTATCAATCCCCAGCGTCTCTACTCATGAGTCAGAAGCGGTCGATTTTTTAATTGGCGAAGCGCAAAAATTAAATTTTGACGAAGTAAAAAAAGACGGAGCCGGAAATTTTGTTGCGCGGAGAGGAAACGGTGAAAAAACCATTTTGCTGGTCGGCCACATTGATACCGTGCCCGGCGATATTCCTGTAAAAATAAAAGATAATAAACTCCATGGCCGCGGTTCGGTGGATGCCAAAGGCAGTCTGGCAACTTTTGTCTGGGCGGCGCGCGAAGCAGAGCTTCCAAAAAATTTAACGGTAATTATAATCGGCTGCGTGGAAGAAGAAATTTACACCTCAAAAGGCGCGCGTCATATTCTGGATAAATATAGTCCTGGCTTTATTATCATTGGCGAGCCGAGCGGCTGGGACAGAATTACCATTGGCTATAAAGGCGGATTGCGTTTTAATTATAAAGATAACCAAAGTTTGGCGCACGCTTCCACCGGACAAAACTCCACCACGGACAAAGCGGTTGATTTTGTAAACGAAGCGCGAGCTTATCTTTCTAAATTCAAACCAAAACAATCCGGTATTTTTTATGAACCTCATTTTGAATTGCGTTCTTTTAATACTTCCCACAACGGGTTGACAGAACGAGTGGAGCTAAACGGCAACCTGCGCGTGCCGCCCGGTTTTGAGGTTCTCGCGTTCAAAAATTTTTTATCAAACTATCCGGTTGAAATAAGCGAAGACATCGCGCCAATCGCGGCAGAAAAAAATAACGATTTAGTAAAAGCATTCTTGGCTTCAATTCGCCACTCGGGAGGCGAGCCGCGTTTCGTCAAAAAAACCGGTTCTTCTGACATGAACATCCTGGCCTCATACTGGCCAAAAATTCCTATCCTCGCCTACGGCCCAGGCGACTCCAAGCTGGATCACACTCCGGATGAGCATCTAGACTTAGAGGAATATTTAAAATCAATCAATGTCTTGAAACAAACATTGCCAAAAATATAAAATCACCCGCCTCTCGCCGGTGATTTTTATTTTGGGTCCAAATTATTCTTTTGAAGCTTGTATAATCGCCCTAGCCACAATCTTGCTCACCTCCCTATCAAGCGGATCTGGAATTATTTTCTCGGCAGTCGGCTCTTTTACATAATCGGCGAGAGCTTTAGCCGCTGACATTTTCATTTCATCCGTGATGTAACGGATCCGCGCGTCAAGCACGCCGCGGAATACGCCGGGAAATGCCAATACATTATTCAACTGATTGGAAAAATCACTTCTGCCGGTAGCCACAATTGCGGCGCCAGCTTTCTTGGCTTCATCCGGCATAATCTCCGGAATTGGATTTGCCATTGCAAAAACAATTGAATCATTGTTCATTGACTGAATCATTTCCGCGGTGACAAGTCCGGGCCGGCTCACGCCAATAAAAACATCAGCGCCGATCAGCGCCGCATTAAGCGGACCGCAGATATTAGATTTATTTGTTTGTTTTAAAAGTTCTGTTTTCACGCCATTCAAGGCGGTGCGTTCACTGCATATCAATCCCTGTGAATCAACCAGCAAAATATTTCCGGCTCCGGCTTTCAACAATAATTTAGCGGTGGCAACCCCGGCCGCCCCCACGCCATTGACAACAATGGCCGCGTTCTCTATCTTCTTGCCAACGACCTTCAACGCATTACCCAAACCGGCAAGCACGACAATGGCTGTGCCGTGCTGATCATCATGAAAAACCGGAATATCCACTTTTTCAATCAACTTCTGTTCAATTTCAAAACAACGCGGGGCTGAAATATCTTCCAAATTTATGCCGCCAAACATTGGCGTGATAAGTTCAACGGTGCGGACAAATTCATCAACGTCTTTCGTCTTCACGGCGATTGGAAAAGCATCCACGTCTGCAAATTCTTTAAAAAGCATGCACTTCCCTTCCATCACCGGCAGGCTTGCTTCCGGCCCAATGTCTCCCAAACCCAACACCGCGCTTCCATCCGTTATTACCGCCACCAAATTATGCTTGCGCGTGTAGTCATATACTTTGGAAATATCCGCTGCTATTTCCTTGCACGGCGCCGCCACTCCCGGGGTATACGCTACGCTCAAATCATCCCGCGTTTTAAGTTTTTTTCTTGAAATCACTTCTATTTTCCCTCCCAATTCTTTATGAAACTCAATTGGATCAAACATAGGCCAAATTAAAAAATATTTTAATCCATCTCCGCTTGCCCGCCAAACTTAACACCGACAATCTTACTCATCCCGTCATTGCCCATAGTTACGCCGTACAGAGCATCGGACGCATGCATGGTGGCTCGGTTGTGAGAGATTAGAATGAATTGCGACTGCTCTGCCAGCTCAATAAGAATTTTTGTAAATCTAACAGAATTCGCCTCATCCAGCGCCGCTTCCACTTCGTCCAACACTACAAATGGCGATGGATTGGTATGTAAAATAGCGCAAACCAGCGCGATGGAAGTCAATGTCTTTTCTCCGCCAGACAGCGCCGCCAAATGTTTAATCCTTTTCCCAGGCGGATTCGCCACGATGTCTATTCCGGCTAGGATTTTTTTTGATCTCTTTTTCTTATTATCCTCTTCAACACTATTATCATCAGATGATAAGTGATAGGTGATAGGTGATATTTTTTCCTGACCATCGTTATCACCAATATTATCACTTATCACTTTATCACTTATCACTTCGTCCTCATAAACTTCAATTAGATCCGCTTTTCCCCCTTCAAATAGTATAGAAAAATATCTAGAAAACTCGCGTCTTATTTTTTTAAACGCCTGATCCCGGGTCTTTTTCATGATCTCATCCAGTTCAATAATTAATTCTTCCAGATCTTCAATCGCTTTTTTTAAATCATCCAGCTGGGTTGCCAAGGTTTCATGGCGCGCCTTCGTTTCTTGGTATTCCCCGGCCACTTCATCATCAATCCCGCCAATGAGCGACAACTGGTATTTTAATTTCTGAATTTCCACTTGCGCTTGTTCCAGATTATCCGCGTTAAGCATTCCCGCGTTCTTGCCGGCAATTGATTCAACGGTTGTGTGCATTTCTTGATAAACTTCATTGCCTAAATCTTCCTGTTTGGTTTCGTATTTGGCCAAATCAATTTGTTTGCTGTTTTTTTCATCTACCAAAATATTTAATTTTTTCTGTTCAGCCTGCATTGCGTCTTGCAAAGCAAATACCCGCTGTTTCTTTTTTTCTTCTTCTTCATTAAACCGATCAATCTTTTTTTGCGTTTTAGCCAATTCAACCTCTGCCTTCTCCAACTCCAATGCCAACACTTCTTTTTGCTTGCCAAGTTCTTTCATGGCCGAATCATATTCATCCGGACTCATGGTATGGAGCGATAATTCTTGTTCAAACGAAGCGCTCTCGCGGTCAATCCCTTGTTTCTTTATTTCCGCAAGCTCACTCTTGCCCTTGGCTACTTGCAAACTGGTCTCCAGTTCGCGCGAATGGCTTTGCTGTTTTTCATAAAGTATTTCTGATCGATCCAATTCTTTCTGCAATTTCTCTGTCTCAACTTCAAGATCTTCGGCATTGCCGGAAAATAGATATGGAGAACTGCCTTGAGAAAAACTAAAGCCGTTGCGTTTTTGGCGGGAACGAAATCCGCCCTTCATGCTGCCGCTTCGCTCCAAAACATCACCATCTAATGTGACCATTCTAACTTTGCCAATGCCAATTGCTCGCGCTGCTTCAATATTTTCCACGATCAGAGTGTTGCCAAAAATGTAATAAAAAATATTGGCAAACTTTTCATCAAATTTAATCAGATCTGTGGCCAGCCCCAAGACTCCTTTGTAACGCGACAGCTCTGCCAAATCTTGCGAAACCATTCTTCCCTGTACTTTATTTAAAGGCAAAAAAGTGGCAATGCCTAATCTTTCCGTCCGCAGATATCCAATGCACTCCTCGGCTACTTTATCATCTTTAACTACGATTGAAGAAAGATGCGAGCCAGCCGCCACGTCCATCGCGAGCTGATAGCGCTCGTCCACCGAACCCAACTGGGCCACCGCGCCATACACGGCGCCAAACCGATGGCGTTCTTCCAAAATCGCTTGCACCGCTTTTAACCCGGTAAGCTGAAAATAATTCTGCTCGCTTTTTCTTTGCGCGACCTGCTGGTTTAGCGTGGCAATTTTACCCCGCAAAGCAGTGCGCGCAATGGATTTTTCTTCTAACTCCTGCCGTTCTTTTTTAATTTCTTCGGCCAATTTTTCCACCTTTGCCAGCGCTTCTTCCAATTCTTTGCTGATATTTTCCTGTTCAATTTTTAATGATTCAATCTTTCCACTAAGCCAGCCAACATTTTGCTTGCCGGCTTTGGCATATTCGGCCTGCATCTTGCCGGACAGCACCGCTTGTTCTCTTTCAAGTTCATTTTTTTTCTGCGCAATTTCCCGATATTCTTTTTGCAAAACTTCAAACGCCTCTTGCCTTGTCCCCTCTCTGGCCAAAATTGACAGCTCTTCTTGCAACGCGGTCAATTTGCTGTTTAATTTTGTATAATTTCGTTCAATTTCGTTTAATTCTTTTTGCCAAGCGTCAATATGCGTTTGATTGTATTGGAACAGAGTAGAAAAATACTGTTCCTGCAATTCCCGCAAAGATAATTCAACCTCTTGCCGTTTTTCCAATTTCTTAACTTGTCTAGACAATGTCTTTAGGCGCGGTTCAATTTCATTTAACACCATCTCGCCTTGAATAATATTTTCCCGCGTGCGGTTTAATTTGAGAGAAGCCTGATGCCGTTTGATCTGAAACTCTTTTATGCCAGATGCTTCGTCAAAAAAATCCTTGCGTTCAACCGCTGACTGCAAAATTATCTCATCAATCATGCCCTGGCTTACCACGCTGTATGAACCTTGGCCAAACTGCGCTTGGGCTAAAAGAATTTGCAAATCAAGCAAACGAACGCTATTGCCGTTCACTAGATATTCACTCTCTCCCGTGCGATACAGCCGGCGGGTAATGACTAGTTCTTCATAATCAATCGGCGCGCGGCCGTCGGAATTATCCAATGTTAAAGTAACGCTCGCCAAACCCAGCCGGCCTTTGGCGTCTGAACCTGAAAATATCACATCCTCGCTCTTTTTCGCTCGGAGCTGGGCCATCCTTTGCTCGCCCATTACCCAAAGAATGGCATCAGCCACATTACTCTTGCCACTCCCATTCGGCCCCACAATGGAGGTAATACTATAGCGCCGGTTAATTCTTCCCTGAAAATCCAAAACCACCTTTTGGGCAAAGGACTTGAAGCCGTTGATTTCGATGGACTTGAGGTGCATAAATTGGCATAATTATACCATCTCTTGACAATCGCTCGCAAGTATTTTATAATGATCCGCTTTGTACAAAATACAATATACATGGAATAAAATACAATTTGTATATTAATCCATGTATTTTGTATACTGTTATTGTTATGCAAAGAATCTCCAAACAAATCTACACCAAAATTACGCAGGCGAGACACGTCATGCTTGTTCCTCATAAAAATCCGGATGGGGATGCTTTGGGCTCGGTTACAGTTTTAATCCACTGGCTCCGAAAATTAAACATTGAACATACTGCCTACTGCGCAACTGATATCTCTGGAAAACACAGCTATCTCCCGCACCTTGACAAATTAAGCCAAAACGAATCGGTCTGGAATGAACCCAAGTTTGATGTGATGATTGTGCTTGACTCTGGCGACCTTAAGCACGCGGGCGTTGACGCGCAAATAAAAAAACTATCTATTCGCCCTTTCATCATCAACATTGACCACCACGCGACAAATGAACACTATGGCGATCTAAATCTAGTTATCACCGAAGCGTCTTCTACCACCGAAATTATTTACAAACTTTTCAAACACAACAATGTCCTGATTGACAACCACATGGCTACCTGCCTTTTGACCGGTATTTTGACTGATACCGACAATTTTACCAACTCGGCCACTACCATGCACTCGCTCCAAATCGCGAGCGAACTCATTGGCAAAGGCGGAAATATTAATTTAATCAAAGAACTGATTTTTAAAAACAAATCTATTGGCGTCTTAAAACTTTGGGGAGCGGTTCTCTCGCGGCTCGCCAAACATGATACGCACGAAATTGTGTACAGTTATGTTACGCAAAAAGACCTGGCAGAGCATAAAGTTGACGAATCGGATCTGGAAGGCATTACCAATTTTATGAATAACTTATCCGAAGGCAAAGCCGCGTTGATTTTGAAAGAACTGCCTGAAGGAAAAGTAAAAGGCAGCTTCCGCGCCACCCGCGATGACATGGATGTGTCGGCAATCGCCAAAGCGCTGGGCGGAGGAGGACACAAGAAGGCGGCGGGGTTTACGGTTTCTGGTTCTATCGACGAAGCGCTAAAGAAAATTTGGGAGGTAATTAAAAATTTGGAAGATAAAAATTAAAAAAAACTACAATTCTTACTTTACATTAGTACAATTATCTGTTATTATTTATATATATGAACAACAACACTCAAAATCCATCAAACCAACATTTAATCCCCACCGTCATTGAAAAAACCTCTTACGGCGAACGGGCGTATGATATTTATTCACGATTGCTGAAAGATAGAATAATTTTCCTAGGCAGCGCGATTGATGATGGCGTAGCGAACACAGTCATCGCTCAAATGCTGTTTTTGGAAAACCAAGCCCCTGACAAAGATATTAAACTCTACATCAATTCTCCCGGCGGGTCAGTCACTTCCGGCTTGGCGATCTATGACACAATGCAGTACATCAAACCTGATGTTTCTACTATCTGCATTGGCATGGCCGCGAGCATGGCGTCAGTACTTCTCGCCGCTGGAAAAAAAGACAAAAGATTTTGTCTGCCCAATAGCGAAGTAATGATCCACCAAGTAATGGGTGGCATGGAAGGCCAGGCCTCGGACATCAAAATTCATGCTGAAAGAATTCTGAAAATCAAAGATCGGCTGAATCAAATCTTGGTAAAACATACTAGCCAGGAATTGAAAACCATAGAAAAAGATTCGGACCGAGATTTCTTTATGACCGCGGCAGAAGCAATGAAATACGGAGTGGTGGATAAAGTGATTGAGTAAAACACCACAACACTGAAACACTACAACACTGAAACACATAGACAATTTAGAGTATAAATTTATTAATATACTGTGAATTACGAAACTATCTCTTTTTGTCATTCACAGAATATATTTATGTGTTTAAGTGTTTAAGTGTTTAAAAATAAAAACGCCCCGTAGAAACGGGACGTTTTTTCTATTTGGAGTGATCCTCCAAAATCTGCATCCAAGAAGGTCTGTCTTAGGGAAAGTGCGAGCAGAAGCCTGCATTATCCTATGAACAGACCTCCATGCTTGTCGTGGATACAGATAAAAAGCGACTTGAGGCAGTATAAAACTGACAAATTGCCTATATATCCATACCCATAAGGTGCAAATGTCGTCCGCCACAAACCTGTCTCTATGGCATTTCACGCTAAATATCTGGGTGTATCAACCAAATCAGACCGGTAAATTGTGACAAACATTGTCAAATTGACTAAACATTGTAACATAGATTCAATTTCTTGTCAAGTGTAATTCTATGAAATATTAATTTCTGGGCTAAAATAAGCTAAAAAATCTGCATAAAAGCAGACTTTTAACACCTTAAATCTTATTTTTTATTTCTACTATCCAGCCGCCCCGGCATCTTTCACCTCCTCATCATTGTTCTCGTTATCAACCGAACAACTATCATCACCTTCCTGGCATTCTGTTTTTTCTGCTACGCCAATCAGACAAATCTTTGGCAAAGATCTATAATGGCTGGTAAACTCGCGTTCTTCTTTCGTACCGTCCGGAAATTCCCGAATATATGTGAATGATGCGTTCGCGCCCCGAAACGCATTTTGGCATTTGCGCTCACCCGGCGCGAGTTCTTTCGTTTCTATTTCAACCGGTTCGCCAGCTCCAAACCATTGCGATACGGTCGGATGAGTATAATAACCTTTTCTTCCATCGCTCGTGCCCCATAATGTAAACTCAAGTTCCTCTGTTTCCGTATTCATATATGCCTGCAAAAGCAAATAATATCCGGTATCGTTTACAAATCTAAAATCAGGATTCGGATCATAGACAGTGGCATCAGTTCCCGGATTGCCGTTCACCGGATCATTATAATGAGATACAACCAGCGAATGGTTGCGGCGCTGAGTGATGGGCATGCCGCTATTCATTGCCATGCGGAAAAGCGTAGTGCCGATTTGGCATAAACCGCCGCCGATTTCCGGCTTGAGCTCGTCGCCCTTAATTACCAGCTCCGGATAATACCCGCCAGCCAGAGTAAACGGCCTCAAATATCTCAGGGTGGAAAATTCTTCTCCGGGTTTGATTAAAACACCGTTCAATTTCTCAACCGCGTTTTTGATATTTCTCTTGCGATTGTATGGGCTGTTGGAATAATCGGAAATTCCCACGCCCAAAATTTCTGAAATTCCTAAATTATTTACCTCGCCGGTCTTAATATTCGGCTCAACGATATCCACGACAATCTGAACCCCTTTTGAAACCACCTCATCATGCCATGTGCGCTGTAAAAACGCTTCATTGATTGCCAGATAGCTCTTCTCAATATTTACTTTCACTCCCGGACGCGATCCCTGAAACTCCGCCGCGTTGCCATCATCTCCAATCTCAAACTTGGCATCTTTGGCCTCCATATCTACTTTTGGTTCAATTGTTTCTTTCAGATATGAAACTAACAATTTTTCATCAAGCCCAAAACCAAACTTATCTTCACTTATCTTTTGGACTTGAGTCCAGCGGGCAAGATCTTCCATTGACAGCGTCCACAAATATTCCTTTCTGGTATATGGGTCAGTGTATGTTAGTTGCAAAGATCCAGCATTGACGACTGCCCCCAACCTATTTTCAATCACCAAAACATCAGCTAATACTACCGCAGGCTCTTTTGTTTCTCTATCTATTTTTAGATCAACGCTCTCCAGACTGGCCCAATCAGAAATAATCCGGCCCATAACATTTTCATAAGAAAACACTGCTCCTGGCGAAGAACTTACATATTCATATTTAAGCGGCGACACCGAAATAATATTTATCGACGAATTGGCAGGTTCAGATTCATATTTAAAAATTTGATCTGATATCGCCCCCATCATGCGATTTTTATCTACGATTATTTGATCAACCAGAGATAAATGCGGACGCCTGACCCTGCTCATTATGGCCACCAGCGCTCTTGTCAGCGTGTCTGAATTTTTGCCGTAGTCCAAAAGGACGCCAACCGCGGCGCCAATGTCAATATCAATAAGCTCGGATGAATTGCCGTCGGCTACTACCACTGGATAAATTACAAAAGACTCTGGGCCATTATTTGTGTCAAAAGAAAAATTCATCCCTTCTGAAACCAATTTATCGCTCATCATTTCAAACAATGTAATCAAAGAATCTCTATCCATTCCGCCAACTGGAATATTTCCCACAAATACGCCGGGCAAAACACGATCTTGGTAAGCGCTTGAGTAAGCAATCAGACCGGTAAAAATTATGCCAATAAAAACAATGGCCGCCGCCACGACTACCCAAATCCGATGCCAAGAAAAAACAATTTGTTTTTCTTTAAAAAAATTCATACTCAACTCACCACCCGATCATTCAAACAAAATCAATAGACGGATTAATCGTCTGTCAGCAGGCGGTTAGGCTCCCAAATGGCTGGATGGTTGGCATCACTCTTCTATTATTGTCACTTGAATCTTTGCCTCTGTCCTTTGTTTTGGAACACGAACCACCAAAACGCCATTTTTATATTCTGCTTTGGCCAAATCTGCCTTTACTTCTACTGGTAATACAATACTCCGGGAAAAATTTCCCCAAAAACACTCTTCATGAAAGGTATTTTTCGCCTCACTTTCTTTAACTGGCCGCAAGCGCTTGCCTCGGAGAGTAAGCAAATCATTATGAATGTAAACTTGAATATCGCTGGTATCCGCGCCCGCCATAGTCGAAATGACAATCACTTCCTCCGCTGTCTCCAGCACATCAACCGCGAGCTGCCCTTCAGGATGCTCCGCGTGCCAATCTTCTGGCGCGCCATTGCCTCTCGGAATGGCTCGAACAACCGCGGGCTTGTCCGCCGCAGTATCCAGGATCATTTCAAAAAGAGGGGAATTTTGTTTTATTCCGCTTTTTTTCATATGCGGTCAGTATAGCAGATATTTGTCATCAAGAAAAGATGGAGCGAAATTTCCAAAATTAGTAATACCAAACAAAAATTTCCTTGTCCTTCTTTTATCTTAATTTTACATGTTTTAAACGTAAAGCATTAAGCACCACGGAAATACTGCTAAACGCCATAGCCGCGGCGCTTATTTTTGGATTAAGAAAACCAAATGCCGCGATCGGTATGCCAACGGTATTATAAATAAAAGCCCAAAATAAATTCTGTTTGATATTATTGAGCGTGGCGCCGGAAAGCGCGATTGATTCTGATGCTTTCAACAAATCGCCTTTAACGAGTACAACATCCCCTGTTTCCATCGCCACATCAGTTCCGGTTCCCATGGCAATACCCACATTCGCCTGCGCCAGAGCCGGCGCATCGTTGATGCCATCTCCGATCATCGCCACAAATTCGCCCTTGGCCTGCAAATCTTTTATCACTTGGACCTTGTCTTCCGGCATCACTTCCGCTCGCGCCTCGTCAATTCCAACTTGTCTGGCAATTTCTTTGGCTACCGCTTGGTTATCTCCGGTTAACATGATAGTTTTGATGCCGCGCTGGCGCAGATTCTTAATCGCTTCTACCGAAGTTTCTTTCAGTCCATCTTGCACCGCAAAAAAACCAATAAATTTATTATTTTCGGAAAAACCAATTAAAGTAAAACCCTTGCTCTCAAAATCCTTGATTTTATCTTGATGACCACCCAGATCAACTTTGTTCTCACGCAAAAAATTGATACTGCCAATGCGATAGAGCTTGCCGGCATATTTTCCTTCTATTCCTCGGCCGGTAACAGCCCTAACATCCGAAACAACGACATCTTTTTTAACAACCTTTTTTTGTAAAGTCCAATTGACAATACTCTTGGCAAGCGGATGTTCAGATTGCGATTCCAAACCGTACGCTACTGGAAGTAATTCATCTGCTTCTTGATCTATTGCCACCCATTCCTGCACCGCTGGCTCTCCTTTGGTAATCGTGCCGGTTTTATCAAAGGCGGCAGCGGTAATTTTGTGCATTTTTTCCAAACTCTCGGCGTTTTTGATTAATATTCCCATACTGGCTCCTCGCCCGGCGCCAACTACAATAGAAATCGGCGTAGCGAGCCCCAACGCGCATGGGCAAGCAATGATCAGCACCGTAACGGTAAAAATTAATGCCCTGGCAAAATCTCCTCCCAGCCAAAACCAGCCGGCAAAAGTGAGAATCGCCACAATCAGGACGCCCCAAACAAAAAACTTTGATACCAAATCAACTAATTTTTGAATCGGCGCGCGCGACATTTGCGCTTCTTGCACAAGCTTTACAATATGAGCAAGCAATGTGTCCGCGCCGACCTTTTTGGCTTCCATGGTGAATGTCTGATTCTCGTTGATTGTCGCTCCAATAACGCTGTCTCCAACCTTTTTTTCCACCGGAATACTTTCACCCGTTACCATTGATTCATCTATTGTGGCCGCGCCTTCCGCGATAATGCCATCAACCGGTATTTTTTCGCCAGGCTTTACCAAAAGCTTATAACCTGGATTAACTGCTTCTACCGGTATATCCTCAATTTCGCCGTTATTATTAACTCGATGCGCCATCTTTGCTGAAAGTTGCAATAGCTTTTTTATGGCTTCCGACGCTTTGCCTTTGGCGCGCGCTTCCAAATAACGGCCAAATAAAATAAAGGTAACAATGATGCCCACATCAATAAAATACTCCGCTCGCGCCGGAGCAAACAGAACAGTAAATGAAGAATAAAGAAAAGCGGCGCCGACTCCCAAGGCAACCAGAGTATCCATGTCCGGGCGGCCTTTCAATAAATTGGGAAGGCCGACTTTAAAAAAATCACGGCCGGCATACAACACACCCAGTGAAAAAAACAGCATAAGAACACCGCCCGGTTCCATATCAATGCCAAAAGTGAACAGCAAAATTAATAAACTAAAAACAAAAGCGATAATTACCTTATTCAACCGTTCCTTAATCGCTTTCCCGCCTTCTGCCGCGGCGTGAGCCGAGTGATCTTCGCTCCCGCCCGTCATTTCATGATTGCTCATTAGGCTGCCATCCGGCATTTTATGGGTAGAATAATTTTTGGCCGCCGGTTTGTTTTCTGCTGGAATAGCGCTATAGCCGGCTTTTTTAATCACGCTAACAATGTCCTCCACGGAAAGCGTTGACTCATCATACTCAACTTCGCCCTGTTCTGTCGCGAAATTAACCCGCGCGCTTTTTACGCCCTTGGTTTTTTTGAGATCGCCCTCAATATGCGCCACGCAGCTGGCGCAATTCATGCCTTGAATGTCAAGTTGTATTTTTTTTGTCATAGATTCTTTTTTAAAAATAATGAACTACCCCGCAGCAAGCTGACGGAGTATCACAGTGGAAATTATCCTTTTCCGATGCAAGCATCGGGGAATTAAACCACCGTGATCCGTTCTATTCAGTTTTAATCCATTTTAATCAGTGTAATCAATGATTAAAATTTATTTTCAATTCCCACCGCCTCTGAAATATTTTCAAATCCATCTTTCTCTAATAAACGAACCAAGCCCTGATTTATCTCGCCAATCACTTGCGGCCCCTCAAAAATCATGCCGGTAATGAGCTGGACAAGCGAGGCGCCGGCTTTTATTTTTTCATAAGCATCTTCTGCGGTGAATACGCCGCCGGTCCCGATAATCACATACCGGCCTTTTGTCTTTTGGTAAACATATCTAATCACTTTATTCGGCAAACTATGCAATCCTTTGCCGCTGATACCTCCTTTGTCTGAAACTTTTTTGTCCTTAAGGCTCTCATGCCGCTTTTTGGTAAGATTCGTGCAAATAAATCCATCAATACCGTACTTGCCGGCAATTTCAATAATATCATCTATCTCTTTATCGCTTAAATCCGGAGATAATTTGATAAATACCGGTTTCTTTTTAGGAATGCTGAATATTTCTTTCAGCAGTTTATCCAATGACCCTGGATCGATGAAAGGCTCTCCGCCATACGCGTTAGGACAGCTAATGTTGATAGTAACATATGAACCAACGCCGCCCATAACCATAAAAGCTTTTACGTAATCTTTTATTCCCGCTCGCAAATCAACCGTATCTTTGGAATTCGTCTTGGCAATGCTCACGCCAATGGGAATTTTAAACTTCTTGCCTTTCAAATTTTCCGCAATGGCCTCGCATCCATAATTTTTTAAACCATAATAAACAACTAACCCTTTTGATCTTTTCAAACGCCACAGCCTGGGCTTTGGATTCCCTGCGCATGGTTCTCCGGTAATTGACCCGACTTCCGCGAAACCAAAACCGACAGACGGTAAGATGTTCACGAGCTCCGCGTCCTTGTCAAAACCCGCCGCCAGTCCAATCGGATTGAAAAAATGGATGCCCAAAATATCCTGCGCTAATTTTTTGTTTGAATAAGAAAAAAATAAAGCAATCAGCCATCTGGCAATCTTAAATTGTCCCAATAATTTTCCCAATCTTACCATCCGGTTGTGAATAGTTTCCGGATCAATCAGAAAAAAAATATGCTTGAAGACATTTTTGTACACAAAACGCTCAATCGCGTTTCTCGCGGAAACTAACAAATCTCTCATATAAAATATAATAAAAAATTTTATTTTAGCCACTTATTCTTTTTGACGGCCAAGCGCTCTCCCCACCATCTGCCTAAACCAAGGTATTGTCCGGCGTCCACGCTAGAAAGAATAAATAAAACAAGAATATAGATGATATGCTCATCAATAATCGGATTATGTTCTGGCGGCAAAGCCGCCAGCCACATCAGTATCAACATTATAGAACCGGAATACGCGGCTATTCTTATTCCTATGCCAAAAATCAAGGCCAAACCGATTGATAATAAACCAATCATAAATAACCAATCAACAAAAGCGCTCCCGGCCATTGCCTGAAAAATCCCGGCAAAAGGCCCTTTGGTGGCAAATTTTAAAAATCCAAATGTGGGTGATGCGCCGACAATCCATGCCTTGTCTGCCGCAGTCTCAAATCCAAGCCCCCAAACTTTATCAATAAACGACCAGAAAAAAATCCAGCCTATAAAAATACGTAAAATGCCGAACAAATTTTGTTTTGCTGTATTTTTCATATTGGCAAATTAATAAAAATAAAATTATATCCTGATTTCTGCCTCCCCGGCATACTTCTTAAACATATCGGCAATGCCTTCCATTTCCTCTTTTGAAAAAGCGTGATAATTCTCAAATTCCGGATCAAGCGTATGCAAAGGGCGAAACTGTTGCAAGTATATCACATTTGAACCGTTCAATAAACGCGCCATCCGTTCTAAAACCGCGGGCGGATGGATTTCCTTTACCAACGTTGACCGAAATTCATATGGGATGCCGCTTTTCTGTATTAACTCAATTGACTTTTTAATATTCCGAATACTGGCGAGCTCCCCGGCCAGCTCTTGATATTTGTCCAAACATGTCTTGACATCCATTGCAATATAGTCAACCAAACTCCGGCTGGTAATTTTTTCCAACATTTCAGGGTTATTCCCATTGGTATCCAATTTAACCGCAAAGCCAAAATTTTTAACCTTTTGTATGAATGCGGGAAGATCCGCCATCAACGTCGGTTCGCCGCCGGAAATAACCACCCCATCAAGTTTTCCAACGCGCTGACGCAAAAAATTAAAAAAAACTTCTTCTGGAATAAAATTGTGTTTAATTTTTTCAATTAATTCCGGCAATACAAATTCCGAGTTGTGGCAGTACCCGCACCGAAAATTACAGCCTGGCGTAAACACGACACAGGCTGTTTTATCTGGAAAATCAAGCATGGTGAATTTTTGTATTCCTGAAATCAACATACAAGATTAATGCGGACCAACGAATGGGACTGTCGCCGAATACCATTGTCATTCCCGCGGAGGCGGGAATCCAGTCGCCTCGTCTTATAAGTTAGCCATGTTTCTGGATTCCCGCCTCCGCGGGAATGACATTTGAATTATTCAACGCTCTCAATTTTGTAAATACGCAATCATTTGCTAATTCGCGCCGCCCCCATATCCGTATGACTCTACAAACGCAATATTCGCCACTTTAACTTCCTCAAAATGCTTTCTTGAGTAATGTTCGGCCTTCTTGCCAATATTAAAATGCGAAACCGGACGATGATACCCCATAACGCGCGTCCACACTTCGCATCTTGTCCGTTCCATCAATTTTGGCGATTGCGGCTGCGGCTGCGGTGACGGTAAATCTTGTCCCGCTTGAACTGGCGCAAGCGGCTGTTGTTGAATTTGATTTTGATTTTGATCTTGCATACGAATTAAAGTTAATAATAATATTATTTTTCACGATCCATATTTTCACTTATCACTGATCACTGATCACTTATTGCTTCCACCAGCGGGCGGACAAGTACTCTGCTTACTCTGCTTACCGCTTACCCTGTTTATCGCTTTCATCTCTCGCTCTTCGCGCTCGCGTATTTTTTTCTAAACTCCTCATCATATCTCGGCGCCTCTACATAGCCAATATCCCTATCGCACTTTGGACAAAAATCCCACTCCCCTATCAAATACCCATGCTTGGGGCAGATGGAAAATGTCGGCGTAATTGTTATGTATGGCAATCTATAATTTTCCAGCACCTTCCGCACCAGATTTCTGCAGGCCTCGCTGTTGCTCACCCGTTCATTCATATAACAATGCAAGACTGTGCCGCCGGTATATTTTGTCTGCAAACCATCTTGCAAAGATAATGCTTCAAACACATCGTCAGTGTAGCCAACCGGCAGCTGCGATGAATTTGTATAAAACGGAGCTCCCGCCGTGCCCGCCTGAAGAATGTCTGGGAACCGACGTTGATCCTCTTTGGCAAATCTGTATGTCGCGCCTTCTGCCGGCGTAGCTTCCAGATTATATAAATTGCCTGTTTCTTGTTGAAATTGGCTCAACTTGATCCGCATAAACTCTAGGATGTCTTTCGCAAACTGCTGCCCCCAAGCGCTGGCAATATTTTCTTTGTCATTGGTAAAATTGCGGATGGCTTCATTAAGTCCGTTGATGCCGATAGTTGAAAAATGATTATTCAAATATCCAAGGTATCGCTTGGTAAAAGGAAACAAGCCGCGATCCAGCCACTTTTGAATTTCTTTTCTCTTAAACTCAAGGGAGGTCTTGGCAACCTGCATCAAATAATGAAGTTGTCCATAAAACTGTCTAGTATCCCCATTGCACAAATACCCGATACGCGCCATGTTTATAGTAACCACGCCGATTGAACCTGTCATTTCTGCTGAACCAAATAAGCCGCCGCCCCGCTTGCGCAATTCAGTAAGATCCAGTTGCAGCCGGCAGCACATGCTCCTCACATCACCCGGATTCAGATCAGAATTGATGAAATTTTGAAAATAAGGCGTGCCGTATTTTGCTGTCATCTCAAACAAAGGAATTGCTTTTGGATCTTCCCAATCAAAATCTTTTGTAATGTTGTATGTTGGAATGGGAAAGGTAAAAGTGCGTCCTTTGGCATCGCCGTGCGTCATAACTTCAATAAACGCGCGATTTATAATATCCATTTCTGGTTGCAATTCGCCAAAGGTATAGGCGAACTCCCGCCCTCCAATGAGGATCCGTTTATCTTTCAAATCATCCGGTACTGTCCAATCAAGGGTGATATTGGTAAACGGAGTATTCCCGGTGATAAAGGTCTTTCCTTGTCGCCGCGCCACAAAGGTGCCATTGCGCGTAGTCGGGCACCAAACAATTCCCTTATACGATTTTTTTTCAATCCGTTCAATGTATGTTTCTTTATTGCGAATTATATTCAATACAAAAACCCCGGTGTCTTTCCTCTTATATACTGTGCTGCCATATCCCGCGAGCACACACAGTTCTTGCAACGCATCAAGATTTTTTTTGCTTTTGGTATAAATCCGAACCCTGCCAGATGCTTCTTCACTGCCATCGCCCTTGATATAAGCGCCGAGAAACAGCCGAATCCCATCTTTAGAAAGCGTTTTAATCACTGTTGGCGCTACTTTTTCGGTGATAATGCCGCAGACGAACTTGGATCCCCGATCGTTTAATCGCAAACGAAGAGTGGCCGTTTTGGAAAAACCGCTCCTTCTCTCCTGTTCGTGGTAAGAATAACCCAAACGTTCTAATATCCCTCTGATTTCTTCAATGTAGACAGGATTCTTTCTTGATTGGAAAATAGACACCCGCCGCCGGCCGCCGGAAAAATCAAAATTCCCTTCTGCCGCCACCCATGCCAAAAGCTGAATTACATCCGGATCCATCTCATTCACCGAACTCGTTTCCCAAGAGTTCAACGCGATCAACGGCGATTTAAATGCCAAAGCGTCTTCAATCTGCAAAAGCTCATAATCATCTTCGGTATTAAATTTCTTTCGCACGATCTTATGTTTCGGCGTTATCCACTGCTCCTGCGTCCGATTCTTTAGCACATACATCTCGCCATCAAAATCATAAGCGGTAACTTTAAGCGGCGCCAAATACTCGTATTTCTTTTCTTTGAGATTAAAAGTAAGAATTTTGTCTTCATCTTTAATTTTATCATAACGTTTCCATCCCTCCTCGGTAAGACACTCGGTTTCTTGATCTACGCACTGCGTCCCCCAGCGCGATGGAATATTTAAATTAAAAACAAATGATTGCATGTTTTGGTATACATAATTATAGACATCGTCTTCAATATATTTCTCTTTTTTCTCTTCCGAAAAAAATGTCATGCCGCTCTTTTCTAATTGATTTCGGACTTCAATTTCATATTTCTTTACAAAGGGCGCCATGTAGGTGTCAAAACTGGAAAACGCTTGCGCTCCGGCCCATTCATTTTGCAAAGTGCCGAGAAAATTAACCATCTGCGCTACGGCCGATGACATGTGTTTCGGCGCGTTTGATTCAACTTTATTTTGTACGCCGTTGAATCCTTCTTCCAGCAAAGCCCGAAGGCTCCAGCCGGCGCAATAGCCTGAAAGCATATCCAAATCGTGGATATGGATATCAGCGTTTCGGTGCGCGTCGCCGATTGCTTTGGGATAAACATGCGAAAGCCAATAATTCGCGGTTACCTTCCCAGCGGTATTCAAAATCATGCCGCCCAAAGAATATCCCTGGTTTGAATTCGCATTCACGCGCCAATCAAGCTTTTCCAGATATTCGGTGATGGTCTTTTCCACTTCTATTGTCACTTCTTTGTCTGCTCTCGCTTCCGTGCGTTTTTGCCTGTAGAGAATATAGGCTTTGGCCAAATCGCTATAACCATATTGAATCAAAACATCCTCAACCACATCCTGTATCTGCTCCACGGTTGGGATACTATCCGGAAACACTTCTTCAAGATGGATAACAACATCTTTGGTAAGGACAGGCGCAACAGCCGAGTCTGTCCCCTTTACAGATTCAGCGGCTTTGCTGATTGCTTTTTCTATCCTGGCGGCGTCAAAATCAACGATTGAGCCATTGCGCTTTTGGACTTTGTATATTGGCATAATTTTGAAGATTAAGAATTGAAGATTGAAAATTGAAGATTAAGAATTGAAGATTAAGAATTGAAGATTAAGAATTGAAGATTAAAGATTGAAGATTAAAGATTAAATTTCTTTGCTGCCAATCTTCAGTCTTCAGTCTTCAGTCTTCAGTCTTCAGTCTTTAATCTTCAGTCTTCAGTCTTTAATCTTCAGTCTTCAGTCTTCAGTCTTTAATCTTCAGTCTTCAGTCTTCAGTCTTTAATCTTCAGTCTTCAGTCTTCAGTCTTTAATCTTCAGTCTTCAGTCTTCAGTCTTTAATCTTCAGTCTTCAGTCTTCAGT
>Ga0265292_1000724_pt1 | contig 39006 bp, 42 predicted proteins | sample Munlanlewell296A_FD_189080 | JGI IMG/M metagenome (GOLD analysis project Ga0265292, IMG submission 189080) | Leachate microbial communities from a municipal landfill in Southern Ontario, Canada - Leachate well 296A | ecosystem: Engineered > Solid waste > Landfill > Unclassified | place: Canada... | reverse complement strand
TGCGATTTGATTTAGATGATGCCTATAAATATAAGCATAGACCATTTCATAGTGCCACGCCTCTTTTTCATGCCCCTAACTTGTTGTTATTCCTAAATTATTTTTTCCGAACTGTTGAAGATGGGTTTGAGCTAAAATGGGGGGATAAATTATTTTTATCCCAGCGATCACTTTCTGATTCTTTCTTTCACCATCTGCACCGGAAGCTTTAATAAAAACTCCGGCGCAAGTAACATGCGGTACATTGTTTTTTTCGGCTCCTGAGGGAGGCGGTATAGATTTGTTATTACAGGTTTATGCTTTGAGCAGAAATGGGTAAGTAGGTTAGACATTTCTTTCGTAGAAACTATTGTCCAAAGTAAAATGGCCTATGTCAAGGGCAGACCCTTGATTTTCTTTTTATTAGGATCAATCAGTTCAGGCAAAATATCTTATGCTACAGATGCTAATTCCACCTTTTCAATTCTTGAGTGCATCTTGGGTCGCATTTGCTTTATTGATATATAGACAACCTTAGTCCCTTCGGCTTCGATTTTCTTGCCTAGTTTCAAATTAAACTCTTTTAACTCCGTATCGAACTCCGGCAAAAGCACCAACTCTGCATCCTTCGGAATATTCTCCTCAAATTCAGAATTATCAAATAGATAACGGCTGAATTCAGCGCTCAATTCTATATTTTTCTCTATCATTCTCTTTTCTTTATTCATTTTCTTCCCCCAATATATCTTTTCTTATAATATTCCCAATTCGTTTTCAAATCCTTTTCAGCAAAGCTCAGTGCATCATTATAATCCTGGTTGAACAATGGTGTCTTATCCACCATACCACTAATATTCATCAAATCCCTATGAGCAAAACCATGTGCCGCATCATATCTCACAACTGCATGCCACCCGTCATTGATTTTCGTCTCATATTGGACCGTAAAATATATTATCTTTCCCTTCTCCTTGATATGGAGGTGTCTATACCTGTCATTAGGCCCAATTCTTATAATATATTCTACTTGTTTGGCTGTCATTTTTCAAAATGATACATTAGGGTTAAAACAATCTCCATCAAATATGCTCTTCTTTTTTCCATGAGTCATAAGCTATCAGCTATTTTCTTACTTTGCGCCTTTGTTTTTCCGTTTGAGATATGCTCTTTCTTTCGGATTTGACCGTTATGCATCTCAGGAAACAACATCCCCAAAATTTTCCTTTCACAATGCCTTGCAGACCGAAATAGTTACATCTTCATCCGTATATATCCTGATTCTTTTCATTCAGTATCAGAATGGGCAGAAACACCCTTACCGGGCGGAAACTGTCTTTTCCAAAATGACTCATCCTGAATACTCGCAATTTCATCTTCAATCTCTTTTATATGATCATAGTAATATGACATCGCATCATGAACCTGTGATGGCGACAGTTGCGGGTACATTTCGAGAATTTCGTATATTTCCTTCCCAATCTTATACCAGTTAACAATTGTACTCACAGGGATACGGCTTCCTGCAACAACCGCCCTTCCCCCTTGCAAACCCTTTCTTTTCATTATATAAGGATGTTTCAATGCCCTTGCTGTTGTCATTTATACCTCCTTAGCCTCTATTCTACCATTTTTTATACATCTCTCAAAAACTCAGATCAATCTATGATAATGATATTTTCCCTCATTTGCTTTTAAGAATCATACCCCAGAGAAGCCTTAATAAAAACTCCGGCACAAGTAACATGCGGTAGATTGTTTTTTTCGGCTCCTGGGGGAGGCGGTATAGCCATTCAAGGTAGGTCTTCTGCATCCACAATGGGGCCTGTTTGACCTTCCCGGTTAAAAAGCTGAACGCTGCGCCGACTCCGAGTTGGACAGCTTTTACCCTGCCTTTGTGATCCGCCATCCACTTTTCCTGTTTGGGCGCACCGAGGGACACAAACAAGATATCAGCACCCGAATCGTTGATTTGTTTCACATAAGCGTCATCTTCCTCTTTTGTCAAAGTTCGGAAGGGAGGAGATGCAGAACCTGCGATGTCGAGTTCCGGATATAAGTTCTTCAGTTTGTTCGACAGAAGAGCGAGTGTTTCATTTGTATTACCATAAAAGAACACTTTCAGGTTGTTATCAGATGCGTACCCGCATAATTTAAGCATAAAATCAGCTCCGCGCACCCTGCCCTCAAACCTGTTGCCGAGCATCTTTAATGCCCGCGCAACTCCCATCCCGTCGGGGAAATTCGCCGCTGCCCCATTCAGTATCCTTTTAATTCCTGGATTCTTAATCCCCTCCATCACCACATGGATGTTTGCAAAACAGAAATAATCGCCGTTTCTTTTTTGGTATAGAACGGGCCACAACCTCGACAGCCTCGTCCAGATCAACAGGCAATAATTTTACTCCGTGCAAATTAGTCATACAGATTATGGATTATGGGTTATGGATCAGATAATCTTTTACTGCTTTTATAAAACGATCTGCTTTTTCAATATATGGGGTTATCTGTTCTACGTTCAGTGTCGTATATTCGCGATAATCTTCCTGTTGTCTGAGCTCGAATGCCTCATTTATATAACGTCCGAGCTCCTTTTCAAAAATACCTTCTTTTATGAAGTGCCTGTTGAAATAACTCAAGACACCGCTGTGTTTTGATGATGAATATGGTTCATAAATAAGCAACGCCAGAACAGAATAGAACATTGCGTAATATATCCTGTTAATAACTGATCTGGGACTTTTATTCCCGGACAAGAGAAACTTGGCTTCCTCAAGACTTTCTTCAGCTTGCTTAATCCTATATTTTGCAAGTTCTCCCCTTTTTTCTTCTACAGTCAAACTCTCACACCTTCCATTTCTATAATCTTATAAAGTGGCGATTCGCTGAGAGGGCCTTCTTCGAGTTCTTTTTTGCTGAATATAGTCGTTGTTATGAAACAATCATAGTCAAGGTTTATTTCGAATGCAAGATTCCTAATTTCATTTGCTATTTCCGGTCTGTAATCCTCTATCTCTATCATGATATCAATATCAGATTCCGGGGAATCATCTCCCCTTGCCTTTGACCCAAATATGCAGAAATCAAGAATGTTATATTTTGCCGTCAGAGCTTCCTTAAACCTCAAAACAGCAGCTCTTTCATTGTTAGTGAGTTTGATATCTTTCATAGTCTAAAGTATAACTAAGAGTCAGCTCTTTTACAATTATTTATAGGTTATAGGTTATGGGTAACAAGTCAAGGGTTATGCATTATGTGGTATAGGAATGATGGATTATGTTTTATGCAGCCTACCCCTTACCTCTTAATCCATATTCCTTTTTAGTGATTTTATTAATCCGTTCAGCATCTTGCTGACAGTTTCATATTCAGACTCAATCGTTTTGTAAATATCTTGATCAATGTACCCCAAGTCTCGAGATAATAAAAGAAAATATCGTATTTCCTCAACCGACCCTCTGGCATTGTATAAGAATGATCGGTATTCTTTTGTTGTATTCCGTGACTGTCCCTCGACAATATTGGCAGGCACTGAATAAGCAGCTCTCCTTAATTGGTCAATAAGCGCATATGTCTCATTTTTGGGAAAGGATGCCGTTAATTGATAAATTTTTAGCACCAGATTATGCGCTTTTTTCCATACCTCTAAATCAGACCAATGCATACTTTACCCCTTGATCCTTATTTTGTTTCCTTTATTTCATACTCTCTAAAACTTAATCCATATCTCATTTTTTTACCCCTTGTCCGTTTATCCTTGCTTCTTAATCCTTAATCCCTATTCCTTAATCCTTAATCCCTATTCCTTAATCCCTATTCCTTATATATTGTTTCATTATTTCTTAATCCTTAGACCTTAATCCATAATCCTTAATGACTTTCTTATAAATATTCATGAGTATCTCCCTTATTTTTTCCGACGAGATGCTCTCTATCTCTTTCAAAAGCTCTTTTCTTTCCTGCTCAACAGTTATTTCCATAAGAAAACTCCTTTTTAACCTTTCTGATGTTTACGCAGGGCAAGAAACAATGGATTTAAAATATAATAAATAATTGCTTTATTCGATCCTGCAGGGAGTCTGTATCTTGAGACAATCTCTCCCATTGACGGGAACAGCCTTTTCAGCAATACTCCAACCGCTCCGGTGACATCGTCGTGCAGGAATGCAAAAAGGACTTTATTCAGAGGATGGATGTCTTCTTCAATAAATACCATTTCCCCTGCCCTCCGGTAGAGAACTTTTGCCCTCAGACTCTTGATTTCTGTGTACTGATAAGGCACAGGTGCGCCGAGTAATTTATGACAGAGCTTTAATGTAACCCGCAGGGTATTTTCGAACCTGTATTTTCTCGCATACCTAAAGAGTTTTTCCCAATCCACAATATCACGATAAAATCTCACCACCTCAGCTACCATCACAAGAAACCTCAGATGAGTAAACCCCTTGGAAAACAGCCTGAATGATGTGTACAGGATGTTCTTCTCGGGTGAGATAAACCTGTAGTGTTTTTCGCCGGAGAGAACTGTTATGTTTTCCTCCCACCAGAACTCCGGAGGCGCAGTAAAATAGCGCAGAAATAAATTCCAGTGAGGCTCGATGGTGAACCTTTCATTCGAAAGATTAATGTGATAGAGCTCCCTGAGGAAGAATTCCCTGTACTCGTCAAAGCCTTTATCATTGAGTTTATACCCGTCACGCTCAAGAAAGTTTCTCACCCCGTCCAAAGCCTCAATCCTGACGAGAATGTCTATGTCTCCTGACGGATATACCCCTATGTCTTCAAATATCTTCTCGGATGCCGTTGCCCCTTTCAGTGTAATTACCTCAATCCCCTCGCGTTTCATTCCATCTAAAAGCCTGTCAAGTTCATAAACCTTGAGGATATTTGTCCTCAGCAGGTTATTGTATATCTTCCCGAATTTTTCGATGATATGCTGTGGCACGGCATTCAGCTTTAAAAGGTTTTTATAGATCAGAGCGGCTGTGCCGTGTTTTATGGAGAGGGCAGTGAAGGAGTCCCAATCAAAGGCAGGGCTTATGTATGATTGAGATTTTTCTAAAGCAGTGGCTTCAGGGTTAACCCTTGAGAGTAAAAGAAGGAGTTCCGTCTCTATTGATAATTTTGTTAAATCTAAATTCATTTTCGTCTGCTTCTTACACCTCCGAGGTGTAGATAATGGCTAATTATTCAAGGTATAGGTTTTTTATCTTTGCCAGTTCCCGCTGGTAGTCCTTCCTTGAATCCACAAACTTCCTGTATTCTTCGTAGTCTATAGAAATATTATCGGAATATTTGCAGAGCCTGTCTTCTTCGTCCGTCTTTCCAATATATTCCTCGTATGATGAAAACTCCCAATCTTCCAGCTTCTCGACCAGATTAGCAGAAGAAGGATTTAAGTGTATGTACCTGCTCAGGTGAAGCAGTTGTTCGTCAGTGCTGACTTCAACATTCTTGAACCGGCTCTCCCATAACGGCCCCTTTCTTTTGTTCCTGATATTGAAGTAACGGCTGTAACTGTTTAAAATATTCCCCATAAAAATTGATATTCCGTCTTTCTTTAGCTGCCTTAGTATTAGATGAATATGAGTAGGCATCAGGCAATATGCAATTATTTCGACCAGTTTATCTTTCTCATCATAATACTTCCGGTAATAATTCTTCGTATCCTTCAACTCCGAATATATTGAATATTTAAGCGGTGGATTCTCTATCATGTAGTATTTCAGTAGGCCCTTCATTCTCTCATAATCCGCCCTGCTTCTGAATACCTGAAACCCTGCAATGCTTTTTGTAAATACATGATAAATCCTTCCGTCTTCCAAAATATATTTTCTCATTTTTTATTCTGCCTCCATTCCTATTTTACACCTCGGAGGTGTAAGTAAGGGGGGGGGTATATTAGAACTTTTTTTGGCGGGATTCCCATTTTCCCCTGAAGGTTATCCAGAAGGAAAGGAGAATTAATTCGAGGTCATACAGGAAGGACTGTTTTTGGATGTACATAATATCATATTCAAACTTCCGCCACCGGGGAGCATCCGAGGGGAGATAAACCTGAGCGATACCGGTCAATCCGGGCCGCACTTTCAACCGTTCATAATAACCGGGAACATCCTCGATCGACGTACTCTCACCGCTTCCGTAAACTTCCTTTTCCTTAGGCCGCAATGATCTCGGTCCGACAAAACTCATATCACCCTTAAAAATATTTACGAGCTGCGGAAGTTCGTCCATAGCCGTTTTCCTGAGGATTCTACCAACCTTCGTGACCCTCGGGTCGTTCTCCGCAGCCTGCACAGGCCCGGTCGACTTCTCCGCATCCTTTATCATAGAACGGAATTTTATGACCCGGAAGATCCCGCCGCCTTTTCCTACCCTTTCCTGTGAATAGAAAATCGGCCCCCCGTCCTGCAATTTTATAGCAAGAGAGAAAATAAGCCAAAGGGGAGCTGACCCGATGAGACCGATAGATGACAAAAAGATATCAAAAAAACGTTTCAAAATTAAAAGTGTATATTCCCCATTTTAGCTTTGAGCTCAAATAGGGAAGAAATCGTAGCCAATATTACGGATTCTTCAAAACTTCATCATGATTACCCGCTGCACGCAAAAAAATGGTGTCGCCGATAATCTCAAATGTCAATCTGTAGGATTTGTCGATTCTCATTTCCCAAATTCCGGAAGAGCCCTTCATTTTCTTGATATGCAATGAAGGGTGATGAAAATCAGATGAAAGTATGGTTACCTGTTTGTCAACTTTTTTTGAATATCGAGGGGGAGCTTCTTGTAGTATTTCTCGAAACTTGCATAGGCTTTTATGTTCATTTCTTGAGTTTTTTTAATAAATCTTTAACTCCACCATCGCCGATGATACGTCCGCTTGCCTTATCACGATCCGCTTCCTGCTCCATTATTTGCCATTGTCTTGTCCAGAAATATATCTGTGCAGGGTCTATTGCTTCTCTTGTCTTAATGAAATATACAAAATCCAATATCTCCCTTATTTTTTCCGAAGATATGCTCTTTATTTCTCTTAAAAGCTGTTTTCTTTCCTGCTCCACAGTTATTTCCATAATAAAACTCCTTTTCCCCCCCGGATGGCTTTGATATTATTAAATCAGATCACTCAGTGGATTCTCTTAATCATTACTTTCTGATAAATCTTCAGCAATAGCTCAAAGTTCCTTTCTGCTGTATACTTTTTCTCAAACACTTTCCGTGCATTCTGCCCCATTTCAAGGCAGGAAACAACGTCCCCAAAGTTTTCTAACACTAACACCTGATCAAGCAGCTACCTGTGCTGGGCAGTGACACAAACGACAGCCTTCAGCTTTGAGCTATTAGTTTTCAACATTTTAATGATTGTGCCATCTTTATCGCCTCAGGACGGTTACCAAAAACGATGAGTATTTTCTTTTTATCGTTTGGCATTGAATGAAAGGATTTTAAGATTCGTTTGCTTCGCCTAAGAGAACTGCTTCTAATTCTGCGCCTATCCAGAATCCCGTTTCTTTCAACATTATCAGCTTTTCCTTCAGAGAAACAATTCTCCCATCTAACTTTGCACGAAGAAGAATGCCGACAATGCCTGTAATTCTTAATCCGTATAAACGTGCTTTTTCTCTTCCATCCGAATCATCAAGCAAAATAAGATCTGCACCGGTTTCTACGGCAAGAGCAATGGCTTCAGCCTCTCCGTCATCCAGAGTTGCCCGTAATAATTTAGCCAAATTCTGATCTTTCACATCCTCAACATTGATCCAGTCAGCGCCTTTGATAATTGCAGCTTCTTTGCGGTATTCTCCTTCGAAGATGCATTCTTTCCGCACTTTTGCGGGGATTGTTATTGTTTGATAGTATTCTTTTAAGAGAGATAATTCGTTAATTTTTGCCAGATGAATAAGAACAGAGGAATTACTGATGACTTTTTGCATATTGCATATCTTCTTCTAATTCCCTCATATCGTAGTGCCGCTGTATGCCCCTCTCGGTAAGCCCTTCTATAAATTCCCACTTCGTAATGCCTGCAAGTCTTCGCGCCATTCCCATGGAAGTCAGTTCTCTTGAATATAAAAGGAAAGCTAATTCCTTCTTGAGTTCCTTCTCGGCTTTCTTTTTAGGAATTTTCAACGTTTCAAGGATTTCATCCGGAATTGTTAAAACTATTGCCATGTTCCCACCTCTTTCCATAAGTATATCATAGTCACTTATCCCTTACCGCAGACAACACCCCCGGCACAAATGATGCACTAAAGACTACATAAATGAACCGCTTATTTTTTAATAACGATGAAGCGGTCTTAATATCGTAGTCTGCCGAAAGCAGCCAATTAGAAGTCATTGCTTTCATGATTCTCAATTATATCAAATATTTTTATTAAGGGTATCATAATTGAATAGACATTATTCTAATAATCCCCCTGTCCACTCTTTTCAATATCACTCTCACTTTTTTATCCCCTCGATCACTTTCTAATTCTTTCTTCCACCATCATGCCCCGGAAGCCTTAATAAAAACTCCGGCACAAGTAACATGCGGTACATTGTTTTTTTCGGCTCCTGAGGGAGCCTGATAAAATCTTCTTGCTTTAACCTTGTTGCCATATAACAGCCCCCTTCGGCTTGCTGTCCAGGAAATAGGACGTTATACAGAGTTATGCAATCTAAGAAACAACGTCCCCAAAGTCCCTCTTGCAGATGCAGTGCGGCAGTGCACGAGTTTACTGCAATGGAATGTTTTGAGCCAATGTATTGATTAAATGCCTCTTCAAATCTGACCGTCTTCGGCCCCATGGTAATCCAGCCGGATTTCAGAGAATCAACAACCTCGTTTATCTCATCATCTGTGATGTATGTTTTATGGAAAGGGATTTGCATAAGGTAAAGAGAGTTTGAATATCAGGAAAGCGGTTTTCCAATGAACCTGCCGAAGTTCTCCAGAAAAGTTTTGATATCAGGCAAGCGTGATTCAATTATCCTGTAAAGTTCATGGTCGTCTACTTCCCAATATATATGGACAAGTCTGTTCCTGAACCGGGCCATCTGAATTAATGTTGCGGTAAATTCTTCGCCAAATGCGCCCTTTTCAGCCATGACTTTAAAGGTATCGGCATAATCTTCAGGAGTCCTGAAACCGTTTTTAGCAATGACATGATTGCAAAGATCTATCATACATTCAATCGCTACAATAAGATTATATTTGGCGCTGCCGATTCTATGCCGGTCTGACAGAAAATCATCTTCAGATAAGGCTTTTAAGTCCTCAAGCCTTTCCAGCGAAACGAATATTTCCGAGGTGATCTTTCTGATCTTATCTTGATTAAACTCCAAGCCCAAGCGTCTCCTTTAGATACATCGCGCGAAAAAATGCAAAATCAAAATATCTTGACAAAGTGAATTCCTGAAACTCCACCCTCTCATTATCGTCCCTGATAAGCAAGGGAACACCTTTCCTTATAACATGATATCTAAAGGAAAGAGGGGCGTTGTTCAGAATCCTCACATCGACAATCCTGCCGATCACCTGTATTAACTTCGTTTCCAGCTCAAGCTCATATTCCAGTTTAGATTCCGGCAGCTTCTTCAGGAAAACGGCTATATCAATGTCATGAAACGTATCTTTTTCAGCAAAAGAACCATGCAGGTATGCAAAGACAATTTCGTCATGTCTCTGTAATTCCTGTTTCATGATTTCTACTATTGTTTCCTTGCTTTTCTGCATATTCCCTTTCTTCTCCATATAATGCTACAAATATTATCAAGTATTGTATAGGGATAGCAAGAGCTTTATCGATTAATAACCACAAAAGCCTCGTGGGGACGAACGACCGAGAATTAGCGTAACTACTCTATCCTCGGTTCAATCAAAAAAATCGTGAATAAGCCTATCTATGCATTTTCAGAAACAACTTCCTACATTGCATACGTATTGCTATTCACTGTTAACCTTTCTGGTGTTTACGCAGGATAAGAAATAATGGATTCAAAATATAATAAATAATTCCTTTATTCGATCCTGCAGGGAGTCCGTATCTTGAGACAATCTCCCCCATTGACGGGAACAGCCTTTTCAGCAATACTCCAACCGCTCCGGTGACATCGTCGTGCAAGAATGCAAAAAGGACTTTATTCAGAGGATGGATGTCTTCTTCAATAAATACCATTTCCCCTGCCCTCCTGTAGAGAACTTTTGCCCTCAGGCTCTTGATTTCCGTGTACTGATGAGGCACAGGTGCGCCGAGTAATTTATGGCAGAGCTTTAATGTAACCCGCAGGGTATTTTCAAACCTGTATTTTCTCGCATACCCAAAGAGTTTTTCCCAATCCACAATATCACGATAAAATCTCACCACCTCGGCAACCATGACAAGGAACCTCAGATGAGTAAAACCCTTGAAAAACAGCCTGAATGTGGTGTAAAGGATATTCCTCTCGGGTGAGAGAAACCTGTACTGCTGCTTTCCTCCTGAAGAGACCACCATGTTTTCCTCCCACCAGAACTCCGGAGGCGCAGTAAAATAGCGCAGAAATAAATTCCAGTGAGGCTCGATGGTGAACCTTTCATTCGAAAGATTAATATGATAGAGCTCCCTGAGGAAGAATTCCCTGTACTCGTCAAAGCCTTTATCATTGAGTTTATACCCGTCACGCTCAAGAAAGTTTCTCACCCCGTCCAAAGCCTCAATCCTGACGAGAATGTCTATGTCTCCTGACGGATATACCCCTATGTCTTCAAATATCTTCTCGGATGCCGTTGCCCCTTTCAGTGTAATTACCTCAATCCCCTCGCGTTTCATTCCATCTAAAAGCCTGTCAAGTTCATAAACCTTGAGGATATTTGTCCTCAGCAGGTTATTGTATATCTTCCCGAATTTTTCGATGATATGCTGTGGCACGGCATTCAGCTTTAAAAGGTTTTTATAGATCAGAGCGGCTGTGCCGTGTTTTATGGAGAGGGCAGTGAAGGAGTCCCAATCAAAGGCAGGGCTTATGTATGATTGAGATTTTTCTAAAGCAGTGGCTTCAGGGTTAACCCTTGAGAGTAAAAGAAGGAGTTCCGTCTCTATTGATAATTTTGTTAAATCTAAATTCATTTTCGTCTGCTTCTTACACCTCCGAGGTGTAGATAATGGCTAATTATTCAAGGTATAGGTTTTTTATCTTTGCCAGTTCCCGCTGGTAGTCCTTCCTTGAATCCACAAACTTCCTGTATTCTTCGTAGTCTATAGAAATATTATCGGAATATTTGCAGAGCCTGTCTTCTTCGTCCGTCTTTCCAATATATTCCTCGTATGATGAAAACTCCCAATCTTCCAGCTTCTCGACCAGATTAGCAGAAGAAGGATTTAAGTGTATGTACCTGCTCAGGTGAAGCAGTTGTTCGTCAGTGCTGACTTCAACATTCTTGAACCGGCTCTCCCATAACGGCCCCTTTCTTTTGTTCCTGATATTGAAGTAACGGCTGTAACTGTTTAAAATATTCCCCATAAAAATTGATATTCCGTCTTTCTTTAGCTGCCTTAGTATTAGATGAATATGAGTAGGCATCAGGCAATATGCAATTATTTCGACCAGTTTATCTTTCTCATCATAATACTTCCGGTAATAATTCTTCGTATCCTTCAACTCCGAATATATTGAATATTTAAGCGGTGGATTCTCTATCATGTAGTATTTCAGTAGGCCCTTCATTCTCTCATAATCCGCCCTGCTTCTGAATACCTGAAACCCTGCAATGCTTTTTGTAAATACATGATAAATCCTTCCGTCTTCCAAAATATATTTTCTCATTTTTTATTCTGCCTCCATTCCTATTTTACACCTCGGAGGTGTAAGTAAGGGGGGGGGTATATTAGAACTTTTTTTGGCGGGATTCCCATTTTCCCCTGAAGGTTATCCAGAAGGAAAGGAGAATTAATTCGAGGTCATACAGGAAGGACTGTTTTTGGATGTACATAATATCATATTCAAACTTCCGCCACCGGGGAGCATCCGAGGGGAGATAAACCTGAGCGATACCGGTCAATCCGGGCCGCACTTTCAACCGTTCATAATAACCGGGAACATCCTCGATCGACGTACTCTCACCGCTTCCGTAAACTTCCTTTTCCTTAGGCCGCAATGATCTCGGTCCGACAAAACTCATATCACCCTTAAAAATATTTACGAGCTGCGGAAGTTCGTCCATAGCCGTTTTCCTGAGGATTCTACCAACCTTCGTGACCCTCGGGTCGTTCTCCACAGCCTGCACAGGCCCGGTCGCCTTCTCCGCATCTTTTATCATGGAACGAAATTTTATGACCCGGAAGATCCTGCCGCCTTTCCCTACACGTTCCTGTGAATAGAAAACCGGCCCCCCGTCCTGCAATTTTATAGCAAGGGAGAAAATAAGCCAGAGGGGAGCTGACCCGATGAGACCGATAGAGGAAAGAAAAATATCAAAAAGCCTTTTTATCACAATATGTTTTATTACATAGCGTCAGGAGTCTGCTTACTATCCTCCCCGAGGCTTTTCCGTCTCCGTAGGGATTGATTGCTCTTGCCATTTTCAGATATTTTCTCTTGTCTTTCAGCAGCTTCACGGTTTCTGAAAATATTTTTTTATTATCCGTCCCAACAAGCTTTGCAGTTCCTGCCTCAATACCCTCGGTTCTCTCGGTAGTCTTTCGCATCACAAGGACGGGTTTTCCGAGTGAGGGAGCTTCTTCCTGAATACCGCCTGAATCAGTGAGTATAAGATACGCCTTGTTCATAAGCCACACGAATGTAAAGTAGTCAAGAGGTCCAATCAAATGGATATTTGAAATATTGCTCAGGATATTTCTCACCGGCTTCTGAACATTCGGGTTGAGGTGAACAGGATATATTATCTGAACATCTTTATTTTCCCGCGCAATCTTTTTCAGACCATGACAGATATTTTCAAATTCCTTACCAAAGCTCTCTCTTCTATGGCCGGTCACAAGGATAAGCCGTTTGTTTTCAAAAGAGATACCATAGTTTTTTAGAAAACGCTGCTGTATTGCGTTTTGAATGTTTATATTCTTCTGCTTTTTAACAGTCATCAGTAGGGCGTCTATCACAGTGTTCCCGGTAAAAAATATTTTCTTTTTATCTATTCCTTCTCTAAGAAGATTATCCCTTGCATTCTCAGTATGGACAAAATATATATCTGCCAGGCAATCAGTAAGCCGCCGGTTTATTTCCTCAGGGAATGGATTATATTTATTGTCCGTTCTGAGTCCGGCTTCTATATGGCAAATCCTGATTCCCAGATAATATGCAGCAAGACTTGCAATAAATGTCGTTGTTGTGTCTCCCTGGACCAGAATCATATCGGGTTTCTCTTTTTCTAAAACACTTTTCAGCCTTTTCAGTCCTTCAGAAGTAATATCAAAAAGGGTTTGGTTCTTTTTCATGATATTAAGATCATAATCCGGGGTAATTTCAAAAAGTCCCAAAACTTGATCGAGCATTTCACGATGTTGGGCGGTTACGCAAACTTTTACTTTGAACTTTGCTTTATGCCTTCTGAATTGATGAATCACCGGAGCCATTTTTATGGCTTCAGGTCTGGTACCGAAAACAATGAGGATTTTTCTCATTTTAGTTAACACTGTCAGCTTTATTTGTCCCTGACTGCTGAAGATACTCCGGGCCCGAAGGAAGCACTCTGTTCGATATTCTTCCAGTTCTTTTTGAACCACTGTATGGTATTTGCCAATCCCTTCTTAAAATCCGTTTTTGGTTCATATCCGACAAGCTCCTTCGCCCTGTCTACTGACGCCAGCAGCCTGCTCTTGGTATCCCATTTCCGCCTCTGTGCAAACTTTATCCCCGCCTTATTGCCGACGGCCTTATTTATCATCTTCGCAAGATCGATAATCTTGGTCTCCTTAGCGGAGGCGAGGTTAAACTCCTGTCCTATCGCAGACTCATAGTATCCTGCCCTTAACAGACCGTCGACGAGGTCTCCGACATAGGTAAAATCCCTCGTTTCCTCACCCGTTCCGGTAATAGGTAAAGGTTCACCTTTCATCGCCCAGTAAATGAAATTCGGGATGACATTTCTATACTGTCCGGGGACTTCTCCGGGACCATAGGAATTGAAGAACCTCGTCTTTACAACGGACAGATCATGGTGATTTTTAAAGAAATTGCAGTAGAGTTCTCCCAGCATCTTCGTTATCTGATATGGAGTACTGAGATTCATGGACATGAACTCCTCTTTCAAAGGCAGCGGCGCTGAACTGCCATAGATCGAGCAACCCGACGAGGCAAAGATGAAGCGTTCAATCTTATTGAATAGTGAGTATTCAAGGAGCTTGAGTGTTCCCAAGCCGTTCACATGGATATCTTTTTCCGGATAATCCACGGAGTTTTGATTCGCAAAAAATGCAGCAAGGTGAAAGATATACTGCGGCTGTTCAAAGAAAACCCTCTTCAGCATTATATCGTCTGTAATACACCCTTTTACAAACATAATGTTTTTCTTTTTCGGTATATTCCATGTATATCCTGATGATAGGTCGTCGAGAATAATCACCATCTTTGCTCCTGCATCAACCAGTGCATCGCACAGGTTTGTCCCTATTGCCCCTGCCCCGCCTGTCACAAGGATAACTTTATCCCTATATATTTCAGAATAACTTTCCATCTCAGCCTCCTTCTTTCTAAAATAATTTTTCTAACTTATCAATACATTTCGATTTCTCAAAATGAGTTGCTACATATTTATAGCCGTTATTGCCATATTCTCTTAACTGATCTCTTTCATTGTATATTTTAATCACTGAATCAACTATTTTTTTATAATCATTCGATATTTCTGAATAACCACATTGTGCTTCCCTAATTATTTGATGTCCATCGCTTTCTTTATTAAGAAATGCCAATACCGGTATTGCAGCTCCCATATAGCCTAATATTTTGCCGGGAACTACAGGGGTTTTATTAAGACTTGTAAGGCAAACTAATCCTACATTTGCTTCCTTAACGAGTTTAGGATAATCATCTTTGGACACAAAGGGTTTGAATATAACATTCTTTAATTGGTAATCCTTAACTATTCTCATCAATCTGTCCTTCTCAGTCCCATCCCCAACAATAAGAAAACATAAATCTGATATGTTTCCAAGTTTTGTTGCTGCCTTAATGACCATATCCAGACCTTGAGATGGACCAATGACACCGGCAAAAAGTATGATGAATTTATTCTCTAAGGCATATTTCCCCCTGAAATAATTGTCAGCTTTTATATTTGAATAGGGTGATAGGTCAATCCAGTTATGTAATACATGAAGTTTTTCTTCGGAGATACGTTTTTTGCTCAAAAGAAATTGCTTATTCCCATGCGAATGCACTGTTACGGCGTCGGCATGTTCATAAGCTTTTTTCTCCATATGCTCAAAATAACGGATGATAAAACTGTTTTTTAAAGCTCCAAGGTCAATAGCATTCTGTGGAAAAATATCCTGAATATTGAGAATGAATTTAGCGTTATTTTTCTTTTTCAATATCCTCCCAATATTTGCGAGGGGAAGCGGAGGGCTATATACAATCACAATATCGAACCCTTGTTTTAGATGCCGCCTTATTTTAGAAAGAAATATATATGGCATACTCAACTGGGCAATTCCTCTGATGATGAGATTAACTTTATGATGCGGCATTGTCCTGATTCTCAAGACTTCTATCTCGTTTTCAATTGAGTACTCGTCAAAAGACTTGCCCTTCATTTCATCTGCTAAATTATATTGAGGATATGAAGTGACAACCGAGACTTTATGTTTGCGGCGAGTTAATTCTTCAGCCAATTCCTGCATAAGATGAGAAGCCGAGCGAATCTCGGGAGGATAGGAGTCTGTAATTAAAAGAAGATTCAAAATACTTTCAATATTTAGGGATTTAAGGTTTATAGCCTGAGAGTAACCGGCTCGCCTTTTTCCAGGGATTCATTAATCTTAAATACAGTCAGAGTTGATAAAAATATTTCATAAGGAGTAATTACAGGAGAAGAAAGCTTCTTTATTACATCAAAAAAATATTTTAATTCTTCCTTATAACCCATTTCCTGATTAAGAGTTTTGAAGGATTTTCTCTTCCCGGCATAATGATAATCCGTCTCTTTATAATCCTTGATAGTAATTGTTTTAGCCTCACAAAAGATTTCAATTTGTTCTCTTGAATATGCCTTATCTCCTGATGCAGAGTAAACAATATTTCCTACCGACCCATCTTCAAATTTTACTGTTATCACAACATTATCGCTATTTAAAACTGTTCTATTATTCCCTGAAATCCTCTCAGCGTATACTTTCAGAGGGTTGCTTTTGGTAAAAAACTGCATAATATCCACAAAATGACATACCTCTCCGATAATCCTGCTGCCACCTTCTTCCTCTGCGTGAACCCAGTGATCGCCCGGAACAAACCCTGCATTAATTCTATAATTAATCACCATTGGATCCTGACGGTCTTTAATAAATTCAATAGCTTTCGCAGCATGGGGAGAAAACCTGCGATTGTATCCAACCATTAGAAAAGTTAAACGGTTATTGGTTATAAGTGAATCGTAAGTGGAAATAATCTCCCTTAATTGTTCTTCATTGGTGCAGAGGGGTTTTTCAACAAATACATGCTTTCCTGCGTTTAGAGATTCAATTACCATCTTTGCATGGAGGCCGTGAGGCGTAAGAATAATCACGGTATTAATATCAGGATTACAGATGACTTCTTTGTAATCCGTGGAACAATAATTGAATCCGTATTTTTCCCCGGTATGATACACATTTGCACTTGATGCAGTAGATATGGAATAAAGATTCACATCTTTTATATCTTTCAACGCCGGTAGAAGCAGCGCCTTTCCAAAAAGCCCGGCACCGATAACACCAACATTTATTTGTGAAAGACTTTTTATTTGTTGACTTATATTCAAAGAAATTATTCTCTCTAATGGTTCAACCTTATCAGGATATTGGAGAATAACACCTATATATGGTCCGCCTTTTCCTTCGAGCATATTTTTATAAACTGACTCAGCCTGTTCAATATCAAATCTGTGAGTAATTAGCGGCTTGACATTCACCCTGCCGGCTGCCACAAGCTGTAAAAATTCCTCAAGATTTCTATTCTCTGTCCACCTTATATACCCCAAAGGATAATCCACTCCCTTATTCTCATATAATGGATCAAATGTGCCGGGACCGCCGGCTTTTGAAACAATAATCTCAACCTCCTTCTGCCACATCTCGTTTCTCTGAGGATGGATATCAGCAACTCCAACCAAAACAATCTTCCCTCTATATTTTGATACATCAACGGCTGTATTTACCGGAGCATCACTCTTTGTTGCTGCTGTTATTATAACTGCATCTGAACCATACCCGCCTGTCAACCTCTCTATACAATTTTTAAAATCATCCCCAGAAATAAATGCATAATCAGCCCCAAGTGATCTTGCAAGTTCAATTTTTTTAGGGTCTATATCCATTCCGATAACTTTACATCCGTAAGCTTTAAGGATCTGGACAGTCAACAACCCCAAAAGCCCTAAACCGATTACTGCAACCGATTCGCCGAATGCAAGGCCGGCACAACGTATACCATGTAGCGCTATAATCCCAAGCATACCGAAAGAAGCTTCCTCGAAGCTTACGCAGTTATTAGTTGATAAGCTATCTGTTATATGATCTTTTATTTCTTTTTCCGGATACCCATCAACCGATAACATATAACTATTCCCTATTCCCGGTATTCTGGCGCAGAGCATTTCCGGTACAGTGATGTATTCGGCATGAGATGCATAGCCTGCTCCTATACATGCTACCTTATCACCCGGAGAAAATTTATGGACATTCGCCCCGACCTCGATTACTATTCCGGAAGAACTGTATCCCAGGGACGTTGGATTATCAAGCCTTCCAAGCGCTTCCTGAAAGGTCTTTAAAAACCCTTCCTTTTTACCCTTGTCTATAAATCTTTTTACAAGGTCGGGTCGGGCTTTTGCCTTTCCGAGCAGACTCTTTTTACCTAATTCAATAATTGAACGTTCCGTCCCTATGCTAATAAGAGAAGACATATTTTTCACTAAAATCTTATTGGAAGAACAAAGCGGCGCCGGCACCTCGGCTAATTCAAGATTACCGGTTCTATAATTCTGAATGATTTGTTTCATAATTTATCGGCAATAAGTTTCTCATTTGAAATCTGTAATTCCGTTTAAAACAGCCGCAACGCCTTTTTTAAGCATTTCATTACCCGGCGCAGACAGCTCTATTTTCATTCCCCTTCTTTTTAATTCTTCCTTGAATAACTCCATTGTATATCTTTTCATCCTAACATTGACGCTTTTTTCTTCACAACCACGCTTCAGCCGGCTCAAGAAAAAACTTCTCCAAAGGAATACCCGTGCCGCCTATAACCAGCGCCCGCGCATTCGGATATCTTGAACGAAATCTCTCAAGACCCGAACTCTTGCCACCGCGTCCACTTTTTACCTCTATCGCCCATATTTCTGCTCCCCTCGTGATTACAAAGTCAACCTCTCTGTCCGCGTCACGCCAGTATGTCAAATCATACTCGCTGCCCGGAAGGCTGTTACAGAAATGAGCGCCTGCAGCATTCTCGACAAGACGCCCCCACCATAACCCATCCCTGACAGACTCTTTGAATGTTTTTGTCGAAAGGGCGTTTATCAGTGCATTGTTCCATAAAATCATTTTGGGACTGCTGCCCCTCTTCCTTATCTGTCCTCTCGAGAACAATTCCAGCCCGCTCACAAGGAAAGCCGTTTCGAGCAGTGTAAGGTAATGCGCAAGAGTAGTGGTATTCCCGGCGTCCTGTAACTGTCCCAGCATCTTGTTATATGAGAAAATCTGCGCAGGAAACGTTGCTGCAAGTGCAAAAAGATGCCGCAAAAGCGCAGGTTTGGTGATCTTCTGCATCTGAAGTACATCGCGCGCCAGAACGGCCTCAATTAACGAGTCTGTCACATAACGCTTCCATTGCGATTCATCAGCGGCGAACACTGCCGCACCGGGATAGCCTCCAAAATAGAGCCATTTTTTCAGGTCCCAGCCAAACGCCTCTTTACACTCATAATAAGGCCAATGGTAACACCGGTTCAAAAAAAACCTACCTGCGAGACTCTCTGTCAACCCCTCAGTCATGAGCAGGGCCGAGGATCCCAGCACCACCAGGCGGATATCCTGTCCCACTTGTCTTGCATTGTCCCATAAGCGCTTGAGCGATTCACCCCACCCCCTCACTTTCTGGATCTCATCCAGGACAAGAATGATAGGCTTTTTACTCTTCTTCAGCTCGACCTCTGCAAGCCGCCATTGTGTTTCAATCCATTCAGGCCCCGGAGGCAGCGGGGAATCCGCCGATGCATATACGGATGGATAGGGTAGTTTTTTAAGCGCCTGTCGGGCGATAGTCGTCTTTCCGACCTGCCGTGGGCCGATGATTACCTGAAAGACGGCGGAACGCTTACCAAGCGCTCTCAGAAGCACTTTCACAAGAGATCTTTCAAACTTCATACTGGATTATATCATAATTACTCAGTCATTGAGTATAATTACTCAGTCATTGAGTATAAATATTTCTTTACAGGATAAGATTCCAGGTTAGTTGTATATGTTTTTTGCTTACCGGCCGTTGCAGTATACTATCTCGAGTACGCAGAAGATTTTTTCAGGCCCTCTCTCAAATCCTCAAGAAATTCATCTTCATAGAGCTTTGTTGCTTCAAAATCCGCCAGAACCGAATCGAGCGTATCTTTCTGAAAGGGAGTTAATTTCAAAGGGTTCGCCTCCACTCTTTCCAACAACTTCTTCCTTTCTGTTTCACTCAAGCTGTCGATAATATCGTACCGGCTTAATAGGGTACGCTTGATTATCAATCCTTAATCCCCAATTTTCGTAATTCCTGAATTACATAATTCTTTAGCGCTTACCATCTTGCACTTAACCGGACTTTTCTCATACACTTACACCTCCGAGGTGGAAAGAAGTTTCAATCCCTTATCTCATTTAACAAATTACAGAGGAATCATCCGACTATTCCGCACATGGGTGACTCTGAGATCGGATGTCAATAGGGTTGCCGAGGCCGCCTTTGATGCGTGTGATAACCCTGTTGGGTCCTTTCATAGATGTTTAGCCCCGGACGTTGGCCTGACGTTGCAAGCCTGATGTTTTTATTTTGCGCCACATGAACAATGCCACGGACGCTAATGCCAACTGTATGGCGAGCCCCCACGGAGCGCAGCGGAATCGCAGTCCGGTGCAGCACTTAGGCGGGGTTTTCTGTTCTTCTTGCGCTAACAATTGCTTTGTTAGCATTAAATAAATCTGTAGCCAACAAGGGATAAAATAACGGGGCAAAGAATGGAGCGACAAAACCTGGTAGCCCTTGTTTTTCAAGTAAGTAAGTCCTTACATATCTTGTTACAGGCCAAGAAAGCTCGTTCTTAACTTCTATCTTAATATCGTAAAACCCCGCACCTTTTAAAAGAAGCGTTAGTGATTTAGGTGTGTAATTCTCAAGATGAAAGATTGAGGTTCTCCCTCGCTGCCAGATGGTGCCTGCTTTCTTCAAAACAGGAACCTTTTGAAGATAATGCATCAGTCGATCAGTTTTTGTCACTACCGGAGTATGAAAGTAAATCACTCCATCCCTTTTTAATATCCTGCCGCACATATTTATTAGATATCTTGGGTCAATGACGTGCTCAATGACATCCAGCAATGTGACAGCGTTAAAGTGATTTGATGGAATACTGCTATAATCAAAATCGTGATATATATGGTTTGTTATTTCTTTTATGTTTGATAAGTCGCTGCCTTGTATTTCATGAGCAGACACATTTTCAAATCCCGCCTCATTTAGTAATTCTACAAATAAGCCGTTACCAGTTCCAATATCAATAATACTATCATTTTTAGATATTAAATCTTGCAAATGACCAATGGCAGTAGCCATCTTTTTTCGGTTTTCTGATTCAATTTCTTCATAATACTCCTTTGAATCCAAGGTAGAATAAGCAACAGATAGTTCCTCACTCTCAACATCATTCCCGACAAAGACTGAGCCACATTCATTACACCTATAATGGCTCATTGTCGTGGTTTTGCTGTGTTCGTTGTATGTGTCGCAAAGATAGACGATATTGTGTGAATCACACACCCTGCAGCTACAAATGGTTCGATCGTTATTGTTCATATGGAACCTAAGCCTTTATCAGACTTATACCACGGAGGGTACGCAGATCTTCTTGTTTGCTTCACCCCGAAATGCGCTTTCCTCGGTTTTCGGTTTGTGGAAGTGCGTTGAGTAAGCTTCTTCAATGTTTGGGTCTCCGGACTTACTGAATCTCAACGGTACCCTATCGCCTTTGCCCCAGGACACATAGGAAGTCTTGCTGGTCAGCAGGCCGCCTTTTTTTGCATTTTGCCGTAGTGTTCTTAATATGTGGGTTACCTTCACCAGGTTAACCTTTATCACATTCTCCAAGTATGGGACTTTCCGAGACCGCCACGCTTCATAGTCCCCCTTTGCCCATGCAAATGAGGATATTGACGAAACAAATGTAACCTTTTTTGCGGAATACCTCAAGTGATGCTTCGTTCATTTTTTTGATCAAATCATTACGGTTTAGACTCATCTTTTTTGTGTGACCTTTTCCCCCCTCGTATAACGGTTAGCAATGCGCCGCTCCATTTTTCGAGACTTCTGCACTCGACTGATATGCGATCCTTCTTTGAATCTCAGAGTCCAGGCGGCTCATCTCCTTCAAAATAGGGTTCATACTCACTAAAGAGCATGCATTCCAGTCTGTCTGCATCGCTAATAGCCTGTCCGGATGCATGAGATCCATAAAGAACCATGCGGTCAATAAATATTCCATGTCGCTTTAATGCCTTACTAAAATCCCTGATAACTCTTATAACTTTTCTTTTATCCATCGAAATACTTTTCTAATTTCCTTCAATTGTCCAACCGTATATGTTTTTGTACATTTTTTATAAAACGCTTTTGTTGCATCCGGATAGCGACCTTCAAAATGAATTGCCATGTTTTTTCTGATTTATCCTGTTCTTGTTTTTATCCCAGACAAATGCAAGCTGTTTCATGATTATATTATAATCCGGATTTCCACTTTTTTATTTAAACGCTTATCTATCATCAATTTTCATCTCAAAAGCGAATTGCCATTTGCCAATAATTGCTTTAAGGAAAATATGCAATAGAGTAATTCATTAGCAGTAACAACGTCCCCCCTACGTTGTGGATAAGCATAGAGGTATCGGGACTTCTGCCAGCATTATTTCACCTGTGCGGTAATTCTGAATGATTTGTTTCATTACATAATGTCTCCGATGAAAGGGTTAATTGCCTCTCTAAAATCCTTGCCTGAGTATTTCTTTGGAAGCCATCCTTCATTTTTTGTTGCGATAACCAAAAGGCTATCACGAAGAGTTGGAACTAATGTTGTTAGACATCTAAATAGATGGCGACTCACGTCAGAATGGACTTTCTTATGAAGCATCCCATGGTACGTTTGCGCTTTAATTATATCGTAACCATTCCACCTAATAATATCCATGGCTTCGGATAAAGTATATTCTCTAACATGTCCTCTCCACTGGCCGTCTGAATAGTAGAAACCACGTATATCAGGATAATTAGATTTGCCGAGAAGCACCTTGATTCGTTTTAAGAAATTTACGGAGTTAGGCATGGTAATAACACAAATCCCGCCGACCTTCAATGCTTTACCAGCTATATTTAAGATAGAACGAGGACTTTCATGAAGATGTTCTATTACGTCAAGTATAACTACAACATCAAAAGAATTTTCTGGAAACGGTATTGAATTATCGTTAGTATTCTGAATGTATAAGGTTATATTTTGAAGACTGGCAAAATCACAGATCCTTTTAAAATTCTCACCTTCTCTGTGCCACTGATCTCCAAAATCATCACATGCAGAACATAAAAACCCCATTTTTGCAAATAGTGCGGTTTTATCAAGAGGCCCACACCCAATGTCAAGCAATCTTCCTCTCTGTGGCATAAGCCCACAGACCTGTGAAACCACATAACAAATTCCTTCTCCAAATGGATCAAGGTAATTCTGAAATGGGAATTCATTTCTAAGGAGATTATAAGCATAATAAATCTCCTGAATATTCATTTTGTGTTATCACCTCTCATTCTAAAATCATGAACAGCCTTATTCAATTCAGCCAATGTTTTTTCAACAGTGAGGTCCCACGAAAACTCAGCAGCACGATTTCTTGCCCTTTCAGATGCTTCGTTGCGTTGATCACTGTTCCATGTAATCACAGTTTGAATTGTTTCAGCCAGAGCCTTTGCGTTTTTGGGAGGATAATAAACAGCCGAGTCTCCGAAAATCTCTGGCATAGGAGGATTGTCTGCTGATATACACACACATCCATTAGCCATTGATTCAAGAGCAATATTAGGACATGCCTCGACTCGACTTGTCATGATAAATGCGTAACAATTTTGATAGCACCAAGCCATTTCATCTTGATTCAAATTGCCCGTCCAGCAAACTTTTGTTGATAAATTATTTTTTTGAAGCCACTTCTTCAATCTGTCTCGATAGCTAACCATGTTGAATCTTGAATCCCCAGCAATCACCAAAACGTCAATACCCAATTCAAAAGACTGTAAATATTTCATAGCATATAGTATATCTTCTAAACCTCTATAAGGTTCAATCGAACCAGCAGTAAATAAAAACTTTCCTTTCCAATCATTTAAAACTAGGGTTGGTCTTTCGTATGCTTTATCTTTGTCACTAACCAGGTCGCATCCATTATATACCACACTGATACGATCACTCGAAACCTTCCACCTATTGATCAAAAAGTCTCGAACAAAACCTGATATGGCAATAATCCTATCCGCTTTTGATACCGCAATTTTTGTTTCTATAGTCTGAGCCATATATTTTATTCTCTCGCTTACAGGAATATTTCGAACTGGTGAAGCTAATGGTCCCATATTCTGAATCATTGTGACAAACGGCATTTCGCTGAATTTCAGATACCGTTCAACGGGAATAAATAAAACATCAGGAGAAAAATGTTTTACCTGTTCTCGAAGCTCGGGTTCCGGCTTATGGCACATAAAACTGAATGGTCGGCATGTCACAAATTTAACATTCGGAATATTTCCAACCCAGTTCTGAACATTAAGGGCGGGTGGTGATGCACAAAGTATTGATTCTATTTTTGGATGGACAGCCATTCGAGGAATAACCTTGTGCAAATATTTTCGGTAGCCACCGCTAATGCCACCACCTGTTAAATTAATTACCGCTACCCTCATCGTTATTCTTTCGTCGCTGAAAAAGGTTTTTTTAACCAAATAATGCCTGATAAACTAAAACCAACGGACATATTTACACTATATGACAATACATCATGAGTAAAAGACCAACACATTAATTTATCTTGACCAAAGACTTCTACTTTCTTCAGCCAGCTTTTTGGGTAAATGTGTTCCAAAGAGTTTTATTTTCATAATATAAAAAATAGCTTTTGGATGCTTTACAGCTTCAAACAAACATAAAAATACTTTCGAGAATATATTAGAATTCAAATTTTTATACCAACAATTTCTCAACTCTTCCCAAATTACCATAACATCAAAATAGGACGCCTCTCTTAGCTTGTTTTCAATCCACTCAAGAAATTGCTTCCATTCTTCTTCCATCATTTCAGATGGGTCCGGAAGACCAGTCTTACGACAAAAATGAGATACCCTTGCTGCTGTTGATATAATCCCAAGTCTTGCATTATTTGCAGTAATTGCCATATGGTGTTTCCGTAATTTAATTAATGCCATAGGCATACAATTAATAAGGCCACTGTTGCCAATCCGTAACCATAAGTCGCAGTCCTCTGCTCCATTTAAACGATTTCGATACAATCCGACCTCTTGAGTGATACTTTTTCGAAAAAAAGCAGATGAATGAGGGAAAGGTGAGTTGCCTACTTCAATCTGCCTAATAATATCTTTATGATTAGAAGGGTATCGATATTTCTTTATTTCATTTCCATATTGGTCAATTACAATATATCCGCTGCCCAATAAGACTACTTCAGGCCTTTTCTTTACATAATCAAGTTGTTGTTCTAAGCGCTCAGGCATGGCGATATCATCAGCATCTAATCTTGCAATCCATTCCCCTTTTGCATGTGATAAACCATTATTCAAAGCAAGAACAATCCCTTGATTAGACTGATTAATTAGTTTGATTCTCTTATCTTTATTTGCATATTCATTCAATATTCCTTGTGTATTATCTGTCGATCCATCATTAACAATGATAAATTCAAAATCTTGATACGTCTGATTAAGAATGCTTTCTATTGCTTCACGGACATATTTAGCACAATTATAGACTGGCATTACTACGCTGATGGAAGGATAGTTTTTCATAATTAAACGATCATATTTTATTAAGGAAGTATAGCGATGAAACTACTCCACAACTATTCTTGTGTATCTACAACGTCAGGTGCTGAGATTTTATCATCAAGAATGCCAAGCAATTTACAGATGTATATATACCTGTGTAACCATCTATGCTCTTTAATGCAGCGTTCATGTGCAAATTTCGCCATTGTCCGACATTCATCCGGCCGATCAAGATAGTATCTGATCAGTTCAAGGCATTCATCAAAGCTTTGATAACATAGGATTTCCTTACCTATTTGAAAATGCTGAGCAAGATCTGCATTAAATGTTGTCAGATAAACACCGCCACCGGAACCCGGTATGTCAAAGTCTCTGCCTTTAACATTTGTCAATTTCATGGAATGCCCTATATAACCACAGCCAAGATTGATTTGACTCCTGTTAAAAATTTCATTAAGTGATTTGGCATAACCGCTACCCATTCGCCCCCAACCTTTACCGAAAACCTGGACTTGAACACCATGTTTTTTTAAAAAATTAATTAGTAAAGGGCGAGCTCCGTAACAAGCTCCAACAAAACTTACAGGAATATCAAAATGAGAGTTTTTCGGATAATATTCAGAAGGATCAAAACCTTCAGGTAAATATATTGCCCGTCCTCCTTCTGCCATATACCATTCTATTGCTGTTCGGGACGAGGTCCATGATATATCAAATATTTCGGCCAAATCAATTTGACCTATTCTTTGTTCCCCTTGCTGAGGCCCGTCCCAGTAGTTTTTGTCATCCAAACACATCTTCACCGTAGGGATACCAATTTTAGTTTCGATATATTCAAAAGTTTTTTTTAGTACAAACTTGCCGTCAAAATAGCAAAATATCCAGTCTATAGGATTTTCCTCATGAACTTTTTCTATCATCTTAATAGTTTTCTCATGCATTTTCTCTCTAACTGATAACCAGCCATGCTGTTTACTTTCTATTATCCTATCTATATTATTTTCATGATAATCAATAACTGTAACAGGCCCAAGCAATCTTAACTCTTGTAATAAGCTATGTTGCCATTGAGTATTCCGGAATACAAGACAAGTATGAATCTCACCAATATTTTTTTTTGTGCATTTCCATTGTCGCTTTGTCAACCTTTTTCTAATATTCTCAATGATTAATTTTTCATTCACGCTAATCTCTTTTGATTTTACAATAGAAAAATACTGTTCACGAAGATCTTTATAATGTTTATGAAATGGAATAGCCTTTATCCGGCAAATGTAAGTCCATACCCATGGAATATTTCTAATATTTTCCTTAATTTTTTCAAACATTCTTATTCTTATGCCATGATTATCTTACTTAATGATATCTACTTCTAATGCTTCTGGAGGAATTATCCGAAGAAAAATTGATCCCTCATACCATGACTGAATATAATGTGATGAATTTATAATAGGACCGACTATTATCTTAAAAAGGGTGCGATCAAAAATAAATTGTCTCTTTTCAATTTTCTTAAAAAGATTTTTAAAATACCACCTTGGGGCAATATCTTGTTCTTCCACAAAATAATCGAATGTCTTTAGTGTAAAAAACCTTACATGTGTTGGATCTTGAAAAGCTTTTGCTGAAATAAAATAAGGTACTTGAATGAGAAAGTGACCGTCTTTTTTTAAAATTCTTAATATTGCTAACATAACTTTCTCCAAATTCTTAATATGTTCTAATGTATTGCTTGAATAAACCACATCAAAGCTTTCATTTACAAAAGGGAGTTCCTCTTTTTCAATATCACAAATAACATCAACTCCTTCAAGCGGTATTTTATCTAATCCAATATGCCCAGCTAACTTTACAGGCCCACAACCCAAATCAAGTTTCTTCCCTTGTAAACTTAAGGAACGATTTTGAATAAAGTGGCCTGTCAATCGAGATAAAACAACACCTCCCTTTTTTCTGATTATCCTTATAACGTTATACACAAGTAAATCTACATTCTAAATATCAATAGATATTTGTTTTTTCCCTTGAAGTGATAAAAAAACGCTACGCCATTGTGGCCATATCATAGAAAATGACGAGTTTTTAAATGCCTTTTCTCTCCCCACGATACCAACACTTTCACGCAAGTTTATATCATCTATCAGTCGCCCAATTTTTTCAACCCATTCTTTAGTATTAGAAGCAATAAATCCGTCGATTCCATCATGTATAGCTTCTTTATGCGCCTGAGTCGGTGTTGCTACTACTGGAAGTCCTAACATTCTCATAATATTTAACTTATTGGCTGGTTTAGCAGATGCAAATTTATTTCTCATGTCTATTGGAATAACGCCAATGTCTCCCTTTAGCAAATCATTTGCACATGTCTCTTTGTTCCATGGACAAAATATTGTGCGACATGGCAATGTCGATAAATATTTTTTAACAGAACCGGCATGTTTAAAGTATTTAGGAATATTTTCATTGCAATAGACGAGAAGTTCAATTGAATATTTTGCTGATAATATTTCAAGAGCTTTTCTTATGCTGTTAAAATGGAGGACATTTTCACTAAAGCCTTCCCATACTAAACGACAGATGTTATTCTGAGTTGCTTTTTTAAGTTGCCCTCCATATTCTTCATCTAAAATATCTGGAATTGCAGTAACATTCTTATTGTATTTTAATAATACATCAGCTTGCATTGTGGAATTGGTAATTATTGCATCAGAAACAGTTGCTAACTCGACTATTTTTCTAAGATAAATATTTGGATTAAACAACTTCATCTTTAATTCTCTAATGTTTCTCATAATCCTGCTAATAAAACGCAAATGTGGCCCTGCTGATAATAATAGTGCATCTGGTTGATCCAAAATAAAATAAGTATTTTTTCTGCTCTTCAAATCAATAATTATATTATCAATATTATAAAGACCAGAAATAATTATAATGTCATAGTCATTTTGATCATTTATAGGATTATAGTATGAGATATTAAACCCATAGCGCTGAAGCTCTTTAGTTATTCTTCCACCACGGCGGCGATCAACCGGACCTTCAACATTCTGAGAATGAGGCAAGTAACCTATACTCATATTCCAACTTGAAGAATCAATCTTTTTCATCTTGCTTTAAAACTTTTTGTAAAAATTTATCTCTAAAAAAATCAGATGTCTTATCTATCTCTAAATGTCCAAAATCTCTGTCCGGAATAGTTCCAGAAAAATACTATAAATAATTGAAGTGGTTTGCCAATAAAAACATGTAGTCCAATAACACCAATAAATACATAAATAAGAAAGGTATTTAATAAAAATCCAATGCTTACAACAGTGAAGCATTTTGTCATTTGCTTAACATATTTTTTCTCATAATTTTTAAACGTCCAGTGTTTTTGAAGAAAAAAACCAACAATAAATGCAGTAAAGAATGCTAATACATTTGCTACCAGATAATGAATATGATAATACAGGACTAAACTTGAAAAAACAGTAAATTCTATCGTAGCACAGGTTCCACCAACTATGACGTATCTAATAACCTGACCGAGATTTAATCGCTCATTAACTTTGCATATCTGGTTTATGGTTAAATTCTTCAATTATTCCTTTCTTGCGACTACTATCAACTCCTCATCTCCTACGGCAACCCAATATCTCATAATAGAGCTAATGCTCTGTATGATTAGCTTTTGAAGCAATGAAATGTTTTGTGATTTAGATTTGATACCTAATAGAGATGCTAAAGAAGATAACCAAAATAAAGAATCTCCACCACTTGTTAATATCTTTTCTGTTTTGTAATGATAAGCTGATAATAAATATATAAGGGATTTTTTTGTAAAATGATGTTGATGAACAGGAACTTGCCACCACCCCCAATATTTTTTGAATAATTTAATGGTCCCTGCATTAGAATGAGGTACCATTATGACTAAATAGCTGTTATGGTTTAAAAATTGTTCTAATTCCTGAAAAAAAGAACTAATATCATAAACATGTTCAATTACATGTGATAAATAAAGGCAAGAGGGAGCTTTTAAAAATTTTGTCTGATTTGATGTCAACCATTCAGAAAATGTTCCCTGAAAAATATTAAATCCTTTTTCACGACATTTCTTAACAGCTAATGGGTCTATTTCAATACCAATTAAATTTAAATATCCATATTTTCGAAATACTTCAAGTGAAAATCCATACATGCATCCAATATCTATAATTGTCATATCTTTTGGAATAATTGTTTGTATTTTTCCTATTATTTTCTTTGATCTCCATTTTTTTTCATTTTCTATTGCAAGATGTGCTCCATAATTATACGATGATTTATATATCTCATTTAGTTCATCTATATTTTCATACCCTGATGTAAATAGATGGCTACAATTGCTGCAATATAATAATCCATGAGACTTTTCAGAATAAATAGATATAACCTCCTCTTGTATGATAATACCTTCAGTGCTTTTGCAAATTGGACAGATCGTCTTCATCAACTAATCTTTCGCCCATAAAGTATAAAGCCTTTTACTAATCCAGAATCGTACTTTCTTTCAGGCGACATTTGTGTCAAAGAATTCAGTTGATCCGGCACATTAAATCGTTTTACTTGTTTCCATTTAGTGTCAAGATAGTCAGCCAGTTTATAATCTTGAATTCCGAAATTGTATCCTCCAGGTCTTATATGAACAAGTATATATTCTATATCCTGACGTGTATCGAATATGGATATTATTCTTTGAGTATCACCCTGATAAATTTGATAATTTTGCTGAGATAATGGTATACATGGCAACCGACCCAAGACAAGCTCTATCGGCAATCCTTCAAGGGCAACCATTCTCTTATCTTCATCAAGATTGATCTGAATCCAATTTATAATTTCTATTCCTAATTGTGTGCTTTCTTCATTGTGGTTTGCGAGGAAATTACCATACTTTGTTTTAAATTCCACAGTTGAATGCTTCCATTGAGAATTCCAACTTTGATACAATCCTGTAAATCCATATATAAGTACCGCAACACACCCAATTGTTATAAAAACATTTTTCAACCTCTTTGACTCTATGTTTAAGTTAGTATTATTTCTTTGATAAAACTCAGGTAGCATTAAAAACCAGAAAATAACAGCCAGCAACATTCCTCCACCAACCCTGAAAGGAATAACCAATGCCCCTATATGAAATAAGGGGCGCAACCATCCACCTAAAGAAGATAGCCAGAATATAAAAAAACCATTTTTTGGACTACCTTCAGGCAGTTGCCTGTACCACCAATAACCTAAAATGCCACCAAAAAAATCACCGAGATTTTGATAGTCATCAGTAATCCTGCTTAACTGACCCAAATATGCTAAAACACTTCCTATAAATATAGAAATTGAAAGAACTAACCAAAATTGAAAATTCTTTTTTCGTTGATAACGGTTTATGAGATAAAAGACTATTGCAATAAAACTAATTCCTGCAATTATTACAAGGACATGATTAATACCATAGAAATAATTGTATTGTTCAATAAAACCAGCACTTAGATTTTTCTGAAATCTACGCTGCAAAATTCCTTCAGTAAAAACCTGCCATGTCAACCCTTTGTAAGAAAGAAAGACGATGAAAGGCACAGCAAGCAATAAAAAGCCGCCTATCCAGCGAAAGATATTTGAATTTATAAGTATCTTTTGTGTTCGATAATCCAATATATATGCTCCAACAAAAGCTAATCCGACAACAAATAAGCCCTCCGGCTTGCATAAAAATGCACCAGCGCATGCAATGCCTACTCCATACCATGCCCATTTCTCACTTCTTAAGGTTCTTATTGCACACCATATTCCGAAGGTTGCAAATAATGTTGCATAAGCAGTGTTGAAAGAAGAAGGATTAAATGTGTATGAACTTGTCCAAGAAGCAATTCCAAACAAAACAGGTCCGAATATCCATGTTAGTTCAATATCTCGACATATTAACCATAAAAATAATAAATTCAGTAAAAAAAGGGTTAATGTAGTAAAACGTAGTTTCGTGAAAGTATCTAAGAAAGGTATCTGTATAATTAAAGAATTTAAATAAGGGGGGAAAGGACCGTATACGAAATTAAAATCTTTATAAAGAATCTCTCCTTTCAATAAACGCACAGGCGTTACAAATTCTCTATGGATATCGTCATTAACAAAAGCAAGGTTTCCCCAATGTAACCAATTAAAGTAAATCGAGGTAATCATTACTATTATAGATAATATTAACCAAATCCAAATCCATCTATTACGATTCTCACGGCTCATAATTTGATTCAATAGGACTGTTTCTACAGTATTTTCGTTTTTCACAAAAAAAGAGGGTATGAATTAAATAACCACCTGGATTAGCAGACTCACGCGGGAATTTTTTTATATACCTTTGTAACTTACTTCTTACTTCAGAAGAATTAATACTAACTGCTCTTAAATTTATTCTTAAATCCGTCTGTCAGCATTGTTAAAAGAACCTGTAAACCGCTTATCGATTTCCTGAATTCAATGGGGTTACCTATCTTCTTCAGCCTTCTATAAAGCATTTTTGGTCTTAAATAAAACTTTGTATAGGACATATTGTAAAGTTTAAAAAGCTCTTCTTTTTTCATAGTAAAGGGAACAAATGTAATATTTAGTCCGCTAAATTTTCCCTCATCCTTATTCATGAGCGTTCCATATTGTTCTACTTCCTGAAGCAGCTTGCCGTATGGAGAGAGGCAAAAGAATTTTGCATAGTCCGGATCAAGCTTCTTTGCAAGCCTTATAGTTTCAAGTCCTTCTTGATATGTCTCACCAGGAATGCCAAAAATAAATGAAGCTTCGACTTCTATCCCAACCTTTTTAGTCCATTTTATAGCCTGAAAAATTTGTGCTACCGTCTCGCCTTTCTTAATAGTATCTAGATTTTTCTGAACAAGTGATTCAACTCCATAAAAAAGCTTCCAGCAACCTGCTCGCGCCATTTTATCCAGCATTTCGGGAGTAACACAATCAGCCCTTGCCTGTGCAGACCATATAATGTTTAATTTTTTCTCCACAATAGATTCGCAGACAGTAAATACTCTCTTTTTATTAAGAGTAAATGTATCATCCCAGAAAGCGATGTCCTTGATAGCAAATTCTTTAATAAGGTACTCGATTTCATCCATAACCTTTTCTACACTTCTGTATCTTACCCCTTTGCCCAGAAGATCCGGTAGGCAAAATATACACTTAAATGGGCACCCTCTCGTTGTAATCATATTTGTTACAGGAAGGCGTTTATATTGCTCGAAAGCCGGAACATAATTATTTACAGGCACAAGGCGTCGGTCGGGAATCGGCAAGATATCTAAATCCTTTATAGAAATTCTGTCTTTACCAATGATTAAGTTTCCGTCTTTGTTTCTGAATGCTATTCCATCAATTGGTTTTGTTAAGTTTTTATTACTAATGCTTTCATTATATTCAAGCATAGAAAATTCACCTTCACCCCAGGCAACAGCATCTATATAAGGTATTTCCTGAAGCGCTTTTTCCTTTATTAATGTCGCATGTACGCCACCAACAATAATATTCAAATCAGGCCATTTTTCCTTAAGTTTTCTAGTTATGAATTTTACCTTTGGCCACATAAGAGTCATTGCTGTAATTCCTGCAATATCCGGATTATAATTTTCAATTTCTTCCATAATGTCTTCAAAAGATCTAACAGAACCGTCAAGAACTTTTACCTCTATACCTGCATTTTTTAGGACTGTACCAATAGAAAGAAGCCCTAATGGAGGTAGACTTCCTGCTACATGGGCTATTGCCTTATTGTAGCGCTCCTCTAATGAAATAGGCGGCAAAATGAGCGCAACTTTCATATTAACTTAACCTCCTCCTTTATGCAAAACTATCAATAGCTTCTTTCTGCATACAAAACTTATCTGTGCTTTTTTACAGGGTTAAATTCTTTTGAAATCAATGAAGGATGACTATCCATTTTCAACAAGATTGTTCCATTACATTCTGAATTATTTTGTTTAATATACGAAAGAATTTCTTCAGTTGCTTCTATAACAACCTGCACAGAAATATTTTTTATGCAAATGTTATCACCCTCACAAGGAGGAAAGTCTGCATGATATAAACAGGGAGAGCAATAGACAGGATCATATATAATCTTATTAATTCCTGATATAGGAGCATAATGTTCTGGCGCACCGGGGCCCCAAATCGAAATAGTCGGCTTATCCAGAGATGAAGCAAGGTGAAGTGGCCCAGAATCATTGGTTATGAGCAGACTACTTTTCTCAATTAAAGCTAAAAATTCTCCTATAGAAAACTTTCCTGCTACATTAAAAACCTTTTTACGCGTTTCAAGCAATAAGCCCTTATAAATTCGGGAAACATATTCAAATTCACTCGGAGCTCCAATCAACAACAATATATAACCATTTATCCGTTGCACAGCTTTATTAAGATAATCTATCCATTTCTCAGCAGGCCAACGCCTTTCAATTAACAAATCCGAAGCGTTGCCATTTACAAGAATAATTGAAGAGTCTTTTATTCCAAGCTCCTTTAATAGATTCGAACAAAGATCCCTATCTTCAGGAAATATCTTCAGGATACCGGTCAAATTAAGATCAGGTTTGCTGCCTATACATAATGCCATCTGTCCGTATATTTCTGATATATGTCTTTTGGTATTAAAAAATATCATGTGTGAATGCATACCCTTTTTAAAATCGGCATTCTTTCGATAAAATCCATACCTATTTAGTGCCAGACTTAAAGTCGCAATAATCGCTGCCCAGCTTGAATAAACCTCCATATCAAAATAGAGCGCCGGGCGGTATCTCCACAATTTTAAAATCAATAAACTTGTACTTCGGATCATAGAAATCATATTTTTATCATTTATTAAAAGGATTTCGTCAATATAATCCATTCTCTTAACAAGTTCAAAAGAGCCTATACTTGTTATATAAATCAGTCTACAACTGGGAAATCTTTTTTTTATTGATCGGCATAATATCCCAGTATAAATAATTGAACCTAATCCAACAATTTTTGCCACAGCTATAACTTTGGGATTTTTTGGTAATGTATGATCTCTTCGAAGTATTATCCCAGCACATCTTGTTAAGAACCGCATTATAAAGGCAGCAATAAAGCCAAATGTCCGGTCAATGAATATTTTCTTTTTATAAGAAAGCATTAAGTCATCCTATAATTAAACCCTCTCAAATAGTTCCAGGTAATAGCCATAATTACTGTAATGAAAGGGAATTGCACATCTATTCCAAAATATAAAGTTAGATTTTCGCTTGTAAAAGAACTAATTAAAATAGCTAAAATAATGCTAAACATAATAGATATTAAAAGGTCTTCTCTTTCAGACTTATTTATTATCTTATTTGTCATTTTCTTTTGAAATTGTCTAAACATTACCCAATATAACCATATTACAAAAAAACCACCCCCTATACCTAAGTCATGAATAGCAGTTAATACATCATTATGTAAACTTTCACCTGTTATATATACTCCCCTTCTCTGCCAGCCTCTCCCGAGCACCAATAACGCCGGCTCTTCATTTACCGCATCCCCGAATCTGAACCAGTGATCTATCCTGCTGCCTAAAGATGTTTCGTGATATGCTGGCCCAAAACCTTTTGCACCTGACCCTATATAAGCGTTCTCTACCTCTCCATACATGGTTTTCTTCTGAGATTCTGTTCCGAATTCATTTATAGACCAACTTCCCATAATTATTATTATCAAACTGAGCATGACTATTTTTATATATCGGCTAAAATTTCTGTATTCTCTTATCATAAGAAAAATAAGACCAATGATAATCCCTACCATAGCAGTTTTTGTACCTGATATAAATATTGCATCAACACATAGAACTAACAGTAAAATTAAAATGAGTTTTATCCATATTTTTCTAAAATTTAAAACTGAGTTTAAAAATATAAAAAAATAAATTACCAATAAAACTCCCCATGCACTTGTATTACCATATAAAGAGAATCTTGTATACCACTCATTAGGGTCATAGAAACCCCTTCCAAAAATATCTTTCGGAATTATTCCATGCGCAATTAGAAAACTCAAAATTACAGCAAAACCTGCAACGATCGGCAAACACAAAAACATTGTTCTTCTTGTTTTTTGAGATATATGTTGATCGGTTAAAATAAAATATCCACCAACCACCTCAGCTAACTTGAAGATTAAAGGGCCAAGGCCTTTTAACCCGGTGCCGGACTGAAAAAAGGGAGTTGAACTAATATCATCATAACGGACTATCAGAGACAAGAAAGCAAGTATCACATATAATAAAAGTGGTTTTCGTAGTGGCGCCTCATTTGGTGCTCTATCCTTTTGAATACTACCTCTCAAAAGATAAACCAGGAATACTGCAGCAAAAATGAGTTCATCCAGTCGTATAACTGCTGATAACCCGATCTCAGGAACAAAAACAACAGGCGCTTGATACGCAAAAGATAATGCAAAGCATATAAGTCCTAATTCATAACGATTAATGAAACCTATAATCAGGACAATAACAGGCCATACAGCTAAAAGCCCTAACCCAAGCTTTGAACTCACAATAGCACAAATAGCAGCTAAGAAAACAATAATTATCCCTACAATTATCTGCCGGAAATTGATTGTATCTTGGTGGGACTGTATATTATTGAATTGTGATATTTCCACTTTCTTTTTTGAAATGTCTTCTTAATACAGCAAATAGCTTATTATTTTTTTATACCAACTCCAACCAGTTCTTCTCCCATTTGTAATTTACTTAATAACCATCCAATAGGATAACATAACAAAGTTAACCAAGCTGGATAGTCGAACTTAGTGCCCTTATTTCTCCATTGCATAATACTCAAAGGTAACCATGAAGTTGGATAATACTCATAAATATGTATGTCAGTATATCCTGTTTCATTCATAAGCCATTTTAAAGATTTATGAGTAAATAGCTGAAGATGAAAAGGTATCCAGGATGAAATGGAGTTACCTTTCATAAAACGCATAGTAAAACTCCTACCATGAGGAACATATATTAATATTTGTCCTCCTTTTTTTAAATAACGTGAACATATTTTTAATACATCATATGGTTTCGGTACATGCTCTAATACATTATCTATTCTGATATAATCGAAATAATTATCAGGTAAACTTATCTCCTGTAATTCACCTCTTATAAAATGTCCAGTTGGTATTAATTGTTTACAAAGGTTTATTGCATCAATGCTTACATCTACACCCCACATTTCGTAACCCCTCTCAAAAAACTCCCAACACTTAGCGCCATTCCCACAACCGATATCCAATAATCGTTTACTATTTAGAGATACAGTTTCTAAAGGCCATGAATGTGGTCGAAATCGAATTTTCCTTAATATCTTTTTCCATTTAGAAATAGGTTTAAGTACTTGATATTTTAATTTATCAAAATCTATATTCCCCGTATTCGCAGTAATATCATCTTCCAGTATTGAATATAACTTTACAATATCTTCCCAATGTGGTCGTTCTCTTAAATAAACGAGAGTGCAATATTTACATTGCACATAACTTCCATAGCAATTAAGTTTTTCGCGACGACTGTTGTCTCTGAAAAGGATTTTATATTCTGAACAGTTACAAATAGGACAAGAAGTTAATGTGTAAATATTATTTAACTTCATTAACAATATTTAAATCGAATTATTCTCAAAGCTATTAAACCACACCATAAGGAATAAATAATCCCTGAAACCAATAGACCTATAGCTACACCAATAGGCCCTATATTGGCTGAAAAGTAAAAGGTAGTAAATAATGCAATTATTGAGACAACTACTTTTGGTAAGATATAATTGGCAGAACGATTGGCAAGCAAGCCAAAAGAAACAAGCACCTGCCCTAAGTAAAAAAATGCCCAGGATAAAGTTAACAAAGGAAGTAAATATGAATATTTTACAAATCGATTATTGCTTATTAACAAGACTAAAAATTGATGAGAAATTGAAAATAAACCTACTAGAACTATAGCACCTACAATATACAAACTCATCATTACAAAGAGTATTCTATTTGCAGCCTTTAAATTAGCTTGGCTAAGATCCCCCGCTTTTTGAAAAACAATTGGCATAAACAAAGTGCTTAGGAAACCCGATCCAAATGCTAAAGGATATATAGCTAATTGTGAAACAACTGCAAATGCACCAAGAACTTCTGAACCATAAAAAGTTTGAAGAGCCCATCTGTCGCATGACATGTGTATCCAGCCAAATATTCCCCAAACAAGAAACGGCCAGGAAAAGGACAATATTTCTTTGCCTAATCCCTGTGATAAAGAGTTGTTGGGATATGATTCCGAACGATACGAAGACGTATTGTAAACAGTTTTAATATAAAGATACTCAACAATAAAAACAGTTAAAAGGGCGGCTAAGAGATATCCTAACAATGTAATATTCACATTTGAAATCGTTAAAATAATTAAAACCGTAGCAATTAATGGTTTCAATAGAGTGTTAATGATCTCCAAAAAAGCAGTGCGCTTTCTATAACGTGCTGCAGTAAAAATCCCGACTCTTAAACTGTATATTCCAGAAATAATACCAATAACCGAGGAAAGTATTATTAAAACAGTCCAATTAATATCTTTTAGAGTTGTTAAAATAAGAGCCGATATTATCGTAGTTAAAATTGCCGCAAGGCTTATATATTTGATAAGACGATTTGATACAGCATAGAAAACATCTAAACTTCCTCTTTCTCTACTGATTGCCCAAAATCGACTAAGCCCTTGTCCAAATGGGCCAAAAAAATTTGTACCAATCAGTGCAATTATAGTATTGGCCAGTGCCAGTTTGCCAAACTCTGATGGTTCGAGAAAATGCGTCAGTAATTTTATTCCTAATAACCCGGCTACTGCAGTTCCAGCTTGTCCCAAAAATACCCAGGTTGCTTCAGGTGTTAATTTTATTGTTTTCCTGTAAATAGTATTTATTTGTTTCCAGTCAAACAATAATACTTTTTTGATATCGTTATTCATATATCAGTAATGACAAATATCCTTAAAAAACAGGTAAGAACAATAAATCTTTATTTAAAATGTTAGCCTTTTCTATAGAATGCTCCCACGCCTTAAACGATCCGGCTATATCAGATATATAGGGAGTATATTTAAGTGTTAATAAATATTTGGCGGCTTCAAGAGAACCCTCGGATCCACACTCCATTATTATTTTAGGTCTGTATTGTCTAATTGTTTTCTTGAACCCGTTGATTACCTGTAGCTCGAAATTTTCTGCATCAATTTTTATCAAATCTGGAATAACTCCTTTATCAGAACAATAATTATCCAAATTAATAATATCAACTTTAACTCGAGCAGGTTCCAGGTTGTCTAATATTTCGGGCATTCTTGAAGTTGTTGTTAAAGTATTCCATGCGCAATATCTATTAACCCGGCAATTTAATATGTAAGTTACGCTGCATATTTGATTTTCGGGTGTTCAAAGTATTTTCTAATCCTTCCGGGCAGTTTCTGAAGCTTTCTCATGTGCGAGACCATTTTTTGTT
>Ga0265292_1000723_pt1 | contig 39046 bp, 34 predicted proteins | sample Munlanlewell296A_FD_189080 | JGI IMG/M metagenome (GOLD analysis project Ga0265292, IMG submission 189080) | Leachate microbial communities from a municipal landfill in Southern Ontario, Canada - Leachate well 296A | ecosystem: Engineered > Solid waste > Landfill > Unclassified | place: Canada... | reverse complement strand
AATCCCGTGCTTCGTATATGTATATATCTTTTCCTAGTTGTTGTATCTGGTAAAAAGACGGCATCAGCATTCTGCCGAGGTTTATGTCGATATCGAACACATCAGCCACCCCATTATCAAAATGTATGAGTGGCGTGCAATTAATCACCTCTCGCTCGACAATAATAAGATCAGCGTCCGGCACATCGGTATGCGCTAACAAATCGGAATCGCTAGTAATAACGAGCGGTCTAAATGAGATATCACTCGAGAGCGCTTGTGTATGTTGGCAGGCGGAGCCACACGATGATGTTGCATACAAAGCGTACGAAGCTTTGTTCGTCGGGAGCGTAAACTCAAAAATATGTTCATCAATACGAATCTCCCTATCGCCGTAACGCTCTACTATATAGTCGTACGCCACATTGTAGGTCGTAGGTACGGAGAGTAGTACTATCGTATACACATACACAGCGAGCCCTACAACAAAAAAAACGCGCGACACTACTCGCAAAGGTGGTTTGAACGAGGCGAGGAGAAAGAGCAGAAAGAAGCCAACGGGAGCGATGTGTCGAACATTGAGCGCAAGCCCGTGGTCGGCCCGAAAGACAATCGAGACCGCAATAATATAAAGTGCGCTATACAAAAGAGCGAGGAGGAAGAGCGTTTTGTTGCGTATGCCGGCATACACAGCTGGTATGAGCGCCAAAAGAAGCAAGGGAAACGATTCAACCGCCTGACGCAAATTAACTATGAGCGACTCAAACACCGTAAGCGACGCCTGCACACTTGCACCTGCAGAATTAGACACGAAAAATTGCATCACAAATCCGGAAGCCTGCTCAATGACATTCCCCGCATTCAGTGCAAAGAACCCCAAGAACACCACCGTGCCAACTGCGACCATTGCTACAAGTCGCTTCCAGATTCCGGGCGTGCGCCAAAATACGAAAAGAAGTATCGGAATATTAATGAGAAAGAGGCCGGCAAAAAGGAAATTGGACGCTGCCAGGAATGCCGTTATTATTGAAGTGAACGACATCCATCCCAATTGACCGCGCTCTCGTTCTTCCGTTATTGCCATATACAAGTAGATAAAGGAAACAACAATGAGGAGAAGCGATAGCATCCACATTTTGCCTGAACGCACAAGAAGCGTGGTGAGTACACTGCCGAAGGTAAGCATGAGGAGTGCGAGTCGCCACTCCGCACCCTGAATGTGTGCTTTTAGAAATCGGTAGACTAGTATCAAGAGCGCCACCGATGTAAGTGCGGAGACAATGCGCGGTACGATGAGACTATACGAAGGATTGAGAATGAGCGTGGTTTTCAAAGCCGTGATGTCGAAGCCGAAAAACGGAATACTGCCGGCAAGTGCAACCACCATGGCGACATAATTCTGATAAAACGAGAGTGTACCGTACGCGACACCGTAACCCGGTAGAAGCGTGTGCGCTTCAATGGCACGGAGTACTCCACCGCCAAATGCCCACACATCCGTGATGGTGTTCACCATAGGGAACGCATACCATACGCCGACGAAAAAACTTGCACCAAAAATCGTAACCACCCAATGTTCCAGCGTCATGGCACCGAGGATGCTTCGCATTCTATTCAACATAACGATACGAGAAAGTATACCGCCAAACGGAGAGTGTGGCTGGGCGAGCACGATGTATACTAGTAGCGATGACTTGGCTGATCGCACTTCATACGCGAATGGAAACATTGCTCGGAGTGCGCGTATATCGCATAGTTCGCTACCTCATGTCGGGAGGTATTGCTATGGCGAGCAACCTCGGCGCACTGTTTCTCCTTGTACATTTCATTCATGTGTATTATTTGTATGCATCAATTATTTCATTCATCATGTCGGCTGCCGTTTCTTTCACGATGCAGAAATTTTGGACCTTTCAGGATCGACCAATGCATGATGTACAGAAGCAATTCACACGCTACATCGTTGTCCTTGTTGCCAATCTTCTGTTCAACACTCTCCTTATGTATCTATTCGTAGAAAAAATTGGCATGTGGTATTTGTTTGCACAACTCCTTGCAACGATGATCGTTGCAGTAAGTGGCTACTTCGGATATCGACATTTTGTATTCCGTGATCGCTCGCCCACAACAAAGACATGATGTTCCTACGAACATACCGCGCTGAAATCATAGTGGGACTTTTGGCACTTGCGGCACATCTCGCATGCTTTGCATTTGTACTCCATGCAAATGACGGAAGCGTACTAAACACCGTTCGGGGCGACGACGGATACTTTGAACTTGCCAAAAATGTCCTTGCGGGCAACGGATTTTCCTGGGGAGCGTCCGCACCATACGCGCCCAATCCCCTACGCACACCAGGCTTTGTGTATGCGCTTTCCGGACTCCTCGGCATCTTTGGTGTAACAGGAGCCGCGCTCATACAGCTCGCTCTAGCTTCTGCCATACCAATCTTTGGCATGTGGATTGCAAGGCGCATTAGTGCGTCACAAAAAATTGGCTATCTCGCTGGAGCCATTCTCGCCCTTGATCCAACACTCGCACTGCTCTCCTTCCAGTTTTATACCGAGACACTGTTTCTACTTCTTTTCCTACCCTGGCTTCTACTCACATTCCGCTATCTTGAAAAACGAGATTGGATAACACTCGCCCTCAGCGCCGCTATCCTCGGAAGCGCGATACTTGTTAAGACAAGCGCGCAGTATATTCCACTTATCTTCATCCCATTCATCCTCTGGCACTTCGGCAAAAAAGATTGGCAACGCGGTATCGCACATGCAAGCCTGTATCTTCTTATTATCGGTGCGATACTCACGCCGTGGATCTTACGGAATGCCTATACCTTTGGTGTACCCGGCTTGAGCGCACAAACGCCGTTCGTTCTCTATACCAACCTCGCCCCCGCCGTCTTGAGCGTAGCGAAAGGAAGTGACTTTCTTCAAGAAAGAGAAATGTTTATGACGCCCGCCGAGTACAAAGGTGATGTCATTACCCTTGCGAACGAGAGCGACTACCGGAAGCGTGCACTCGATATCGCACTCGCACATCCCGTCGCAACGCTCTATGTCGCTGGCAAGTCCCTTGTTACTTTCTTCACCAACGACGGGTTCTATACACTCCTCGTGCGTGGAGGCTATAATCCTCATGAATTTTTACCACTCATTATTGTGGCGCGACTTCTATGGGTAGCAATAACACTCGCCGCATTCGTTGGCGCACTGGTCTACCTTCTGAGGCAGCGTTCACAACTCGCAATTCTCATTATCCTTCTTGTTGCTTATTTTGCACTCACCAGTACCATCGCTGCATTCGGCACCAACCCTCGCTATCGACTCCCCGTTGACCCAATCATCATTGCGTTTGCGAGCGTCGGCTACATGTATCTCACAACACTACTACGACGACGCACCGACTAGCTGAAGCAACACACAACCGCTACTATGGATAACATGTTTCAAGACTGGAAGGACCGGTTCACTCGATTTCTGCTTTGGAGCCAGAAATACACCAAGACCGACATGCTCTACCTCGCTCATGGTGGCTTTTGGCTTACACTCGGACAAGGCGTCTCTTCGCTCTCCACCCTCGCGCTTGCCGTAGCATTTGCCAACCTCGTCCCACCCGAAACCTACGGAGCGTATAAATATATTCTTTCAATCGCCAGCATCTTTGCTATCTTTTCGCTTCCGGGAATGCAGAAGTCTGTAAGCCGAGCGGCAGCGCGTGGGCATGCCGGCGTCATCCATGGTACCACCAGGCAACGTGTACTGTTTTCACTCATTGGCAGTATCGCGGCGCTCGCCACGAGCGCCTACTACCTCTTGAACGAAAACGTTGAGCTCTCGCTTGCTCTCCTTATCATTGCCGTGGCACTTCCAATTTTTGACACCTTCACCGGCTACATCGCACACTTTGCAGGTGTACGCCGATTCGATCTTCAAACCAAGTATTATGCACTCACCCAGACCGTCAGTGTCACAGTTCTCATCGCCACGCTTTTTTTCACCAATAATTTAATTTTTATCCTCCTCGGCTACTTCTTGCCACTTGCGATTATTCGCATGCTTCTCTATTGGAACATAACTCGCTCAATCCCTAAAGAAATAGACGCTACTGAAGAAAAGCAGTCGCTCACCTATGGCAAGCACCTCACGGCCATGAATATTTTAGGTGTCGTAGCCGGTAACATAGACAAAATCCTCCTTTGGAAATTCCTCGGCCCAGCACAACTTGCAATTTATGCGTTTGCAATTGCCATACCCGAACAATTTAAAGGCCCACTGAGGGGGGTCGGTGATCTTGCTTTTCCGAAATTTGCGACGCAAACACCAGAACAAATGGGTAACGCACTTTCGAGCCTGTGGTGGAAGCTCGGCGTATACGCACTGATACTGTGTGCCACCTCAATAGCATACATAATGCTGGCGCCGTACATTTTTAAACTTCTCTTTCCTTTATATATGGAGAGCGTAATATACTCTCAGATTTATGCATTGTCGCTAATTTCTGCAGTTAGTGTAATCCCCATTGCCGCACTTGAAGCTCAAAAGAAAACCGTGACACAGTACTTCCTCAATACTATCCAATCGGTTACCTCTGTCGTGCTGATGGTGGTGCTTACTCCGATATTTGGTGTACTGGGAGTGGTATGTGGAATCGTCATCGGGCGATTAGTATCTACAATATACGTTATTGGAACTGCAGTCTACATGTTTAAGCGCCAGTAGTTGTCTTACGAGGCACAATAACAAAGGAAGTGCCATAGCCACATGCACGGAATACCGGTGCATGTCTGTATTTGTCTAGGAAACGTGCAAGTGGCAAAAGTGATTCAAAGTATGGGAGAAAATAAAAAAGATTGAAGCCAAAAGCCCACTGGCAATCTAAGTTGTTAGTAGACTTTCCCCATCACTAAACCAATCACTACTTATTAAGAGTATCTCGACCCCAATACTGCGTCCCCCTTAGAGGACGTATACTGAAACAATCTTATAAAAAATTACTTTTTAACAGCCGAAATACGTCGATGCTTCTTTTCGTCTAAAAGGATAGATATCGAACCAAATTTTTTCTCAATTAATCTCTCTCCGTCGGTTCCTTGCCTTACATCAATAATGAGAATACCGCCACTGCTCATTTTCTCATACACCTGATCAAGGTATGTAGATACGGGGTAATGAAACCCCCACGAAATAAGAGAGATAACCAGATCAAAACTTGTTTCAAAATCTATCTTATTATCACTCTTCACTTCTTGTATATGGATTTTCCTCTCATGTATACCATTTAATAAAAGGACCTGTTGCGCAACCTCAAGAGAGTTATAAAAAGAGCCAATATCCTCATAATTATAAAAAACCTTTCCGTCAGTAGCAGTTTTATCAAGGAGATATATTTCAATGCTATTTTTATAATGTTCGTGAATAAGAACATCTATCCCCGCAACCCCACATCCAATATCTAAGACATTTTTTGCATTTTTAGGTAAATAATCTTTGATTGCTGAGTATTCGAGATTCATGTCTTTCTCGTATTGTCCAGTAACCAACTTTGGAAAAAGGAGTGCTTCCATTTTTACATAAAAATTAAAGGAACAGATTCTCAAAAGAAGCTTATAGAAAAACTGTATGAAACTATTTTTACTTCTCGCCATCTGTAAATACTCTGTCCTTTGAAACAAGATGTATTTTTCTGAACCCTTTGGTATTTTTATATGCATATTTGCTGCGTTAAAATTATTTTTCTACTACATAAGTCGTTCCGTATCCACAATTCCGCAATATTTTTTCTCTCTTGTATTTATCTAGAAACCTAGTAACAGGCAAGAGTGAGGAAAAATAAGGGAAGCAACAACTTGATGCCTCATACAATATTAATTTATAGCCACTTTTTTTAATCTTCCTTTTCATCACAAAAGGAAACCTAAAGACATGAGGAACTTCGTTGTTCCCCGCGTATGATTCATTCACTCCTTCCTCTCCTCGTACAAATGCCCATAAGGTTTTTAAAAAACCAATAGGTAACCCGGAAAAAGATTTTAGACCCTTCAAATAAAACCATCCATGTCCTACTTGCACAAATGAACATAGGTTTAAGATTGTTGGTATCGCAATAACAGCGCGTTTCTTGGTGACCCGCATGACCTCTCTCAATCCCTGATCAAAATCGGGAAGATGTTCAAGAACATGCGAACTCACCACAAGATCAAACGTACTATCTGGAAACGGCAATTTTTCTGCATCTCCAACTAAAAAATTCGTATTATCTCCTACTTTATTTTCAATTGCATACATCTTGGATTTATCTACATTTGGTTTAGACAAATCACAACCTGTAACTATCGCACCCTTTTTAGCCATCATAACAGAGAGTACGCCCTCCCCACACCCTGCATCGAGTACTTTCATGCCGGGGGTAACAAAATTCAATATACTTTCATACTGTTTCATGTGCGCGTATTGACGTAAACGATATGGTGAGCGCAATCTTTTTTCTATGATTTCATCAGCGTAATCGCTGTAAAAATTTTTTATATCATTACTTTGCATTTCTTTTTATAAGGCTAGAATACACTGCCACTGTCTTTTTGCCGATAGCGCTCCAACTTAACTCTTCTTTTGCATATTCCAAAGCAGCCTTTTTTTGCTCTCCATTAGGAGACAAAATACTTTCGCAAATCACGTCTGCCAACTCCTTATACCGCTCTTCATCAAGAGAAAGAGGAGCATCATAATTTGAACCCTCCCACGACACCAAGCGTACGAGTCTTCCTCTTTCCTCATCTTTACCAAGAAGCTCTGGGAGGCCCCCCACTCTGCTTGCCACAATACTCTTCCCCATTCCCATTGCCTCCGCGCACGCGATGCTTGATGATTCTGCCGTCGATGGGAATACCACGACATCAGCGAGCTGCAGATATGCAGGAACTTCATCGTTTTCAATCGCGCCTAAAATATCGACGTATCGTTGAATGTCAAGCGTATTGACCCGATCTTCAATATATTCCCTCATTCTCCCGTCTCCAATCATAATATATTTTAAATTGGGAATCTTTCCTACAACAAAGGGGATTGCTTCCACTAAAAAATGAATTCCATTTTTGGGGACCAAGCGGCGTACCGTAAGCACAACGCGATGAGATTCATATTGTCGACGCAAGCCATCCGGCACGGCAACATCGGTATTAAATTTTTTTATGTCATACCCATTCAAAATAATACTAATTTTTTTATCAGGGACATATTTACGTGCAACCTGTGCAAGGTCATCCGAAGTTGAAATAATAGACGTTGAACAAGCAAGGGAAATATATCGATACAAGGAATGAACAGTCCGGTAAATAAACTGGGCGCCGGGGATATTCAGCGTACCGAGCCCGTGCAAAGTCACCACAACAGGCACATGACGTAATATCCCGACGATACTTGCAACAGTGGCGAGGCGATATGAATAGTGGCAATGAATTATGTCGACTCCTTTTGACTCACGCCAGAGTATCGTGGCGAGTTGCCAAAACCTTTTTTTACTCCAAGGGACTCTGATCACACTGTGAGTATGATCAAAATCGCTTGCCTCTGCCTTATTTGTCACCAAAGTGATCTTATGCCCACCGGCTTCAAGTTCTTCAATCAAATTTTTTACATGAATTTCTGCTCCACCAATTAAGGGCAAAAATGTATCGCTTGTCATCAATATTTTCATATATGTTTCAAAATAATATCGAGTATTTTTTGAGAAGTATCCCCTTCCCCAAAAGGCGATCCCCATTTTATCGGATGTGTATTGTCCATTATTTCCTGAGTACATCTCAAAATACGCCTCTGAGAAACTCCGGCAATACGATTTCCTCCACCAATAAGCGTTTCGGGGCGCTCAGTATTGTCACGCAGAGTAACACAGGGAACCTTTAGAATTAGTGCTTCTTCCTGCAACCCCCCTGAGTCAGTAAGAATCATTCGAGCGTTACTGCTTAACTGGAGAAAATCAAGATACCCAACAGGTTCAACGAACTGAATTGTATTATCAACATGAAGTCCAAAATGTTTGATCATTTTACTTGCCCTTGGGTGTATTGGGAAAATAACAGGCATATTATATTTTTTAGCAACGAGCATCAGTCCTCCTAAGAGGGATTGTAAGCGTTCCTTATCATCAACATTTTCCTGACGATGCGCCGTCACTAAAAAATATTTCCCCGCCCGGAGATTATGGGTATGCAATATTTGTGAGGTAGTGCGGGCAATTTCTATATTTTGTTTTACTGCATCAACGACCGTATTGCCAACAACAAATATTCTTTTTGTATCAATATTTTCTTGTGTAAGGTTATTTTTTGACTCTTCAGTTGGTGCAAATAACATATCAGAAATATGGTCAACCATTATTCTGTTCAATTCTTCGGGCATACGACGATCAAACGATCTCAATCCAGCCTCAATATGACCTATGGAAATATAAAGTTTCGCCGCGACAAGTGCGCCGGCGAGCACGGTGTTCGTATCACCTTGAACAAGCACAATATCTGGAGTTTCTTTGAGTAAAATCTTCTCAATTTCAATGATCATTTTCCCCGTCTGCTCTCCGTGTCCACCGGAACCAATTTGAAGATTGTATTTGGGGAACGATAAGTTCAAATCCGCAAAGAACACTTTGTCGAGATTTTCAGAATAATGCTGGTGTGTATGAAGAACAAAAAAAGAAACCTTCCGCTTGATACACTCACGGATTACTGGTGTCATCTTGATTATCTCCGGTCTTGTCCCAAGGATAAAGCAAATTTTTTTCTTCATACTATCTTTATAGTGAAACATTAAACTGTTTTGACCATATTTGAAACATGAGAACAGACATAAGCGCAGTGGCGTGATAGGCGCGTTTTTCTTTATGTTCAACGAACATACTTCGCACGCCGTCCCAGTTAAATAACGAGTCTGTGTTAGGTGCGTAGCCTGGCGCAAGTATCTCGTCGAGACTCTGTTGAAGAGCTCTGTGCCGGAGCCACTTTGCGCCAGGCGAGAACCAACCTCGCTTTGGTTGGTGTATCACCCACTCCGGTAAGTCACTCTTAAACGCCTGCTTTAGTAACACTTTAGTGTTGAATAACGACACCTGTTTTTCAAAAGGAATAGCGCTCATTTGATGCACCAATTCCAAGTCCAGAAGTGGCGGGCGCGTCTCAAGTCCGTGCGCCATTCCTAGTTTGTCGCTCCGCAGAAGTGCCTCGTCAACGAGCCACGTTTTTCTATCAGCTTCCATTATATTTTTTGCAGTTTTTACATGTTCTAGAGAGAGGGCGCTCGGAAGTTCCGTAAGAATTCCTTTGAGGCTTTGGTCTTTCTGGTAATGAAAGAGCGCAAACCGTTCCTCCAATGACCGCGTTCCCATTTTTTTTGCTTGTGAAAATGGGAGTATATTTGAAACAAAACTCGGAACCAGCGATTGGTATGCGTCCATACGGCGACTCATGAGATAACGCGGATATCCCCCAAATATTTCATCTCCGCCGTCTCCTGTGAGCGCAACCACGACTGATTCGCGCGCCTTACGCGAAAGTGCAAGCTGTGCGGCGATAGTAGCGTTTCCAATAGGTTCATCGAGGTGATACACGGCTTGTTCAAAAAGATTGAGGACGTCTTTGGGCGCAATAAAAAACTCGTGATGCTGAGCGCCAAAATGCGCGGCAATGCGTTTGGCGAGTACACTATCGGCATTGAATTTTTCCGGCTCCTCTTCCTCGTCTAGCTCAAAGCCGATCGAATAGGTGTTCATGCTTCCGCCAGCCTCCGTTGCCGCGGCAAGAATTGAAGAGGAGTCTACGCCACCTGAGAGGTAAACCCCGATTGGACGATCTGAAACCATTTGCCGTACAACTGCCTTTTGTACTGCCTCCCGTAAACCTTGACTATCGTTTGAATCCAGAGGTGAGGCTTCTGGACTATACGTAAAAGGTTCAATAGAGAGTGCCCCATTTTGGATTGTACCAATGTGACCTGGAGGAAATTTCTCCACACCCTCAAAAAGCGTTAGGGATGCTGGCACGTAGAGCGTACGCATGTACGCGTTAAACGCTTCCCTATTTAAAACTCGCGATACACCTGTCTCAAGTAGTGCTTTTATTTCCGATGAAAAGGCATAACCCTTCGGAGTTCTTGCAATATAAAGCGGTTTGATGCCCATTGGGTCTCGAGCGAACGTTATGACACCTGTATCTCTGTCGTGAATGGCAAGCGCGTACATGCCGTTAAGGCGCTCAAAAACCCCTCTTCCCCATTGTTCAAAACCTGCAAGAATTACTTCCGTGTCGGATTCAGTGCGCCATTCGTACCGCAATTCCTTTTTCAGTTCGCGGTAGTTATAAATTTCTCCATTGAACATAATCGTATAGCGACCACCGGACACCTGCATCGGCTGACTGGCGCGTGGATCAAGGTCAATAATAGCGAGGCGGTTGTGACCGAACGTCGCTCCAGAGAGCACCCGCACCGCAGTTCCGTCAGGACCGCGGTGGTTGGTCACCTGGTTCATCTTTCGAACCAACTCGGCATCTTCCCAGGTAATACCGTTTATTGAACACATGATTATTTTTTTGCTACCACAAAATACCCCAGTGGATATGAGTGAACTGAAAAAAGGCTCCTTCGAAGAAGGAACAGTATCTTGTCAAAGAAAAGCATCATCGGCATGGTAACAAGTCGTACAAAACGTGGAAGTACCATCTCAAGTTGATAATGAGCTGCAAGAAAAGGACCCGCTCCAAGAGGTTTTATGATGCTGCCAGTAAACCCAGCAGAATTAAAGGCCTGCTCTAACCCCTCTGCGGTCAACCTGCGGAAATCAGAAGGGGTGGGGTGTACGCGTACAAAAAACGGTACCACAGCGTAGACCATACCTCCTTCTCTTAAAACACGGTGCACCTCTTTAAGAGTGTGTTCTAGGTCTTCGACGTGCTCCAATATGTTCATACAAAGAACCGTATCAACGGTGCCCGTTTCGACAGGGAGCCTTTCTTTTGAGACATCCGCAACAATATCTGGGTGTTCTTTTGGATTGATATCCACTGTCTGGATGCGGTGCCAACGCCTGAATGAAAAATACCGAAAATGACTTCCTCGCTTTTTTCCTCCACCTATGTCAAGAACTTTTCCGTAAAGCTCCTTCCCCAATAACATCCGGTTGGACAGGAACCTGTATGAGTCTTTCCCGCGCAGAGTCTCCATGACAAATTGCACAACAAAAAGTCTTGAAATGGTGTGTACCGTACTTTTTATAAATATCGCAACGTGATACCAAAGAGTGGCAAGTTCAATCGATAACGGCATCGTGCCATTAGTGCCATAACGGAGGTACGCCCTAATAATTCGAACAGCATACCCGAGAAATGCGCGTATCCTCCAGTACCATCCCCAATATAAAAAGCTTGTAACTGAATTAAAGGAAGATGTCTGAACCTCTCTATCTACGTACGTATTTAAAAAATTCCAGAAATTTTTAAAACGCTCTTCAGGCCAATGAAAAACATACGGGTGTGTTAATTCACCTGGCGGAAACCGCTTTTCGTCAAAAGAAAGTCTTTCATGCACATACCCTTTAAATACCGCGCCGACGCTTTCATGAACGAGACGCGTTTGAAAACCAGGCGATGATGCTTGGTGTGTAATACGACCTCTGCCTTCAATTTCCACCTCGGTCGGCATTCGGTACACAAAATGTTGAGGCAAATCACTGATTACAATGTCGCGAATTTCTGCGATTGATTCATTTGAAAGAGTGTCATCGGCATCCATAAAGAACCGCCATGGAAGTGTCGATGCGCTCATTGCTCGATCACGAACGTACGCCTTATCCATGGCACAGCGCGTTTCTGGTTCATCAGTATCATATTGTTGTATGACCGTCGCCCCAAAACGCTTAGCTACTTCAACTGTATTGTCGGTACTATTCCCATCACAAATAATAATCTCCTGAAAGTCTTTTAGATTTTCGAGGCATCGAGGAAGCTCTTTTTCAACATTCAGGGTAATAATACTGACACTGCAGGGAATTTTCATACTAGAAGCTAGTGTAACGCGGTAAGTCCCTATGAGTAAAGAAAGGCTCTTCTGTTCATGTTACGCGTGCGACAGTAGGAAAATAGAGTTGAGATGTGTAAGACCCACTAAACGATACCCTTTTTCTTCTAAGAAACTGGCAACGGGGGAACGCGGTGCCGCCTCTACAATAATGACGCGAGGTGCCTTGCTCCAGTCGTGTGTGGACAACACCTGTAAATCCATACCCTCAACATCAACAGACATAAGATCAATACTTTCTAAGTTCTTACAAATCTCCATTAGTGGTTTGATGCTTACAGGAACCGTTTTAATGCGCACGGTACGTTTTTCGTATTCTTTTGCGCTTTCTTTATCGAGTGTGTTATACGCCCCGTCAGCAAATACGAAATACTCTCCTTCTCCAGACGTTCCAACGGCAGTGTTGTAGAAAGTGTCGCGCGGTCTAAAAAATGAAAAAAGGGGTTTTAGGTTCGGATTTGGATCAATAACAATGCCTGACCACCCTTCTTTATAGAGGCGATAGGTATTCGAGTAGAGTATTGGATGATAACAGCCAACGTCTACATAAATCCCTTTACGCTTTGGAAGAAAAGGTTTAATGATGAGGTCTTCTCCAGACTGTGCGTATGATTTATGCACCCCTTTACCTAGTAGAAGCTTAGCGATTGATTTAATAATGATCATGGTGTAATTCTTTAAATTATCACATCTTTTCAACAAGCATAACTACTCCACTTCGATGAAGAAGATTTCTGCACATTATAGGTTACGGAGAGGCCGACGGTTCAAACAAGTGGAGAGACGTGGCACCGTTTCCTCTTTATTGACATATAGCTCTCTATTAGACGGCCGTCTAATAGAGAGCTATATGTAGAAATGCGGACTATCCCATTTCTCATGAGGTATACTGCGGCAATGAAAAGTATGCTGGCGTGGCAGAAAGCGCTTTCGGACGCTGCTATGCGCAAATTTCCCAATAGTGGATGGTCGCAAACTGACCGTCTTGCCTCTATAGAAGAGCAGCTCGAGGATGTGAAGGCTTCACTCAAAGTGGAGAGTGGAGAATTACAAAGCGACGACCACGCACACCAAGACCCAAATCACCGAATTGGTGCGCTGATTGCCGACATCTTGATTCTCGCCGAAGAACGGAACGCCGATATTGAAAACGAACTTGAAAAAGTACTCGCGTGGTTTGAAAAGCGCGACTAGAGCGAGACGCGTCTTCCTTCACGAGCGGAAATGCGCATAGCTTCCAAAACATTTGCTTGGCGGATGATGCGGTCATACATTTCTTCGAACTGCTTTGTATTCTGTGCGACAACAGCTTGGCAAAAGAAATCAAAACTAAGAGCGAATTGATTCTCTGCGGGAATCAAGATTTCTTCGCGTATCTCTTTTGTACCGTCGTTCGTTATAAGTTCAACGGTAGGCGCCATCGTAGGTGGTATCGCAAATGCGCGATTCGTGCGCACCATTCCTTTGGAACCCCACACCGAATAGGTATTTTGATACAGATGATCAAACCCGAACGAAAGGTGTGCGGTGCCGTGTGCAAACTCAAACAAAGCGGAGCCCGCAGTATCAACCTCAGCGCCTTCTTGTACAAGCATACAGGTAACGGCCAAGGGCTCCTGACGCATTATTTTTCGCGCCATAAATGCGGTGTAGCAACCCGCATAGTTGAGACTCCCTCCCTTAATGTCACTGCGATAGCGTATATCGTCTGCTGAACGCGTCGGGTAGCCATCGTATCCCGTCCACACATGCGGTGTGCCGATGCTTCCCTCGGCAATTAACGAAAGTATCTTTGCGTGTTGCGGATGAAACTCGGGCACAAAGTTTTCATACAGAGCAACATTGCTTGCTTTGCACGCCGCCACCATCCGCTTCGCGGACTCGAGACTGTGCGTAATCGATTTCTCGCAGATAATGTGTTTCCTTGTTGCTGCCGCCTTCAGCACCCATTCCTCCTGAAGTCCGACAGGAAGCGGACTGTAGAGAATCTCGATGTCGTCGCGCGCAATCAAGGAATCATAGGTCTCGGCTTCTAATCCGTGGCGCGCCGCCCACTCCTCTGCCTTACTCTTCTCGCGACTAGCTATCGCGACCAGCTCTATATCAGGAAGGGATTTGAACGCTGGTATAGCGTATCTCTCCGCGATGTTCGCACAACCTAGAATACCGACACGGATTTTTTTCATATTTTTCATAGCAAAGCGCATACATTACGCGCGAGAGAATTAACCGTCGTATCAACGCGCAAAAGTTTCTTAATCTCGGGGAGTGTGAGCCAAATGTAATCTTCAGTAACGGGCACTTCATCCGATTCGTCCACCTCCACAAGCATTGAGCGATTCACCTTATGGAAAAACCGACCGCCGTCTTCGACGCCCAAAACTGATGCAATGAGTCTTCCTTTCGTCCCGTCAAAATATTCAGCAAGCCGTGGACGCTTTCCCCCATGCGCTTGCGCAAGATTGCCTTCGGAAACCTGACATGCCGGCGATATCTGCACATTGTTGATATTCCCCGGCTCAAATTTTGCATAGAAAAGATACTTTGTGACACCGTCTTTCTTTTGCACTAACACGCCTGAAATACCGACCTCTTCCTGTTTCAGCATCGGCTGACTCCACGACGGCACTTCCCTGTCCGAGGCACCTGTTATCTTTACGCCAATAATCGAGAAAAATTTTCCTGACTCGTGCGTGATATTTCCACTTATAGAATCCGCCTTCCAACCCTGCACATCATTTACTCCGACCGCTTCCACAGTGACTGGGTACGACTCCTGCTTTTCTTTGAGCCACGCGAGAATGGGATTTATATCAACGTCTTCATTCATACGATTTCAACACTAGGAATAGGAATAATAAATTTCGCACCGCGTGCACGTAATTCTTTTTCTTTTTCGAGAATGAAGTCACGGTAATTCCACGCAAGAAGTAAAACATAATCCGGCGTCTCGGTCTTTAGTATATCGGGAGAAACGACTGGAATATGACTCCCTGGTGTAAGGAGTCCAATTTTGTACGGAGTTGTATCAGTAACATACTCAATATCATCTTGAGTAAAGCCACAAAAATTCAGAAGAGTGTTGCCTTTGGCTGGTGCGCCGTAAGCGACTACCTTCTTCTTTTCTCTGCGTATTTGGCGCACGAGCGACACGAGCTTCTCTTTAATTGCTTCTGCATCTTTCTGGAAATCAGCAAATCGTGCAAGTGAATGTAGCCCTGCTTTCTCTTCCAGCGCGAAAAGTTCGTGCACAGAATTTTCAATCGGTAATCCAGACACCTTCCGAGCAAAGACACGAATAGACCCGCCATGTGTCGGGATGCGTCGCACATCAAACACTTCCATACCAAACCGACCAAAGAGATGTTGCAGAGGCTTCACGCTGTAGTAACACAAATGCTCGTGATACACCGTATCAAATTCTCTATGCTCTACGAGATCTAGTAAATAGTGCGACTCCGAAACGAACACACCGTCATCGGTAAGAAGATTTTTCACCGCTTGTACAATTTCATCAAGATCGTCTATATGCGCAAAAACATTATTGGCGGAAATAACCTTAGCCTTACCGTGGGTTTCCACTATTCGTTTCGCCATTTCAATGGTAAAGAAACCATTCTCAGTTTCGATTCCTTTTGCACGCGCAGCTTCGGCAACATTCGCCGATGGCTCAATGCCGAGTACGCGATTTGTACCGACGAAATTTTGCAACAAGATGCCATCATTGCTACCGATATCAACAACGAGGTCGCCCGGCGCCACATGTTCACTTTTCAAATCATCCGCATACGAACGAAAATGGTCAACGAGCGGTTTGGAAGCAGAGGAAAAATACGCATACTCACCGTGAAAAAGTTCGTCTTCCGCAACCACATCGAGGAGTTGGACTAGATTGCAGGTACCGCAAAAATACACATCTAAGGGATATCGTTTTTCATCTTTAAGATGTTCGGCATCAGTAAAATTATCAACCGGCGGATGCTCGCCGAGCGAGAGAATGCGCGTGAGACTAGAGCCTTTGCACACACGACAGATAACATTGCGAAGATGGCTCATAGCACGCAGTATACCGAACGACTGTTATGCCTTCCATTCCTCGGACACATACTCGGCAAGTGCCTCTTGCCACGGTCGGAGCGTTACCTTTTTTGAGGAAATCGATTCATTTGTTGGAAGCGTTGTGCTGGATGCGAAGTAACTTCGATCGACGGCACGCACGTGTGCGTCTGGCTTTACGTAGGTAGCCATTGCAGTAGCGAGGTCAAAGCGCGTAGCGGTACCAGCATTTGCAATATGAAATATGCCCCGCTCGCCTTTTTCGAGCAGGTCTTTAATCGTTGCCACAAAATCTTTCCCGTATGTTGGTGAACCCTGCACATCGTAGAGAGCGGTGACCTCTGTGCCCGACCGCAATTGTTTCAGGACTTTTCCGTAAAACTTATTGTCTCGATCAGAACCACCACCAAATACCCACGCGGTGCGAGCGATGATGTACGATTCTACAAGTGATGCGACGATGAGCTCACTGATATACTTAGTGCGGCCGTAGTGCGTCTGCGGATCTGGCGCGTCATTCTCAGTGTACGGAGCTTTTTTGTGCCCGTCGAAAACACGCGAACTCGAAGCGAGAACCATGGTGGCGCCGACCGATGTGGCAGCTTGTGCCACGTTGTACGTACCGCGCACATTAAGCTCGTAGGCATACAGGGGATCCTGTTCTGTTTTCACCATGTCAGTTGCGCCTGCGAGGTGAATGATCGCGCTTGGATTGTTTTTTTTGACGAACTCCATAATTGCATCCGCATCAAGAATATCGAGTGTTGTTTGGTCTGGACGATAACCGAAATCTACATACGAACCGATCATTCCGCTGGCGCCAATGGTAAGAACTTTCTCGAAATCAAAAGGGTTCATAGAGCACGCTTCGCGACCTCATGTGCAACACGGAGCAGAGATTCGAATGTACCCGCGTCCGACCACAAACCTTTAATAATTCCGTGGGAGAGTTTTTCTTTCTTGATATAGATGTTGTTGGCGTCCGTAATTTCCAACTCACTTCTCCCTGAAGGCTTCAGCGTTTTTATGATGGAAAAAATATCGTTGTCATATAGGTAGAAACCAGTTTGGGCACATTTTGATTTTGGTTTCTTTGGTTTTTCTTCAATCTTCACTACCCTCTTATCTTCCGCATCAAACACGGGCACACCAAAACGGTGCGAGTCATTCACTGCCTTAAAAAATACTTTCGCGCCACCATTGAAAGAGGCAACATCTTTCGCAAAATCTTGTTCAAATATATTGTCCCCCAGAATGACAGCAATTGGGCCTCCGTCGGAGAAATCCTCCGCGTAGCGTAGCGCGTCGGCGATACCTCCGTTGTTTTTGTCTTGCAACGCATACGAGAGCTTGACACCGAACTCTCTGCCCGAGCCGAGGAATTGCATAAAGTGTCCCGCATGCTCGCGTCCAGTTACTATCATGATATCGGTAACCCCTGAGCGCTTCAGCGTCTCCAGAGGGTAGAGAATCATTGGTTTGTTGTATACAGGAAGAAGGTGCTTATTTGTAATGAGCGTCAAAGGGCGCAAGCGTGTGCCGAGTCCTCCTGCAAGAATAACGCCTTTCATACTATTTTTTGTTTTTATCTTTGTGCCCTTCCCACAAATCTATGTGCGGGTTGAATACACCGGTCTTACGGCGAACCCTCTCTATCCACTTCCTATTTTGAGTGTACCACTTTACCGTATCGGCGAAAGCTTGATCAAAACGGTACTCTGGTTTCCAGCCAAAGTCTTTCATAATGAGCGATGCGTCAATGGCATACCTACGGTCGTGCCCCGGCCTTTCGGCAACAAATTCAATCATGTCTTTACCTTTACCAAAATATTTCAAGATACGATCAGCAATTTCACGATTATTCATCTCATTATCTGCACCAATGTTATACACCGTTCCTGGTTTTCCATTGAGGAGGCAAAGCTCGAGCGCCTTGCAGTGATCCAATACATACACCCAATCACGCACATGATTACCGTCGCCGTACAAAGGAAGTGTCTTTCCTTCAAGCATACGGAGTACAAAAAACGGAATGAGTTTTTCTGGATACTGCCGCGGGCCGTAGTTATTAGAGCAGTGCGTTACGACAACTGGAACACCCCATGTGCTGTGATAGGCACGGCACAACATATCGCCTCCGGCTTTCGTCGCGGCATACGGCACATTCGGCGCAAACGCCGTATGCTCAGAAAACTTATCTTCAGAATCCAGCGTAAGCGAACCATACACCTCATCAGTAGAAACCTGTACGAACGATTGTATTGTGCCCGCCACCTTGACGGCTTCAAGCAAGTTGAATACACCAACGATGTTGGTATTGATAAATTCGAGTGAACCAACATGGATACTGCGATCAACATGCGTCTCGGCTGCGAAATTTATGACATAGTCGGGTTGGTATTTCTTAAATACAGCAGTAACTTTCTTTTGGTCAGCTATGTCACCACGCACAAATGTATAGCGCGCATCTTTTACAAAATCTCGCACATTGTCCGTATTGCCGGAATAGGTAAGCTTATCAAAATTGATGATGCGCACCTTTGGATATTTCTCAAAGATATGATGAATGAAGTTCGAGCCAATGAATCCCGCTCCACCGCACACAAGCATGGTTTTCCCGTTCAGTGTTGGAATGGCATTATGCTTCAAAGCGCTCTTTTTTCTGATTTTTTTATTGTGGTTGCCATAAGTACTCAATGCATTCAGAAAATAAAAATAAATGCCTACTATATCTCTTCCTGAACAATATAAATTGGGCGTTTTTTAGTCTCTTCAAATGTCTTGCCGAGGTAGAGAGCAATAATACCGAGCATTACCGACAAAAAACCGAAGATAAGCCAAAGTGAACCCATGAGTAATGCGAACGACTGAGTAGAGCCGACAAGGAATCCTTGTACCACTGCAACCAGCATGTACCCACCTGCAAATAAAACAACAAGAACTCCTGCTTTTATAATCAGGTGGAGTGGTTTTTCTGAATAGGCAAGAATGATATCCGTAGCGAGACTAAAAAGTTTTACGAGTGAGTATCCAGATTTGCCACCTTTCCGTGACGCATGTTCCACTGGCACTGTTGCTGTACGAAACCCTACCCACCGCACCATAACGGAGAAATATCGCATGTGATCTTGCAAAGAGAGAATTGCCTCGATGACCTTTCGATGATACAACCCGAAATTCGTAAGCGTACGGTTATGGCGACGCCCAGTGAGATAATTAAGAGTGGAATAAAATCCCCACGACACCAAAGACCGGAGCGGGCTGTCATGCCGTTTCTGTCGTGATCCAACGACGACAAAAAACCCTTCTTGGGCTTTCTGGTACATCTTTTCAATTTCTTCCGGCTGATCTTGCAAATCGCAATCCATAACCACAACCCACTCGCCACGACTTGCTGAAAGTCCAGCAGTAATTGCCGGATACTGGCCGAAGTTACGAGAGAGATTAATACCGCGGACGCGCGTATCAAGCACTGCCAATCCTTGTATCACCTGCCATGCACTATCGGGGCTGGCATCATTCACAAAAATTATCTCAAAATGCGGAGTGATTTTTTTGAGCGTTTGGAGAGTACGCCGATACAGTTCATCCAGTATCTCTGCGGAACCATACACGGGAACCACTACCGATATTTCAGGTTGCACGGTCTGATCCATATGAAGCCTATAGTACTATCTTTGGCAAATTTAAAAAGGTTGCCCTTGTAGTGAGCCTCGGTTCATTGTGTACGCTGAAACGAAGCACGCCTAATAAACAATCAATCAGAGTATTCAGCGACTATATGTTCTGCACGCTTTTCCCATGAATATTCTGCTACACGCGCCAATGCATTTCTAGCACGAATGCTGCCCTCTATGAGAGCCCGTTGAATGCCTTCCGCAAGCGCCACGGCATCGTCAGGTGGCACCAAGAATGCTGTATGTTCATCCAAAACTTCGCGAATGCTTGGTAAATCACTCGCAACAACTGGGATGCCACTCGTCATATAGGCGAAAAGTTTCAGCGGAGATGTAAACCGTGTTGAAATTTCGTCGGTACCGGTATTTGGAAGAACCAACACATTAGCTGCCGCCATATTGTCTGCAAGCTCTTTGTACGGACGAAAACCAAGGAATCGTACATTTGGATAGCGCAGAGATAACTCCGCCACTTGTGCAGGTTCACCACCAATAACTACAAGCACGCTATTGTTCGGTAGATTCTTTGATGCCTCCAGAAGTGTGGCGACCCCCTTCCAACCATCAAGTCGTCCGATATACATCACGATGACCGCGTCGTGATGAAGGTTGAGGCGTGTGCGAGCAACGTCTTTAGATTGAGGATGTGCGAACTGTTCTATATCAACACCGTCGTGCGCAACTGAAATTTTTTCTGCAGGAACGCCTTTTTTGATATAAAAATCTTTTAGTCCTTGCGATATGACAACAATGCGTTTTGCCCGCCGTGCCACTGTACGCGCCGCTCTGTTCCAAGACCCCGTGTGCGACTCCCACACATACGGCAGAGGCAAATGCACAAGAACCAGTTCGTCTCTGCCGTAAAGCATCTCAAAGGTTTTCCCGCGAATATATCGCCGAACCGCGAATGCAAAAAGAAGTGACTCCAAAAGAAATCCTATTCTTCCATATCGAACTGTATCCCATACGGGAAGGCGTCGTAACGGAACTCGTGTTTTTAGTCCGTAGTACGAAAAAGCATCTTCTGTAATATCCGTCTTTCTGTTTGGAACAACAAGTTCGATATTATGACCAAGTGCAGCAAACGCCTCACATGTTTTCATAATCTGCACACCGTGCGCCTTCTCGGTCGGCAAGCGTATGTTTGCGATGTAACAGATAGAGAGTTTCTTATGCGACATAGGCTTCGATAATACGCGGAATCAGTTTCTGAAGCGAGTGGTTCTCACGAATATACTCAGGAGAAAGTGGAAGCCCGCTGATTGCAGGATCAGTTGAATCGACCGGGCAACCACAGGCGGCGGCCTCCAAAACCACTTTGTCCAAAGAGCCGGTTTCACTGCGGTGAATAAGTTTTGTGGCAATGCGGTATTCGTCGCGAAGCCCTAATTGCGTGAGTCCACCTAGAAAAGTAACCTGAGCACCGAGCTCACGCGCGAGCGCCGTAAGGCGCTCGCGCTCAACACCCTCTCCTGCTATACGGAGGGCGACACCTGCATCTTTTGCCACGCGAATTGCAAGGTCGTGACGTTTGGCGGGCATAAGACGCCCAACGGAAAGAAGATGATTCCCGCGGGACACCTTCTCGTCTGGAGCGAAAAATTCGGTATCAATACCGTGACCCATGACTTGCAGTTTTTTAGATGGCAGTCGAAAACTTTCCTTTGAGGCAGTGAAAATAACATCCACAAAAAGCTCAGCAATGCGGAGTTTCAGATTTACCGATTTGTGCGTATACCACAAACCTACTGGTTTTCGCCAAAGCTTCCAAAAACACCCCGCAAGCACAACATATTCAGGATTCATATGTACAAGCACCCGCTCATATTCATTTCGTAGTTTCCATGCGAGATACATGAAGCGAATCGAATACAAAAATGTATTTCCACCGCCCTGCTCTTTACCAATTGAATGTACGCGAACATTCGAAGGAAGTTCATGCTTCCCCTCTTTGAGACAAACAACTTCTATACTCTCTACATGCTTTGCAAACTCTTCAATCCAACGATGAAAAAATCCTAAGATTGCGTCATCCCTATCAACGATTTGTGTAACAAGAAGGAGCTTCACGGAAGTTCATCGAAAGAGCGAATAACTGTATGCGTACCCGCTCCATCTTTTCCATCACGACGCATTTCGTAGAGCTGAATCTGAGGACAATTTAGGGCTACTGAATCAAGCTCACTAATTTTATCGTCAATGAAAATCAACGGCTCTTCATATGAACTAATCATACGAGCAATAAATGTACCTTTCCTTTCATCACCATTATAAAAAATCGGTAAGGATGGCTTAACATAAAAGACACTTTCCAGTTTTGCTTTTTGAAGTTCAACATTACCCGCAGTAACTATTGCGGTGTTGCCCTTGTTTTTCCTTAAAAACTCATCAGCATCTGGATACATAAAACGCTGTAATTCTCCTGGAGCAAAAACGAGTAAGCCTTTCGCAGTTAGAGAATTTAACTCGGTTGCCATTTCTACTTCGGAAAGAGAAAGAAATCGACTCAGGTTATCTCGCTCTAGAATGTAAGCCAGAAAAGCTGAAGTATCAAAAAGTGTTCTATCGAAGTCGAGAAAATACGTCATGGTTATAGAAATGATTGAATTACCTCAGCTATTTTTTTCGGATCATGACGAATAAGACTTCTCTCAATGGCATCGCCCTCAATCTTGTGAAGTGGCACCACATCAGCAAATGTACCCCGAACTACACGAGGATCATCCCCAAGGTCATCAATTACAGGAAATGCATTTTTCTTTTCATAATATTCCAAAATATCAGCAGGGATATGCCCAGTATGCATAATAATATGGTCTGGTTTTCTGCCTGCATACGCTTCGATCTCCGCAACATGCTTCGAAGCACTGTAACCACTTGTTTCAGAAGCAGTACTGAAAATGTTTACGAAATAAATAAGGCACGCATTTGATTTTCTAACGGCCTCCTTAAGACCAGGGACAGCAAAATTTGCCAAAGTCGATGTATACAAATCTCCCGGTCCTAGAATAATAAAATCTGCCGAATCAACAGCAAGCTCTGCTTGATCAGCCAGTGAAATCTTCTCGGACACACTCAGTCCAACAATCGCTGGCCCACCAGCCGGGCGAGCATTAATAGCGTGTTGACCAACTATTCTTTCACCACCTTCAAGCTCTGCCACCAACGTAGCTGGGAAGTCAGATACAGGCACCACATACCCGCGCACACGAAGAATTTCCGAAACAGCACGAATAGCTGCCCCATCAGACCCAAGTTTGTCAGTGAGTGCGGTAAGTAAAAGATTCCCAAGATTATGCCCAGCTATGTCCCCTTTTGAAAATCGATAGGTAAAAATATCTCGAAGCATCGTGCCGTCTTTTGCAAGAGCAACAAGAGCTTGCCTCGCATCTCCCAATGGAAGAAACCCGTATGAGTCACGCAAACGACCCGTTGAACCTCCATCATCCGCTACAGAAACGACGGCCGAAAGGGACACTCCTGACAACGACTTCAAAGCTGAAAGAACGACAAATGTTCCTGTGCCACCTCCAATGGTAACGATGCGCTTCGCATTTGTTACAAAGCGATGACCAGAAACTATGGCATTGCGAACCGCGTGAGCACGACTCTCTGAGGTACGAGAAGGTCCAAAGATTGCAAGGAAGTGTGTCCCGATACGACGAGGAATATTTATGTGAGGTTTCTTGCTCATATTTATAGTAACGCGCGGATTGCCGTCGCGATCTTCATTGAATCATGGCGAATGAAACTTCGCGGTACTGTATCACCAAGAACTGTCTCAGCCACAATCACATCGGCAAACGACCCACGAATAACTGACGCATCCTGCGGTAAATCATCAACGATGGGAAATTCATTTTCTTTCTTATAGAGCTCCAAAACGTCACTTGGAAATGCACCCTTATGCATGATGATTGTATCGGGACGCCTTCCTACATAGCGTGTTATTTCCTCAATATGACGTGATGCGCTGTAGCCATCTGTCTGCCCTGCTTTCGTAAATAAATTCACAATGTAAACGAGATGTGCCTTTGCTTGAACAACTGCTTCGGCAAGTCCAGTAACTGTGAAATTCGCTAGAGTTGAAGTGTACAAATCTCCAGGTCCCAAAACGAGCATGTCAGCTTTAGCAACTGCATCGAGTGCATCTGGCGAAACTAGGGCAGGCTCTTTTGTTTTAAGCGAAACTATTGGTGACCGTCCTTTTGTGCGCTCATCAATGAGATGCTCACCAACAACTGTCTCTCCATTCTCAAGCTGTGCCACAAGAGTTGCAGGTCGATCTGAAACCGGCACTACTTGCCCTTCAACACGAAGAATTTTTGATGCAGCTTCTATAGCGAGAGCATCTGATCCAAGAATATCAGTGAGCGCAATTAAAAAGAGATTTCCGAAGTTATGTCCGTTAATGTCCCCTTTTGGAAATCGATAATTAAATAAAGAGCGCATAAGTGGGGCGCCAGTGTCATCCGCAAGCGCAATCAATGCTTGTCTGGCGTCTCCTAATGGAAGAAAGCCATATCCATCACGAAGACGACCGGTAGAGCCACCATCGTCAGCAACCGAGACGATTGCTTTTAGAGATACACCTTCAGCATGCTTCAAGCCTGATAAAACAACGAAGGTGCCCGTGCCTCCACCGATAGTCACAATATTCTTTCGTGGTACATCTCCCATAGTGAAAAACTGTTACTGCGGACCGTGTACACCCTCCAAAAGATCTGGATCTTTTCCTGTGCTTTTGAGAAGTTGAATATTTTTTTCTTGGAGATTCTTCAATGCCCCCGCACCAATGTTGTCATCGACATGTAGTGAATAGAAATCATTGAATGCAGCAAGATCCTTAATGAGACAGTACCCACCTGCTCCTCGGCCACCTTCAAAATTTACCGTGAGATGAGTTTTCCCAATGCGTGGATCAGCACCGAACGCATCTTTTACTTTTTCGTAGTCAGCACCAATGGAATTTGATAAATCAAAAAGCATATTTGCAAATACCACCTTCATTGCAAGAAAAACATTACCCGCATACTTCACGAGCTCACTTTCCTTTGATGCAACAATCGTTTGAAATGGCGACTTTGGAAATGTAGCAAGCACTGCCTCTGCTGCTGCCAGGTGCTGAGGAGTGTCTTTTGGTATACCAATAATATTCCGATCAGGATTCTGAACATCCGCATCGGCTGAGCGTGCACGCAAAAATTCTGGAGAATGAAGTATGACTCTGTCAGGGTACATTTCTTGAATCTTCTCAGTCGTCCCAGGCAGAAGAGTAGACTTAATGACTGCGGTTTTTCCTACCCCAACAAGATCTATAACTCCTTCAACGATGGACGAGTCAAAGCCTTCAGGTGTTGTAGGTGTTGGTACCGCAATAATGACGATGTCGCATCCGGCAATTGCATCCTTATTACCCACATACGCTGGTTCCTTTGAATACCGCACCACCGAAAACCCTCGGCGCTCATAGTCGTCAGCATATGCTTTCCCAATGAATCCTTGTCCGATAAAACCAATTTGCATAGGGTGAATAGTACTAAAATAAACGCCTTTAGGCGATACTTTATATAGAACACCTCGAGAGTGCCCTTTGGTAACAGAGGAGATACTCTTCCATAGACATACTATGCTCCTTGGCAGACTTGAGCGCATGGGTAGCTAAAAGCACGCGAAGCTCTTTGTCTGCAATAAAACGCTTCATAGCGCTCGCAATTGCCAAACTATTCCCTGACACCACAAGCGCTTCCTTTCCGTCATGGAGTACTTCGCCAACAATCCCAACATCAGTTGTAATGATTGCGAGTTCCGAGAGCCCTGCTTCTATAAGAGATACTCCGTACCCTTCAAATCGAGATGCCTGAACAAACACATCTGCGGTTTTATAGTATGGCGCTGGATCTTGCCAACCAACAAAATGCACTCTGTCCCCTAACCCTAAACGCTTTACCCTAAACTCCAAACTCTTCTTCAGTGGTCCATCGCCCACAATGGTAAGTTCAGCCTCAGGGGTAAGAGCTATCGCATCAATAATTAAATGAACTCGTTTTTCGCTCGTCAGTCTAGAAACTGATAGAAATTTTAAATTTCGTGGAGACTCTACCTCTACCCTCTTACCTCCTCCGTCGTATTCAGTATGAATAGGCAACACTGTCACCGGAACATTAGTAATTTTGCGCACGCTTTTGGCAACACGCTCTGAAACAACACGGATGCAGGTAGCGCGACCTAAAATAAAAATAGCAAGTAATGCCTCAATAACACGGCGAGGTGATTCTGTAAGAAAACCGAAAGAAAAACAATCAGTATGCAATTGCACTTGAAGTGAAATGTGCCGAGCTTTCGCAATACCATATCCCAACATACCAATAAAAAAAGGATCCTGTGCTGACACGATGTCATACGCTCTCTCTTTAGTGAGCGCACGAAGAGCACGACGGGTATTTAAAAAACTAGTAAATTTATTTGTTCCACCGGAAGTTATTGCTCGGACATTTGGCGCAAGCATGATCTCTTTTGGTGCTCCAACGCCCGCCACAACAATCAATAGTTCGTCAACAATACTGCCGTAAAGAGCCATGCGATTTGCTACGCGTGAATCTGCATCAAAAATCTTTACATCACTTGAAAGCATCAACAGGTGCATATCAATGTGTGTTCATCCCTTTTAGAAGCTTGGCGATTTCATCAATCATACGCTCATTAGAAAATTGCTTAACGCGCCGTTTCGCTGAAGCAACGAGATTGGCACGAAGTGTTGCGTCTCCCAAAAGAGCGTTTGTGTGATTCATAATCGCATCCGCATCATTTGTTTTCACGAGGTAGCCATTTTTTGCATGATCAACAATTTCCACATTGCCACCAACTTTGGTAGTGATAATAGGCACCCCAATTGCCATTGCCTCCAAAATAAGATGTGAAAATCCTTCGTATGCAGTATTGAGAATAAATATATCAGACGCGCGAAGATAGCGTATAAGAATGTCTCGCTCTAAAGACCCCGCAAAGATAACATCATTCTCAACGCCTGTTTCAACGGCGAGACGCTCAAGCATGCCTGCATCAGGACCCGAACCGATAATAAGCAATTTTGTTTCTGGGAAAGATTTTTGAATCTTCGGTAAAAGTCGAATGAGCGTGTCAAAACCTTTCCACGGCACAAGCCTTCCTACCGACACAAGAAGTTTTCCATGAAATCGCAATAATCCACGGAGCACTGTTTTGTTGCCAGTGTCCCCTAAGTCTTCGATGCCGTTATATATAACTGAAACTTTTTTATGAGAAAGATTCCATGCGCCAAGGATTTTTGCTAAATACTTTGACGGAACCACCACTCTGTCAGCACGACCTGCAACGGCTCGTTCAATAAAGCGAAATAGTTTAGGAATCAAAGGGAGTGTTGCGTATTGAAATGATTCAAGTGTCCCTGTGTAACCAAATCGCTGTGTCGCCTGCTCCCATGCATAGTCACCAACAACTTTCAGTACAAAAGTTTTTTTCATAAAAAATGCAGCAATCATCGTCGGCACACCGACAGACATTGGGTCTTGGGCATAAAGAATGTCAGCCCGACGACCTTCCTTAAGTATCAGAAAAAAATAGATGATGTGGCGTATGAATTTCGGAAAACGGCGCACTTTTATGAAGGGCAAAACAATCACTTCAATTCCATACTGAGGAAGCGCCACCTCAAGTTTCCTTGAATAGGTTGCGGGTCCGCCAATCTCGGGCGGATAGAGTCCTGTCGCAATAAGGACTTTCATGAGTGCACTATAACAAACGCCTATCTAGATTGAGAATAATGCCTCAAAACAGGCTAAAAACCTTCTCTTTCATGTCTTTTGCAATGAGGTTCCAGTCATACCCCTTCTTCGCAACATCACGGGCATTCTGTACCACTACAGCTACGGATTCAGGATGCGCCAATATATGCTTCACCGTTTCAGCTATCTGCTGAGGGCTATCCCTATCAACAGCAAAACCGGTTGATGCTTTATCTGGATTGCGCACCGAGTCAAAGAGAAAGTCAGCAATACCTCCTTCTTGGGTTGCAATCACAGGGATGCCACTGGCAAAAGCCTCTATAAATGAATTCCCCATGCCCTCTGAGCGTGAAGGTCGAATAAATATATCGGACACTTGAAGATACTTCGGAAGATCCTCATGGGTCACATGACCGAGAAACAACACACGAGAATCCAGTCTGCAGTCTGCAGTCTGCAGTCTGAGAGCTTCTTCATCAGGGCCAGTGCCGAGAATAAGAAATTTCACATTCTCAGGGAGAAGTGTGAGTGCCTGAATGACATCATCAATTGCATTCTTATGAACGAGCCGTGATGCAGTAATGAGAAAAACATCATCCTGTTTTTTCTGTAGTTTCTCTTTGAGAACAATAAGCTCCTGCTCAGGAACTTCTTTTGAAAACGCCACCGTGTTCACACCATTAGGAATTACTATCGGCTCACCTGCATACCCCATTCGTTTTGCCCATGCTCCAAGAAAAGTAGAAATAACCTGCACTCTATCTGCACCCGTAAAAGCATATTTAAAGAAAGGCCACGCTGGCAACGCAAGACGCTCAATATATTTTGGTGGATCTCCTTCCTGAAGCGTAAGAACATAGCTCACTCTAGGCTTGAGAAGTTTAAATATTCCCACTGCAATACCAACTGAATGCGCCATCATCCCCCATACGCCATCGTAGTGATACTTCTTATGAAGACCGAGTGCGTAGAAAGGAGCAAGTCCTTGAAAAAGAAATTTATTTAAAGCCAGGGGAAACTTCTTTAAATCAGCCATTGATGGACTGCTCGTAACAAATCCAATGCGGTGCACCAACACATTCCCTACTTGCTCCACCTTTGGCAAGGCTGAGTCAAAACGAAGTGTCACCATATGAAACTCAATGTCTGTGTGAGCCACACGATCGGTAATCTCTTTAATGGCAACCTCGGCGCCTCCTATATATTTTGGATAGTATGCGAGAGAAAAAATGAGAACTCGTTTCATTTCTTTTCCATTATTTCATGAATGTACTCTGCCACACCTTTAGTTGGATTCCATCCCAGTGACTGAGCCTTGGAAATATCAATAGCAGAACTTAGTCGGTTTCCTGCTCGCTCTGGCAACATCTCTATTTCGCCCCCAAACATCTGCGCAATTTCCAAAACTGAATATTCATGCGTATCTCCAAGTCCATAATTATCACCTTCACCTTTTTCACCAACCAAGATTAATCCAGAGACGATATCGCCAACATACGTGAAGTAACGCTTCTGTGTTCCGGGAGTCACTACACCAAGCACTTCTCCTTTCAAACGCTTCTGACGAAATATCTCAATGAGTGTGCCGTACTGCCCTGCGCGCTCTCGAGGACCATACACATTGTAAAAATAGGTAACTGCAAACGGAAGTCCGTACCACTCACCATAATTTTTTACGAGCTCTGTGTTCGCCGCTTTTGTCCACGCATACGGAGTAGCAGTACGGCTGAGCCCTCCATCACCAAACTTCGTTGAAGAACCTGCATACACTATTTTACATTTTTGCTTTCTCCAAAATTCTAAAACGCCGAGCGTACCAACTGTATTCAAGTCAAAGACTACTTCTGGCTCAGCAAGACTTATTTCCACACGTGAGTATTCACCAAGGTGGTAAATTAAATCAATTTTTTCTGGTATGAATTTCTCTATATCTTTCGTATGCCCTTCCCGATACTCCACCCCAGCAACATGGTTATCCTTTGAGCCAGAAAAATAATTATCGAGTGAGATGACCGTATGACCATCTTTTACCAACCTCTCGCACAAATGCGAACCCACAAGTCCAGCGCCACCCGTAACAAGTATTGTTTTCTTTCCTAAGTCTTGAGCCATGAATTTTATTTTTTGATTCTACTCCTCTTCAATGATTGTATAGCCTGTTGTCGTACCTTTGCTACCTCTAATAAGTAACACTGCGCCTATCCCTATTCCAATAACTGCAAGAAGCCCTACAATCCAAGGAAGCATACCAAATGAAGCGAGTTCTGGCATTGAGGTCGAACTAAGAGCAGTAACAGGTGCAGCGAGCAAGTTCGAGGATGGACTAGACACACGCACTGTATTTGAAGATGGCACTGTGTTCGATGAGGATTCTTGTGGGTATGGCGGTACTACTTCAGCTATTTTTCGCGCCACAATTAACTCTGTCCCATATGTCGCAGCGAGTGTTCCGTTCGGATACAGCAGTGCCACGGCCTTCGGTGAAGACGGCGCAAGGCCTGTTGCGATATTCGATATCGCAACAGATTCATGTGGAAATAAAATCGTATTAGTGGGAAACCTAAAAATCTGACCACCGGCGGTAAGCTGCCACAAACCTAAATTCAGTTCGATGTTGGAGCTGTTGGTAATTTCCACAAAGTCAGAATTGACTTCGGTAATTGAAACTTGTGCGGGCACAACTGTCACAGTGAGTCGTGTAGTCGCACTATATATTTCTGATGATGCATCAAGTATCACTACATATCTCCCAGGATATGGAAATGCATACAAAACTGACCGACCTTCGCGACTCTCACCATTCCCAAAATTCCAAACCAAACGGGCATTGGTAATAGCCTCCCCTTTCAACCCCTGCACACGCCCCTCGAATACAGTACCTGCACTCGCAACCACTGTCCTATCTCCTCCCGTAGATACACTAATCTTTGGTTCAATAAAATATGAGCCACTAGAATTCGAGGGGGTGCTTGACGCAACACTCGAGTTAGAAGTTTCAATATTGGTACCTTGATTACCTGAAGTGCCAGATGTACTACCTCCACCAACGGCAGAGCTCGGTGTAGGCGAAGATGTAGTAAACGAAGAACCTACTTTCTGCAGTGAGTTACCATCGCCTCCCGCACCCATTGTTGGGCTATAGGTGATTGAATCAATATCAACCAAGGAATCATTACGCAACGTAAGCGCTTCACCGTTTGCGTTGTTTAATCCGCCAGAAAAAACAGTATCAAAAATTTGCCCTGAAAACTGTGGCCAATCGGCAAGAAATTTCGAAGGATTATCTACCAAGACCGCGTAGCCTCCAGTGGCTAATGTAGAACCGCCTGTGTACGCACTAATGCCATGATTCGTCCCCCCTTCAAATAGCTTCCACTTTGAAAGATCAAAAGACGCGCCCGAGTTATACACTTCAATCCACTCATGCCCGTCATCCGACCCAGCAGGGTCATACATAACCTCAGAGATAGAAACGGAGGCGAAAGACCAGATCGGAAAAAAGGAAAAGAGAGCGACTAAAATTAGGAGCGAGTATTTACATTGCGTGTTTGAGCACTGCACCATACGCTGTAGTATTTTTTATTACTACATAGTACAGCCTTTTAAAGCCTACGCCGGAAGACCTACACCAGAAATAGGCTCCACATGAAGCATCCGCCGAAGATCATCTTCGGGAATCTCTGAAGCCTGTTTTTCTTCCTTCTTTGAAGAAGTATTTTCTTTCTTAGTCGCATCATCCGCCTTCGCATCAGGGGTTTTTGTTTTTGGTTTTTCGCCAGAGTCAACTTTCTTTTCTCCTACTGGTTCTCCTGGTGTTGGCGTAGCTGTACGCTTGTTAAAGATAGAGCGGAATGTATCTGAAAATGACCCCGGCTCACCCCCCTTTCCTTTATCTTTTGGATCCTCTTCCTTAGGAGCTTTGAAAAGCGCATCAACTTTTACTCGCTGAGTTGTGTATTTTTCTCGAGAAAAGGTCTGTAAATCTTGGTACGACTCCCCCGTTCTCTCGGGGCGTGGAAGTGCCATGGCAAAAAACGGACGCGCACGTACTGAATCAATGGTGAGTGCAACGCACATTTCACCCTCCTTCAATTTTGATAAATCTTCTGGCGAAACATACGGATAAAAAATCTTTTCAGCGAGTGAGAAATCTGCAGGATGTGGCGCAAAGGCAAGAACCGATCCACATCGTCGAAATGCTTTTTCATATAACTCTTCATCTTCTTCATTTTGTGGCGTACTTGCGAACGCACATGCAACTTTCCGCTCTGGCAGTATGAGCTCAATATCTTTTTCAGAAAGGTATTTCAAACAGTCATATAAATAGAGCGCAGTGTTTTCACCAAGTACTCCCCGAGCACGAGCTGCATGGGTAAATATACGCACCAAGGGCGTTATGCGTGTTGGAAACATTCGAATGCGCGACATATCAACAACAATCACAGCCCCAGCGTTATTTTGTGCGAGCGAAAATTTTGATTCTGTCTGCCCAAGAACATTGCGCACTAAAGTATCTTTCGCAATGTAACGGCCATGCTCAATAATTAACGCAACATCCTCTTCGTTCGACTTCATAATCTCTTCAAAACGAATACTCTCTGGAGTTTGCACACCAAACATCTTGTCGCGCGCTTTTGGATCAGCAACTGCGTTATATAAACAAAGCGCACTTACGTCTTGGCGAGCAAGAGAAAACTCAGCAATGTATTCAGTAAGGGCACTTGGAGCAATGCGATACATGCTGGCTAGTGCTTCAGAAAAAACGCCAACGGCTTTTTCACCGAGCGGACGAAATTCATTAATAGGATTCCACGAAAAAGGATGCTCTCCGTCAGAAGGGTCAAGAAATACAAGTCGCTCGCGGGCACTCTCGCTTAAACGCTCTAAAAGCATTGGCACCAAATTTCCTGATGCATCCAAAATAACTACACTCATCCCTCGCTCAATGTCTTGCAGAGCCATGCCTGCAAAAAGAGTTGCACGGCCACTGCCAGCCTTCCCCATCACAGAAAAGTGTTCTAAGCGGTCAGCGTCTTTAATACCAAACGGCACCACACCATCACGAAAAGCTGTTTTCCCGATGTAGGTCACTTTGCCACCCCAATCCATTGCGTCAGTGTATAGGGTCTCGAACCCATTTCAAAATCTCATTCCAGCTCTGCAAGGTTGGATTTCAGGCTACGATGCTTCGTTTCAAACTCGACATATCTCAGGATATGCCTCGTCCTCCAACGAAAGCTCTCGCTCTGAAATACCGCCTTTCGGCTCGAAAGCAGATTTTAAAATTGGTTCTGGCGTTGAGGGTCTAGCGAAGACACAAATATACAAAAAGACTAAGTGGCTAAATGATTAAGTGGAGACGATATAGTTTAATCTAACGATCGTTAGATTAAACTATATCGATCTTTCTCTCTATCTTGGTGGAACCCTTGAAGATTATTTAGCCGGAGACAAACCAAAGCGTTTTCGGAGAGCTCCGTCGTTCTCTATGGTGTCAGCAATGATGTACAGAACTTCCTGTCCCATCTTGAGGTCAGCCTTGATGAGTATAATCAAATCTTCACAATCATACGGATACGCCCACACACTATTTTGCAGGCGAACAAACCCAAGATTGATAAGTGCCATTCGCATCTTGTCGCGCAAACCTCGTCGCTTTTCTTCGATATCAAAAACAAGCACGCGCCATTTACCATCCCATTGTTTTGGTTTTTTAGGAGTCACTGAACCCTCATACACCAGCATCGCAAACCGTTCCCCTTTCGGAGTCAAAGACGCATACGAAGTGCCATTTCTTTTTTCAAGAACAATGTACCCTTCACGAATCATTCGTGAAAAAGATTCTTTCACCTGATAGCGTCTCTGGTTAAGAAACTTCATCTTTCCCAACGCACCTAAAACATTTGGTGCGACCGCTGCCACAGCAAGAGTGCCTGTCAGTGCGACAGCACTAATAATCGCGTTGTTAATTTTTGTTCGACGAATCTTCCCCTTCAGTGCTTGTTCAATTTTTCCCATATGAGATTTAGTGAAATCGTGCCGCGTACTGTCCATTGAAACGCGACCCAAACGAATTAATGAAGTAAAAATCCTAAATAATAACGATATAGTATAATCTAACGACCGTTAGATTATACTATACCCTAAGAATATTAAGTAATGCTAATTCTTTTTTCGGAGACTGAGTGTTTTCCAAACAATGATCCCTAAACTAATGACCACAAAAACCCCTCCCATAAACCATGCAACATCTTCCTTCACAAATGAATAGAGTGGCATCCACGAGTTATTTGTAACTGGGGTGACGACAATAACAAGTATCGAGAGAGGAACCCACCACATAGCGAACTTCAACCATGATTTGAAAATAAGAGAAGACACAAAACAGAGAACGAGGGTGATGGGTAAAATAGCGAGTGAAAAAATATAGAGGGGTTTAATGAAGTCAAAAGATTGATGAACCAACGACCCATAACAAACGCCAACAGAATAAACACACCAATAGGCGACATACTCTAACGATATTCCAAGAAGTACCAAAAAAAATGGAATGATCTGTTTTATTTTCATAATTTTACAAATAATCAAAAGAGGGAGTTCAAAAACTTAAACGATATCCACAAGTCATTGTATACCCCTCGAATAAGACGAAAGAAACCTCCCTGTTGAGAAACGGGGGGCGGAGTTACGCTGACCTGCATTTTGGTTTTAATTTCCTGAATAGATTTTTTCTTTGAATTCTTTATTGGCACAATTTGAATATCTTCTACTGGCGTAGCCGTTGCATGTGTTTGTGCTGGAGTAGGTTCAGAAAAAATAACGACGGTACTTGTGCCGGCAACAATACCGACAGGAGCAATAGGAACATTCCAAATCGGTCCTCCGCCTCTAGGTTGTGGCGTTTCTACTTGAATCTCCTCTGGCACCACAGGCTCTTCGTAGATAACAGTTTCCCCGACCAATGGCTGAAGTGTGATGTCTATTTCCCCATCGCCATCTTCATCAACTATAAGTAGCGAAGCGGTTTCAATACCATCCTCTATACTTAAGGTAACCTTTGTATTTTCAGTCGTTGGTACATTCGCGAGAGTAGTTTGTTTCATCACGTTATTTCCTTCCACCTCTTGAATATCAAGTGAAAAAGTTCCGACATCAAGCCCATTTAGAACAACTTGGTACTGAGGTCCTTGTGGAGCAGTGATGTATTGCACATCTCCAAACTCTCCATACTCAACATCAGAAATTTCTTGGTCAAATGTGCCATCTTCATTTTGCCCAACATGATTCCCAAATGAATCATAAAGCTCGAGGGTCAGAGGAGAGTGGAGAAAGAAACGAAGTTTTTTTGATTGTTCTATGGGAGTAGGTTGTTCTGTTTTGACATACTCAGTAAGTGCGTTTGTTTCATCAAGAATGTTTTTAATAAACTGACGCAATTCTAAAATCTCTAATACACTTCCGTGATCACGTCGAATGGTATCAGGAGCACTATTGTGTGCATATAAATCTACCCAATACCTCTTCACATTTTCAGTGCTGGTGCTCATCATGAGAGCGCTCGGAATGGGCACGACCCCATCACCGTCCTCAACAAAAAGTGGGCGATACGCAGGCAGACGAATAGCGGAACCAGAAAGAGAGGTCAAGAGTGGCGGTGCATCGTAAAACTCAATGCCAGCAACGGTATCCTCTCCCCAACCAGCAATTTGATACACAGTAATATTTTCTGGGGGCACCCATACATCAAGATTGTCGTGAAGAGACTTGGCATAATCAACAAGTGTTGAATTTAAAACATTCGCTCTGCCAATTTGATTTGAAAGAGGTTTCTCTCTTCCTCCATCTCGTGCGAGCAAAAAATCACCGAGCTCTGTACTATTTCCAACTACTAACCCATATGCGATTCGCTCTTTCTCAAATGCTTTTTTGCCATCAAAAATAATGACGGGATGATTAATGTCTTTCGTATCATCAAAGTATCTTTGTGACGGGAGCAGGTGGTAGCCCATCGGAGAATTCTCTGCAAACTCACGGGCAACAGAAGATTTCACTATGATTGGAAAAAAATCAGGTATTCCTTCTCTATACCCATAGAGCAAAGAACCGATGCTTTGTGGCGCACCGCTCTGCGGGACACCGACCAAAATAATCTTGTCTACTAACTTTTGAGCCTCTATGTCTCCAAGCTGTTTCAGTAATGCCTTCGTTACTAATCCACCATTTGAGTGAGCAACAATGGTCACCTTTCCTGTTTGTGATTGTGACGCAAGTGCTCTGAGCGTCTGAATAATATAGGGCGTTGATGTGGCAGTACTATAAAAAATCTTTCCATCGACCTCGGCACCATTCGCCAAAATGTCATCGAGAGAAAGACGCCAGTCATATGCAACGGGCTGCCAATCTGCCATGGTCCCTGCACTCTTTAGGGCATCCATATCAGAAATGAAAGATTGGTAATAATCTTTTCCGCCTGCTGAATCAAGAATATTCCCCTCTTTTACATATACATCATCAATACTTTTACCGTTCGCATCAAGCGACATTTTTTGTACATCGGCATTTCCTTCTGAAAAATCTGGTTCCCATAACTTATTTTCCGCACCACCACTCTCCACATAGAGTCGACTTCCTTTAATTCCTGGCAAAAACAGCACACTCGAGCAACACTTCTGAAACTCGGTGGGAGAAAACGGCGTGGTTTGAATAACAGAAGCATCTCCGTCAATCGTTCCGTAGAAAGAAACATAGGTTGAATCAGATATATCCCCTGCACACCCCGTGCAGGAAAGTGCAATATCGTTTTCGTCGTCCCACAGCACAAAGTGAGTCGACGAGGTCATGCGAAATGAGTAATAGCGAATGTACGGCGTGAAAGAAGAATCTGGTGAAAGCGATGAATAGCTGGGTACACTCGTGACACACGACTCATCGCCCACCAACACTGCCGTACGAAACACTCTCCCGTCGTTATACGGAGTCTTCAGTCGCAAGTGGACACGTAGCAAACCATCCACATACTCTGCACTTTCTGAGAAATCAAAATAATAACCACTCGCACTACCTGCATTACAGGGCGTAGGTTTTTCTATTGAATTTTGAAACGTGGGAGGTGTTGCATCTTTTTCTATATGTAAAGTTTGTGAGGTAAAAATACTTCCCCCATTATCTATAGTGCCCTCAAAAACAACCCTTGTGTATGCAGGTACCGCAGGTATGTCAAAACTTGCAACAATTACCTCATTTTGGTCATCCCATACATCAAAGTGGGTGCTGGAAGTAAAGCGGATACTCCAATCAATAACTCCAGTAGGTAGACTTAGAGAAACAAACGAACCCGCTGAAGTAAGTGGGTTGCATTCGTCATCGAGATACGACCAACGGATTTTAAAAGAACGACCGTCCGAATACTGCGGTAGATTACGGAAATTGTGAATTAAATACCCTGCATCTGAATACTGTATATTTTCATACGAATCAAAAAAATAACCGCTTGAGGAAAGAGATGTCGCCCCACATGGGGCAGTATCAGCAAATACTTGTATAGGAAAAAAGACAATAATGAAAAATAGAACGACTGTTGTCGCCACAGCTCTCTTCACATATACATCTTTCCCCTTCTAATGAAGGTGCGCCACCTAATTCACCTCAGGTAAGGGGGAAAACTCACCGATATAGTTTAATCTAACGACCGTTAGATTAAACTATATCGAGTGAAAAGAAGTAAAAAAACACCTCGTGGGAAATTATTAGTTTTTGAATACCAAATTCAGAACAGGTATACAAAGGTTCGACCTTTGTATACTGAATACACCCCTAATTCGTGCGAATTAGGGGTGTATAAAAATACTATCAATAAGGAGTGCTATGAGCACCGAAGACGTTATTTTTTATGAGAGTGTAGACCTCTTCTGGATTCAAGTTAGTGGTATCTACCACCGTTGCTCCTGATCTTTCTTTTCGAAAATGTTCTGAACTCTCCCACAGCTCCTCCACTTTTTTTGGAGTAAGCAAACTGTCAGGACTGTACCCTCTCTGCGCTGCACGCTCGATTACTTTCTCCTTCTCTGCGGTCAACACAAACTCATGAATCTCTGCAGCGTACTTTGCTCCGAGCAGAGTTATGGCGTCAAGAATTTCTGGAGCATCCAAAAGTACTTTATCGACAATAACGCTATTACCAGTTTTTAAATACGACTCAATGGCGTCCGTTGTGTATTGATATGCAAGCTTCAAACTCTCATCGGTATGCTCTTTATAGGCACTAATGAATCTGCGCCATACATCCACTTCAACTAAAAGCGATAGTGGAATTTCCCGATGTAATCGCTCTGCAACAGTTGACTTCCCTACCCCCGAAGGTCCATTTATAAGTATTAATTTCATGTTCTCCTATGCCAATCTCTCTGCATAGTAGCAAAATTTCTGAGTGGCTGGAAAAACAAATGGGTGGGGCTAGTCTAATAATGACCAACTAACCCAAAGCGAGCAAGGCGGTGCGAGTGATCAAACCTACATACCCCACTGAAGGCTTAATGTTATGAGCAATTTGGAAAGCAATAACAGCTTTCTCTGTTGCGGGACCAAAGTAGGTGCTTTCATTTCCCGGAGAGCCAATCCCTGAGGTAGCAACAATATTCCCGTAACGATTCAAGGTTTTTTGGAGTGTGCGCACATCCTCACCGGTGAGATTTTTATACAAGTCTCGTGTTAATGGTGTTGAAGTTGGAGTTTTCAAAACAGGTACGGTTGCAACAGGTGCAGAAATATTTCCAACAATCGCTCTCGTGGCTGGGCCAAAATATCCCGTTGCGGGCGTTATCCCTACAGCTTTCTGGTATTCAATAAGGGCAGATTCCGTGATTGCTCCAAAATATCCCGTTGCACCTGCCACAGCCAAACGGGAAGAAGCTACACCCGAAGCCTTTGCAATAAGATATTTCTGTAACTCAACAACAGCAACTCCTGTAGAGCCGAGCGCCACATCTCCAGCAGGGAGCGTGACAGTACTAGTGCGAGGTGTAGGAGAAGTCTCAGGCAATAACGCAAGATATTCCACAATGACGGTTGGGACAGAAATATTATTTGCGAGAGCTGTTTTAAATGTTGCACGAAAATTAGATACGAGAAATTGTGCGAGTGCTCGTGGGTCAGAAGTTTGATTCAAAATTTTAGAAAGGTACGATATTTTTTCTGCAGGAGTAAATTCTCGTGTCAGTCGAGGAAAAGGATCAACTGCTGTGCGAGAACCTGTATGTATCTCAAAGTGAAGGTGCGCAGGCCCACCTGACGCATTACCTGTATTACCCACATACCCAATAAGTGATCCTGTCTCTAACACAGCCCCAGCAACCACCCCTTCTCCAACATGATTTAAATGCATGTACACAAATGTTTCGCCACCAGGGTTTGCAGTGTACACATAATTCCCTTCGGTTGATCCTGAGCCGGTACGAAGCACAACAGCAGGAGTTGGAGAAACTATTGGTGTTCCGTCTGTGGCCAT
>Ga0265292_1000722_pt1 | contig 39054 bp, 40 predicted proteins | sample Munlanlewell296A_FD_189080 | JGI IMG/M metagenome (GOLD analysis project Ga0265292, IMG submission 189080) | Leachate microbial communities from a municipal landfill in Southern Ontario, Canada - Leachate well 296A | ecosystem: Engineered > Solid waste > Landfill > Unclassified | place: Canada... | reverse complement strand
CCGCGATCGCGGCTTCTAACGGGATTCATCCCCGCGGCAAGCCGCGGGGCGTTCTGCTTCTAACGGGGTAAAAAAGATTATCAATAACGGGGTTGACACGTCTATTTAAATCAATTTTAATTATTTTGGTACATCAAACGATAGTCCGCCAACATCTGCGAAGTTGTGGCGGGAGGAAAGTCCGGACACTTAGCCCCGAGTTTATCGAAGGGCACGTGTAGTGGGTAATACCCATCGAGGGAAACCTTAGAGGTGCGAGCAGTGACGTCATAATTCGCAAGAATTATGGAGACCCAATCCTAAGCTAGAAGGTCTAACTTCGCCATAGGGATAAAAAAGCGAAGGTGAAACGGCTAAATCCTTACATGAGTGCAAGATCGTGTCCGCCAACATCTGCGAAGTTGTGGCGGAAGAATCGCTTGAGTCCTAGAGTAATCGAGGACCCAGATAAATTATCGTATAAACAGAATCCGGCTTATGATGTGCCCCATGTCCCGCCCCGATGTAAATCGGGGCGGGATTTTAACTCTCCTTATGCAAATATTTACGTAAGGGGTTGACCCCGTGAGTGATCCGCCAATAGGCGGACTACTACGGGGTTGACTTTTTCAGTGGTTTTGTTAAAAATGTATCTGTTAATGTCACACAATTCAAAATTTGCCCGGATTGATGGTATCGTCGTTGAGGCCTTGCCTAGTCTCGTTTTTAAAGTAAATATACTAGTAAAAAACAAAGAGGGAAAAGAAGAGGAGAAAGAAGTACTTGGACATCTCGCGGGAAAGTTGAAAATAAATCATATTCGCATTATTCCGGGAGATCGCGTATCACTCGAGATGCCGGATCTGAATGATCGACGAGGAAGAATTGTGAGGAGATTATAATTTTTTTAAAGTTCTATATATGAAAGTTCGTGCATCAGTGAAAAAAATTTGTCAGCATTGTAAAATCGTTCGAAGAAACGGCAAATTGTACGTGATTTGCAAAAAGAGTCCAAAACATAAACAAAGACAAGGATAATGCCCTGATTGAAATATTCAAGCGGAACGCGTAGAATGTTTCAACATCAAACCTTACCGAGCACTTAATACAAAAAAGATAATCATGAATGAAATAAAAAAGTGTAATCAAAAAGCATTTATCAAATCCTCAATCGTCGTTGAGTGCTCGATACATAATTAGCACATGCGTGTAAGTGGAGTAAACATACCAGATAATAAAAAAATAGTTGTTTCATTGGCCTACCTCTATGGGATTGGTCCATTTTTATCAAAAAAAATTCTTGAGTCAATAAAAATTGATCCTGAAAAGCCAACTAAAAGTTTAACCACAGATGAAGTAAGTAAAATTCAGGGAGCTATTGAAAAAAAATATAAAATTGAGGGAGAATTACGTCAGGTAATTCGTCAGAACGTAAATCGATTACGAGACATAAAAGCATATCGTGGAATGCGACATGCACGACGACTTCCAGTTCGTGGTCAGCGAACAAAAACAAATTCTCGGACCGTTCGAGGAAATGTGAGGAAGACTGCGGGAAGCGGAAAGAGAAAAGTTGAATTGAGATAAGGGCTTTGTCTAAAATTTTGTGAAAAATTTTAGACACAAAACCTTACCGAGCACTCAAATGTAATATACAAAAATTATGAAAAAAGAAGTAACATATATTATAAACATACAGAGCATCAATACTAAGTCGTTGAGTGCTCGGTGTAGAATACTATGGCTAAATTTTCGTCGCCATAGCTCGAAAATTTAGATATTATTCACATGGGAAAGAAAAAGGTTATAGAAAAAACAAAAGAGCAGTTAATAGAGGAGTCAGAAAAAGTTCAAGAAACAGCTGAGAGAAAGGCGAGTCAGGGAGGAAAACACAAAATTGAACGTGGGAGAATTTATATTAATGCATCGTACAACAACACTATTATTACTGTGACAAATGAAGTGGGGAACACAGTTGCGTGGATGTCTTCTGGATCAATTGGATTTTCTGGTCCAAAAAAAGCGACACCGTTTGCGGCATCAAAAGTTGCAGAAGCAATTTCGGCAAAATTGGAAAAAACTGGCCCATTTAATGTTGATGTGTTTGTATGTGGTGTAGGGAAGGGGAGAGATTCAGCGGTGCGCACGTTTGCAGCAAAGAAGTTTAATATCCTTTCAATTAAAGACGTAACCCCGATCCCACATAATGGTCCGCGTCCTCCGAAGGTGAGAAGGGTATAAAATTTATTTATGAAAAAAATAACAGAAAAAAAAGAACGATCACTTGGGGTAAAACTTTTCTTGAAAGCGGAGCGTTGTAATTCTCCAAAATGCGTTATGGTGCGTCGTCCTACTCGTCCTGGACAACATGGATTAAGGAGACACACGGTTTCTGAATATGGAAAACAGTTGCAAGAAAAGCAAAAAATTCAATTTTTATATGGGTTAACAAACCGTCAAATGGCGAAGTTATTTCAATCCTCAAATAAGAAAGAGAATATTTTACAAGCACTCGAACACCGTCTTGATCGCGTTGTTTTTCTTCTTGGTTTTGCCGCATCTCCGCGTATTGCTCGTCAGTTTATTTCACACGGCCATGTAATGGTAAATGGGAGAAAAGTGACTATTCCATCATTTCGTGTTAAGATAAAAGACGTTATATCGATTCGCCCCGAATCTAAGTCTTCTAAGCTCTTTGAAGATATTCAGTTAAAATTAAAGAAATATTCTTCTCCAGAGTGGCTCAGGCTTTTCCCGGAAGAGTTAAAAGGGGAGTGCGTAAAGAATTTTGATCCAGGGCAAGTGCAACCGCCATTCGATGTAAACGTCGTCGGAGAATTTTATTCAAGATAAATTATATGCAGTATACACATTTAAGTGAGTCAGTCGAGATTAAAAAAATCTCAGAGAAAGGAAACGTCGGTGTGTTCCACGTCGAGGGGCTCTATACGGGATATGGGACAACAATTGGACACGCATTGCGTCGCGTATTATTGTCGTCACTTCCAGGGGCTGCGATTACACAAATAAAGATAAAGGGAGTAAATCACGAATTTTCGACATTGCCGGGCATGATGGAGGACGTAGTTGAATTTGTACTTAATTTGAAAAGAGTAAAGTTTCATTTCTTTGCCGACGAGCCACAAACACTCTTGTTAAAAGTAAAAGGAGAAGAAAAGATAACTGCTGGTCATATTCAATCAACTCCATTTGCAAGAGTGGTAAATCCAGAAGTACACCTTGCGACACTTACAAAAAAGAATGCAGATCTTGAGGTAGAGGTTACTGTTGAAAAGGGATTGGGATATGTACCCTCGGAAACAAGACGCTTAGAGCGGTTACTTGTTGGAACAATTGTACTTGATGCGGCGTTTTCTCCGGTTGAACGTGTTTCGTTTGAAGTGGAAAATATGCGTGTTGGAGATCGCACGGATTACAATAGATTAAAAATAGAAGTTGAGACCGATGGGTCAATTACTCCATCAGAAGCGATGCATAAGGCGGCAAATATTTTAAAAGATCACTTTGAGAAGGTGTTGGCGGTTGAAATAACTCCGACAGCACTTGAAGATGGTGGAGAAAAGAAAAAAAAAGAAAAGAAAAGTAAAAAGTAAGGATTTTGTATAAAATATTTCAAATATTTTAGGTACAAAACTTTACCGAGCACTCAATATAAAAAAAGACAGTCATGAATAAAATAAAAAGTGTAGTCAATAATCGTTTTCTTCTCACTCAATCGTCGTTGAGTGCGGGGTGCAGAATACTATGGCCAAATTTTTGTCGCCATAGCTCTAAAATTTAGATATCATTCGTATGAGGCATTTAAGTGAAACCAAAAAATTTGGTCTGAAGCGTGGCCCGCGGAAATCATTTATGAAAATTCTTGCGCAGAATTTGATTATGAAGGAACGGATAAAAACAACAGAAGCTCGCGCAAAGGCAATTCGTCCTGTAGTGGAACGCTTTGTAAGTCATGGAAAAAAGCAAAATGTTGCAGCACTTCGAATGCTTATACAAAAATTACCAAAGCAGGCGGCGTACAAAATGTATCACGAAATCGCTCCACGATATAAAGACAGAAAAGGGGGATACACGAGAATTGTGAAGCACCTTGTGCCTCGAAAGCATGATGCAGCAAAAATGGCAACTATTGAATTTGTATAATTATGGCAGATCATATTATAGATGCAAAAGCTAAAAAATTAGGAAGACTTTCAACCCAGATAGCCTCGATTTTGCAGGGGAAGATATACCCATCATACAATCCGAAATTTTCGGGGATTGATAGAGTTATTATAAAAAATATTGGCGGACTTTCAGTAAGCGGAAGAAAAGCAACCCAAAAGGTGTATTACAAGCATTCTGGACCATTGGGTCACTTGAAAGAAAAAAAATATGCCGATGTATTCGAAAAAGATCCATCATGGGTACTTCGTCACGCAGTAAATTTAATGCTTCCTAAAAATAAACTTCGAGCAAAACGGATGAGACGTCTCATTATAGAAAAATAATTATTATGGAGAAAAAAGTAGTTACAAAAGAAAAAAAAGAAGTAGTGAAAAAAGAAAAGGAGAGATATACCGAAACGGTGGGACGAAGAAAAACGTCTATTGTTCGTGTTCGGCTGTATCAAACAAAAGAAAAACATGGAGGAAAATATGATATTGTGGTAAACGACGTTCCGTTTACGAAATATTTTCCAATTGAAAAACAGAGGAAGACTGTTGTTTCTCCATTTATGAAGACGGAAGAAATGTATCGTGTGACCGCACATGCGAAGGGGGGGGGTATTTTTTCTCAAGCGGAGGCACTTCGCCTTGGAATCACTCGCGCACTCATATCGTTGCATCCGGAAACACGGAGTAAGTTGAAGGCACTTGGATATTTGAAACGCGATCCTCGTATGGTGGAGAGAAAGAAATTTGGAAGCAGAAAAGCACGAAGACCACAACAGTGGAGAAAAAGATAAAAGAAAATCCCCCGAGTATATCGGGGGATTTTATTTTAAACGATATATGAAGCTCTTTAGTAATGTGAAAAGTTATGATAGTATTTTTTTATGAATAATAAAATGTCATTTTTAGTATTTGGTGTTCTTGTGGTGCTTGTCGTCGTACTTTTTGCCTCAGGAATACTTAAAAACCCATTTTCCCAAAATGAGAAAAGTGGAATAATACAAGAAGAAACACAAGAGTCCGTAAATTCACAAAATAAAGAAAATAATATGGAACAAAAAACAAATGAAGTAGGAATTCCGACAATGCAAATTGATGCACAGAAAAAATATACCGCGGTACTTCACACCGATGTCGGGGACATATCAGTACTCTTACGCGTAAAGGAAACTCCAATAACTACGAATAACTTCGTATATCTTGCCAAGAAAGGACTTTATACCGGCACTATTTTTCATCGCGTCATAAAGGGATTTATGATTCAGGGTGGTGATCCATTGGGGACTGGTATGGGGGGTCCTGGGTATAAATTCAATGATGAGCCATTTCAGGGGGAATACACACGGGGTACTGTGGCAATGGCAAATGCGGGACCAAATACGAATGGAAGCCAATTTTTCATCATGCACGCTGATGTTGCGCTTTCTAAGAACTATGTAATTTTCGGAAATGTTGTATCTGGACTCGATGTAGTCGATAAAATTGCGAGCGCAGAGGTTGTTTCAAATGTTGGGGGCGAACCATCAAAGCCAAAAACACCAGTCGCCGTGAAATCTATTGATATTATTGAAGAATAATATGTTTGATCAATTCAAAATGATGTCGGAGATGATGAAAGGAATGGATCCTAATCAGTTAAAAGAATTAATGAAACAGGCGGAGGGAAGTAAAAAGGCAATTGAGGATATGGTGCGTTTGGCGGTAAAAGAAGAAATACAAAAACAGGAGCTCATATCTAGGAAAGATTTGGAAAAATTTCTGAAAAATTAATCCGCCAATTGGCGGATTTTTTTTGAGTTATCCACAAAAAATAATTTTTTGTTTTGCTACACTAAGAATAGGAGGTGTTTTCTGTTTTGAATGAATGCGACACACTAAATAATTTTATATTGCGCATCATATGTCACCGCGGATGATATATGAAAAGGTCGAACATTAAAAAAATAATATAATTGAAATGAAGAAGAAAGCAACGAAGGTAAAGAAAGTTGTAAAGAAGAAAAAGAAATAGAGACTCTGCGTCCGATGCTGTTCGCGGATAGTAAAAAGCCCCCATTCCTATGGGGGCTTTGTGGTATACTAAACAATATAAAAGGTCGTATTATTTTTTTATTTTTATGAAAAAAAATGTAGGAACAGTAGATAAGATTATTCGGGGCATCCTTGGACTTATTCTTATTTATCTAGGAGTATTTTTCTACGCGACAAGTCAGGTGTTGTCTATCATTCTCTTTATTGTTGGACTTGGTTTTATTATTACCTCAATGACAGGATTTTGTTTCTTGTATACTCTTCTTGGTGTTAATACAAAAAAAGATGTCATAGAACCACCAATTACTCCACGACCGTAGAGCTATTATATTGTTTGTGATAATCTAAAGAGGTTGGCACATCCGATCTCTTTTTGATTATAAATATGTTAAAAAAGGAAGAAATAAACTTATCCCGCACCTTTTTAAAAATGCCAGAATCTTGTTGCAAAGTTACTTTGGCAAACAAATTTTCCCTTTCGAGGAATTCAATACATTCCCAAAAAGTGCGGGACTTATTTAGAAAAAATATTTTAGAATTTTATAAAAAGAATAAAAGGGATTTTCCGTGGCGAAGGACAAAAAATGCATATCATATTCTTGTTTCTGAGATGATGTTACAGCAGACACAAACAGAACGAGTAAAAGGGAAATATAAAAAGTTTCTCTCTTTATTTCCGAATATACAGACTCTCGCTGAGGCGTCTCTCACCGATGTGCTTCGTGCATGGCAGGGATTAGGATATAATCGCCGCGCGTTATTTTTGAAACGCACAAGTGAAATTATTATGAAGAAATATGGTGGTCATATTCCTCACGATCAAGAAACTTTAAAAAAACTTCCTGGAATTGGTACTGGAACGGCTGGCGCCTTATGTGCTTTTGCATTTAATATTCCGTCAACATTTATAGAAACAAACATACGGAGAGTATATATACACGAGTTTTTTGGATCGAGAAAAAACGTTTCAGATAAGGAGATTTTTGAGTGTGTAAGAGCGACAGTTGATAAAAAAAATCCAAGAGAATGGTATTACGCACTCATGGATTATGGGGCATTGTTAGGGAGGGAAGAAAAGGAAAATCCAAATACTAAGAGTAAACATTATAAAAAACAAAGCTCGTTTAAAGGATCGGAGCGCGAACTTAGGGGAAAAGTTTTAAAAACAGCGCTTCTCTATGGGAACACAACATCACTTTTTATCTCAAAAAAAACAGGGATTAATCCGAAAACAACAAAAAGAATTTTAAGTGTATTAAACTCAGAAGGATTTTTGTGATTGTGTCTAAAAGAGATGTGCGATATACTAATGAAAATTAATTTATGGAGAATAATGAACAAAAACAGACTATTGCGTATTCGGATTTCGAAAAACTAGACCTACGTGTTGCAAAGATAATAGCCGCAGAAGTAATAGAAACCTCTGAAAAACTTATAAAACTTTCTCTTGATGTGGGGGGGGAGTCACGTCAAATTGTTGCGGGAATTAAGAAACAATATTCCCCCGGAGAACTTGTTGGGAAATATATTGTTATTGTGGCAAATCTTGAACCGAAAAAATTTATGGGAGAAGAAAGTAAGGGGATGTTGCTTGCCGCGGGAGATGATGAATATCTCGCACTTATTGTTCCAGAAAGAGAGATAAATTCAGGTACCCAAGTACGGTGATTTAATACGTAACTTTTTTCAAATTACCATTTGTATCAAGGAAATAAAAATCACCTCGTACGGTATATTTTTTTATATCTTGAAAGAGTAATACGGCATTTTGTGGATTTTTTTCATTTGTCTCAATTGTCCACACACTGTTTTTTGTTGAGGCAATAATATGATTTGGGAAACCTACCAGCCATTCGATGGAATCAAATTTTATATTCTCAGCGCCGTTATTTAATGTGAGTAGATTCATCGTTCCTTTTTCCATTAATATATTACTCGAATAGTTAGCAATATATGCCACCGCGAGTGTTCCATTTTCAAATATAATACCCACTCTTTTTTCTTCAGGACTAAGAGAAAAATATTTTACCTTTTCTGCTATTGTTGAAACATTTTTTGTTGTACGGTCATAGATAAAAAGTGTGTTGAGTTTTCCTATAAATAACAAATATGAATTGGTTACTATTGGAATGCGTATTTCAGTTGAAGAGGCATACATCATTTCTGGGTCATTTTTTATAAGAAGATTTACCATAGCAATGTTTCCTTCGATATTTTTTACGAACACACGAGTATTATCGAGAAAAGCCTCATTAATATTTTCTATTTCGAGGATTTTCTCAATAGATACCTTCTTTAGATCAATAATATAGAGGGAGGCCTTTGTTGCAATTATTATTTTTGAACGACTAAAAGGGTGTGGAAATGCGGTCAAAACCTTCACTATTCCGGGAAGTTTCAATTCACGCTGTTTCAATGAATTGAACAATTCTTGTATGTTTGTTGAAATATTTGGATCTGTAATATCAATGAAAAAAAGATTATTGTTTTTATCTTTTGTGATTACCCCCCCCGTCTTTACTGAGTGATTGACAATATTATTTCCTCTTATAATATCGTCACCCAAGTGTATCTTGCCCGTCTTGTCTTGTAGAATAATACCCCCATCAGTCACCCAAAAGTTTTTTATTGAACTTGAAGTAATTTCTTCTATCTTAGGATTCTTTTCCCAGAGTTTTATAAAACTTTCTGAAGAGACTATACTTTCTGCTACAGCGATATTTTTTACCCATGAAGAAAATCCTTCTTTTTTAACCACTACCTTATATATTCCTGGTTTTAAGTTTTTTATGAGTGTCCCCCTACTTATAATCCCATCTTCAGATTTATATTGTTTATTATTCACGTAAATTTCTGCGTTTAGCGGAGTCGAACGAACATATATAGCTCCAGTTTTAATTATGGTAAGTTTTTTCCAATCAATGGTGAGTCCTTGTGTGATTATAATGAGATATACACTTCCTAATACAAATATGGCAATAAATGTGTAATATAGTATTTTTCTCCTTTTTCTTTCCATTTTTATAATAGTGATCCTTATCGGTATATCATTTTAAAGATATATCTGCAAATCCCGCACCTTTTCTCAATAGGATAAAATTGATTTTTTTTAAAAACCCCTCCGATGTATATCGGAGGGGTTTTGCTATTATCTGACATACTACATTATAGAGGTTTTAAAACCGTATTTATTTGTTTTAACTTCGATTATTGTCATTCCTACCTACCGCAGGCAGGCTGAGGCGGAGCCGAAGAATCTAGAATCCAGATCCTTCGCTTCACTCAGGATGACGGAAAGGAGAAGTATTCAGATTGTATGCATAGTCATAACATAAAAAAGCATTATTTTATAACGCATTGTGATCACGCAATTGGACTTCTACTACGGGGTTGATTTTACACCCTTTCAATATTAGAGTATTGAGGAAGGAAGATATTAAATATGTTTGTAAGAAAAATAGGCATAGATCTTGGCACAACAAACACCCTCGTTTTTTTACCTGACAAGGGGATTGTTATTAATGAACCAACTGTTGTTGCGCTTCGGAAGCCCGATAATGCGGTGCTCGCAGTTGGTGCAGAGGCAAAAGAGATGGTGGGAAGGACACCAGACGATATTGTGACCTATAAACCATTGAAAGACGGAGTAATTGCCGAATATTACGTAACGCAGGCGATGCTTCGTTATTTTATTTTAAAGAGCATCGGGAATTTTAATATTTTTCGCCCGGAAGTAGTTATTTCAGTTCCTGCGGGAATCACTTCAACCGAATATCGTGCAGTGATGAATGCCGCGAAGGAAGCGGGAGCGAAAGAGGTATATCTAGTAAAGGAACCGCTTCTCGCATCACTTGGTGCCGGAATTCCAATTCATTCTTCGGAGGGGAATATGATTGTGAATATCGGAGGAGGAACGACTGAGGTTGCGGTTATTTCACTTGGTGGAATTGTGGCGTGGGCGAGCCTTCGTGTCGCGGGAAATAGATTTGATCAATCAATCGCAGAATATATAAAGAAAAAATATGGATTGGCAATTGGGGAAGGAACTGCGGAAAATATAAAGATTAATATTGGGACTGCAATTCCTAATCGTACAAAAACGGAGATGAAAATACGCGGAAGAGATCTTTCGTCTGGGTTACCGAAAGACTTAAATATAAATTCAAATGAAGTGGCGGAGGCAATTAACACGCATCTTGTAGATATCGTGAGTTCTATACAATCCGTTTTTAATGTAACTCCGCCGGAGCTTGCGGCCGATATTATGGAGAAAGGAATTATTCTCTCTGGAGGGAGCGCGCAATTGAGGGATTTGGATGAATTTTTAAAGCGTTCGCTTGGTGTTTCCGCGTATGTTGCGGAAGAGCCGATTTTTTGTGTTGCCAAAGGAACTGCTATTATTTTAAACCACCTTGACGTATATAAGAGGACACTGCTCAACAAGAGATCATAATCGTATGTTTTTTGGATATGAAGATAAGCGTCATCGGTTCGAAACTCTTGCGCAGGATCATGCGTTGCGTCATGCGTATCTTTTTTTTGGAGATGAGGGGATCGGAAAAAAAACATTTGCGCTTATGTTTGCGAGTTTTCTTGAATCGGGGAAATTTTCCATTTCAGAGAAAGCACTCATTGATTCAACCGTTTTTTCTCCCGACGAAAAAGGAATTATTGGGATTGATGAGATGAGGAAGGTAAAGAAATTTTTATTTCAAAAACCGTTTATCTCTTCAAAACGTATTGCAATTATCGATTGTGCGGAAGCGCTTACCGAGGAAGCGGCGAGCGCACTTTTGAAAATTGTGGAAGAACCACCGGTTCACGCGTTACTTATTTTTATCGCACAAAGCACCGAGTCATTTTTCCCCCCACTTCTTTCAAGGTTTACGAAAGAATATTTTTCCCGTCTTTCGGATATAGAAGTTGAGCGTATTATGATAGAGCAGTATAAAATTTCAGAAAAGCGCGCAAAAGAGATAGTGGCGGAGTCATTTGGAAGAATTGGAAGGGCGGTAAATCTCATTGAAAAGAAAAAAACAAAAAAGAAAGAGGAAGAAACATTGGAGAGTGTTATTGAACGTAATATTTTTGAGCTTCGGGCAAAAGATGTAATAAAAAATTCAAAAAAGATTTCTTGGCTCCTTGATCGCCTTTCGCTCGTGAAACGATATAATGTGAATCCCAAACTTCAGTTAAAAAGTGTACAATATATAATTGATACAAAATATGATTGAAGAATTTAAAAAACAAGCAGAGGAGGTCGTTCAGACATTCAAAAAAGAAATAGCGGGAATCCGCACGAATCGTCCCAGTGCCGGGTTACTCGAGGATATTAAAGTTTCATATTACGGTCAGTTTGTTCCTATAAAACACGTTGGGTCAGTAGGGGTGACCCCTCCACGCGAATTACACGTGCAAGTGTGGGATTCATCGGCGGTAGGTCTTGTTTCGAAAGCAATTGAGTCTTCACAATTAGGGTTATCACCGCAGGTAGAAGGAAATACTGTGCGTGTGTTTCTTCCCGAATTAAGCAAGGAGCGAAGAGATGAATTTATAAAATATGTAAAAAAGATTTCGGAGCAATATCGTATAGAGATACGCCACGCTCGAGATGAAGCAAATAAAGATGTTGAAAGACGACTTAATGAAAAGGAGATAACGGAAGACGAAAAATTTAAGGAACGCGAGGACATTCAGAAGGTAACTGAAAAGGTAAATGGAGAGATAGAGGGATTACTCGATGAAAAAATAAAAGAAATACAGGAATAATTTATGGACATCGTACTTATTATTGTGGGCCTTTCAGTGCTCATACTTGTGCATGAAATTGGACATTTTGCGAGTGCAAAATTTTTTGGAATTGGCGTTGAAGAATTTGGGATAGGATTCCCTCCGCGGATTTTTGGCAAAAAATACAAGGGAACGACTTACAGTGTGAATGCGCTTCCGTTTGGGGGATTTGTAAAAATAGTTGGTGAAGACGGTGAGGATAAGGAAGATAAGGAATCAAAAAAGGATTCATTAAACTTTTCTTCTCAGAAAATATGGAAGAGGGTGATTGTTCTTGTGGCGGGTGTTTCTATGAATATTATTGCTGGGTGGATTATTTTCAGCGCCGTGTTTATGGTGGGGGTGCCAACAAAACTTGCTATCATTGATGTGTCTCCGGATTCTCCCGCAGCAAAAATAGATATGAAGGCAAATGATTTTATCTTAAAAGCTACCTATGGCACAAAAACACTTGAGGATCCTATTCAGACCAAAGATTTTATCAGTCTTGTAAAAGAAGCGGGGGAAAACAATATCACACTCAAACTACAGAGGGGAAAAGAGATAATAGAAAAAACACTTCAAGGAAGAATAAATCCTCCTGAAGGACAGGGTTCGCTTGGATTGGGATTGGGGGAATCAGGTGTCGAACAAAAAGGTTTCTTTGAAAGTTTATGGTATGGGGCGACCTACACCTGGGACATTATACGAATGACGACTATTGGATTTTTTGATCTTATTGTAAACATAGTTTCAGCGCCGGGAGCAGTGAAAAATGTTGCGGGTCCCGTGGGAATTGTAGTAATTGCAAAACAGGCGGCCGATATCGGGTTTATCTATTTTCTTCAATTGCTCGCGCTCATCTCGATTAATTTAGCGGTATTAAATTTATTGCCGTTCCCCGCGCTCGATGGGGGACGCGTGCTTATGCTTGCGATTGAAAAAATAAAAAGAAGTCCGGTTTCACTTCGCACGCAATCATATGTAAATATGGCTGGGTTCTTTCTTTTGATTGCACTTATGCTTTTTGTGACGTTTCAGGACGTGACAAAACTTTTTCAGTAGTTCGTTAGGATTTTTAATATTTCCAGTTTCTCTAAATTCTCACAATAACTCTTTTTACTAAGGTCTCGTTGAGTTACACGTTTATAAAAAAATAGGGGCCACACATCAACTAATTTTATGGAATTATTTTTTGTGACGAAAATATTTCCTTTATTTAAATCTGGGAGAATACCGGTTTTTTTGTACATTATATCTAGGCAGACGCTTAATTTTTTTATTTCAGATTTAAGTTGTTTAGATATTGGTTGTTTTAAATAAACATCCAAATCTTTTCCAAGGATAAAATTTTGTTCGAGATGATATCTGTTGTTTTTCTCATAGATTTTTGTACCAACTACAAAGTTTCTAAGATATTTGTTAAGTAGTTTTATTTTCCCAACAAAGTCGTCAAAGTTTGGATATGGTGAGCCACCCTTTTTCATAATTAAGGTTTTTTGCACTACGCGCCCATTTTTATAACAACGGAAATATGCTCCCATATTGCACATAGTAAGGACATTTGCGTTCTAAATCAAATTTAGTGACCATAATAAATAAGTTGTCACGTGGGGCTAGTTTTGGTAGGATACAAGTGATAAATACATGCGCCAATCACGTTATTTTTTGAAGACTACAAAGACATTTTCCGAGGAAGATAAGGTTATTTCTGCGCGATTTTTGAAACAGGCGGGATATGTTCAAGAGTCCGTCGCGGGGCGTTATTATTTTCTTCCCATCGGACAGAGAGTGCAGCATAAAATCATGGCGATTATTCGAGATGAAATGGATAAGGGGGGAGCACAAGAAATGGTTTCGCCAATTTTACATCCGGTGGAATTATGGAAAGAAACGAATCGCACCAATACTACTGGGTTTGAACTTATGAAAGTGAAGGATCGACGCGGGTCGGAATTTGCGCTTGGTGGCACCGCCGAAGAAATGTTTGTCGATTTAGTTCGAAAATATGAGTTGAGTTATAAAGATTTACCGTTTCATTTATATCAATTCTCTCCAAAATTTCGCGATGAACTCCGCGCGCGGGGAGGGTTGTTACGTGTTCGGGAATTTATTATGAAAGATGGATATTCATTTCATAGAGACGAGGAAAATTTTAAGGGGGAATATGAAAAAATGAAGCAGATGTATACGAGAATTTTTGAACGCATGGGACTTCCTACCACCATTGTTGAGTCTGACAATGGATATATTGGAGGAGAGTATTGTCATGAATTTATTTCAGAGTCTGATATTGGTGAAAGTAAATATTTTGTCACTGAGGACGGAGTATATGCAGCACATGAAGATGTTGCAAAATTTAAGAGAAATCCAGCAAATATAGGGGCGGAGATGTTACCATTTCAGATTATTGATCAGCCCGAATGGGTGCAAACGATGGATGATAACGTGAAACACTACAAAAAAGAGAAAAATAATTTTCTTAAGAATGTAGTGTATAAAAATCGTGTAAATGGAGAAATAATTATTGCTGTTGTAACCGGTGATCTGGAAGTAAATCAAAACAAACTCGAACATATACTTACTATGGTGGGACAATTAGAGCCAGCGGAAGATGCCGATCTTATTACATTAGGAACAAAACATGGGTACGTTCATTGCTGGGGACACAAAGGCGCGCGATATATTGGAGATATTGTTTTGAAAGATGCTCGGAATTTAATTGGCGGACAAAAGGAAGAAATCACTGATTCCATAGATGTAAACTATGGGAGAGATTTTACCTGTGAGCTACTCGCCGATATTACTACGGCAAAAGCGGGAGATTATGGAGAAAATGGAAGCCGTCTTATAGAAGGTCGAGGTATTGAAGTAGGGAACACATTTCAACTTGGATATCATTATACCGATCTTATGAAAGGGGCAGTATATCGTGATGAGGATGGAGTGGAGAAACCATATTATATGGGGTGTTATGGGATTGGCGTTGGACGCACCATGGCGACAATTGTGGAAAAATTTAATGATGAGAAAGGAATTATATGGCCAGAACAGATAGCTCCATTTTCCGCACACGTGCTTTCCATTGGTGAGGTGAATGAAAAACTTGAAAAATTTGCGGATGAGGTGTATGAAAGACTTAGTGCATCTGGAATTGAGGTATTATATGACGATCGAAAAAAGATGTCCGCGGGAGAAAAATTCTCCGATGCCGACCTTATTGGAATCCCATGGCGCATTATTGTAAGTGAGAAGACAATGAAAGAGGGAAAAATTGAAGTGAAAAAAAGATCTGAAAAAGAATCAAAATTAATGACGATAGAAGATTTTATAACGCATATACAAAAATAATTATGGTAATCAAAAAAAACATAGGTATCGATTTGGGAACGGACACCACCCAAATTTATTTGGAGAAGAAGGGGATTATGGTGAATGAGCCGTCAATTGTTGCGTTCAATAATCGCACCAATAGAGTGGTTGCTCACGGAACGGAAGCAAAAAGTATGCTTTCCAGAACCCCCGCACATATTACTGCGCTTCGACCAATTATGCATGGAGTGATTGCCGATTTTGATATGGCGCGCGAAATGATCCAATATTTTTTAAAAAATGAAAAATTTCCCTATTCGTTTATCACAAAAATGATTGTGAGTGTTCCCACAAATCTCACTGAAGTAGAACGAAAGTCGGTGGAGGATCTTTTGAAAGAATCGGGAGCATCAAGTGTGTATCTCATTGAACAACCGCTTGCGGCGGCGTTTGGGAGTCAACTTGATATCAACCGCCCGACCGCATTTCTTATTGTTGATATGGGTGCAGGAACAACTGATATGGCGATTATTTCAATGAATGGAATTGTTGTTTCAAGACGACTTAAGATTGGTGGCGATTATCTCAATCAAGAAATCATGAAAGCAGTTCGAGAAGAATTGAAGTTAAACATTGGAGAACCGACCGCAGAAGATATAAAAATTGGACTCGGATCAGCGGTGCCGCTAGGAGAGCGTTTAGAGATTACAATACGAGGAAGAGATGTATTGTCAGGTTTGCCGAGAGAGTTGTCTTTACGTGACACACAAGTGCGTTTGTGGATATCACGTCCTCTTAAGGCAATCATTGAGGCACTTAAGGATCTAATCGAGAGTGCTCCGCCAGAACTTGTGGGTGATATTTATCGAAATGGAATATATCTTTGTGGGGGCGGGAGCTTGCTTCGTGGAATCAATCAGTTGTTTGAAAAAGAAATTGGTGTGTCAGTGTGGGTTGTCGATGAGCCACTTACGAGTATTGCTCGTGGAACCGGATTAGTTGCAGAAAATTTTGAAAAGTACGAGCACATTCTTAATAATTTTTCTAATATAAAATTAGGAAATATATAGGGTGATGACGAGAGGGAATATATATACACTATGAAAAACTTTTTCAAGTTTTTTCTTTTTTTTATCTTTATTGTATGTGTATTTATTGTGCTTATTGTGGCGCATCGTGATATCGCTACGTTTTTGCGTGATGGAGGCGCGTTTTTAGGTTCGTTGTTTTCGAAACAACATACCATTCAAGAACTTACACTTGAGAATGAGAGTTTAAAACAGCAACTTATATCTTTTAGCGTCGTTCGTGAAAAAAAAGAACAGTATCAGTATAAAATTGCTCGCGTGTATTCCCAGTATCCTTTCAATGATGCGACATCAATTATTATCGATATCGGATTAGACGATGGAATAAAAGTAGGAATGCCAGTCATGGTGAAAGAAGGAATTCTTCTCGGAAAAGTAAAAAATGTAAGAAGAACACAGAGTGAAGTCGAGACGATTTTTAGTCCTGAATGGAGAACGAGTGTAAACGTTGGAAAAAAGATGACAAAGGCGGTATTACATGGGGGCCCAACTCCTAATATAGATCTCATTCCTATAGATGAAAATACATCATTTGGAGATGAAGTAACTAATAGTGTTTCTGATTTTCCAATGGGTGCATTGTTAGGTACACTTTCAGAAATAAATAAGAATGCAAATGATGTGTGGAAAAAATCCTCACTAAAGACTCCCTATAAAATTGAATTTATCGATACCGTACTTATTATTGTAGATTTTCCATAATAATGAAAAGAAATTTTGAAGAACACATAAAAACGTTTCTTATTTTATTTTTTTGCTTTATTGTAATTTTTATTATCCAATATTTTAGGATAATAACGGTGTTTGGGATTGTTCCAAATTTTATCCTGTTATTTTTTCTCTTGTTCCCGTTTTTACGTTTCCGTTTCTTATTTTTCGCTTTTTGTGCTGTTCTCTTTTTCATATTTACCCTTTTTTATGCACCATTTTGGCTCATTTCGAGTATTGCATTATGCTCTTCCGTTTTGTTTATATATGTAATAAAAAGATTTCTTACTGGTAATTCTTTTGTCGACTTTGTTTTTTCTATTATGTGCTCGACTATTCTTTTTTATACAATCTCATTTTTATTTACTCACGTAGGATCATACCAAAGTGACTTTTCTTCTTTTATTTCATTATTTTCTCGAATATATATTATTGAGTTGCTTATGAATACAATTTTTGGAGTTATTATCTGGGTCTTGTTTAAAAGAATGGGAAAAGCACTTCGATAATATATGTCACAAAAAAAAATAAATTTAGAAGACATACTCACTGATCGTGTAACAGAAGAAGATTTTTTAGAAATTCCATTGACTGACAAAGTATTTCGATGGGTATTTTTTTGTATTATTTTGGTTTTTTTGGTGGTACTTGGACAACTTATCTATATTAATATCGGAGAGGGGAGTTTTTATAAAAATCGTGCAGTGACAAATATGAGTGATGTAAAGATACGTCCAGCTTCGCGTGGGATTATTTTCGATCGATTTGGAACACCAATGTTAAAAAATGAACCAGCGATTCGTGTATTTCTTTCTCCTCATGATTTTCCCGAGGATCACTCCTTGCGGTTAAAGACATTGGAAAATGTTGCGTTTCTTTCGAGTATGGATTTTTTGGAATTAAAGAAAATGATTGACGAAAAGGATTGGGGTCAGGGTGAAAATCTGTTACTTCTTGATGATGCATCACATGAACAGGTAATTGCACTTTCCGCGTTAGATTTGAAAGGGGTATATATTGAACCGACGTTTAAAAGAATATATGAATATCCATTTGCTTTTTCTCATGTACTTGGATATATCGGTCTGGTAAATACTAATGATCTAAAAAATAATAAAAATCTCTTTGTTGATGACAAAATAGGACGCTCTGGTCTTGAAGCATTTTACGATGAATATTTAAGAGGAAATAATGGAAAGGAGGTATTGTTTAGAAATGCACGAGGGAAGGTGGAAGAAAAGCGTTCAGTACAGGAACCACAACCGGGCCTCTCGTTATATACATTTATAGACGCCGAGCTTCAAAAATATATGTACACACGTCTTACGGATGCGCTTACCTCTTTGGGGCGAAATAGTGGTGCTGCAATTGCAATGAACCCAAAAAATGGGGAAGTTCTTGGATTAGTAAGTATACCAGGATTTGATGCAAAAAATTTAAAAGAAGCGTTAACAAATCAAACAAAACCACTTTTTAACCGCGCGATAAGTGGGGTGTATAATCCCGGTTCAGTAATAAAACCACTTGTTGCGATTGCCGCCCTTACTGAAGGAGTAATTGATGTAAAAAAGCAGATTTATTCCGCCGGGTATATAGAAATTCCGAATCCATATAATCCATCGCAACCTGGACGTTTTTTAGATTGGAGGCCGAATGGATGGATTAATGTACACTCCGCACTCGCAAAATCAAGTAATATTTATTTTTATGAAGTAACCGGAGGATTTGAAAACCAAAGAGGAATTGGGATACTAAAACTAAAAGAATGGTGGCAGAAATTTAATCTTGATAAAAAAACAAATATAGACATTGTAGGAGAGGGGCGGGGGTTTCTTCCTGATCCAACGTGGAAAGAAGAAAAACGCGGAGAACCATGGCGTTTGGGCGATACTTATAATGTCGCAATTGGACAGGGAGATTTTATGGTTACCCCAATAGAACTCTTGAATTACATTTCCGCAGTTGCAAATGGTGGAGTTTTATATGAACCCCGTATTGTGAAAGAGATAGTTGATGAAAAAGGAATTAAAACAAAAGAAATGCCTGTAAAAATTTCAAATGATTTAAGAGAACAAATTTCAAAATTTTTACCTGATGCACAAATTGGAATGCGTGGAGTTGTAGCTGAATCATACGGTACCGCTCATTCACTAAATCTATTACCCTTTGAAGTTGCAGCAAAAACAGGGACCGCGCAGATACAAAATAATTCGAAAGTGAATGCATTTTTTGTCGGATATGCACCTTATAAAGACCCACAAATCGCACTTCTTATCCTTGTCGAAAATGCGAGAGAGGGGAGTTTAAATACTATACCGGTAGCAAATGATATTTTCCTGTGGTATTATGAAAATCGATTAAAAAAATAAATATATAGATCCCGTAAGAAGTTGCGATTGCACTTCTTTAGGGGTCTGGATACGCAAAAAACAAGTCGTCAAAACAAATTTATATAAGCTAGATCGTATAATCGCGATCTACTTCTAACGGGATGGAAATAGTATATCTCACAAAAGAAAGGTATGAGGAGCTTCAAAAAGAGCTTGATGAGCTAAAAACAGGAGGAAGGAGGCAGGTTGCTGACCGTCTTAAACAGGCAAAAGAACTTGGTGATTTATCTGAGAATTCCGAATATCAAGAGGCACGAGAAGAACAATCAAGACTTGAACAGAAAATTGCCCAACTTGATGAACTTCTTCGTCATTCGTCAATTATTAAGAAATCAAGCGGAGTCGATTCTGTGCGTATTGGTTCAAAGGTAAAGGTGCAGAAAAACAAGGAAACTGCGGTATATACCATTGTTGGATCAAACGAGGCGGATCCGTCAAATGGGTTTATCTCGAATACGTCTCCTATTGGACGTAGTCTTTTGGGGAAAAAAACCGGAGATGTTGCAGTTTTTGTCACTCCAAAGGGTGAAATTTCGTGTCGTATATTGGGGATAGAGTAGCTTTTATATGCCGAGTAGTGAAAACTCAATTATGTAGTGTGTGGGGACTTATAAAAACATCAAGATATTACATGGATTATATACAGGATATAAAGTCGTTGAATATAAAAAGATACAATTGAGTTTCTACTACCCGGTATGCTCGAGGAAATAATACATGATCGTGAAAAGAAATGTTCGGAATACGAAACAAATGTTTCGGCGTTTCCCGCAGTAGTTGAGCGCTCACATCACATTAAAGAGGTGATTGCACACTTTGATTTGTTTCTTAAAGAAGAAAAAAAACTTTCACTTGTGGGGAGAATATTTACACTTCGAGATCAGGGCGGAATTCTTTTTGCGGATGTTCACGATGAGTCTGGAAAACTGCAGTTTGTATTTAATGAGAAAGAAATAAAAGATTTTCCTTTTATTCAAAAAACATTTGATAACGGTGATTTAATTGAGGCCCATGGAATTCCTTACGAAACAAAAAGAGGGGAGAAAAGTTTACTAGTGAAAAGTGCACGCATTATTGCAAAATCGTTACGACCCGTACCGACGACATGGTATGGGCTTGAAGATACCGAAATACTTTTACGAAGCCGTTATCTTGATCTTCTTCTTCATGAAGACGTTAAAGAATTATTTAGAAAAAAGGCTTTGTTTTGGGAAACGATCCGGGATTATTTAAAAAAAGAGAAATATCTTGAAGTCGAAATGCCAGTATTCGAGCCGGTGCCGGGAGGAGCCGAAGCTCGTCCATTTGTCACTCATCACAATGCACTTGATGAGGATTTTTATTTACGCATTTCACTCGAACTTCCGTTAAAGAAAATGCTTGTTGGGGGAATTGAAAGAGTGTTTGAAATTGGAAGGATTTTTAGAAATGAAGGAATTGATCGAGAACATCTCCAGGATTATACGCAGATGGAATGTTACAGCGCGTATGAAAACTATGACGATATGATGAAATTTGTTCAAGGGATGTATAAAGAAGTAATACAAAAACTTTTTGGTACACTCAAGGTAAGAATTCAGGATGCTGATATTGATTGGGGAGTTTCATGGCCCAAAGTGGATTATTACGAGATTTTTAGGAAGGAGACGGGAATCGATCTTTCAAACACTACTGAGGAAGCACTACAGAAAAAATCGCGTGAATTAAGTATTTTTATCGAACCCTTTTATAAAAAAGGGAGACTTATTGATCTCATCTATAAAAAAGCTGTTCGTCCAAATTTGATACAGCCATGTTTTCTCGTCGATCCGCCGGTTGAAATAGAACCACTTGCAAAACGTTTGGATTCTGATAAAGGACGTGTTGCTCGTTTTCAAATTTTAGCTCTTGGCACCGAACTTGGAAAAGGATTTTCTGAACTGAACGATCCTCGTGATCAGCGTGCGCGTTTTGAAGATCAGATGAAATTACGCGAAGAGGGAGATGTTGAAGCGCAGATGATTGATGAAGAATTTATCGAGGCCTTGGAATATGGAATGCCACCAGCCGCTGGATTCGGTATGTCCGAGCGTTTATTTGCGGTGCTTATGGGGCGTCCAATACGGGAAACGGTCATTTTCCCGCTTATGAAGAAAAAGTAAGGGCTTTGTCTAAAATTTTTCAGAAAATTTTAGACACAAAACCTTACCGAGCACTCAATATAAAAATGTGTTTATGGAAAAAGTAATAAATTATAATAAAGAAAAATCCACCAAACTCTCAATAGTCGTTGAGTGCTCGGTGCTCAATGCTGTAGCTAAATTTTTCCTGCCTGCCAGTAGGCAGGGTGCGCTACAGATGAGCTTGAAAATTTAGATATCATTGGCATGTTAGATATAAATTTTATTCGAGAAAATACTGAAGAAGCAAAACAAATTCTTGGTAAAAAAAGCGTTGATCCTAAACTTATTGATAAATTTTTGCGTCTTGATACCGAATGGAGAACCAAAACTACCGCGCTTGATCAGTTGAAGTCGGAACAAAACGTTGTGAGTAAGGAATTGGGGAAAACACAGAGCGATGACCTTCTTTCAAAAGCACAAATTTTGAAAAAGCGGGTTGCTGAAATATCCGTGGAACGTGACGAGTTCGAGAAAAAACGTAATGAAATATTCCGCAAATTTCCAAACCCTCCACTCGACGAAGTACCCGTGTATCCTGATGAGTCTGGAAATAAAGTACTCCGAGAAGTCGGAAGTTTGCCGAATTTTGATTTTCAACCAAAAGATTATCTTGAACTTGGTGAAACGCTGGGGCTTATCAATGTAAAAAAAGCGGGAGAGGTATCTGGATCCCGTTTCGGATATTTAATGGGTGACGTGGCACTTATCGAATTTGCGCTCATAAAACTTGCAATGGATACACTTACCCCTCATGGATTCATTCCAGTGATTCCCCCAGTGTTTGTAAAAGAAAAAACAATGCAAGCGATGGGATATGTAGATCGGCGGGAGGACATGGAGGAAACATATTTCTTTGAAAAGGACGGATTATATCTTGTAGGAACTTCAGAACAATCAGTGGGGCCATTTCATATGGGAGATGTGTTAAGCGAAGAAGAACTTCCAAAGCGTTATGTGTCGTTTTCGACATGTTTTCGTCGGGAGGCGGGAAGTTATGGAAAAGATACACGAGGAATTCTCCGTGTTCATCAATTCGATAAAATAGAAATGTTTAGTTTCTGTAAACCAGAAGATTCTCGTGCAGAACACGAATTTCTCCTCTCACTTGAAGAAAAACTTATGCAGGCCTTGAAACTTCCCTATCGAGTAATTCAGATGTGCACGGGTGATCTTGGAAATGTCGCCGCGGCGAAATATGACATTGAAGCATGGTTCCCTTCGCAGAATATTTATCGGGAGACCCATTCAACGTCAAACTGCACTGACTTCCAAGCGCGAAGATTAAATATAAAATATAGACCAAAAGAAAAAGGTGAAAAACCGAAATTTATCCATACGTTAAATGGTACGGCATTTTCACAGCGCCCCATTCTCGCAATTATGGAAAACTATCAGACGAAAGAAGGAACAATTCGTATTCCGGAGGTGTTACAACCGTATATAGGAAAGAAAGAAATAAAGTAGATACTAATTACTAATTACTGAATAAATTTCCAATTTCGAAATTACCCAATATCCTTGTTTTTGCTACAATAAGCATATATGGGAAATTTTGGAAAGATTTTGATTGGAATTGCGATTGTCGGATTGTTTATTTATGGCGCATATTATGTATATACAAATTGGTGGGGGAATGAGAATAGGGATAGAACAATTGGGAAGGTAAAAGGTATTGCGGTTGAAGCGGTGCAAAGTACAAAAGAGAAACTATCGGAAGCGCAGGCGACGACGGGAGAAAAAATTGGAGCGTTTATAAAAGAAAAAACTGGATCAGTAATTTCTTCTATTGGAAATTCAATCTCAAACTTTGGGGATTCTATAGTTGGTGAAAAATTAGACACTGCCAATTCTTCTCCACAGACAGTTGTATTGTCTGGCGGAGTGAATAGCACAACTACACAAGCTGCAGTAGGGTCAAATTTTGTCTTACCACCTCCGTTTGCGGCAATCATCACAAAGGTAAATGCTCCACTCGCATTCTCAATAAACAGAGAGGTGAATTATTCAATTAATTGGGCAGATGGGGTTATAGAAAAAGGAAATGTTTTAACTGGAGAGAGTGTTTTGGTTTCTCATGAATGGAAAAAGCAGGGAGATTATAATATTGTGTTCACTATTAACGATACAAAAGAGAGTCGCACATATTCATTCCCCGTGAGGGTATATGAGTCCCGTTAGAGGTCCTGCCTACCGCAGGCAGGCGCGACCACGAAAATATATTTAATTTAAATACATGCGCCATAGTCGGATAATAACCATAAACTATAGATCGTATTTTCTATTCGCGGTCTACCTCTAATTGGATGAATAAATTTAAAAAAACTGAAATTCTTTCAGCACAACGCCCACATAAATCGAAAAAGAAAATTCGAATGTGGGGCATTGCGCTGATTGTATTTCTGGTTGCCGGAGTTGTTATTGGATTTTTCTATTTTATTTTAAATGCAAGAATGCTTAAGGTGCAAAGTATGAAAGTTTCGGGAGTGCGTCTCACTGGGCAAAACATTATTATTTCCTCGTTTTTTGCAGAGTCGGTGAAACAAAGATCATGGTTGATGCTTCTCGGTCCCGATAATCTTCTTTTTTGGAAATTTGCTCCAGAAATTATTTCTCCTCTTTATGTTCCAACAGTACAAGAAATAAAAAAAGACGTGAATTTTGGAGAGAAGAAAGTGTCTTTAGACGTGACGGAACGTTCGGTAGTAAATGTGCTCTGTGAGTATGATGGAGGAAAATGTTATGGAATGGACGAAAAAGGATTTGTTTTTTCATTGGTGCCAGAAGTGCGTGGTGCGCTTATCTTGCGATTTGAAGCTGGTCCAGGAGAAAAAATAATGATTGGAAAACAATATCTTAATTCTCAAGAATGGACAAAAAATATTATACAAACAATTTCAGTTATGGAATCTGAGGGATTCGTTCCAAAGTTAATAAAAGTGAATGGAGTTGGACTCGAAGAGTGGGAAGCGGTGATGCCGGAAGGATTTTCATTTTATTTTAGTCTCCATTTTGTTCCCGAAAATTTCCGTTCAATTCTCAATGATATTTCTATAAAGACTCGTCTTGATACTTTGCAATATTTTGATTTTCGGGTACAGAATAGGGTGTATTATAAATGATAAATAAAAATTGATGTTCCAATACGAATATCGGGAGTTGGAATTGGAGAGTATTCCGTATTTGTTGGTTTCAATTCATGAAGCCACAAATATCGTTCGTCATCTTTTTGTTCAAATGTTCCCATTTTCTTTCCGGAGGCTTGTACAAGCACATTTCCAGAAACCGCGAGCCATTCGATGTTTTCTGCTCGTGGATTTCCTTTTACCGAATTCCATTCAACGACGCGATCGCTCCCTAGGTAATATTTTGGATTTCCTCCCCCAAAATAATCAACTGCAATTTTTTTAATGTCATTATTCGGGTTAGTGTCATTGTTTTTTTCTTCTACCCAATTTTTAAGACGTTTTAAGTCTTGCCCCCAATCATAATTTGAATCCGCAACATAACGGAATCCTCCAAACGTACCGCCTCCGATTTGGTTGAAATATGAGAGAAAATAAGGAGAGGCAATAAGCGTTTCTCCAATAAACCATACAATGAGAATTCCTAATCCAATTCTTCTTATAGCTATTTTTTTTGTATCAGTGCGTCCATATGTATATGCGGCCACGCTGAAATTTTTTGATGGCGTACTTTGTGCGCCTTGTTGGTTACCAGAAAACAGAGTATTAAATGCTGTTTTTAATCCGCTTGCGGCGAGAATGTATATAAATGGGAGTGTCGGAATAAGATGACGCATGCCAATATTAAGAGGGCTTTTCATGCTATATGCCCAATAAATAATAATAAATAAAAGCATCGAAAATTCTGCAAAATTTGTTCCGAGATAATCAGAGAATCTTTTTATCGATGATTTTTCTTTTTTTATTCCTTTGAATACGTGTACACATGAAAATATAGTTCCGAAGAAAATAATAAGAAGTGTGGGAATAGTTTCTTTTAAAAGAAATACAACTGGAAAATAATACCACCATCCAAGATTTGATACTTCACCTAAGAAATATCCTGTATTTCCTCCGGTGGCTCGTTGGAACACCATCAAAAATCCTAAGAAGTATTCTCCGATTGGTCGAAGCAGTGTTGACTCAGTAAAGAATAAAGAAATTTTTGCAATCCATTGAGGTGAAAATGATTCGAGTATTTTCTGTGAATCTGTTATTTGTCGCTCTTGAGGATAATTAAGAGTGAAAAGCGCATAAACGGCGAAAATGATCAAGAAAGCAATAATGAGAATTATAAAGAATTGTAATATATACCTTTTTATACTTTTTGTTTTTTTGTATATTTCTTTTTCTTCATTCCCTAGATTTTTTATTCTTATTCTTTCAAAAATGAGAAATATGATGCCGATGATGACAAAATAGGGGAGAAGAAGTACATTTGAGAATTTCATGAGTTCTGCGATGCCAAGTGCAATTCCGGCAAAGATAACATTTCCTTTTTTTGGAGAAAGAAGAAATCGAACAAATGCATACGTTGCGAAGAATGTTCCGAGTGCCGCCCCCACATCGGTCGTCACATAATGGCCGTGCGCGATAATTGTTGGGGAAAATCCAAAGAGGAGTGTGGGAAGGAGTGCCCACCAGCGTCCCAAAAGTTCGTTCGCCCAAATATAAATAAGAATAATAAGGATGAGGGTGAGAATAATTGGAAATATGCGTGATGCAAATACAATATTATCCGCATTATTTCCTGATCCATAGAGAAATTTTTTCCCCGCATCCCACTGTCCGTTTAAATCATCTTTCCAACTTTTATCATCAGTGGGAAATTTAATATCTTGGAATAAAAGAGGAACGGCTGCAAGCGCCTTTATAAGCGGAGGATGTTCTGGATTGAGACGATAATCGAGTAATTTTGTGTATCCATATCCAGAAGGGATGTGAGCAAGTTCATCCATTGTCGCGGGTTCTTGATATGCAGCCCGCACCATAAAAAACGTTGAGACGATAACGAGAATGCCAAATAATATAAACGGAAGTTTTGAATGGTTCTGAAAAGTCATATGAAAGTATGTTATTATAATAGTATACAATAAGAGTACGAATCCCGTTAATGATAATCTTTTGGTGGGTAAGGGATTATGCTTAAGATATGCTTAAAACTAAGAAAATAAGAAAAAGTGGACTAAATATACAAAAGATGTATGGAAATGTAACATTTCCTATCATGAACGGGATGGACGCTCGTAAATGTAAAAAAAGCGGATTCTCTCTTGTAGAGCTTATGATTTATATTGGTATATTTGCCGTGAGCGCCGTGTTTTTAGTGAGTATCTTAACCGTAGTGACACAAATTCAAGTGCGACAAACTTCTGTACATGAATTAAACCAACAAATTTCATTTGTCCGTGCGGTCGTTGAGCGTTTTGTGCAAACATCGAGTTTGGTAGATATGACCACCGCGGTCACAACTTCAACAATAAAACTTCGTATGTCTTCTTCATCGAATGATATAGTACTTGTCTACCCATTAAATTCAATTTTATATCTCGAAAAGAAAGACGCGTCGGGTAATTCAACCGTGAAGCCTCTTACTGATTCAAATGTGGTGGTAGATAATTTTTCTGCAACGAAATATCAGACGCCGAGTGGATTTTCATTAGTGCAAATTGATATGTCATTGAGCTATAACGCAACAAATCCTCGTGCAATGACGACGCGAACATTAAAAACCGCGATTGCGAGAATTTCTGCCGCCGAATTTGATTCATCGGTATATCCAAATACAAGTGGGAGTTTTGATATTGGAACTGCGACAAAAAATTGGAATAACGGTTATTTTGCCGGAGTCGTAGGAATTGGCGCAACAAGTTTCAGTCCGGGGTATAAAGCAGTGATTAGCGGAGGAGACTTGGGTATTCGCGATGTAAATACTGGGCTTATCGTAAAAACCCCAAATGGATCAGCGTGTTATCGTTTGGGAGTCACAAACTCTGGGGGAGTGACTACGACACTTGTGGGAACGTGCCCATAAACACCATTGGTATAATTTTAAATTACTAATTACCAATTTCTGTCCCTTCGGAACATCTCTCGTAGGGAGATAAATAAATTCTAAATTTAAAATAATAAAAACAGACGATTGGTAGAGCTACTACATACTAGTACATAGCTCTATCAATTGCGGGGTTTACTACCAAGAGTCATGAATAAACAAGAAAATAAAATATGCCAGAATTGTAAATCTACATTCGTCATTGAGGATGAAGATTTTGGTTTCTACAAAAAAATTGATGTGTTGCCACCAACGTGGTGTCCAGAATGCAGGCTAATACGTCGTTTGGTGTGGAGAAATGAAAGAAGCTTATACAAAATAAAATGCAACTTATGTGGAATTGATACATTTTCAATGTATTCACCCGGATCAGATTTCAAGATTTTTTGTTTAACCTGTTGGAGTTCAGATAAATGGGATCCAATGGAATATAGCATTGAATTTGATTTTAAGGAATCTGTTTTTGAATGTTATAAAAAATTGATATTGTCCGTTCCCCGTCCGGCATTACAGTGGAGAAATATGGTAAATTCGCCTTTTACCAATTTTGTCGCGGACGGGAAGAATGTGTATATGTCCTTTTCTGTAACGAATTCTTCGGAAAACGTATACTATTCAAAAAATATAGATGGTTGTGCCGGCGTTTTTGATTCGTTTGACAGTTTTAGTTGTCAGAATTGCTATCAGAATGTAGTGTGCGAAAAAAATTATAATTCAATATTTCTCTTGAATTCAAAAAGTTGTATTGATTCATCCTTTCTTTTTGATTGTTCAAATTGCCAAAATTGTTTTCTATCCAACAATCTCAGAAACAAAAAATTTTACATAAGGAACAGACAATACACCGAAGGGGAGTATTTTGAAATGATGAAAAATGTGAATTTGGGAAGTTATTGGAATTTCCAGAAAATCGTAGAAGAATTTTGGAATATGATATTACGTAATTCGGTTCACAAGTATGGCTATCTTATTGATGTGAAAGACTGCACAGGAAACGATATATTCCATGCGAAAAACGCGAAGCATACATTTAGCGGATTTGATTTTGAAGACACAAAGTACGTTTTTCGCTGCCACAAAGACAAAGATTGTATGGATATTACGAATATCGCAAAATCTGAAACTACGTATGAATCAATGGGTGGGGGAAACGATAACAGTAGTTTTGTACGATTTACCACAAATGGGATGAAAAATTCAAGAGATATTACATACACAGATTTTTGTGGCTCTTCCTCTAACCTCTTCGCCTGTATCGGTCTCCGCAACAAACAATATTGCATTTTGAACAAGCAATACACCAAAGAGGAGTACGAAGTACTCCTCCCCAAGATTAAACAACATATGATGGATATGCCCTACATCGACCAACAAGGCAGAGTCTATGCATACGGTGAATTCTTCCCCCTAGAGCTCTCTCCCTTCGCATACAACGAGACTATTGCCCAAGAATACTTTCCACTTACCAAAGAACAAGCACTCTCCCAAGGATTCAGATGGAAAGATCCCGACACCAAAGATTATATTCCTACCATTCTTTCCAAAGATCTTCCTGATTCCATCACTGATGTCCCTGACTCCATCACAAACGAGATTATCCAGTGTAAAAACGCCATCAACTTCGACGCTTCCGGTCGGAGTCCCGACTTCGAAAAACGAACGTCGGGATGCACCCGCTGTTTCAAGATTATTCCTGATGAGCTTGCGTTCTACCGAAGAATGAATCTTCCACTTCCCAGGCTTTGTCCCAACTGCAGGCACTATGAGCGTCTTACACAACGAAACCCTCTGAAGCTTTGGCACAGAACGTGTCAATGTGCAGGCACAAAAAGCGAGAATGGAATCTATCAAAACACCGCAACTCATCAGCATGGCGTAGGAAAGTGTCCCAATGAATTTGAAACTTCTTATTCTCCCGAGAGAAAGGAAATCGTCTATTGTGAGAGTTGTTACCAATCAGAAGTAGTCTGATTGGTCCTGAGTTTGTCGAAGGATCAAGGGGAGGTGATGTAGTTTGTAAAGTTGAAGTATACGGGGTAAGTCTCTATATTTTTTTATTCCATAATGTAACGATGTTGTACATCGTTACATTGGGAGAATGGGATTTCATATCGTGTTTGTTGCTCCCTGTTATGTTATAGCATAACAGCGGTATGTATTTACCCGTAATCTTCTTTAACAGTGGAGGATTTGAGCAGAAGTTGTTTAACCATCTCTAATTCGCGCGAATTAGAGAGTATGAGTGTTCTCTAATGCCCAACCCCTAGTTTTCCTAATTTTCTATCATTAGCACTTGACATAGTTGAGTGCTAATTTATAATGGAGGGGTATTCTGGTGGAATATGAATCCCGTTAATGATAGCTTTTTAATGACGGGAATCATGGATTATAATCGGTTGTTTTTGGATGGGGTAAAAAGGTACGATCTATAAATAAAAAGCGTACGGAAATATAAATATTTCCTATCATTAACGGGATGAAAGAGAGGACCGCAGAAATACTCAAAACAGGGATTCAATATTTCATAAAAACTGGGCTTCCAATTACCTCAGAACGTCTGTATGAGGAATACAGCTTTGGTATCAAACCCGCGATGATTCGCTGTGAATTGAATGTGCTTGATGATGGAGGATATCTTGAACAGAACCATCCATCGGGAGGACGCTGGCCAACGCACAAAGGATATAAATTTTTTGTTGATAATCTTCTTTCAGTGGAGGAAGAGAAAAATCAGAATTCTCTTGATCGATCGTTCGGCCACTTAGTGGATGATTTACTTCGGGGGGATAAACGTTCGTTTGTGAAGCAAATATCTGATTCAACAAATATGTTGAGTGTGGGATATGAACCGGAGAATGATGAATTCTATAATAGCGGACTTCACGATTTGTTTAGTCGTCTCGAAATAAACGTGAAAGAAGATTTTTTGAAAGTGGTTGAAGACTTTGAATTAATCACAAAACGACTTGAGGAGAATAGAGAATGGTGGGAGGGGTCTTCAACAACGTGGCCACAGGTATTTATTGGACATAGTCCAGTGACAAAAAGCAGACATATTTCGGTAATTGCCGAACGTTTGAATTTACCACAGGGAGATTTTCTTTTATTTCTTGTGGGTCCAAATCGAATGGATTATGAACGATCAATACATATGATTCGTTTTCTTCAAAGATCAATTGATGATAAATGTTAATTATGGAAGAAGATATAATAAATAATAAAAAAGAGGAAGAAGAAGTGGAAGAGAAAAAAGAGAGTGAGTTGGAGGCATGTATGAAGAAGTGTGATGAATATCTTGATGGATGGAAACGCGCAAAGGCAGATTTCTTAAATTATAAGAAAGAAGAGATGGAACGCATTTCTGAACTTATGAAATTCGGTAGTGAATCAATGATGCTTGATTTAATTACTGTTCTCGATAGTTTCAATTTAGGAATTTCGTTAAGTAGTGATGAAGCGGCAAAAAAAGGGATGTTACTTATCAAAACACAATTGGAAGATATTTTGAAACGATATGGACTTGAAAAGATTTCGGTAGAACGTGGAGGAGCTTTTGATCCGAAGGTACAAGAAGCAGTTGATGAAATTATTTCAGAACACCCAGAAGGATTGGTGGCTGAAGAAATAGAAAAAGGATATATATTAAATGGAAAAGTAATAAGGCCGATAAAGGTAAAATTGTCTAAAGGAAATGGAGGATAGGATAAAAATTCCAAATTACAAAGTTCCGCGCCTATCGGTAGGCAGGCAAATAACAAACAAATTTAAAATAAAGGGTCAAATATAAAATATAAAATTTAAACAACATGAGTAAAATTTTAGGAATTGATTTAGGAACAACAAACTCCGCAATGGCTATTATAGAAGGCGGAGAGCCACGTGTTCTTGAAAATCAGGAGGGAAATAGAACCACTCCATCTATTGTGGCATTTAGTAAGTCGGGAGAACGTTTTACGGGTCTTCTTGCAAAGCGTCAAGCGGTGGTAAATCCGAAAAATACAATCTTTTCGGTAAAGCGATTAATCGGAAGAAAGTTTTCGGATGTGGAAGTTCAACGCGATAAACAATGGCTTCCGTATGATCTTAAAGAATCAAGTCAGGGTGGTGTTGAAATAAAAATGGGAGAGAAGTGGTATACCGCTGAAGAAATTTCCGCGATGATTTTACAAAAATTAAAATTGGATGCGGAAGCAAAATTGGGAGAAAAAATTGATGAAGCGGTTATCACGGTTCCCGCATACTTTGATGATAGTCAACGTCAGGCGACAAAAACTGCTGGAGAAATTGCTGGATTTAAAGTGCGGAGAATTATCAACGAACCGACGGCGGCCGCGCTTGCATATGGATTAAATAAAAAGAAAAACGAGCAGATTGTGGTATATGATTTTGGCGGGGGGACATTTGATATTTCAATTCTTGAGGTAGGAGATGACATCGTTGAAGTAAAAGCGACTGGTGGTGATACCCATTTAGGAGGAGATGACTTTGATAAGCGTATTATTGAACATCTTGTTCAGGAATATAAAAAACAGGATGGGATTGATATTTCAAAAGATTCACTTGCATTGCAACGTTTGAGAGAGGCAGCGGAACGTGCGAAGCACGAACTTTCAACTGCACTTGAAACAGAAATTAATCTTCCCTACATTACTTCAGATGCGTCTGGTCCAAAACATTTTTTAATAAAACTTACTCGTGCAAAACTTGAAGACTTAGTGAGTGATTTTATCATTCATTCAATTGATCTCGTTCGCGAAGCAGTGACAAATCCATCGCCAAAAGGTGCTGGTATGAAATTGGAGGATATTGATGAAGTAGTACTTGTGGGAGGACAGACACGAATGCCGGCAATACAAGAAGCGGTGAAGAAGTTATTCGGAAAAGAAGCGCATAAGGGAATTAATCCTGATGAAGTGGTGGCAATTGGTGCGGGGGTGCAGGCAGGAGTGCTTCAAGGAGATGTGAAAGACATTCTTCTTCTTGATGTAACACCGCTCACTTTGAGTATTGAAACACTTGGGGGTGTAGCAACGCCGATGATTCAGAAGAACACTACGGTACCAACTTCAAAGAGCCAGGTATTTTCTACTGCAGCCGATAGTCAGACCTCGGTGGAGATTCATATTGGTCAGGGTGAGCGTCCAATGATGGGAGATAATAAAACACTTGGACGATTTATTCTTGATGGAATTCCTCCGTCGCCTCGTGGTATTCCGCAAGTTGAAGTGACGTTTGATATTGATGCGAACGGCATATTAAATGTTTCCGCAAAAGACAAGGCGAGTGGAAAAACACAGTCGGTGCGTATTGAAGCATCAACAAGTTTAAGTAAGGACGAAATTGAGAAATTAAAAAAAGAAGCGGAGATATATGCTGTGGAAGATCAGAAGAAAAAAGAAATGATTGAGACAAAAAATCAGGCGGAATCAATGGTGTATCTTGCAGAAAAAAGTTTACGTGATGCTGGGGATAAAGTTCCTGCGGATATAAGAACTGGTGTTGAACAAAAAATTGCACGTTTGAAAGAAGTGAAAGAAGGAACAGATGTTCAAGTAATTCAAACAGCAACACAAGAGCTTTCACAAGAATTACAAAAGGTTGGTCAATTCATGTATAATAATACCAATCAACCTCGTGAAGAGGGGGGAGAAAAGAACCCCGAAGGAGGCGAAGAACACCATGACACCGGGTCCAACAGTGACGGCACAAGCAAATGAGGCAGAAATAGACCGAAGCGTCCTGAAAATTATTTTTTTGGCGTTTTTTGGTGCTGGCCTTTCAATCTTATTAACAAAGCTTTTTCTAAATTTCCTGTTAAATATCCAGAGTGGGTTTTTCTTTCTTTGGCTTGCCGCGGCAGTTGCATTTCTTGTAGTGGTTCTTCTTCAAACAATTTTTATTAAAAGTAAGATAAAATTGATTGGGATTATGTTTCTTCAGGGAGTTATTCCGCTCGTGCTATTTACTGATCAGTTATATCCAGTTGTTTCAACTCCATTAATGATTGGTGCAGGATTTTTTGCATTGTTTCTCATACTCGGTTCATATAAGGGGTGGAGATTTTTTGGTGAGAGTCTTACTATCCGATTCTCATTTATGGCAAAAATTGTTTTGCCAAAAGTAGTGATGGGAATGATTTTTCTACTTCTTTCAGTGATGTATGTGCAATATTTTGAATTGAATAAATTTACCGACACACTTGGGGAATCAATTGTTTCAGAGACGCTTGTCGCAAGTGAACCAGTGGTAAAATTGTGGTTTCCGACTATAAATTTTGATCAAAATGTACGATCATTTTTTGAGTCAGTTGCTGAAGCACAGTTGCGGAATATCCGAGTTGAAACAACACGGAGCGATGGAGCTCGTGTTTCTGTTGAATTTAAAACACTTACTGATGATATGAAGAAGACGATTATAACTGATGCAGGGGAAAAAGTACGAACAGTATTTGAAGAAAAATCAGGTTCTTCATTTTCTCCCGACACGTCGATAAAAAATGCGGTATTTCTTGCAACAAAAAAATATATTCAAAGTAGTTCAGAAAAAATGGGAAGTCTGTTTCCTATTATTATCATGATAATCGCATTTTTCTCGTTTAAAGGAATTTTTTCGCTTATCCATTGGCTTATTAGTTTCATTGCATTTTTGATTTATAAGTTTCTTGTGGCGGTGGGATTCGCATATATCAATCTTGAAAGCAGAAGCAGGGAATTTATATTATTGTCGTAATGAAAGTGAAAACTAAAATCTCAAATTTTTTGAATAAGGTTTTAAGATTTCCAGCCCATGGCTGGTCCGCCTCAGGCAGAGATTTTTGAGATTTAAATTTTTTTGTATGTCTAAAGATTATTATTCAATCTTGGGAGTGGTGCGTGGCGCCCCTCCAGAAGAAATAAAAAAAGCATATCGGAAACTTGCGCACCAATATCACCCCGATAAGGCAGGGGGTGATGAGAAGAAGTTCAAAGAGATTAATGAGGCATATCAAATTCTTTCACATAAAGAAAAGCGGGCACAGTATGATCAATTTGGGACGACATTTTCCGCCCAAGGCGGACCCGCCTATGGCGGGGAGGGATTTTCCGGATTCGGAGGATTTAACCCGAGTGATTTTCAAAATTGGAATTTTCAGGGCGGAGTTGATGGGGGAGATTTTGGCGATATCTTTGAGACGATATTTGAACAATTTGGTGGGGGAGGTGGACGACGACGCCAAACATATCAACATGGGTCTGATATAGAAACACGTATTGAACTTACTCTTGAAGAAGTATTTTTTGGGATAAAACATGAACTGAAATTTAAAACGCATATATCGTGTAAAGATTGTGGGGGAATAGGACACGATGTATCAAAGGGATTTTCCACATGTACGAAATGTAATGGAAAGGGAGAGATACGCGTTGAGAAAAAAACTTTTTTTGGAAATTTTGCGCAGGTAAAAGTATGTGATATATGCTCCGGTCGCGGACAAACGCCAAATAAAATTTGCAGTGTATGTAAAGGAAATGGGAGAATCACCGATGTGAAAGAGGTGACAGTGGATGTTGCCCCTGGGGTTGAAGATGGACAGGTGATAAAAATAAAAGGCGGGGGAGAAGCGGGAGAGCGTGGGGGGGGTTCTGGCGATTTGTACGTAAACATCCGGATAAAACCGCATGCAATATTCAAAAGAAAAAAAAGTGATTTATATGTGAATAAGGAAATAAAGGTGACCGATGCGCTTTTGGGGAAAAAGATTAAAATACAAGAAATTAATGAAACACCATTTGAATTTTTTATTCCTCCGGATTTTAACTTCGATGGTCCGTTTAAGGTTTCAGGAAGAGGGATGCCACATCTCGGATCGCCATCACGCGGAGATCTATATATTCACTTTTCTCTTAAAATGCCCAAAAGGCTTTCTAAAAAAGCAAAAGAGTTACTGGAGGATTTAGAAAAAGAATTATAAAAAAATGAGTCCAGAAACTAAAGTTTGTAAAAACTGCCAACACCAATTTATTATAGAATCGGATGATTTTGGTTTTTACGAGAAGATCAATGTTCCTCCGCCAACATTATGTCCAGAGTGTAGGCAACAAAGGAGAATGACATGGAGGAATGATTATAATTTTTATCCCAGAAAATGTGAGTTGTGTGGAGAAAGAATATTATCCGTATATTCGGAAGATAAGCCATTTAAAATTTTGTGCCCAAAGTGTTGGTGGGGAGATGGATGGGATCCAAAAGAATTCTCGCAGGAAATAAATTTTTCCGAACCATTTTTTCCTCAATTCAGGCATCTTATGGAAAAAACGCCCGTTTTGGGTGTTTTAAACGATAATAATATTGCGAGTATTAATTGTGATTATACAAATTATTTTGCACTCGGAAAGAATTGTTATATGGTGATAAATTCGTGGAAGGTTGAAAATTGCATGTATTCGGTGTGTTTGGTGGGTGCTAAAGATTCGGTTGATTCGGCAGTATTGCTCAATGGGGGAGAAGATTTATATCACGCCATTTATGTAGACAACTCCGCTCGCTCGAGATATGTATATAATTCCGCATCGTTACTCGATTGTGCATTTTGTTTTGATTGTAGGGGATGCACCAGCTGTTTTATGTGTTTTGGATTACGAAATAAAAGTTATTGTTTTAAAAATAAACAATATACCCGCGACGAATATGACAAAATTTTGAAACAATATACGTTAGGCTCTTGGAGTGGGACACAAAAGGCGCAGAAAGAATATAAAGAGTTTTTACTTCAATTTCCTCATAAGTATGCAAATATAAATAATTGCACCAATTGTACTGGAGAATACCTCGTTAATTCGAAAAATTCAAAACATTGTTATATTACCGTTCGTGTTGAAAATTCAAAATATTTTGAACGTGGAGATACTATAAAAGATAGTTATGATTGCCTGAGTGGAGGGGAGCAAGAGCTTTGTTATGATTCCATTAACCCGGACAATTCATACAAGGCATTATTTACGACGTATTGTCACAAAGATACAAATGTCCTTTATAGTGATAGCTGTCAGTCATCGGAAAATCTTTTTGGATGTGTTGGTCTTAAAAAAGCACAATATTGTATTTTTAATAAACAATATACAAAAGAAGAATATGAGATACTTGTCGGAAAGATTATAGAACACATGAAAAAAATGGGAGAATGGGGCGAATTTTTTCCATCAAGTTTTTCCCCGTTTTGTTATAACGAATCTGTGGCACAAGATGAATTTCCGCTCTCAAAAGAAGAAGCTGTGAAGGGTGGATTTCTTTGGCAAGATTCATTATTGAAGACAAGTGGAAAAGAAACGTTAAGAGAAATTCCTGATGAGATAAAAGATGTTGATAATTCAATTATAAACGAGATTTTAGTGTGTTGGTCATGTCAGAGAAATTATCGAATTGTTCAAAACGAATTTGATTTCTATAAAAAGAATTTAATTCCAATACCTCGTGAATGTTTTTTCTGCAGATTAATTGAACTTTATAAAGAACGGGGTCCGGTAAAATTGTGGTCGGGGAAATGTCAGTGTGGCGGTGTAAAAAGCGAAAATGGGGCATATCAGAACACTGTTCCGCACAGCCACGGAGAGGGGAAGTGCCTTAATGAATTTGAGACGTCTTATTCTCCTGAAAGAAAAGAGATTATATATTGCGAAGAGTGTTATCAGAAGGAGGTGATATAAAGAAAAACCCATCTAATTGCTAAATGGGTTTTTGTTGTATTATGCAAAGTTTTTTTTGAGTTCAGTATCTTTGGTTGCTTTCCATAGGTTTATTTCGAGAGCGATGTAGATTTGATATTTATTTTCCTCTCTCTCGAATACCTCAAATCCTTGATTTTTTGTATCCTCGATTAAGAACGAGAAAAGTTTTTTCCAATCGTCGATAAGCTGATGATTCTTAAGTTCTTCGTTGAGGAGTTGACGCATTGTATCGCGAGGGACTTTTCCAAGTTTACTTTTTCCAACTTTTCTTTCAAAGTTATCGCGGATATCTTTCTGTTTTTTGAAGAGATCATAGAGTTTGCGAGCTATTGTCTGTAGTGCAACATCAACCATTGTTTGATTTTCGAAACGGATGAATTCGATATCTTTTTGTTTCATCATTTCCTCGATAAACGAAAGTGACACATTGGTTTCTATCTCATATGCACTTTTGTCTGGGTGCGGATAATTTGAGATCAAAGGAATACCAAGTTCCTTTAATTCTTCAAAAGCTTTGTGGATAATCGCAATCATCCTTTCTAGTCCAGGGATTAGTTCTTCAATCTTTTCCATTTTTTATCTCCTTATTTCAGCCTTTGCATTCGGGCGTTGGAGTTTAACCCACCAATATGGTGTAACCTCGCCGTCTAGCGAAGGAAAGTTAAGGTACTCATTATGAAGTACTGATTATTTTATACACTTGTTGATTTAATTTGTCAATGGTTTTGTCTGGGTGATTTTGTTGACGTAAACCGTATTTTGTGTATTATATACACAAGCCCGTAGATAGCCCCGCTTTAGTCGGGATCCCGATAAGAAAAATGCATTGGGATAGGCAGCCAGAAATGGCAGAAGTCCTGCTGAGGAAAATAAATAGGTTTTAACGAGTTTGTTTTGTCTTTATAAACTTTACGAACTTTTAACTTGTCACTTATTTAGGTCTGCGGCGAAAGGTCGGAGATTTTTTTGTTTAGAAGCTACGAAATACGAATTTTATACGAAACTACTAAAAAGCATTTAAACTCTTTTTCGTACATTCGTACCTTTTTGTAATTTGTAGAAATTTTATGAAAACAAAAGCACAAAAGATAAAAAAAGTTGAGGAAGGAGGAAAAATCGTTGACGAAAGAAATACGGTTATTTTTGCCGATTTTACCGGAACAAAAGTGAATGATATGAATGCACTTCGAAAAAGCCTTCATGGGCTTGAATCGAAGTTTGAAGTATTCAAGAAACGTTTATTCCGCGTAATCTTGCAGCAGAAGGGATTTGAATTTAATCCAGAAACACTTCCCGGTCAGCTTGGCGTGATTTATACCGATAAAAAATTGGATGAAATCGCCGGACCGGTGTATAAGTTTGCAAAACAGTTTAAAACATTCAAAATCCTTGGGAGCATTGACTTAAAGAGTAAAATCTTTGTTTCAGGAATTGAAGTGGAAGCGATTGGAAAATTGCCTTCACGTGAAGTACTTATTGCGCAGTTGGTGGGTACCATCGCGGCGCCAATGAGTGCCTTTCTCTATGTGTTAAGTGAGAGATCAAAACAATTACAGTCGAAATAAAAATAACTAACAACAAACAACAAACGACCAACAACAGGATATAAAAAGTTGTATGTTGTAAGTCGTAGGTTGTAGGTAAAATATTATGGAAAAATTTAATGATATCATCGAGAA
>Ga0265292_1000721_pt1 | contig 39076 bp, 39 predicted proteins | sample Munlanlewell296A_FD_189080 | JGI IMG/M metagenome (GOLD analysis project Ga0265292, IMG submission 189080) | Leachate microbial communities from a municipal landfill in Southern Ontario, Canada - Leachate well 296A | ecosystem: Engineered > Solid waste > Landfill > Unclassified | place: Canada... | reverse complement strand
CTCTCTTTGCGTTACAATGTCTTTGTGTCATGGTGTTCCTCCTCTGGTTTTTTGTTTTCAGCGAAACTACATTACCAGATTCGAGGCCACCATGACTTAATTGTGCGAAAAATATTTTACGTTATCGTTTTTTTATCCCAATTCATTCGAGTCCGAGAAAGACTTGATCATGAATCTTGGGAACTTTTTATTTGAATATAATCATCTGAGGAAACATGGGGGCTTGAACTATGAAACACCTTTTGATAAACTCCAGAAAGTTACCGAATTAGTGAGCTAGTACAACCGTCCCCTTTTCTACTTTTCTCAACCTTTATCAATCTGTTTTCATAATCATATTCGTACAACCATATCTCTTGTTTATTATCGTCGTTTATTTCAACTTTCTTGATCAGGTTTCCGTTATTGTCGTATTCATACTGATGTTTTCTGTCATTTGTTAGCTGATTGCCATTGTTATAGGCGTAGTAGTCGTTTGCTCTTGGGCCGGTTAATCTGTTTCCAACTGAATCATAGCTAAATGCCTCTGATTTGTTTTCTTGCTCTTTGTCTTTTAAGAGCTGGCTGTATTTCAGCACCAGCAGATAGGCACACAGCCTTCGCATCAACAAAATTTGCTGTAATTGTTTCATGTCTCTATTCTGCATCATTTATTTTTTAGACCACTAATTATGTGAATTAATGAGCTTATCGTCATCTGTTGAATAACTATTGCAATAGCAATCATGATTATTACGATACCAACTAGCCTGATATGAACATTCTTAGATGTTTCCATTTTATTTTTAACTTTTTCTGGGGCAAATAGGAAAAGAGCCCCTCCACCGCCAAGAATAATAACCACGATAAAAAATGTTATTTGCTGCATTTTATCCGCCATTTCCCTCATTTAATAGAAGTGCCCCCTTTTTCATTCCTTTGGCTTGGTTTCTTACCTGATTCTGCCTCTTTAATAAAATTTAGTGCTTCAACTGCATTTTCTTTTTCTAAAATTATCTTGACTTCATTTAAATATCCTTCTCCCATTCTCTTTAAATAAATATACGATGCTAATCTGAGTCCCCTATCGCTACTTTTAAAATATTGAACAAAAAGGGGAATTACTTTTGAAGGCTCCATCTCTATTAAAGTCGGCATTGCGCTTATTATGATTGAACCATTATTCTCTAAAGACAAAAGGATAAGAAACTTATCTTCAAAGTGCCTGATCTTATCTTTGCCCAAAAACTTAAAACATCTATATCTATAGAACCTAGTAAAAAAATCATCGTTAGGATCGTATCCCTCTAAAATTGTTTTGAATAAATTCTCAGAATAAATATTCTTTACCATTATATTAACAAGTGCAACCTTTCTATCCTGATCATCCTTAGATTTTAATAGTTTTTCCAATACAGATATTGTTGGTGAAGGCGCGTTAGTTAGCTTTAACGTTGCCGTATCTCTCAAATCATAATCTTCAAGAAAAGTTTCTTTTTTTTCAATTGCATTTTGAATCATTATTTCATTAGCGTTAATATACTCTTCCGCATGTTTATACCACAATTTTTCTTTTAGCGTTCCACTACAAAAGGCAATATCACAGAAAACAACAATGGATAGCAAAAGCGATAAAAATCCTGTTCTAACCAATTTATATCCGGTTACTTCGGAAAATATAGGGACACTTCTCATATTATTTTCCCCCTGTATTACCATTTTTCTCATTTAATAGAACTGTCCCCTTTTGCGTTTTTTTTACTTGGCACCCATTTCAAAAAAATTAATTGTAATTTGCCTTCGTCATTCTTATCCAAAGAGATAGTAAATTCATCAGATGAGACCCGCCAAATCTTGGGACCTATCTCTTTCTTTTCAAAGTCTTTTATCGACCATTTGTCATAAAAGTAGTTTATTTCATTTTGTATATCTTCAAATTTCACAGACTCATTGTAGACAAATATTATTCCAGTGATTTTTTTTTCACGAATGTCTAAAGATATCTGTTCGGGATATACAACTTTTACTCCTGATATTTTTTTATTAAAAATAGAACCACATTCGCTGATTTCTGCTCCAAGTAGGCTTGGATTTGGCAGTAAAATCACGGCATCATTGGCGAAGGAATTATCACCTACCATTAACAATGCAGTGAAGATTAAGATATAAAAGCTTACAACTCCCATTTTCATTTTGAACCTCCTATCTGTTTGCAAGCACACTTACATAATTTAGGGTCTACTTCTGCAGATTTACATAGACACATACACGCTTCATATGGGGTGAACGGGTTTTTTCCTGAAAAACAATTATTACATAGTTTCAGACACCCTTCAAAATCAGTCGCTATTTGACAATAGCAATTACAACGGTCTCCTCCGTTGGGAAATTTATAGCAAGATTGTAAATAGGCATCGACTGTGCCAACTGGCAATAGTCCTGAAGGATCAATTTTATTAATTGGATTATTCACATAAACATAAGGGTTTAATTTTTGTGGGTTCAATTTTAAGGATTCAATAGGGGGATAGCTTGTAACCTTCGAGCATGTTTTACTTGAGGGCGGCCCATTTGCAGAATGAAGTATTGGGTCAAATGAAGTAAACCTCCCCGCTTTTGAGTCATAATACCTCGCCCTGTAAAAATACAGACCGATTTCCTTATCCCATTCCCTTGCAGTATACGTGTATGGCTGTTTGATTCTTTCTTTTTGATCTTTGAGGTTGCCGAAAGAATCGTATTCGTATGTTTGAACAGTGCTGCCACCCTTATCGGTTAATGCAACAATCGAACCCAATCCATCTGCGTGATAGTAGAAAGTCCCTTTGTTATTTATCATTGCAAGTGGTTCATCAATACCATGACCATGGATATATCGGTTGCCGATACTACCGTTCTCGTCATATTCAAACAGGATATCCTCATTATCATAAAAGTATCTTTTAGTTGTGGTAATGCCGTTTTCTGTAATCTTCTTCTCAATTCTTCTTCCAAATGGATCATATTTGAATTCAGCGATAGTTCCATTAGGTGTTGTAACCTTTGTAAGCCTATTCTCGTAATCATATGCATAAGTCGTTATTCCCTCTGAGCTTGTTTTACTTATAAGATTTCCATTTTTGTCATACGCGTAAGAAACGCCATTTTCAGAGATAAGTTGATTGCCTGAGTTATAGAAATAAGTTCTGTTGTGATCAGATATCAGACGGTTTCCTACTGCATCGTAAGAATAAAATTCCTTCTGTTGCTGGGTTGCCGTAGTAATCCCTTTTCCTTTGCCGCTTGTGTTTGAGCTATAACCGGGTGTAGAAGACAATGCCTCGGTAAGCCTGTAAAGGGCATCATACTGATAAAAGATAGCTTTATCAGGTGTTGTTTTGCTCAGGCGATTACCAACCTTATCATGAGTATAAGCGAAGGATGCTATTACAGAGCCATTAGATGTTTTATGCGTAAGATTCGTCAGCCTGCTACTTGCATCATAACTGTAGGTTACATATGTTCCATTCGGCATCAAGAGCTTTATTCTTCTTCCAAGAGAGTCATAGGCAAAAACAAATGTCCCCGCATCGCTTATAAGCTGAATCAGGCGATTATTTGAGTCGTATTTGTAGGTGATAATCTTTCCATCAGGCATTATCATTTTCACTCTGTTTCCAACCGCATCGTATTCGTATTTCACAGTCAAGCCGCCTGAGTCGGTTGAGGTAATCAGCCTTCCGTTGCTGTCATAGCTAAGGTTATAAGCTATGTGCTGATTGCCTGCGTAGATAAGATTCCCCTTCGCATCGTAATTGAAGGCTTCTATTGTGGTATCAGGATATTTCTTCTGAGTCAGTCTGCTTAGAGAATCGTTTGTGTAGGTGATTGCATTGCTATCTGCGTTTGTCTTTGTTATGAGATTTCCCTTTGAGTCATAAGAGTAGGTTATAACATTTCCGATGCTGTCTGTTTCTTTGATTAATCTCCCCAGAGAATCGTATTGATACATTGTCGTCTGGCCTTTTGAATCAGTTATGGCTGTAAGTTTATCGCCACCCCCACCGCAGGAAGCGCAGCCTGTTCCTCCATAAATATATTGCGTTATGTTTCCAAGAGGGTCGGTTACTTTAATTAACTGGCCTTTGTAGTTATATTCGTAATAAGTGGTTTTTCCGTTTGAGTCTGTAACTACCGTCCGATTGCCGTTTGAATCGTATGAATATGTCGTTATATTCCCCTGAGAGTCTGTTATCTTTATAAGCTGGTTAAGGCTGTTATATTCAAATCGGGTTACATTTCCCGATGCATCTGTCTGGCTTGTCATATTTCCCGATGAATCATAGGTGAATGTTGTTGTTGCTCCTGAAGGGTCTGTAACTGAAATCATGTTATTGAACTGGTCATATGCCATCTGTGTTTTCTGGCCGTTAGGGGATATTATCTGGATGATGTTTCCTTTTGAGTCATATTGATACTGCGTTTTTGCGCCTGTGGAATCTGTAACTGCTGTCTGGTTTCCATTTGAATCATATTCATATCCCGTTACATTGCCCTGAGAATCTGTAATACTCGTTACTTGCCCGAATTCGTTATATGTATATTGCGTTACATTGCCGGCAGGGTCTGTAACAGAGGCCATGTTGCCATACTCATCATAAGTGTAACTCGTTACACTTCCGTCTGACTCTGTCTTGGATATGAGGTTTTTGTATTGGTCGTATTGGGATGTGGTTACATTTCCCAACGGGTCTGTCTTTTCAATTGTTACATTGAGCAGAGGGTCGTATCTGTATGTCCATACCCCTCCGTCTTTTTCTGTGACTACGGCTGTGTTTGTCGTTTGGTCATAGGTTATGCTCTTTGTCTTTCCTTCAGGGTCTATTGATGAGATAACTCTGTTGTTTGCATCATATGTGTATGCTGTTACATATCCCTTTGGGTCGGTCTTTGTGAGCATCTGACCGTTGGAGTCGTAGGAATAAGACCAGTTGAGAGTTGAAATGCCGACAAGCATGCTGTCAGTGTAAGTGAAAGTGTAAGTGTTGTTGTTAATATCTCTGACGCTGCTTATTCTGTTCTGTGAATCATAAGTAAGAGTTATCGTTCTTCCTGACGGGTCTATGACGCTTACAAGATTATCTCCTGTGTAGGTAAGAGTCGTTGTGTTGTTATTTCTGTCTTTAATGGATGTGAGTTTGCCAAGTGAGTTGAAGGTGTATGTTGTTCCGGCCTTTTCTATAAGCGTGTATGTGTTATCAGCGTTATAAAGAATATATGAGTTTTCTCCGCTTTCTGCATCAGGATAGTAAATGCCCTGATTGAGCCTGAAGTAGACTATACGGCCGTCTCCCTGCTTAAGTCCAAGGCTTCCGTCATGGCCTCCAAACAAAAGAAGGTTGTAGTTATGTGTCCAGCCTTTGCCGAGGGGACTGCCAAAGTTATCTAGCGAGTTATATGAAAGGGTAAACCCAAGAGTGTTTGTATTAAATAATGTCTGGTCATGGTAGAGGTTTCCGCTTCCGGGATTGGCAGTTGAGCCTAATGAGATATTGCTGCATGAGCCTCCCATGCATGTCTCGTCTTTAAGGCCATTGCAGTTGTCATCTCTGGTATTACATGCCTCTGTTGCTCCGGGATTAACCGCTATATCAAAATCATTGCAGTCATTGCCCTGAGGGCAGCTTGTTGCGTTATAGGCCGAATAGCCGTCTCCGTCTTTGTCTTCGCATACTACACACCCCTCATCCGTATTCCCATCACAATTATTATCTTTGTTATCTCCACATACTTCCTCTACTGGCGTTACTTCTCCTTCACACGCTCCCCATTGCCCGTTTACGCACGTCTGAGTTCCTGCCTTGCATATGCCTTTGTTTTCTGTGCCTGATGGGCCTGAGTATGCACATGCCTTTGTTTCGCCGTTTGTGCAGACACTGCATCCTTCATCCACCTGTCCGTTACAGTTATTGTCTTTGTTGTCCAATATTTCAGGTATATTAGCGCAATATTTTGTTAAATCAGTTTCAGGATTGGGCTGAGAGCATGAAATTCCGGTATTAACAGTGTTGCCTGTTGTAGTGGTACAGGTCAAACAGTTTAAGGTCGCAGATGAACACTTCCAATTACAATTACCATTTGTCTTAAACCAGACCCGCAATTCGCCATTATGAACACCACCCTCGTTGTATTGTTTATAACCTACAACTGGATATGTATCCTTATAATTGTACTTCGTCCAAAACGCACCACCATAGGAACATCCGCACCAGTGTCCATAATTCCAACCGTGCATATTACATGTCCCACCCGGACCTCCGGGATACCAATTATAATAAACATCCTCTATGCCAGCACCACCGAGCACACAATTACCAACACATGTAATACTCGGCATTGACGCAGGAAAAGATTGCACTGCATATGCATCAGCCTGAGTACATCCCACATATTCAGCATACACGACACTAAATGGAATCATAGAAATAAAAACGATTGCGCAGGATGCGATTAGAGACATTTTGAACCAAACAAATGGGATTGGTCTATTTTTTACACTTTCCAAGATTGCCACGTCGGTCGTATCGACCTCCTCGCAATGACATCCTAAATCTTTAACTTTTTTCGCCACCGGCGAATCCGCCCGAGGCGGAAACTTTTCACGTTTAAATTTCTTCATCCCTTCATCTCGTTCATCTCATCCACATGCGCAGTGGACTTGTTCCTGAAAAGGACATCTCCCATACGTCATTTTGGCTACAAAATAACAACAAGCGCTTATTAATGTCAAGCAAAAATTGTAGTGAAAAAATACTTTATTAAGCAGCATCTACTCCTTCCCTAAATTGTGTGACCTAAAATGCATACAAAGAATACTTTGTTTTCCTTGTTGTTGTCAAGAGGGGGCGTATACAATGATTGCATGAAAAAGGAGACCGTGGTTACTATAAGGGTAACGCCTGAACTGAAAGCGCTTATTCAGAAAATCGCTGAAGAGGACGATAGAACTGTTGGTTGGATGGCAAGGAAGCTTATTATTGAAGCTCTGGAATTCCGTAGCGTCCTAAAAAAAACCGAGAAGAAGAAAAAATAATAAGGCTATTTCTTAGGATTCAAATAATAAGGGCAGCCGGTGTGGGCTGCCCTTATAGTCATGCGGGATATATCTTACTTACTTCTTGCCTTTTGATTTTTCCTTTGGCTTTTCCTTCGGCTCGTCCTTTGACTTCTCTTTTACCTCGTTGAATTTCTTTATTATCACATCAGTAATGTCGAGTTCCTTTTTTGCATGAAGGATGACTTCGCTTCTAATAATGATTGTATAGCCCTCTTCCTTCCCGTATACATCCACAATTTCGCTCATATCCTTAAGAATAGCATCTGTAAGCTCCTGCTCTTTTTTCTGAAGCTCTGCCCTGGCATCTGCAACAAGCCTCTGGAAATCCCGCTGGAGCCTCTCCAGTTCCTCTTCTCTTACCTTTCTTGCCTCGGGTGAAAGAACCGATGACTGTTTCCCAAGCTCCTCTTCAATCTTGTTAATGGACTTGACCTTCTCATCTATCGCCGTCTTCTTTGATTTCTCGATAGAGTCAAGGTCAACCTTTGCCTTTTTGCCTGCATCTGATTCTACAAGCGCGCGCTGCAGGTCAATATATCCTATCTTCATCCCCTCAGCTGCCATTGCTGTTGTCGCAGCAAGCATAGCTGTAACCAGCACCAACAAAAATGTTTTTTTCATCTTTTCCTCCTTATTACAGGTCGTAGACCTTAATTTTTATTTAGAAAAAAGTGCCGAATGTGAATTCCCAGCGGCTTTGTTTCTCCCCTTGCTTCTGATCCAGATTGTATCCCCATTCCACCCTCAACGGCCCTATCGGAGAAATCCATCTTATCCCGCCGCCTGCGGTATATCTGAGCCTTTCATCGCTCCATGAATCATATGCCTTGCCTGCATCATAAAATACAACGCCCTTAAGTTTCAAATCAGTAATCAGAGGGAATACATATTCTGCATTGAATATAGCCTGCTTTGTACCTCCAACAACCCTGCCGGCACTGTCCCTGGGCCCTCCCTCGCCAAAACCAAGGCCCCTGACAGTATATATGCCTCCGACATAATACCTTTCATACAATGGCAGCGGCTTGCCGGAAATGCCTGACCCATAACCATAGCGGCCCCTGAGTGAAAAGGTAGTTTCATATACAGGGAAAAACCATCCTGAGTCAACGTTTGCTTTCACAAAATTATTGTCTCCGCCAAGTCCCGCATAAGTTACATACATGGAATTCCTTGAACCGGTGTGAGGGTCCAGAAAATTGTCCCTGGTGTCTCTGCCAACCCCGGGCGTAATGCTGCTCGTTGTCTTTGAGCCTTCCTGGGACTTTATTAACGATGAGGAATTTGAGTCTACATTATATATAGTGGCCTTTTCATAGTTATATGTAATATCGCCTCTCCAGTATTCAGACAGGCTTTTACCCAGCGATACATCAAAGCCTACGCCTTTCCTTTCATATCCTATAAATTTTCTTGTCGTCTTGTAAATGCCGGTACCGAATAGAACCGGTTTATCCAGAAACCATGGGTCCCTGAATGAAAGTTCATAAAATGAGCTCCTGCCGCCGACTTCGCCTTTTAATTTCAAATGCTGTCCCCTTCCAAAAAGATTGGACTGCGTGATATCTACAGTGCCTATCAGCTTATCAATAGAGCTGTATCCGCCTCCCACACTGAGAAAACCTGTCGGCTTTTCCTTCACCTTTATATCAACGTCCACGAGTTTTTCCTCTGGCCGCGGCTTTGGCTGCAAATCAACAGTTTCAAAATAATTAAGGTTATTAATCCTCTCGTAAGTCCTTTTGAGGAGTGCGCCATTAAATGTCTCCCCTTCATCGAAACGCACCTCGCGCCTTATAACCTTATCCCTGGTCTTTATATTCCCTGATATTTCAATCCTGCCTATCCTGTAAATATCGCCTTCCTCAACCTTAAAAATTATTCTGACCTGCCTGGCGGCGTCATCAGGCATCATATCCGGATATATGCTCACAAGCGCATAACCTTTTTCCGAATACATATCTACCATGGCATTTACGTCTTTCTTCAGCACTGACCTATTTAACACACTTTGGGAAGAAGACTTTATCTTCTTTCTTAATTCATCCTCGGAAAATGCCTTGTTCCCTTCAATCCCTATGGAGGAAATACTGAACTGGTCTCCCTCAGAAATAAGGATTGTTATTGTCATCCCTTCCTTGTCAGCTGACAGCTGGATCTTCGGGTCTGTTACGGCAACCTTGATATAACCATTGTTGAAATACAGGTCTCTTATTTTTCCCAGATCAGAATTCATCTCATCTTTTTTGTAGTATCCTGAAGATGTCATAAAGGAAAATAACCACCAGGTGTCTGTCTTCATCACCTTCTTTATTTCTTTTGTTGACATAGCCTTATTCCCCTCAAGGATTATGTCCTTTATCTTTACCTTGGGGCCTTCCTCTATCTGATAGGTAAGTGAAACCTCATCATCACTTGTCTTGTTCACAACAGGGACAATCGCTGACAGCCAATAGCCCTCTTCCTCATAAAAGGCGTGGAGCTTGTCTGCATTATCCTGAATCAAAACAATATCTGCTATGGAGTTGGACGTTATTGTTATTTTTTCCTTCAGTTTTTCATCATCAAACTCTTTATTGCCCTGGAAATCTATTTTTATGATCGAAGGTTTTTCCTTTATCAGATATATCAATTTTACTCCGCCCTCAAACGGTTCTATCTCAACCTTTACATCATCAAAGTAACCCATCTTGTAAATATTTTTTATGTCATTGGCAGTCTTTTCGCTTGCTAACGGCTCGCCTGTTTTATGCGTTATCCTGGATTTTACAGCCCCCTCCTCTATCCTCTTGAGGCCCTTCACCTCTATAGAATTTACCAGGGGAAATTCCTGTGCAAAGGCATTATGCGCACCTGCCGTAAATACAGCAAAAAAAATAGAGCAAAGAATCAGTAATGCTGTTTTTTTCATCAGCCACCCCTCAAAACAAGATTAGCGTGTTAGTATAGCTCTCTAAATGGGTGCGTGTAAACAAAAAAAATAATCAGAGGACGAAAATACACTCGGGCTGTTATTTAAGGTAAAATTAGACTGCAATGGTATTGGAAAAGATTATAATTAATAAAGAAGAAGCAGGGAAGCGGATAGATATTTTCGCTGCAGAAAAGACAGGGATAACCCGTTCACAGATTCAAAAGCTTATAGAAAAAGGCTCTTTGATAGTAAATTCCAGGCCTGTCAGCCGGAATTACAGGACAAAGGCATGCGATATCATTGAAATAACAATAACAGAAGAAAAAACCTCTGAACTCATCGCAGAAGCGCTCCCTTTAGAAATACTCTATAAAGACGAATACCTCGCCGTAGTCAATAAACCCTCGGGAATGGTGGTTTATCCCGCTGCCGGACACAGCAGAGGCACCCTGATGAATGTGCTTTTATATCACTGCCAAAAACTTGCAAATATAGGCGGGCCATTAAGACCGGGTGTAGTCCACAGGCTCGACAAGGACACCTCAGGCGTAATGGTTATAGCCCTTGATGACAGGACATATTATGACCTTACCGGGCAGTTTAAACAAAGAACAATAAACAGGAAATATATTGCACTGCTTTATGGAAATCTCAAAGCAGATAAGGGAGAAATCAGCCTAAGTATCGGCAGGTCTGAATCCGACAGAAAAAAGATGTCAACAAGGGCAAAAAGAGGCAAGGAGGCTGTAACAACATGGAAGGTAATCGAAAGATTCCATGGAGCTGCATTAATCGAGGCAAAGCTGAAAACAGGAAGGACCCACCAGATAAGAGTCCATTTTGCATCTATCGGGCATCCGGTGCTTGGGGACAGGACATACGGCAAAAAGATTGAGATTGAGGTTAAGGATAAGAATCGAAGCTCCGCCGAGGCGGAGAAAATTTCATTCCCCAGGCAGATGCTGCATGCAGAACTGTTAGGTTTCATTCATCCTGTTACAGGTGAGTATCTTGAGTTTAAAAGCCCTTTGCCGGAAGATATGGAGGAAAAAATAAAGGAGTTAAGGAGCTAAAATTCTTTTTCTATTTTCGGGATAGTGGACTTGAGGACAAACCTGCCCTTACCGTAATTGCCATCTGGTTTTATTATAAGCGCAAAGTAGTATTCAGCATTTATCTTCCTCATTATTATCCCGCATTTCTCCGATATTATTGAAAACTCTTTTGCCTCGCCAAGACCAAGCGTCTCGGCAGCGTTAGCTATGTCCTTTATTATTGCAGATGTTTCAGCGCTGAGGTCTTCAAGGTTTATAAGTTTTTCACTTGCATACTCTTCAACCGGCATGCCGTCTGCGCCTATTATCATTGCAGAAACTGCGCCGTCAACCCTATCAACTGTCTCTTTAAGTATTACCGAGAAACTCATCTTTCCTCTTTTTTACCGCCTCTCCAAACGATTCCAGTTTATCAATCACTGCATCATCTTCTTTCCCCAGCATCTTTAACAGCATCCTCAATTCTTCAATTTTCTGCAAGATATATTTATCCTCAGGGCTTGCAGACAGCATATCCCTGTATACCTTCATTGCCCTTGAATAGTTACCCCCGGCTATAAAGATTTCTGCCTCCTTTAGATCAGATACAGGTTTCATGGGTATCTTTCCTGTTGCAAGGCCAGCTTCTTTAAGCTGTGCTGCATCAGGAAATGGCGGCGGCTGAAAAGTCGGTACGCCTCGCAACCGGGAAGGAGCGGCTGGCGTTGGCGCTGCCTCTGCCTCTTTAAACATATCCACATAAGCCGATGCCTCTTTTTCTACCTCTTCTATTTCCTCTTCGTCAATAACTATTTCCGGAATGATGTCTTCCGCATCCCCGGCGTCCTCTCCGGAAACAACTTCTTCTGTTACAAGCCCCCCTGCTTCTGAATCACGTTCGGCAATTGATTTTCTGAACAGTTCAAACTCGTCTTCGCTAACAGCCTGCGGAGGCTCTTCCGCAGGGAACATTTCATCCTCTTCGTTTACTTCAGGCACAGACTCAACCACGGGAGATTCCTCATGCCGGGTCTGCTCAAAGACAGGCGCCGCAACTTCCTCATCCTTTTGTGTGCTCTGGAGCGCATTAAGGTTAGACATGGCATCTTCATCCAATGAATTCAATTTAAGCACTGTTTTGTACTCTCTTATAGCCCTGTCCTTATCTCCCGAGTCTCTGTAAATATCAGCTAATTTTTTGTGGGCAAAGAGGTTATCGGGTATTGCTGATATTACCTTTTCGAATTCTGTCTTGGCCTCAGCCATCATTTTCTTCTCAAGGTATACTTTGCCGAGGGATACCCTTGCGCTCATGTAGGAAGGCTGATTGTCCAGCCCTTTCAACAGAACAGATATAGCCTCATCAAGCTTGCCAATTTTTCTGTACTCATCAGCAAGCGGGACAAAAAGCCTTGAGTTTGGATCTTTTGCGACCTTTTCTTTTAATTTTTCAATATCTTCAAGCGCCATATTAGTTGTAAAAAATATTAACAGAATACCTGAAAAACTTCAAGCTGTCATTATCTCCACAAACCCTCTATTAAGCTATCGCAATTGAAGCATCTGCCATTCTTAAGCTTGTTTTCGCCTATACTGTACCCAAATCTTTGAATGAGCAACTCCCTGCAGTTCGGGCAGTATGTATTTTCACCGCCTTCTCCCGGAACGTTTCCTTCATAAACATATTTGAGCCCTATATCAAGGCCCATCTGGCGTGCCCGCCTAAGTGTTTGAACAGGGGTGCGAGGCACATTTGTTAATTTATATGTTGGATAAAACTGGGACACATGCCACGGAATTGCCGGGTCAACAGATTTTATAAAACCGGCAATGCTCCTTAAATCCTCTTCTGCGTCATTATGCCCCGGGATTATCAGCGTCGTAACCTCTACCCACACACCGAGTTCCTTCATTAACCTTATTGTCTCCCTGACAGGAGCAGCCTTTGCACCGCATATCTCCTTGTAAAACTTCTCACTCCCCTTGAAATCTATATTGTTTCCGTCAAGATATGGCGCTATCAGTCGCGTTGCCTCAGGGCTTGTATACCCGTTGCTGACAAAAACATTCTTTATCCCTTTTTCATGGGCAAGCCGTGCACAATCATATGCAAACTCAAAAAATATTGTCGGTTCTGTGTAAGTATAGGATATGCTCTCACAGTTATTTTGTTCTGCCATATTCACTACATCCTCAGGTTTCATCTCCCTGCCGGGGATTGCTGCATCCGGCCTCTCCTTCGGAAATTGTGATATCTCATAGTTCTGACAATGCATGCATCTGAAGTTGCAGCCCACTGTAGCAATCGAAAAAGAATATGAGGCCGGCAGAAAATGAAAAAGGGGTTTTTTCTCAATCGGATCTATATTTGCGGATATGACCCTGCCGTATACAAGACTGTAAAGAGTCCCTTCAATGTTTTCTCTGACAGCGCAGATGCCCCTTTTGCCTGGCGATATATGACAACCATGGCTGCATAAAAAACACCTCACCTTTTTGTCTTCAATCTTTTCATACAGCATTGCCTCTCTCATGCCTTGATTATAGCAGAGTATCAATTGACTTAAAAGGTGCAGATGTGCAAAATAAAAACATTCCACATGGAGGTAAAAAATGCCAATTTATGAATATAAATGTAAAAAATGCAATACAGCTTTTTCAGTCCTGCAAAAAACAGGAACTACGGAAAAAGACACTGTATGCCCTGATTGCGGTTCTAATGTTGTAAAAAAACTATTGTCCGCATTTTCTTGCTCTGCTGCCGGAGGCGATACATTCAGCCCATCTGCTTCAGGCAGGGCATGCGGTGGCGGCGGCGGTGGCTGAGGAGTATCTTCCTGCTGAACCGTGAGTTCAGCAACCTTCGAATGTCATTCCCGTGAAACTTGTCCTCGAAGGGTGTAATCGGGGAACGGGAATCCAGTATAATTATTGTGTAATCGTCACTCCTGCGAAAGCAGGAGTCCAGAAACCATATCCTCTGGATTCCGCATCAAGTGCGGAATGACAAACAAAAATGGAATAATTCCGGTTTTGAGTTTTTGTCATTCCCGCTTGTCGGGAATCCTTTTCTTGTCATTCCGACTTGTTCGGAATCCTTCAGAAAGATTGCGGTCAAGCCGCAATGACAAAATAGGGACAAGCCAGAATGACAGCAAGAGGCAATTACTATATGAAAATAAAATTCACAAAAATGCACGGCCTTGGCAATGACTTCATTCTCATTGATTGCATATCGCAGGCGTTCAGCGCTCAGCCTTCAGCGCTCAGCAGCTTAAGCAAAAATCTGTGCAACAGGCGATTCGGCATTGGCGCTGACCAGATACTTTTGCTTTATCCCTCTAAAAATGCCGACTTTAAAATGAGGATATTAAATGCCGACGGCAGCGAAGTAGAGATGTGCGGCAATGGCATCAGGTGTCTTGCAAAATATATATGGGACAGGGGCCTGTCTAAAAAAACTATTATGGATATAGAGACACCAGCCGGGAACATAAGGCCTGAAAAAAAAGGCAAGATGGTCAGGGTTGATATGGGAGAACCAATTCTTGAACCCCGGAAAATACCGGTAAAGATAAGTTTGGGGACAAAACTGGGTCAAGGGTCAAGGGTCAGAGGTCAAAACGCTGAACGTATTATTGACTACCCTCTGAAAATAGAAGACAAAACCTTTCTAATAACATGCGTTTCCATGGGCAATCCGCACGCTGTTATATTTGTTGACAACATCGCTGACTTCCCTGTAACTTATTATGGGCCTTTGCTCGAAAAGCACAAGCTTTTCCCAAAGAAAACTAATGTGGAATTTATAGAGGCCTTGAACTCTTCAGAAATAAAGATGAGGGTGTGGGAAAGAGGCTCAGGAGAGACTATGGCATGCGGCACGGGAGCGGCTGCTGCGGCGGTTGCTTCAAATCTGAAAGGGCTTACAGAGAAAAATGTTACAGTCCGTCTTGCAGGCGGAGATTTATTTATAGAATGGGCTGAGAATAATCATGTTTATATGACAGGCCCTGCAACAGAGGTATTTACCGGAGAAATAAATATTTAACGCATAGACGCAGAAGGAGGTTTTTATGTTTAAAGGTTCAATAGTCGCAATAGTTACACCGTTTAAGAAAGGCAAAGTTGATGAAAAGGCGCTCTGCAATCTAATAGAATGGCACATTAAACAGGGCACAAATGCTATAGTCCCGTGCGGGACAACAGGAGAGTCCGCAACCCTTGATTACGACGAGCATATCAGGGTTATAGAGTTAACAGTAAAGACTGTTAACAAGCGGGTACCTGTAATTGCAGGGACAGGTGCAAACGCAACCGATGAAACAATAATGATAACAAAAAAGGCCGAGAAGGTTGGCGCTGATGCAGCGCTGCTTGTTTCACCTTATTACAATAAACCTACTCAGGAGGGCATCTACAGGCATTATAAAGAGGTAGCAAAATCAACCGGCCTTCCGCTTGTCCTATATAACGTGCCGGGAAGAACTGCATCAAATATCCTTCCTTCAACAGTTGCCCGCCTGGCTGAGATAAAAAACATAGTTGCCATAAAAGAAGCTACAGGCGATATGAAACAGGTCAGCGAGGTAATAAGGCTCTGTGGTGACAGGATTTCTATAATATCAGGAGATGACTTCACCACACTTACCCTTCTGGCGCTTGGAGGGACAGGTGTAATATCTGTTTCTGCTAATGTAGCGCCAAAAGACGTATCTGATATGTGTGCGGCGTGGCACCAGGGAAATATTGAAAAGGCAAGAAAACTTCATTACAAACTGGAACCATTGAATGCTTCTATGTTCATAGAGACAAACCCGATACCTGCAAAAACAGCCCTTGCAATGATGGGGAAGATAAAAGAAGAATTCAGGCTCCCTCTCTGCGAGATGTCTGATGCGAATAAAGATAAGCTCAAAAAGGTTCTGAAGGATTACAAGCTGATATAGCTCAATCAATGTTTACAAAACAGCCTGACAATGTCAGGCTGTTTTGTTTTTGACTACTCTTCCAAACTTATCGCCTTTTCAGGACAATTTTCTTCTGCTGCCTCGCAGCAGCCTACAAACTCGCATGCCTCAGAGTCAATGACCTGTGACTTCCCTGATATTTCATCCACATGAAAAACCGCCGGACATATTTCTTCGCAAGCCCCGCAGCCAATGCATAATTCTTCATCAACTCTGACATTCACGCTGATATTCTATATTTTAATTAATAATGAAGCAAGAAAAAGAACCTTATCTGTTAAAATAAAAAATGGCAACCTTAACACTAAAGCTGGAAAAGAAAAATGAAGTTCTTTACAGATGGGCATATGTCCTTGCCCTTATTACAATCTTCTATAATATCCTTGAGGGTGTGGTCTCTGTTTTTTTTGGGATTGAAGACGAAACACTCGTCCTCCTGGGTTTTGGGATAGACTCATTCGTTGAGGTAATCTCCGGTATAGGCATATGGCACATGATCCGCCGTATAAGAAGAAATAACAATGAAACTTATGATAAATTTGAAAAGGATGCACTGAAGGTAACAGGGACTGCATTTTATATTCTTACTGCAGGGCTAATCGTAACTGCTTCAATCAATTTATACAGGGGGCATAAACCTGAGACAACCTTGTGGGGGATTATTATTTCCCTCGTCTCCATCCTTTCGATGTGGCTTCTGCTTCATTACAAAATAAAAGTCGGCAGGCAGTTAAATTCACAGGCAATACTTGCTGATGCCAATTGCACAAAGGCCTGCATGTATCTTTCGGTTGTTCTTTTTCTCTCAAGCCTGGGCTATGAGCTCACAGGCATCGGAGGGCTTGACTCACTTGGAGCAATCGCGATTGCAGCGCTTTCATTCAGGGAAGGCCGTGAGGCATTTCAAAAAGCCAAAGGGAATTTGACCTGTGGCTGCAATAGCGCCTGCCACTGATAGAATCTGCCTTTTATCAGTTATCAATTGATAGAAATCATCCAAGGTGATATATTAGAGTCTATGAAAAAGCTCACCCATATAGATAAAAAAGGAATGCCGAGGATGGTTGATGTAAGCACAAAACCGTTGACCGGGAGAGAGGCTGTTGCAAAAGGCGCTGTCTATATGAAAAAGAAAACCTTTGAGGTAATCAAAAAAGGCAAGGCCTCAAAAGGCGACGTCCTGAGTGTAGCGAAGATTGCCGGGATAATGGCCGCAAAAAAAACATCTGAAATAATTCCCCTCTGCCATCCGTTAAATATCACTTCAGTGAACATTGACTTTAACCTTAATGAGGAAAAAAACAGGATAGAGATTGAAGCAAGGGTGAAGATAACAGGGCAGACCGGAGTTGAGATGGAAGCCCTGACTGCGGTAGCTGCTGCAGCGCTTACAATCTATGACATGTGCAAGGCAGTTGATAAAGAGATAATTCTCTCTGATATTATGCTCATGGAAAAAAGCGGCGGAAAAAGCGGAGAGTTCAAAAGAAAAACTTAAAGGCAAGGAACAGTATTTTCACTCATTCTCGGGCTTTGCCCTCCGAGGATTTTGCCTCTTTATTTTAGTTTATTTACTATCGGACTATCGTCAAAATAAACCGTTCAAACACTATTCCTTGCCTTTGATAATTTAATCACTACCTTTTTATCCTCTAATCTGCTTCAGCCCCTTCTGTGCCTTTATATTGCCGGGGTCAAATTTCAATGCCTTCTCAAACTGGCCGGCTGCCCTTTTGGTGAGCCCGGTCTTAAGATATAAAAGGCCAAGATTTGCATAGTGCTCTCCATTTAATGGCTCAAGCTTTATGGCCTCGATCAAAGGTTCCTCTGCTTCCTTCAGCCTGTGCGGAATCTTTGTAAGGGCCAACGAGAGGTAACTCCAGTATTGAGTTTTTTTGGGATTTATTCCTGCAGCTTCTTTAAAAAGAACCACTGCAGCCTCGAAGTTGTTCTTCTTGAATTCATCCACGCCTTTTTTAAACTGCTCTTCATCATTTTCTTTTCCTGCTGCCTTTTTCTCTTTTGCCGGCCCGACTGAAGCTCTGAAATATTCCTTTCTCCTGGAATCATCCTTTAGCGTACTATAAGCTGTTGTAATGGCATCAGAGATCGCTGTGAGCTTATCTATCAGAGTGGCATCTGAGGCGCTGAGATGCCGGTCCGGGTGAAAATCCCTCGAAAGCCTGTAGTAGTTCTTTTTTATGGTTTCAGCGTCTGAATTTTTATCTATCTCAAGAAGCTCATGCATCTTTAACATATCAAGGTTAGAATAAATCTCGCCCACCCTTTTCATGAATGCTTCCTCTTCTTCAGCAAAAGGCTGCATCAGGTCTTCAAAAGACACTGTTTCAGTTGTTTCTTTTATTTCTCTGTGCGCCCCCTTTTTTTCTTCGAGAATCCCGATGGACCATAACACATAAATAGTCTTCATCGCCTCAAATGAGTTTGTCCAGGAACTGTCAACAATTTCTTTAATTGTCTTTGTCCCGTCTATCATGGGAAGCATCTTTTTGTCATTAGGACTTAACTCTACATTCTGAAACAGGCTAATCGGATCTTCAGAAAGCCTTAAGACTATTCCTGTGTCAGGCATCTCCTGCCTTATCCTGGTCCAGTTTTCTATTTTTTTCACTCCCTCATATATAAGATTGCCCATGCTCATCTTAAGAGTTATGACCTCCTGAGTCGGCACATCTCCTTCTGCAAAGTCAAATTCTCCATCCCCGAGCTGGAAAAGGCTGTAAATTATCTCTTTCACCTGATATTTAACTCCCCAGAAAAGGTCTTTGGGAATGAGATAACCGAGTTCTACAAGTATTGCGCCCTGACGTTTTTTTGTTGCCTTTAATATCTCTACGGATTTGTCGTATTGTTCAACAGTAATCTTCCCTGCCTTGAGCAGCATCTCACCAAGCCGGTCATCCTCGTAAGATGAAGAGGCAAATACAGCATCGCCTTTTATCAGATATATCTTCTTGGTAAAGTTAGGCGTGCTTACCGACAGGGTCCCTGTTGCACGTTTTCTGTTCAGCTGAACAAGTACCTTCGGGAGACTATAAGCTCTTATGTTGCCTTTTAAAGGTATGTCCATTGTTTTTCCTTATTCATCAGTGATACCTCTTGACCTCAAACCTGAAAATTTTGACTTCCTCATCATCAGGAGACAGCCCTGCCTTCATCTTTGTGATTCTAAGCTGCTCCTCAACAGTATCAACTCCTTCAAGATCCGGCAGAAGCAGCCCCTTTCTCTGCCCCTTTGAGACTATCACACCGTATTTTTTAGGGTTTAATTCTTTAATATCCTTAACCTCTTCGGGCAAGGATAGCACATCAACAGAATATACAAGGTCATTCAGTTCTTCTGACCGGACACAATGAAATCGCGGATCCTGCGTTGCAGCATATATCGCATTTTTTATAATCTCTGATGCAACATTATCACAGGCTGGCACAAATGAGCCTATGCATCCCCTTAGCTCTTCGTGTTTTTTCAGGGATACAAAGACCCCTGCCTTCTCTTTCATCTCGGGTATAAGTTCAGCGGGGAGTTCGATTGCGCAGCCCTCCTTGACATAGGTCTCAATTGCCTGCTTCGCAAGCCTTACCAATGGATGCATATCACTTCTCCCTGGAAATTGCGTAATCAGCAATACAGAGCATATAATCCCTTTCAGGGGAATCAGGGAATATCGAAAGCTCAGCCTTTGCCTCATTCACAATCCCCTCTGCCCTTGCGAGAGATTTTTCCAGAACATCATATTGCCTGAACAGGGCAAGTACCCTCTGAAGCCCCTGCTCTGAAAAATTATCTATGACCCGTTTTATCTCTTCTTTTTCAGTATCCGAGGCATTCTTAAAAAGATAAATCAGAGGCAACGTAATTTTGCCTTCTTCTATGTCTTTACCGAGTTTTTTGCCAAGTTCACTCTCAGCTGCCATATAATCGAGTATATCATCTGCCATCTGAAAAGCCGTGCCTGACTTAAGGCCAAACCTTGCAAGGGCGTTTTCTTCGGCGCTTGAACCAGGGCTTAATATCGCGCCAATCCTGCACGCAGCAGATATGAGTATGCCTGTTTTGGCAGATATTATTCTTGTATACTCCTCCTCTGTAATGCTGATATCTGAGGTTTTCTGAAGCTGTAATATCTCTCCCTCAGTCATACTTGTTGTGGCCTCAGAGAGCGCCTCCATTATCCTCTGACTCCTGAAAGACACTGCTTTTTTAAGGGCATTGGAATAAAGGAAATCTCCGACCAGAATTACAACCTGATTACCCCATATGGAATGGGCAGCTGCCTTCCCCCTCCTTAGTTTGGCGCCGTCAACAACATCATCATGGAGCAGCGACGCCATATGTATCAGCTCTATAATGCCTGAAAGAATTATGTGGTCAGTTCCCTTGTACCCGGCAAGCCGTGCGCCCGAAAGAAGGAAAAGCGGCCTCAGCCTCTTGCCGCCGCTCTCAAGCAGATATTTTCCTACCAGCGGTATGAGCGGAGCATCGCTCTTAAAAAGTTCTTCCAGCCTGACTTCAACCAGGCGAAGCTCAGCGTCATAGGCATCAAAAACCTTTTTTATATCCGTTGTCTTAATCATATCAGTCGTAGTATCTTCTGCTTTATATTTTATGTAGTGTCATTCTGGCTTGTCCAGAATCGTTCCCCTTTTAAAAGAAGGATTCCCGACAAGCGGGAATGACAAAATTGTGCAAACTTATTTATGAAACACCACACTATAGCCTTAACTCATCAAGATTAACATCTTTCTTCATTAACTTTTTCAGATCTCTCGGCCTGAATGCGCCCTTCTCGGTAATAATCGCCGTTATATATTTTGCGGGCGTAACATCAAATGCCATGTTTCTAACCTTTACTCCATCAGGAGCAATCTGGCAGGCGCCGAATATATGCGTAACTTCTTCAGGTCCCCTTTCTTCTATCGGGATTTTATCTCCGGTTGAGATAGTAAAATCAATACTGCTCAAAGGAGCTGCAACATAAAAAGGTATCTTGTGCTCCCTGCACAACACAGCAACTGAATATGTGCCTATCTTGTTGGCAACGTCTCCGTTCCTGACAGTTCTGTCAGTGCCGACAATTGCAAGGTTTATCTCGCCCTTCTTCATAAGTGCGCCTGCGGAGTTGTCAGTAATCAATGTAACAGGAACTCCTGCCTGCATAAGCTCCCACGCAGTGAGTCTCGCACCCTGAAGAACAGGCCTTGTCTCATCAGCAATTACCTGAATCTTTTTGCCCTGTTCAATCGCAACAAACATGGGCGCTGTTGCTGTGCCGTATCCGCCTGTTGCAAGACTGCCTGCATTGCAGTGAGTAAGGACTGTATCACCGTCTTTTATAAACTGCGCTCCCCATCTTCCGATGGCCTTATTAACCTCTATATCTTCTGCGTGTATCTTCTGTGCCTCTTCGATCAATAGCATCTTAAGTTTTGAAACCGATTCTTCTTTGTTTTCTTTTAGGAGTTTTTTTATCCTTTCAACGGCCCATTTTATATTTACAGCAGTAGGCCTTGTTGAAAGAAGGGCGCTAAATACAGTTTCAAGCCCTTTCATGAATTCCCTGTAGTTCTTTGCTGTTATGTCCTGCGCGCCAAGAGCTATCCCCATGGCAGCTGCAATCCCTATCGCAGGCGCCCCTCTTATCCATAGCTTTTTAATTCCCTCTGCAACAATCTGATAATTGGTGCAGTCTATGAATTTTACCTCTACCGGAAGCCTGCTCTGGTCGAGCATTATTACCTTGCCGTCTTTCCATTCTATTGCCTTTACCATTAGACCTTTCCCCCTGCCGGAATGATATTTATAACAACCAGAAATGCTGTAAGTCCGATTATAACAACCACTGTTCCCCATGAAATGTAATTGTAACTTTTTGGATTGGTGTATTCTCCCATTAATTTTTTGTTATTTACAAGCAATAAGGCATAAACAAGGACAAACGGCAGCAACAACCCGTTAATCACAGCTGACAGCACCATCAGAAAGACCAGCGGCGCCCCGGGTATCAGGACCACAAGTGACGCCAGCGCTATCGTCAATGTATATATCCACATGAACTGAGGGGCATCTTTAAATGTCTTATTAACCCCTGCCTCCCATCCCATTGCCTCGCATATATAGTATGCTGTTGCCAATGGCACTATTATAGCCCCGAGCAGAGAGGCATTGGCAAGGCAGAGAGAGAATATAAGATATGCGTAATCACCTGCCAATGGTTTCAAAGCCAGGGCTGCCTCTGACGCCTCATTTATCCTGATCCCTTGCGGAAACAGCAAAGTACCACACGTCACTATTATGAAAAAACTGATTATATCGGTTATGGAGCATCCGATAATAACATCCAGACGCGATGCCTTATACTGCTCTTTTGTTATTCCCTTTTCAGCAATGGATGATTGAAGATAGAACTGCATCCATGGTGTTATGGTTGTTCCTATTATTGCTATGCTCAGCATTACATATTCCGAATCCCATCTGAGCTGCGGTACGAAGGTGCTTTTAAGGACAGGCCCCCACTCAGGCTTTGCCATTAACCCTGAGATAACATATCCAAAATACAAAAGACATGCAAATAAAAGTATCTTTTCAACAAACCGGTAACTTCCTTTTGTGACAAGCATCCATATGGAAATTGCGCCAACAGGTATCATTATATATTTACTCAACCCGAGTATCTCCATGCTTGCTGCCCAGCCTGCAAGATTGGCAACTGTGTTCCCGAAATTAGCTATGAGGAGGCCTAACATCATGAAAAATGCGGCCTTTATTCCATAATTTTCCCTGATAAGGTCGGAAAGCCCTTTCCCTGTTATAACACCCATGCGGGCTATCATCTCCTGTATTACAACAAGGGCAATGGTTGTTGGCACTAAAGTCCACAGCAATCCATAGCCAAAACGCGCGCCGGCAACAGAATATGTTGTGATGCCACTTGCATCATTATCTATATTTGCAGTGATTATCCCAGGTCCCATAACTGCAAGAAACAGGGCTATTTTCCTGTAGAGGCTCACACCTTTCTCCTTTTACGTTTTGCCGATGGAGGCAGAAGAATGTCAATTATGTCATCAACGGTTACGATGCCGTGCATGTAACCGTCTTCATCTACCACAGGCAGGGCCAGCAGGTTGTACTTGGATATAATTCCGGCAGCAACCATTTCGTCTTCTCCGGGAGAGACGGTCTTGAGGTTCGTCTCCATAATGTCAGCAATGAGGCAATCAGGCTCCGCAAGCAGCAGTTCCCTCAGCGAAGTAACGCCTACCAATTTCTCGTCTTTATCAAGCACGTAAATGTAATATACGGTTTCAACATCTCTGGCATTCACCTTAAACCTGTTTGACGCCTCTTTTACAGTCATCTCCGGCGAATAAGCAATATATTCGTTTGTCATAATACCGCCTGCCGTATCTTCCTCATGCCCTAAAAGTTCCTGAATATCTTCGGCATCTTCTTTTTCAAGGTTGCCCAGAATCTCATGCGCCTTTTCTGCAGGTATATCACTAAGCACATCGGCAGCCTCGTCAGGAGGCATTTCCTCTATGATGTCGGCAGCCTTTTCAGTGTCCATCCCTGTTATTATTGCTGCCTGTGCATCAGGTTCAAGCTCTGAAAGCATCTCGGCTGCGGTCTCAACATCAAGGTCTTTAATAAACGTAGCGCCCTCTTTGTGAGAGACCTGGCTTATTATTGCTGCAAGGTCTGCAGGATGCAGTTCAGACATCATTTGTCTCGGTATAGTAAGGGATATTGCAGTAAGTTTCGGCTCCAAAGGCTGGATGTAGTCCCAGCTTATCAGATTATACGGGAGGTTCCCTCTCAAAACCCGCATGAGATCTTCTCCGCCTCTTTCAACTCCGAGCCTTCTCATTATGCCCCTCATACCGACATCAGCGGCTATAAGTACAGCCTCAGTATTAAATCCTTCGAGCTTGACGTCATTCACCCTCACAACCTTTGCGCCGTTTGCATCAACAATCTGCTTATCAAAAATATCCCTGACTAACAAAAGGTCTTCCTCGCTCATTTCATATGCCTTAAGCCCTTCGCTGTAAATATTCGCAGAGATTATTCTCTTGTTGAATATGTTCAGGTCTGCCCATGGGAGACTGAAAAGCTTTCTCTTCTTCTCAACTATGAGGCTTAAAATCTTTGGCAATGCTTCGCCCCTCACTACCACAAGGTCTTTAACCCTTCCGAGTTCTTCACCTTTTGGGTCAAGCACAGGTTTTTTTAATATTTCACTTACAAAAAGCTCACCGAAAAACGGCATTATCCTTCTCCATCATAAATTTTTCGAGGATTTGCTGCTTTAAAAGTATAACCTAATAACTCTATTTGGGCAATAGAAACCTGCTCTTACAAACCTGATATTCTGCGATGTCCCTGAGGGATTTTCTACATAGATAAAAGGGAAGGCATAGTGTTTGAACGGTTTTTTTGCACGCAATTCCTTCAGAAAAAATCAATGATAAAGCGGGCAAAACCTCGGAGACCGCTTTGACGGTCGAGAATGAGTGTCCGCCTCTGCGGATTCGCCGAGGAGAAAAAATACTATGCCTTCCCTTGCGTTTTCTTCAGCCCGCTCACCCTCACTCCTATGAGCCGGACCTTCTTCTCCACCTTAATCCTGCTCAATGCCTCAAATGCGGCCTTCCTAATTATCTCGTTGAAATCAGTAAAATCGTCCATTGTCTTTGCCCGTGTGTATGTCTTAAAATCTTCGAATCTTATTTTTATAGTCACAGTCCTGCCTAAATATCCAGACCGCTTCAAATCTTCAGAGACCTCTTTAGTTAATCCTGCAAGTGTCTTTGCGATCGTCTGCCAGTCATTTGTATCCCGCTGAAAGGTTATTTCTCTGCTTGATGATTTCGGTTCCCAGTGTGTTACCAAAGCACTTTCATCAATGCCCTTTGACGCCTCATAGAGATAATTGCCGTAGGAAGGGCCGAAATGCTCTGTTAATTTTTCCAATGGCATTACTGCAAGCTCGCCTATTGTATTTATGTTAATACTCTTAAGATACGCCTCTGTTTTAGGCCCGACGCCCCACAGTTTTCTGACAGCGAGAGGCCAGATTATTTTTTCTATATCAGTTTCATTTATTATTGTCAGCCCGTCAGGCTTTTTTAAATCAGACGCTATCTTTGCAAGGAGTTTATTTGGGGCAATACCTATCGAGCAGGTAATATCAAGTTCTGCCTTGATTTTCTCTTTAATCTTTTTTGATATTTCCTCAGAAGACTCTGCTGATTCAGAAATATCAAGAAATGCCTCGTCAATGCCAACATCCTCCATAACAGGGCTGAATTCCCTGAGTATGTTTTTTATTTCCGCTGACACTCTTGAGTACTCTTCGTAATCAACAGGAAGAAAAATTGCCTCAGGGCAGAATTTGTACGCAGTCCTCAACGGCAATGCAGAGTGAATGCCGAATTTCCTTGCCTCGTAAGATGCAGTGGAAACAACCCCTCTCTGTGTCGGGTCCCCGCTTCCGCCTATGACAACAGGTTTGCCAATGAGTTCAGGATGGCGCTTCTGCTCCACAGCTGCAAAAAATGCATCCATATCTATATGAAGTATCCTGCGCATTACAGACCATCAATATAATCCAACAAAGTAGGGCTAAGCAAATAGTGATACCACTGATTTTTTTATTATCCCTTTCTCCCCCGCCATATCAAAAAGCGCCTGAACCGCCTTAATCCCATCCTCGCCAATATCTATCGAATAATCATTCACATAAAGATTTATGTGAGCCTCAATAACAGAGTCCTCAATTTCCTGTGAATGATTTTTTATGTATTTTGTGGATTCCTTTTTGTGAGCCATGCTGTAAAGAATGCTCTCTTTTATCAGACTGTCTATTTTGTTTATTAATTCGCTTCCCAGTCTTCTCTTTGCGCTTATGCATCCGAGGGGTATCGGAAGGCCTGTTTCCTTTTCCCACCACTCACCAAGGTCAATAACTTTTTTCAAACCATATGATTTATAGGTAAACCTGCTCTCATGTATTATCAGCCCTGCATCCACCTCGCCTTTCTTCACAGCATCCATAATATCGCTGAATACCATGACCTTAACGTTGTCCTTTAGCGAAGGGTCGAAAAGCTGTAAAAAAAGATACGCTGTTGTAAGCTCACCCGGGATTGCAATCCTTTTGCCCTTCAAATCCTTCATGCTGTAATTTCTTTTTGATACAACGAGCGGGCCGCACCCTCTTCCCAAAGCGCCTCCTGAACGCAGAAGGCAGTAATCCTCCATCAGGTTCGCGAATGTGCTATAAGAAACCTTAGTAATGTCCAACTCACTATTAATTGCTTTTTGATTTAATGCCTCGACATCGAGAAGTATTTCTTTGAATTTCAAATCACCCGCATCAATCTTGCCATGCACCAATGCATAGAAAATAAACGTGTCATTCGGGCAAGGAGAGTAGCCAAGGGAAAGAGTACGGATAGGGGTCGAGGGGTCAAGGGGTCGAGGGGTCAAGTTTTATCCTCCAGAGATTTAATAAGAGCCTTTAACATTCTTTCAACTTCGCTAATATCTTCCTGAAGCTGTTTAATCTCTTCACTTTTAATATAACCTAAATCGCCAGATAACAACATTTGCGTTTCTAATTCACAGTTAGATCCGTAAGCAATATATAGGAATTGAATATACTCAGGCTTTGTCTTTCTTCCGTAGCCCTCTGCAATATTAGAGGTGACGGATACCGCCGCTCTTCTTATCTGTGACGTGAGACCATATTTTTCTTCAGATGGAAAATGTTTGGTCAGCCTATAAATCTTCAAAGATAACTCATAGGATTTCTGCCAGACCTTTAAATCTTTAAAGTTTTTTAGCATTTTACTCGAACCCTTGGACCCTTGAAGCCTTGGACCCTTTCCTTTAACGGGCATTCTTCGCATCTCGGCTTGGGCTTGCAAAAAAACTTCCCAACTCTCACAAACAACGCATGATACTCATTAAAAAGCTTAACATCTTTTTTCAAAGACGAATGGAAAAGCTCCTGATATTTCTCATAGGTCTCTTCGTGCCCCAGTATCTTATGCCTTGAAAGAACCCTCTTTGTATAAGCATCAATAACAAAAATCGGCTTATCAAGGGCATAAAGAAGAATTGAATCTGCTGTCTCAGGCCCAATGCCGTTAACGCTGAGAAGTTTATGCCTCAGAGAATGCATCTCTTCTTTTTTTAATCTCTGCATGCTTCCATGATAACCATTCATAAGAAAATTGATAAAAGACTTCAGCCTTTTTGCCTTTATATTGAAATAACCGGATGGCTGTATAAGTGAAGCAAGTCTATTTACAGGCATCTCATGTATCGCTTTTGCACTCAGGACTTTATCTTTTTTCAGGTTATTAATCGCCTTCTCCACGTTGCCCCAGTTAGTGTTCTGCGTAAGTATTGCGCCGACCGCAACCTCAAAAGGCGTATCCCCCGGCCACCAGTGCTGGGGGCCAAAGGTCTTAAAAAGTTTTTTATAAATTTCAAGAAGTTTTTTGTTCTTCATTCTTTTATATTTTATATTAAATCGCTTATTTCTAAATACAGGAGAGGACTGTCTTCTCTTATGTCATTCCCGCTTGTCGGGAATCCTTCTCAAGAAAGATGCCGGACAAGCCGGCATGACAAACCGACAAAAAGCTATAGTTACTGTCCGTCTTTGCACCGCTCGATAATCTAGCACGTCAAATGCAGCGCTGTGATTTTTATTTTCCCGAATGAATAATCATTTATCTGCACCTTTTTGCTACCGATGTCCTGATAGCATCCGGCACATATCCCCTTATTATTACTCCTTCGACATCAATAAGCGGAACTCCTTTAGCGCCTCCGCTTTTACTTAGCATTTCACTGTTTTTACTTTTATCCTGATCCACATCATATTCGGTTAATCTTACGCCGAGAGAATTGATATACTCTCTTGCCTTTCTGCAATATCCGCACCACGACGTCATATACATGATGACCTTTACATCGCTGCATGGACTGTCCTCTTTTAATTTATTGCTTTCTGACTTGCTTTCTGACTTATTAATGTTTTCTTTTATTTCCTGCCTTTCTATTTTATCCTCTCTGAATTTCTTTTTCTGCGCCTCAACGCCAGCCGGAGGAGAATCAGAGTAAAAAACATTTCCATCCTTATCCTTCCATTTGTAGATCTCGGATGATGCAGGAGATATAAAAATTGATAACAGAATGATTATTGTTAAAAAAATAATCCGACTTCTCATAACTTTCATCCTTCCTTCAACTTTTGAGAGTTTCCATTTGCCGCCCTCTATAGCTCTATTGACTCCCATCTTTTCTAAAAATCTGAATTAATTCTTCAGGTGAAACTAATTTTATAGCTAAATTTAAGTCATTTAATTGTTCTGCGTGTCTTTTTGCTCGTTTTAAAATAGTCTTTTTATCCCAGGTTAAAAAATAATCGCAATGCGCTTTAATAGCATGAAAAATATGCGCCGCATCATCTTTATCGAATACCTTTTTTAATTTATAGTATAAAGGGTCTTCAACAGTCATTCCCCCCAAAGCCATACTACCCAAACAGGAATTTCCCAACATTGCTGGTATAAAATCCTTAATGTTTGCCGTTTGAATCTTAGCCATGAATTTATATATCATCTTTAAACGTGACAATCTGTCTTCATCTTGTGTTTTATATATTTCGTCCCTTGTTTTCCGTGATGTTACAAAATCAATATTTTCAAGTTCTGCTAATTCATTAAAAGCATCCAGCCTGCTCAAATCAATTTCAGGGTCAGGAATGCTGGATAAGACATTGCTATCAACGTAAACTTTTATATTGCCCATAAATAATCTTCAAAACTACCGTCTTCTTCAGTAATATGCAAAATGACCTTAATCTTTTACATCCATTTCATTGTAATATTTCCGACCAAGCAATGGTCACTTTTCATTCTCAGTGTTTTCTTGTATGCCTTGATAATAAGATTCATTTAACAATTCGTATATTTTATTTGTTCCTTCAACAAATTGACCCCAAACATATAACGTATCTTCCATAAGGGTATCAATCTCAAAATCTGGAGGCTGTAGTCCATAGAGCGGAACTTCCATTGAGACAAGCCTATTGTTCTTGTCATATTTCTTTATGACAGTTGCCTGCTGTTCTTTAGGCCAATCGACAATAGGAGTATCGTTATGTATAAAGTCATGTCTATAATGTTTAATTATTTCGTTAATCTTAGGTGAGGTAAAATTTTCAGATAAAATATCAACTATGGCTTCATAGTCTTGAGCAATGCTTTTTTTTGCTTTCTCGTAATATTTCCAAAAACTTATTTTATCCTCTTCTTCAGAAAGTAAACATAATTTACTATGAGAATTGAGCATCCATGTGAGCTTTTCTCGATAGGAATATAATCTAATAATCGCATTATCCAAATAGTATTTGGCGCAGAACCATGCTTCGCCATCGAAATATTCGGATTTTACAAATTCATTAAAATTTGACGAACTATTCTCTTTTGTCAACGCTTGTCTCTTCTCGTCAAGAAGTTTTAGCCATGCACAAGCCCAACTGAAGCTAAAGCTTATACTGGCACCCCAGTTATAAACCGAACGCCACCATTTAGGTATGTTTTGCTTATCGATAATTATTTCGAAGGAAGTCGGACCAGAGGAATCAAAAAGGAAAATATTGTTAAATAAACCATCGGTATTCCTTAACGCCTTATCTATAGAGGGGATATTAACTGAATGCATGTAATCAACAACTTTTGAAATTTTATTTAAAAAGATTTCTTTTTCTTTATTTTCTTCCATTTATATTCTCACAACTGGCAAACGTCCATATCTTGCTTTCAAATTATATCGCTTTTTTGTCTATTACATGCCTCGCACAAAAGTTGAATATTTCGCTCTGTATTGCTGCCACCTTTTGCCACAGGAATTATATGATCAAACTCCAAATTCCTTTGACTGTCGCATTTAACACACTTACCCGCATCACGACGCCAGACATACATCCGCACTTCTTCGGATATTGGTTCCCGCGATGATTTCATAAGTTTCTCAAATTTCTCAAATGCCTCGACTTGTGACTTCATCTTCTCAAAAGCTTTTTCTTGTTTTAAGACAAAGTGTTTCACCATAAGCAAATCTTCTTCTGGAAATATCGTTGAATCAGTCACATGAAAATATTGGATTCCATCTATTGCCACGATTTTGTTACGAAAAACGAAGCACGGGATTAATTTATCAGAATCATAACTTCCGACAAACAACGGCGCTTCCAATTGCCTCGGAATTTTGTCTTCAGGGATAAAAACTTTTATTGTTGGTGTTGTTGGCCAGTGCTCTTGAAAATAAACATCTGGCGGAAACTTAACATTAAATATCAATTCTCTATTACTAATTTTCCCCACTATTATTGCTGTTGATTTTTTTATTGCATCTTTAACTTCAAATGGCAGTATTGGTTTATAAGACAATATTATTTCATCTTTATAGCAACAAAAATTGTTATTCAATAAAATAGCATTATCCCTCTGTTTAACGTATCCTGCTTCGGTTAATTTTATTGATAAAAATGGCGCTGCGCCAAGCTGCGAACATATTAATTCTCTACTTAATAGCTCTCCAACAAGTTTCGCCTTAGGTTTAAAATTGAGTTTCCTTTCAAACATAAATACTTATGCCTTCTACTTCCCTTTCATTACCTAAAATAACTTCTTAAACCCCATTCCGATATCCTCGAAATGTTTGTCGGCGGTGAGAACATCTAAAACGCTCATCTCTTTCATGACAACAAAAGAAGTGAAATCAAAGAATGAGATATAGGGTTTATCATGATATTTCTTGCTCATCTCCCATGCCTTTGTCCATCTTTTTTCATCTACCCTTTCAAACATTATTTTGCTTTCTTTGGCAGCAGTAAGGAGAGTATCAATAAAGACAGCGACATCCCTTGAATTTGTCCTTCCCCTCAGAAGAGTTATGGTTTCAGCAAGGACATAATCTGTAGTAACAGGCAGACCCTTATTAAGGAGAAATGTCTTATAAAAGGACGTGACCTTTTTATGGTGAGCGTCGTCTTCATGTGCAATTGCAACCCATGCCCATGTATCAAAAAAAAGCTTCTTCACTTTTTCCTTATGCCGTATAAGTACTTGTCATGTTCATCCGCAAGGTCTTTTGGACCGCCCTTACAGATACCTGCCACAGAAAGGAGTTTTTTGGTAATCTCATCTTCAACTGGCATTTGTTTTTTTTGCTTCCATTCCACAAGAAATTTATCTATCGCCTTTCTGATTATTTCAGCAACCGGCATTTTGGAGTCTTTCTGAAGGCTTTCCAATGCCGATTTTTGAGACTCGTCCATAAACATCTGAAATCTTACTTTAGCCATGCTCACCTCCTACACATATCATAAATAAGTTATGTGTGTATGTCAACTTAAATTCACCTTCTTCTGCATTTCGAATATATCGATAATCTCCTTTACAGCTATCAATCCATCATTATACGTACAAGCTTTTTCTTTGCAGCTGAAAGATCTTTCTTTGCCTTCTCAAACACTCTTTCTTTTTCGACAACTTCACCCAATGCGGCTTCAACATCAGTACCAGAGAGCCACGACTTAACTATTATGACTTCATCTTTATTGCCACTCACAATTCCTTCGTCACTTCCAGCGAAAATTCTAAAACGATGTTTACAACATTGGCCATTCTCTCCTGCTGGACATGTGCAATATGCTGAAAGATTGCTACCGCGCTTACTGAAAATTACCTCATACGGATATTCTGCCGAACCTTGCACAAGGAACTTAATCTTATCCATCTCCATACACCTTTATTTTCTTTTTTTATTCAATTTTATTTTTTATATATCGCTTAATCATATCCAGATACTCTACCTCTGTAATAACCCAAACTCCCTTTTTCTTTGCGGTTTCAATTTTCTTCGTTCCAACATCTTCCCCTGTTACCAAAAAGTCAGTCCTTCCTGTCACTGATTTTGCAACCTTGGCTCTAAGTAATCTTGCTTCCTTTTCCATTTCAATTCTTTTTCCATGTTTCATCGTACCAGTAAAAATAATCTGTTTACCTGCTATTGGACTAATAGCTCCCTCTTTTCTAAGTTCCGAAAGCAATTTTGTATGCTCAAGATTGAAATCTAATTTGTTAACGCGTTCAAATTCATTCCTAATATCTTGAAGACCTTTTAGAATAATTCCTGCTGTCTTTTTTGCAAAAATTTTCTTGTGAACAATGTCTTCTTCCGTAAGCTTAAAAATATTATCAAGCCTTACATGTTGGAGAAGGTGTTCGCAATTTGCAAAACCAAGTCTATGAACACCGAATGCAGCTAAAAATCGCCAGTCTTCAAGAGGTTCTCTACGACTTCTAAGAAGTTCCGAGACAAGGTTCTGAGACTGCTTATCTCCAAATCCAAACCCCTTAAAATCATCCTCTTTTAGCATATATATATCGTAAACAGTCTTGACACCTTTTTCGAACAACTTGTCAATTGTTGCTAAACCAAAACCATCCACATTTCTTAGTGTTTTAAAAAAATGTTCTACAGTATTAATAATCTGTGCTGGACACTGACCTACCTTAGTACATATCAAATTGTCTGCATCCCATATAAGACGAGAACCACAGCTAGGACATTTATCAGGTATTTGAGGCTTTGCTTGCTTTATAACTCGTTCTATCTTCGGTATTACCATGCCACTTCTTATGAGTTCTATAATAGCTCCTGGACCAATTCCCTTCTCTTTGACCATTGCATAATGGTGAGCCGTAGCACGACTAATGGTTACACCGCTCAGTTTTGTAGGTTCGAGTTCGGCGATAGGAGTGACACGCCCCGATCGAGATGTTTGAGGCTTCACCGAAACCACCTTAACTCGAGCTTTCTCCATATTTGTCTTGTATGCAATTTGCCATCTATAGTGATGACTTGTGGAACCCATATAATCCTTGAGACGAATATCTGTGACTTCGAAAATAATTCCATCCACATCGTAATTTACAGAATTCCACACTTCTTCAGTGATATCCTCGAATCGATTACGCAGTTCATCTATGGATCCTTCCCATGATGGCAATTCAGAAAAAGGGAAAAAGAGGGCTGCCTTTTCTTTTATAGTTTCGTCTACATAAGGATCTAAAGTCTTTTCTTTGATTATAGATGACTGAAAATTCCTTGAATTTTCAAAATGGTCAGATAAGTACTTTTCGAAATATTCCTTATCAACAACAATTTCTCCTGCGCCTAGACCACGTTTGCCTCCAGCAACAGCTAAACCCCGACTAAAAACTCGACTAATATCTGTGCCCCTTCTTCCATCACCGCGAGTGTATAAGCATCTACCATCATCGTATGCTGCAAACCCATCAAGTTTTGGTGTCACACGAATACGAAGCTCGTTGACATTTAACATGATATCATTAGCTGATTTCTCTATGCTTTCCAACCAGCCCATAATTTCTTTTTCGCTGGTTTTCTTCTCAGTAGAAAGCATTGGTATCGGTAGATCTACCTTTGCACCTTCAAAGGCAGCTTCTGGCTCAACGGAGGCAAGAAACTCATGGGTCGGATTCCTCTTTCTTAGTTCCGCCAAGAATACGAAATCATAGTCTGCATCGCTTATAATTGGCTTGCCGCCTCTATAAAGCGCATTAGTTACTTTAAGAAACTCCACAAGCTCATCATCGCTAATCGTAGAGATATACATAGGACTACTAATTATCTCCCGTATTCTTTCCTCAGTGAGCGTTTTAAGAGTAATACCTGATCTTTTTAAAATGGTGTGGTGGTCTTTATTGAAAAGTATCTTCTGTTTCATCAACATTTCTCCGTAGCTTCAGCCTTCATTACCTCAACAAGAAATTCCAGGGCTGAAACAGCCGCCTTTTCCTTAATCTCATGCCTTTCTCCCTCAAATCTTAATTCCTTTACAAATATTTTTCCGTACATGCTTACCGCAGTATAAACAAGCCCTACATCCTTCCCTTCAAGCACATCAGGCCCAAGATTGCCTGTTGTGGACAGAGCACAGTCTGTCTTTGTTAATAAACGTATCCTCTCTGCCATCTCTTTGGCAGTTTCCCCGCTCACAACCCCATAGGACGAAATCGTCTCTAATGATAATCCAAAGATTCTCATCTTTGACTCAGCGGAATAAGTAACAACCCCTGCTTCAAAGAATGTGCTCGCACCGGGAAGCATTGTAATATAATGACTGATGAGCCCGCCCGTGCATGACTCGGCAACAGAAAGTTTTAATCCTTTCTTTTTAAATATCTCATGCATGCCCTCAATGATTTTTAATGCTTCTTTTCCCATATTTAACTCTCAAATAATGAATCCAACAGCTGCTATAAATATATACTAATTTTCAGACATTTTAAATAGGAACGGCATTAGGTTGACCAACAGGCTTGGTCTTGAGCGGCTTATTTTGCCTGCAACATATGCCTTTATGTTATCATCATAAACTATGGAAGAACGGCTGCAGAAGATACTCGCAAAGATGGGAATTGCCTCAAGAAGAGGCGCAGAAGAGATAATCCTCGAAGGAAGGGTAACTGTAAACGGAAAAGTGGCAATCCTCGGAATGAAGGCAGAAATGTCAAAAGATCATATAAAGCTCGACGGTAAACTTCTTACAAGGCCTGAACCAAAAGTATATCTCATGATTAATAAACCCAGAGGCGTGATTACAACGCTTTCAGAATCAGAGGAAAGGCCGGCCATAAGGGATTACCTGAAAAAAATAAAATACAGGGTATTCCCTGTGGGAAGACTTGATTATGATTCAGAAGGGCTTCTGCTTCTCACAAATGACGGAGATTTTACGCATGCGGTTCTGCATCCGTCAAAGAAGATTCCAAAGGCATATCATGTTAAAATAAAGGGCGTTATAGAGAACGATAAAATAGAAAAACTGAAAAGAGGGGTAAAACTGGAGGATGGGATGACCTCGCCCGCAAAGTTAAAAAAACTCAGGAAGACCGAGGAAAATTCCTGGGTCGAGATTACAATATACGAGGGGAAAAAAAGACAGGTAAGAAGGATGTTCGAAAAAGTAGGGCATTCGGTCTTGAAACTTAAAAGAGTACGGATCAATGGGATAGAACTTGGGAATCTTCCTCCCGGTGAGATAAGATATCTGACACCGGAAGAAGTGGGTAAAATAAAAAAGGAAGTTGGCACCGCAAACGCATAAAATTTTACATTGTCATTGCGAGCGACCAAAGGAAGCGTGGCAATCTTATTTTAACAGGTATGAGATTGCGTCGTCGCTTCACTCCTCGCAATGACCTTTAATTATTGAAAGATGCAAAAGTAAAGTTATATTTTTGTCATTCCGGCTTGTCCGGAATCTTTCTTCGGAAGGACTCCCGACAAGCGGGAGTGACAGATAACGGGGCAAGCAAATAGCTCATTAGTTATGCAGGAATCAATAATTTAAAAAACTAACAACTGAAAACTGTCCGGAGGGCTAATGGTTCGGGATAAAAATTGCGGCGAGATTAGAGAAACTGACATAGGCTCAAGCATAAACATAGCAGGATGGGTCTTCAGGAGAAGAGACCACGGAGGGCTCATATTTATAGATTTAAGGGACAGAAGCGGCCTCTGCCAGATTGTATTCAGCCCTGACATTGCAGGTGACGCACATACAAAGGCGCATGACCTACGCGCTGAATATGTTATAGCTGTATCAGGCGAAATAAGAAAAAGACCTGAAGGAACAAAAAATCCGAATATCCCTACCGGCATGGCAGAGCTGTATGTAAACAAGCTTGAAGTCCTGAACGAGGCTTCACCTTTGCCGTATAACATGGAAGAGGCCGCAGAGGCAGGAGAAGCGCTCAGATTAAAACACAGATACCTTGACCTCAGACGGCCCGAGATGCAGCAGAACCTTATAATGCGGCATAGAATAGCAAAGGTTATGCGGGATTATCTCGATGAAAAAGGATTTCTTGAAATCGAAACACCAATGCTCACTAAATCAACTCCAGAGGGAGCAAGGGACTATCTTGTCCCAAGCCGCATGAATCCGGGGCATTTCTATGCGCTTCCGCAATCGCCGCAGTTGTTTAAGCAGATATTGATGGTTGCCGGAATGGAAAAATATTTTCAGATAGTGAAGTGCTTCCGCGATGAAGACCTGCGTGCCGACCGCCAGCCTGAATTCACTCAGGTGGATTTGGAGATGTCATTCATTGACAGAGAAAATATCCTGGCCCTCATGGAAGGCATGATGAAAAAACTCTTCAAGGATGTTATGAATATAGATGTCGAAACCCCGTTCCAGAGGCTTAGTTTTCACGAGTCAATGGAAAGGTTCGGAAATGACAAACCTGATTTAAGATTCGGGCTTGAACTTAAAGACATGGCAGACCTCGCTTTAAAGGGCACATTCAAGGTTTTCCTCGATGCAATAAATAACAGGGGCATGGTTAAGGCAATCAGTGGAAAAGGAATGGCAGCTCTTTCAAGAAAAGAGATAGACATGCTTACAACAGAGGCGCAGTCATTCGGCGCAAAAGGCCTTGCATGGATTAAGGTCAAGAATGGCTTCGAATCTCCAATAGCAAAGTTCTTCCCTGAAGATGTCTTAAAGAAAATGGCTGAAAGGCTTGGCGCAGAAGAAGGCGATTTAATGATGTTTGTAGCTGACAAGCCAAAGGTGACATATGATGTATTAAGCAGAATGAGACTTGCGCTGGGTGAAAGATTAAACCTGATTAAGCCCGGTTATAAATTCGCGTGGATACTCGATTTCCCATTGCTTGAATGGGATGAGGAAGAATCAAGGTTTCAGGCAATGCATCATCCCTTCACATCGCCTATGGATGAAGATATAGAGAAGATGCTTTCGGGAAATATTAATGACAAAGACATGCTTTCATCCCTGAAAGCAAAGGCGTATGATATTGTCCTTAACGGATACGAGATTGGCGGGGGAAGCATTCGTATTCACAGGCAGGCTGTCCAGAAGAAAATGTTCGAGGTTTTAGATATATCTGAAGAAGACGCAAGGATGAAGTTCGGATTCCTTCTCGCTGCGCTTCAGTACGGCGCGCCTCCTCACGGAGGAATAGCGCTCGGACTTGACAGGCTTGTGATGATTATGGTCGGCGCTACATCAATAAGGGATGTTATTGCATTCCCAAAAACACAGAAAGCATTCTGCATGATGTCCGGCGCTCCCTCAACAGTAGAGCCGAAACAGCTCAAAGAGCTTCATATTAAGACTGATGTACCGGTGGAGTAGAAACTTTTTTTGTAAGTTAAGCATTCACAGCTAAAAGATTTTTCTTAGATATTCTTCTTGACAGAACCCATAATTTCCCCCTAAAATCATCACGAAAAGTCGAAGACTCGACTCTACGAGACACATGCGGTATATGTTAGATGAGACTATGCATAAAAGGTAAATTTCTATGAGTATTGAGAATTCAAAAGTCTATTATAAATCAGTTTATTTTGATCTACCTTTCCTTATTTTCGTAAAGGACGGATTCAAAGATAAAACTTTAGAGGAATGGGCTCAAGCATACCAAAAAGGCGAAAAGTTACCATACTCACCATATGCTCCCTGCGTGAACAAAACTAATAGTTTTACTATTGGTGGCGGGTTTCCGGTTTATTTACCTCCCGAAGATGTAACAAGTGCTTATGTCGTAAAGGTTGGCGATTTCTATATGGGCGTTCAATTTCTTCGTCGTATTAGTCAAAATAACCCTGCCAACTTGTGTGGTGAAATTGTTGGTGACAGAACTGGGCGAGCTTCATTTTCTTCGGTTCGTGTGAACTTCGATTTAAGGATTTTTAAATCTAATCTATACATGAATACTAAATATTTTGTAAAACTTTCGATTGAGGGAGTGAATAAATTTATTGAGCACTATCGAGTATTGACAGGAAAGTTCTATATTCGCCCTATAACACCTGCAATAATTCAAGGCTTTACTATTTTTAACAGCATGATTGATGGGTCTACTTTTACACAGCAATATGTAACAGATAAAAGTGTAATAGATGTAGACGAAACAAAAACTGACAATTTGCCTCCATCTACTTATCACATGGATGCCATGCTGCATGGAATGGGCGGGGCAATTGATGACCAAATAGATACCACCTTACGAAGCACACTAAACCAAGATATTGAACCATCAATTATTGAAACCTTACACTTGGAAGTAAAGGATAAATTAGACTTACGAGAATGGCGTCTTGCGGTTATTGAATCAGCAGTGCTATTCGAGACATATCTAAATTCAGAGATGAGAAAAGTTTATAAAGAGCAAGGTTTATCGGGGTCAGATATAGAGGATAAGTTCCATAAAAATGACAGGTACAGGACACCTTTATCCTCCTATGTTATAGCTAGTAGCATTGTTCAAGATGCAACAGGGTTTGATTTCAAATCAACTTCCGAATTTCAAGCATGGTCAGTTCATACCAAAGATTTAAGGAATGATGTGGTCCATGGTAAAAAATATAAGGTTAGTCAAGAAGAAGCTGTCTTGAGCTATACCAGTGTATTAAATGCTATTCGTTTAATAGAATCAAATATGGAGTAAACAAACCATCTAATAAATCGTTTAACACGAAAAGAGGAATGGCAGAAAAGAGGAAGAGGAATGGGTCAGGTCTTTACTTTTGATATAGTGGAATAATCCAGCGCTTAAGATGCGCCCCGATTTTCTCTCTGAAGAAAACTGACTTCTACCCATCCTCCTCAACTGTTTTAATTTCGGATAACTGCGTCGTGAGGAAGCAATAAAAAAAAGGGTTTAAGGGGTCGAGGGTTCAAGGGGTCGAGTGAAAGTAACAAAACAAAAGCGCGGAAGCATTAACTACAAGGGGCCGAGGGAAAGCAATCAAGATAGCAAGCGGGAAAGTCGGCAAGGGGGACGTTTAAGGGGACGGTTGTACTAGCTCACTAATTCGGTAACTTTCTGGAGTTTATCAAAAGGTGTTTCATAGTTCAAGCCCCCATGTTTCCTCAGATGATTATATTCAAATAAAAAGTTCCCAAGA
>Ga0265292_1000720_pt1 | contig 39156 bp, 39 predicted proteins | sample Munlanlewell296A_FD_189080 | JGI IMG/M metagenome (GOLD analysis project Ga0265292, IMG submission 189080) | Leachate microbial communities from a municipal landfill in Southern Ontario, Canada - Leachate well 296A | ecosystem: Engineered > Solid waste > Landfill > Unclassified | place: Canada... | reverse complement strand
AAAGCTGGAAGCTGACAGCTGAAACCTGGCACCTCATTAGGAGTGGAAATCCTGTGGATAGCTGAATCAGCCCCAAGAGGCTCTCCTGTAAAACCCTTTAAATAAAGGGTTTTTTATTTAGGGCTCTTTTCAGGCCCCCACTTTGCCAAACGAGCCTGCATTTCCTTGACATAGCCCCACTCGGGGCGTATTCTACTCAAAGGTTTATGAGTACTAACACTAGAGGCGAAATGCGACGCTAGACAGTAGCTTTTAAGCTCCTGTACCAGAGGTCGCGAAAAGCGGCCTTTTTTGTTCCCTCAGAAACCAGTTCATTGACAACTCATCACAAAGAGAACACCGAGCATAATAAAAATCACTGTTCGTAATTGAACAGAATCGTTATGTGGTTTTCAAGCTTCCTCGTGGAAGTTTGAAGGGTGTGTGGTGGATGCCTAGACTCTATAGAGCGATGAAGGACGTAGCCTGTCTGCGAAAAGTTTCGGGGAGCTGACGAGCAAGCATTGATCCGAAAATGTCCGAATGGGGAAACCCATCTTCTTACGGAAGATATCTCGAGCGCGTGTTCGAGAAGCGCACCTAGGGAAGTGAAACATCTCAGTACCTAGAGGAAAAGAGACCAACAGGATATCTCGGTCTCTCTGCAAATTTATTTTTGCCGAGGGACCGGGATTCTGGAATTCCCCGAGTAGCGGCGAGCGAAACGGGAGAAGCCCAAACCTACGCATCACAATGTGCGTGATGCAAAAAAAGATTTGAAGAAATAAAATCCTTCAAAAACTTTTAGTATCGTACATAGTGTGATGCGTGGGGGTTGTAAGGCGATAGCGTTCCATTTATGGAAGGAAAGTCATCAATGATTTTTGTAGCGGAATCTGCTGGGAAGCAGAACCCTAGAGGGTAACGGTCCCGTACGCGAAACAAAAGTCACTTTCTTGTTGTCGTTCTTGAGTAATCCGAGACATGAATAGCTTGGATGAATCTGCCGGGACTAACCGGCAAGGCTAAATATCTATAGAGATCGATAGTGAACCAGTACCGTGAGGGAAAGGTGAAAAGTAGTCCGATGAGGACAGTGAAATAGTTCTGAAACCACACATCTACAAGGAGTCGAAGAGGTGCATGCACCTCGACGGCGTGCCTATTGAAGAATGAGCCGGCGAGTTTACGCACACGGCATGGCTAAGGGCGTTAGCCCGGAGCCGAAGGGAAACCGAGTGTGAATAGCGCGAAAAGTCGCGTGCGTAAGACCCGAAGCCAGGTGAGCTTGTCATGAGCAGGGTGAAGTTTGTCGAAAGACAGATGGAGGCCCGAACCCGTTGATCGTATAACGTCTTGGGATGACTTGTGACAAGGAGTGAAAAGCTTATCGAACCTGGTAATAGCTGGTTCTCTCCGAAACAGCTTTTGGGCTGGCGTCTGATGTTTCTCCCGGGGGTAGAGCACTGGAAGGATCAAACAGGGAGCAATCTCGTTGATCCTATCAAACTCCGAATACCGGCGAGCGCAGTCAGGCAGTTAGACGATGGGGGCTAAGCTCCATATGTCGAGAAGGGAAGAGCCTAGATCTCAAGTTAAGGTCCCTAAATTCGTGCTGAGTGCATCACAAGGAAGTGGAAGTTCTAAGACAGTGAGGATGTTGGCTTAGAAGCAGCCACCATTTAAAGAAAGCGTAACAGCTCACTCATCGAGAACTTCTGCGCCGAAGATAATCGGGGCTAAGCACGATACCGAAACTGAGGGCTTAATGCGAATCCGTTTGCATTGAGCGGTAGGAGAGCGTTCCAAACCGCGATGAAGGATAAGGGGTGACCCATTCTGGAGCGTTTGGAAGTGAGAATGCCGGCACAAGTAACCACAATACGGGTGAGAACCCCGTACGCCGAAAGATCGAGGTTTCCTTGGCACTGATAATCAGCCAAGGGTTAGTCGGGCCTAAGCAAATGGCGAAAGCCGAACGCGATGGACATAGGGTTAATATTCCCTAACCTCGCGCTGGTGCGATGGAGAGACGGAGGGTTGTACATGGTGCACATAATTGGATTTGTGTTTGTAGCGTGAGGGCGTATCTTCAGGAAAATCCGGGATACATTACCCCAAGCGAAGCATAAACTTCTTGATTCGTCAGGAGGAATACCATGGAGCACGCTTCCAAGAAAATCTTCTAAGCTATAGCCAGCGAGAGACCGTACCGCAAACCAACACAGGTGATCAGGTCGAGTAGACCAAGGCGAACGAGTGAGAGGTCCTCAAGGAACTCGGCAAAACAGCGGCCGTAACTTCGGGATAAGGCCCGCCTCCTATTAAGTTAGGAGGCCGCAGCGAAAGATTTCCAATCGACTGTTTATCAAAAACACAGCTCCCTGCGAACTCGCAAGAGGATGTATAGGGGGTGACACCTGACCAATGCCAGAAGGTCAACTAAGGTTGGTGCATGGTAGCAATACTGTGTGCTGGACTTTATAAGCCCTGGTCAATGTCGGCGATAACTATAATCGTCCTAAGGTAGCGTAATTCCTTGTCTGGTAAGTTCAGACGTGCACGAATGGTGTAACGAGTTGGAAACTGTCTCGAGGACTTGCTCGGTGAAAATACAATACCGGTGAAGATGCCGGTTACTCATAGTTAGACGAAAAGACCCCAGAAGCTTTACTGTAGCTTCGTATTGGGATTGCGATGCATATGCGTAGCATAGACGGGAGAGGTTGAAGCGTTGATTTTGGTTGGCGTGGACTCAACAGTGAAATACCGTTCTTATGTGTTGCAATTTCTAACCTCAGGCAAAACACCTGGGAGACAGTGCGTGGCAGGCAGTTTGAGTGGGGCGCTCTCCTCCCAAAAAGTAACGGAGGAGCCTACAAAGGTCAGCTAGGCGCGAATGGAAACCGTGCCGGTCGTGTAATGGCACAAGCTGGCTTAACTGCGAGACGTACATGTCGAGCAGACACGAAAGTGGAGCATAGTGATCCGACCTTATGCATTAGATGCAGGGGAAGCCCAACGGATAAAAGTTACTCTGGGGATAACAGGCTAGTTCCGCCTAAGCGTCCATAGCGACGGCGGAGTTCGGCACCTCGATGTCGGCTCACCACATCCCGGAGCTGGAGAAGGTTCCAAGGGTTTGGCTGTTCGCCAATTAAAGTGGTACGCGAGCTGGGTTCAGACCGTTTAGTAGAGAAGTGGAAAGTGTATAGGTGTTAGCGTTTAGGGAATTTCTCTAAACACTAAACTCTCATCGCTACATCCTTGTCTTCTGGACAGTCTGAACCCGATCGAGAAAATGAAAGTTATCCGAAATATATAAAAGGTTTTTCGTCACAAAAAAGAGTAAAGAGTCAACCAATCACGGCGGTCTTGCATGGGAACATGCAAGAAGAAATCAACTTATATCGGTGGAGCCCAATTCACATTTATGTGAAGGGTAATACCGAGGGAATCTGAGATTAGTTTAGGGTTTACCTTGAGCGAAGTCGAAGGGCCCCTAGAGACTGAATGTTGAACACCCAGAACGGGTGAAGTTACAGTCCAATGCACGAAGGTAATTCGTGAAAACATGCGTGAGACAGGTTGGTCTCCTATCTACTATGAGCGTTGATACTTGAGGAGAGTCGTCCTTAGTACGAGAGGACCGGGATGAACTGACCTCTGGTCTATCTGTTGTTCCGCCAGGAGCATTGCAGAGTAGCTATGTCGGGAAGGGATAACCGCTGAAAGCATCTAAGCGGGAAGCCTCCTCCAAGATTAGGTATCGTTAAGGCCCGTGAGAGATGATCACGTTGATAGGCTTTAGGTGTACATGCAGTAATGCATTGAGCCAAGAAGTACTAATTCGCCGATTCTGCGGGGAAGCATGAAAATCTATTAACGAAATATTGTGCTCGGTGTTTTCTTTGTGATGAGTGAAGTGTATCGAATCTTGTGTTCTGGTGATTTGACGCCGTGGTCACACCCGATCCCATTCCGAACTCGGCAGTTAAGCATGGTTGTAGCGATGGTACTCGTAAGGGGAGAGTAGCTAATCGCCAGAACAGAGGACTTGATACAAATTACCAATTTACAACCCATTGATTTGGGTATATTTTATTTTATGCCGCTCGAAAATCCGCATGAGAGAGTAATTCCGTCCCATCTTAGTGGTCTTGCCGGACTTATAGCTGGCTTAGATCATTCAAAAAGAAGTAGAACAACTAAAGATCCTGGGAGAGTGGAAAGGCTTGTTGAGGAATTAAAGGATCTATTCGGTAGACATTTGGACGATTGGGATAAGGCGTAGTTTTTAAAATTTTCAAAACCTGCCTTCAGGCAGGCTTTGTTTTGCTATACTTTCCTCTATGCGTTGGGCAGCAAAACGACAAGTTCTGTATGCGGGAAGCATATTTCTAGGGATTATTTTAATTCTCGCAGGTGTCTGGTTTTTATTTTTCTTTCGGTTACCAACCTGCTCTGACGGTATTCTCAATCAAAATGAAGGTGGGGTTGATTGCGGTGGAGTGTGTGCAACTTTGTGCCAAGCTCCTCGAGTATCTGCTCTTTGGGCACGCTCGGTTGCTGTTGCCCCTGGTGTGTATCATGCAGTAGCGCTCGTTCGTAATCCCGAATCTTCTGCAGGCACTGAGGCGCTTCCGTACACATTTCAAATTTTTGACGCAAAAAATATTTTGATTGCCGAGCGTCGTGGAGTTATGTTTCTCTATCCCGGAGAAGTTGTCCCACTCTTTGAAGCAAATATTCTAACGGGAGAGCGTATACCTGCGCGTACTTTTATAACCTTCGGCGATGCTGTATGGGTACAGATGGAGAGACCTACAGAGCCTATTCAAATAACTTCACGTGAACTTAATCAGGACACCTTAACGCTCACCGCACACATTGAAAACAAAACAGCTCTACCCGTGTATGGGACTACACTGACGGCACTTCTCTATGATGCAGACGATATTATTATTACAGCATCACAAACAAGGTTTGATTCATTACCGGCGAAAGGATCGCACGATGCTGTATTCACGTGGCAGGAGCCTTTCCCGCGTCAAGTTGTTCGTACCGATATTGTTGCGCGTACCAAATGATTTAGAGACAAAAAGATAATGATGTCATTTTTTCGTCGTGTTGATTGGTTGTTGCTCGGAAGTGCAGTGCTCATTTCGCTTGCAGGACTTACAAGCATGTTTGGATTTGGTGCAGAGAATCAATACGCATCGCACCAGATTATTTGGCTTGGGATAGGCCTCATTGTTTTTTTTCTGGCAAGTGCAATTGATTTTCGATTCCTACGCCGTACTGGTGTTGTGGTATTTATTTATGGACTCGCAATTTTCTTTCTCGGACTTCTCTTTGCTGTAGGCTCTGTATTTAAAGGTGCGCAGAGTTGGTTTAACCTCGGGGCGTTCGCGGTACAGCCAGTTGACCCTGCAAAGTTTGCGCTCATTCTTGTTTTGGCAAAATATTTTTCACGTCGGTATATTGAAATTGCACAACTTCGACACATCCTCGTTTCTGGCGCATATACTTTTTTTATATTCGCACTACTATTTCTTCAGCCTGACTTCGGTTCGGCAGTCATTGTGGCAGGCTTGTGGATGGCCATGGTATTGCTTGCGGGTATTCCTGTCCGGCACCTTCTGTTATTAGCTGGGGGAGGTATTGCTGTGGTCGGGCTTCTGTGGATTTTTGCGTTTGCACCATATCAGAAAGCACGCATTATGACCTTCGTGCATCCTTTGGCTGATATTTCTGGCGCTGGGTACAACGCTTTTCAGTCAACTGTTGCAGTTGGCTCAGGCGGTATTTTAGGGAAGGGGATAGGGTACGGTACTCAGTCACGACTCCAATTTCTTCCTGAAAATCAGACGGACTTTATTTTTGCAGCATTTGCTGAAGAATGGGGTTTGATTGGGACGCTTATTTTACTTGGTCTTTTTGGTCTTTTATTTTATCGACTGATTGATAATGCAAAGAAAGGTGCAACCAATTTTGAAACATTTTTCATGCTTGGTGTGGCGTCACTCTTTGGGATACACACCATAATTCATATTGGGATGAATGTAGGAATAATGCCCGTCACAGGAGTACCACTTCCATTTATGAGCTATGGAGGTTCTCACATTATTACGAGTTACGCACTTTTGGGAATTGTGAACGCGATGCGTCAGTATGGACGAGAGGTACACGAAGATGCGCGCTACGAGGTGGTAGGTATTGGTTCGTAGACTTTTTTTGTCTCAGTAAGCATTGTTGCCAAGGTGTTTTTTTCGCTCAGTATTTCATCTGTATTTTTAATAGTGTTGAGTGCAAGAATTGCTCGAGCAATCTCCTCTGGGTTTTTTGTCGGAATAAGTTTACCGTTAGGGTACGTGTGTAGAACATCAGGTATACCACCAACAGAGGTTGCAACAATTGGACACGCCACTCGAGTAGCTTCCAGAATGACGTAGGGCAGGCCTTCTTTGAGGGATGGGAGTAAGAAGCAGTCTAAGGCGTTGAGGTATTTCCATGCGTCGGGAATAAACCCAATGAAAAATATTTGATCAGCAACATTAAGGTTTTTGGCTAGATTTTCAAGGGCTCCTTTTTCTTCTCCATCTCCAATAAGGACGTAGAAGTGATTTTTTTGTTGCGTTTTTTTATTCAATAATGCAATTGCTCGTATGCCATATTCAATGCCCTTGTTTTTAGTGAGTTCACCTATAGTGCCAATGATGCGGTGCGCCCCGAGCATGGTGAGTCTCTTTTCTTGCCCGTTGTGAAATTGTGCAAAAGCAGGAGTTTGAAGAAGAAATTCTCGCGCTTCCTCTTTAGATTGATACGCAGTAGGGAGGGTGTCGATGCCGAGCGGAATATAAAAAATCTTTTTTTGCATTCCCGGCATTCGTATTCCTTGAGCGTAATCTTTGTGGGAGATGGTGATGACTGCGTCGCTCAATAGGGCAGTAATAGAACTCGCTATGTATATGGCTCCGCGAGAGAGAAGTCCTCGTGGTTCATTAAACGGCCAACCATGGGCAGTGAAGATTATCCGAGGAATTTTGGCGAATTTTGCAGCGAGCACGCCCAAGCCTCCCGCCTTTGAGCTGTTGAGGTGCACAATGTCATATGATTCTTTTCGCAAAAGCTTCACCAAAAAAAAGAAAGCTGTTAGTTCTTTTTGTATTGAAATGTCCCGTTCGAGCGAGGGAATGGCAACTACGGTCACTCCCGCTGTTTCAAGGCGAGTACGGAGTAATCCGCTTCCTCCAAGCGCTACCGTGCATTCATAGAAAGGCGAGAGAGACACAGCAAGGTCGTAGACATACCTCCCCGCTCCACCCCAGTTTGATTTCGTGATGATGAAAAGTATCTTTTTTTTCATGCTTCTTTTGGAACCAACGGCTGTAGTACAGGGTATCAGAGGAATGAGCGTTTTGTGGCTCCCTATTTCTCATGTACTATTCTCTCATCAAATGTTTTTAAATCTTCGTCGCGAGGCGTTCATACTACTCATTGGAGATTTGTGTTTTCTCGCTTTTTCTCTATGGGCAACGCTTCTTTTGCGCTATTCTGCTTTTCCAGATTCACACACTATATATACTCACTTTGTGCCTTTTTCGTTTCTTTTTATTTTTTCGGTGCTCGTTTTTCTTATCGCTGGTCTCTATGAGAAACATACCCTCCTTGTAAAGTCGAAGCTTCCTGAAATGGTGTTTTATGCGCAAATGGCGAATATTGCAGTTGCGGCAATATTCTTTTTCTTGGTGCCGTATTTTGGTATCCAGCCAAAAACGAATCTTTTTATCTATCTTGTTATTTCCACGATATTCGTTTCCGCATGGCGTTTATATTTTTTCCCATTTCTATCTGTGGTAAAACCCGCGCCAGCATTATTAGTGGGTGAAGGAAAGGAGGTTGAAGATGTTATGGGTGAAGTAAATGGCAACACACGCTACGCCGTGCGGTTTGTTGCACATGTCGACATGGGTGGGCGCTCTATAGAGGAAATTCAAAAAACTATTCTTTCTCATATTAAAGAGACAGGTGTATCTATTGTTGTTATGCCATTTGGGCATCTTCGAGATCAGAGTTTTTCAAAGGAGTGGGATGCCGTTATGCTCTCCAATGTTCTTTTCATTAATCTTCCTGATCTGTACGAAGATTTATTTGATTCTGTCGCTCTGTCATTACTCGATACACGCTGGTTTTTGGGTGCTCGTGCTCGAACTCCAACGGCACTCTATGATGTTCTTAAGAGAGTGACTGACACTATCCTTGCTCTATCTGCGCTCATATTTTTATTGCCACTTATTTTAATTATCGCGTTTCTACTCGCTGTTGGAGAAGGAGGAAGTCCTTTTATCTTCCAAAAGCGCATTGGGAAAGGTAACCGTGTGATTTCGATCATTAAGTTTCGTACGATGCTTTTTGACGATGGTGAAGATCCAGAAAAAAAGAAGCATAATCGTGTCACACACTTGGGTGCATTTTTGCGACGAACTCAAATTGATGAGATACCGCAATTTTGGAATGTACTTCGAGGGGACATTGCGTTAATCGGACCACGCCCTGAGATTCCTCATTTTGTTACTGAATATGCACGGGTAATTCCATACTATGAAACCAGACATCTTATACAGCCGGGTATTTCTGGGTGGGCACAAATAAAACACGCGTCTCCGCCAAAGTTTAAGCTTGATGTTGAGGCAACAAAGCAAAAACTGTCTTATGATCTATATTATTTCAAGCATCGCTCATTTGCTCTCGATATGGAAATAGTACTGCGCACCATTAAAATTCTTTTAGGTCGGGCAAGTCGCTAAGAGAGACATAAGCAACCTTTCTTTAGGTTTATAGGTACAGTACACTGAAGCATTATGAGTAGTATGAAAAAAGCGATTGTTACGGGTGGCGCTGGGTTTGTAGGATCCCATGTGGTTGACGCGCTTATTAAAGAGGGGTTTGCCGTTTCTGTCATAGATGACTTATCTGGAGGAAAGCGAGAAAATGTACATCAAGACGCAACATTGCATGTTGTAGATGTGCGCGATTCCAAGGCGATAGCTCCAATTATTGCAGGCAGTGAGTTTGTGTTTCATCTTGCCGCTCTTCCTCGGGTTCAGTACTCAATTGAATATCCCGAAGAGACCAACTCAGTGAATGTTGGAGGTACCTTGGCAGTTTTGAAGGCGGCAAAAGATGCTGGAGTAAAGCGTGTTGTGTACGCAGCTTCAAGTTCAGCGTATGGCAATCAGGAAACTCTTCCACTCTCTGAAGATGCTCCGCCACAACCACTGAGCCCGTATGCACTTCAAAAATATGTTGGCGAGCTGTATTGTCGTGTTTTCAGTGATGTGTATGGACTTCCAACTGTATCAGTTCGGTTTTTTAATGTGTATGGGTCTCGACTTGATCCAGAGGGTGCATATGCATTGGTGATAGGGAAGTTTTTGAAACAAAAAAAAGAAGGGGTCCCTCTTACGATTACGGGAGATGGTGAGCAAACGCGTGATTTTACCCATGTGCGAGACATTGTTCGTGGAATGATACTCGCTGTAAAAAGCGAGAAAGTGGGGAAGGGAGAAATAATTAATTTAGGACGAGGACAGGAAACATCAGTGAATGCGCTCGCCGAGTTAATTGGTGGAGCTGTTACACATATTGACCCGCGTTTAGAGCCTCGCCACACACGGGCTGATATTAGTCGCGCTAAGGATCTTTTAAATTGGGAACCCGAGGTGTCTCTTGATGAGGGGGTAGCTGAATTGAAGAAACTGTTTGGGGTTTGATTTTTTTGAAATGGCTGAATATGTTCAGTCATTTGTTCTGTATGATATATCATACAGAATTTATAGGATTGGTTTGTTACTATAAAATCATTTATTTTTGAGTTATGATTCCAGCATGATAATTGACGGTCGCAAACTTGCAGCAGAGCGAAAAGAAGAATTGAAAATCGAACGCCAAAAATTTGGCGCGCTTTCTTTGGGGGTCGTTATTGCAACAACAAGTCCCGTGACTCAGTCCTATGTCGGCATTAAAAAGCGTGCAGCGACGGATTTAAATATAGATGTCGTTGAGTATCGACTACCTGAAACTGCCACACTTGAAGAAATAATGAATGCAACTAAGGAAGCAGGGAAGCATGACGGCGTCATTCTTCAGCTCCCGTTACCTAATGGTATTGATGTTGATATAGCAAAAAATGCAATTCCCACAATGCTCGATGTTGATGTTTTGAGTGATCCTGCATTTGAACTGTTTGCACAAAATAATTTCCCAGCTATTCCTCCAGTCCCCGCCGCCATGTGGTACATCATGAAGCGAAATAATGTCTCCATTGCAGGAGCAAATATGGTTTTGATAGGCGGAGGAAGATTAGTAGGAAAGCCAGCAGGAGTTCTGTTTGAACGCCTCGGTGCCAATGTCCGTACACTCATAAAGGGTGACGATGTCGTATCAGCAACACGAAATGCTGACATTATTATTTCTGGTGCAGGTGTTCCAGCACTCATTAAGCCCGACATGATAAAAGATGGGGTTGTGATTATTGATGGCGGAACAAGTGAGTCAGGAGGAATGGTGGTAGGGGATGCTGATCCCTTGTGTGCTGAAAAAGCCTCTGTGTTCACCCCTGTTCCTGGAGGTGTTGGCCCCATAGCAGTAGTTGAAATTTTCACAAATCTCCTTGCCCTTAAAAAACTCAGTATAAATCTTTGATTCCATAAATTGTGCTAAACCCGGGTGTAGCACTTATTGGCTGTTTTCCTCTCTAGACCCTAGCCGCTAGCCCCTAAACCCTACTCGTGGCATACTCTCTACATTATGTGGAAAGTACGAATTGTCGCAGTTGTCCTCCTTTTGATTGGCGCAGGCATTGGTTGGTTTGTAGTGAACTCAGAGCAGGTAGGTCAAAAATTTCCATTTCGCTACGGTCTTGATTTGGCTGGCGGTTCACATCTTTTATATCGTGCCGACACATCAAAGGTTGTTTCTGGTGATGTAAATTCTGCAATGCAGAGTTTGCGTGATGTTGTTGAGAAGCGGGTAAATATTTTCGGAGTGTCGGAGCCATTAGTGCAGGTAGAGCGCGGAGGAGTCGTTGGTGGCGGGGAAAATAGATTGATCGTTGAACTTCCCGGCGTTACTGATTTATCAGAGGCAGTGAAAGCAATAGGTCAAACTCCAACACTAGATTTTCGTCTTCAGAAGACCGATGAGACAGGGGCTCAAATTTACGAAGATATGGGACTTACGGGCCAGTATCTTGATCACGCAACGCTTGATTTTTCGTCAGGTCGCGAAGGCACAATCTCCAATCAGCCGATTATTGTATTAACCTTCAATCCTGAAGGAGCTAAGCGTTTCAAGGACATTACATCAGAAAATGTTGGTAAGGTGCTCGCCATATTTCTCGACGATGTAATTATTTCAGCGCCAGTCATCCAAGAGGCCATTCCAAATGGAGAGGCAAATATTACAGGTACCTTTACTCCAGATGAGGCTCGTGAATTGGTCCGCAATCTCAATTTCGGAGCATTACCAGTGCCAATTGAGCTCGTGTCTTCTCAGACTATTGGCGCATCGCTCGGTGAGAAGGCACTAACGCAAAGTGTGGATGCAGGCCTCTGGGGCTTTGGGCTCGTCGCGCTTTTCCTCATCCTTTGGTACCGACTTCCTGGGGTTATTGCAGTCGTTGCACTGTCACTCTATGTTGCCTTGAACCTCGCTATCTTTAAGCTCATCCCGGTAACGCTTACAACCGCAGGTCTCGCTGCATTCATTCTCTCTATTGGTATGGCAGTTGATGCAAATATTCTTATTTTTGAAAGAATGAAAGAAGAGCTGAAGAGTGGGAAGGTTCTCGGTGAAGCAATACGGGAAGGATTCAGGCGTGCGTGGTCATCGATCAGCGATTCAAACCTCTCATCAATCATCACTGGCGTTATTTTGTTCTGGCTTGGTGGCACTGCGGTGATTAAAGGTTTCGCGCTCGTGTTCATCATTGGTGTCCTCGTTTCAATGTTTACTGCTGTTACGGTAACGAGAACATTGTTGCTTGCCCTTGGATTTGGCAAGTCTACTTCAAAGGCAGCACATTTCTTATTCGGTAATGGTTTAGGAAAATAGTATGTTTATTGTAAAAAATAGAAAACTGTTTTACTCATTCTCAGTGGCGATTATTGTAGTTTCGCTTGCTTCGCTCTTGCTGTGGGGTTTGAAGTTCGGCATTGATTTCAATGGAGGTTCGTTGCTTGAGATTTCCTACACCAGTACACCTGCGCCTTCGGCTGATGAGGTTGGACAGGCAGTTCACGATTCTGGAGTTGTTGGCTCGTCGATTCGTCCAACTGGAGAGACGGGATATCTTATTCGTACTCCGTTCCTCACTCCTGCAGAATACGATTCTTTGAAGGTAGGGCTCACGAAGGGAGGAGCATGGCAATACGATCAGAAACGCTTTGACTCCATCGGCCCCACCATCGGCTCTGAACTTAAGACAAAGTCCATATACGCACTCGCACTTGTTCTTTTAGCTATCGCACTTTTCATTATGTTCGCGTTTCGAAAGGTCTCGAAACCAGTTTCGTCATGGAAGTATGGCCTTGTTGCGCTCGTTGCCTTGGCGCACGATGTCATTATTCCTATTGGCGTATTCTCAATACTCGGGCATTTCTTTGGAGCCGAGGTGGATACTCTTTTTGTCACGGCCATCTTAGTGGTATTAGGTTTCTCTGTTCACGACACCATCGTTGTGTTTGATCGTGTTCGTGAAAACTTGAGGAAGAATCAGGAGAAAAATGTGAAGGAAGTGTTTGAAGATACAGTAGGTAAGTCGGTTGGACAGACATTGAATCGTTCGCTCAACACATCCCTTACCGTTGTTTTGGTACTTGTGGCACTTCTTCTCCTCGGTCCCGCATCAGTTCACTTCTTTGTTATCGCACTCCTTGTTGGTGTTGTTACCGGTACCTATTCTTCAGTCTTCATTGGTTCGCCACTCTTAGTGACTCTAGAAAAAATGCAGAAGCCAAAAGAAAAGGAGTTAAAGAAAGAGAGAAAGTAGTTTTTAAAAAATGTCCGAAGCTCCCCAAACTCCGTTTGAGCGCGACCTTCCAAAAGGAAGCGAGATGGGGACATATTTTGGAGAAGATGTCGAAAGCTCTAAGCGCCTAATGGAAGCAGGTGAATATTCCGTTGCGTTCGGAAGTCTGTCGAACACCCTTAATCGACTAACTGCTCAAGGACATGATATCTATCGTTCCGAAAACCAGAGAGAAGCACGAAGGGCTCTCAAGACAGTATGGGGCTATTTTGTGAGAGATATAAGTAGTCGAAAGCAATTAGATCAGCGTCTCACTTCGATAGAAAAAGCCACTGATGTTGAAGTAAGACAAGGTGTAGCCGAAGGTCCGCAGGCGCCAAAACCAGAACTCCAGTCTGCATCGAGACAAGGTGTTGATGGGTATGTCACCGCTAGTGTCGCGCGCTTTCTAGAGCCCATTGAAGCACCTCACGCACAAGGAGCACAGGAAATGATATATGTTGCAAATATGTACAATGTAGTTTTACCGATGTTGCGCCGTCAAATCGAAGGGTATGTGGCGCAGATGATAAAGGGACAGGCAGGTTTTTTGATTGATCCAGACATGATACGCACACGCATCATAAATTTTCTCGACACAGCTCCGACGATTACCACGGCGCTCACTGTTGCTGAGCTTGAGTGGGAAAAGACAAAAACCAAACCAAGACAATCAAAACGCTGATCGTTTAACTAATTATACTTCCTCGGAATTCCTTTCCATCGAGGGCTTTTGCAATTTCAGTCAGTGAGTTGCCATTCACGATAGATACAGTCAGTTTTGTTTTCTTGGCGATAGCTGATGCTTTTACATCGAACGGGGAAGAGAAGCCTGGGGTCCATTTTTTAGGAAGGAGTGCGAGGTACTCATTCCATGAAAGTTTAGGTAGTGGCACAGCATCGGGATTCTTTCGGGGATCTGCTGTGTATACAAAATCAATGTTTGAAATGTTGACTACATTTTTTGCACCAAACATTTTTGCAAGAAGTACTGCATCAAAATCTGTTGAGTGACCTGGCAATTCTCCTGCACCAATTAAGACAGGTGTTTTGAATGTAATCTTTTTTCCATACTTTGCGACCACCTCTTTGTGAGCGAGCTTACCAAAAGCAAGGCGCATGAATTCGGCGTTGAAGTGTGTGGTGTAGATGCCCATCCAGTCGTTTTCACTGTCAGAAACAGAACGCACCTCGGCAAGTGCATTTTGGTAGTTACGGCAGGTTTTCCCGCCTCCCACAACGATGATGAATCGACGGCCTTTTTTTACTCGCTCTGCGATTGCTTCCACAAACTCTTTTACGAACACTGGGTCTGGCAGGTCGGGTATGACCATTGAGCCACCGAGAGAGATGACTGTTATATTGCTTTGCTTGGAAGTCTTAACTGTCTTTTTCTTAGTGTTTTGCATTTGTCTCATTATACATACGAGAAGGTATAGCGTATAGGGTTTATTTTAAGCCATAAAATCCTCCCCCTAAACGCTAAACCCTGACCACTAACCCCTGCTCGGACCCTCCTTGACGGCTTTAGGGCGGGGGAGTAGTATAGACAAACGCTTGCTGTGGCATGCGGTTATATTTGTCATATGGGAACAAACTGATTCAACGAAAGACGATTCACCCGTATGCCGAAGTAAAGAAAAGCTTCGGCTTTTTTTATCGACAAGCGAGCGAGGGGAAGGAAAATTTATTTTTCATTTCCGAGCGAGTGCAGTCATTTGAGAGCTTCAGCTCGAATACCACAGAGATCTTTGAAAATTGAATACGTACGTAAAAGTACGAAGACCAGTAAGTTTTACGACTAGCATAGGAGCCAATCGTAAAACACAAAAAAGTAAGTAGTAATCAAGAGCCAAGAAATCAAAAGATCCGAAGATAAAAGATTTTCTTCTTTTTCTTCTGTTCCGTGTATTGATTTCGTGCCCTTCAATTGGAGGCATGAGATCTTAAATTAGAGTTTGATCCTAGCTCAGGATGAATGCTGGCGGCGTGGATAAGGCATGCAAGTCGAGTGGGTTTAGACCCACGGCAGACGAGGTAGTAACACGTAGGAATCTACCCTAGAGTCGAGCATATTCCATCGAAAGATGGCGCAATTCTCGATAGTCACTAAGGTGTAAAGGAGCAATTCGCTCTAGGAGGAGCCTGCGTAATATCAGCTAGTTGGTGAGGTAATGGCTCACCAAGGCTATGACGTTTAGGGGAGCTGAGAGGCTGACCCCCACCGATGGAACTGAGATACGGTCCTTACTCCTACGGGAGGCCGCAGTCGAGAATCTTCCGCAATGGACGAAAGTCTGACGGAGCGACGCCGCGTGGTGGATGAAGTCCTTCGGGACGTAAACACCTTTTATGAGGGATGAAGTTTTGACAGTACCTCATGAATAAGGGGCTCCTAACTCTGTGCCAGCAGGAGCGGTAATACAGAGGCCCCAAGCATTATCCGGAATTACTGGGCGTAAAGGGTGCGTAGGTGGCGTTATTAGTCCTCTTTTAAATCCTCGGAGCTCAACTCCGAGGCTCGAGGGGAAACGGTAACGCTAGAGGATGTAAGAGGTATGTGGAACTCATGGTGTAGGGGTGAAATCCGTTGATATCATGGGGAACACCGAATGCGAAGGCAGCATACTAGGACATTCCTGACACTGAGGCACGAAAGCGTGGGTAGCGAAAAGGATTAGATACCCTTGTAGTCCACGCCCTAAACCATGTTCCCTAGCTATGAGGAGTATCGACCCTCTTCGTGGCGTAGCTAACGCGTTAAGGGAACCGCCTGGGTAGTACGGTCGCAAGACTAAAACTCAAAGGAATAGACGGGAATTCGCACAAGCGGTGGATCATGTGGCTTAATTCGTCGGTAAACGAAGAACCTTACCAGGGCTTGAAACCATACTGCATCCCAGTAGAAACATTGGGAGCCTTCGAGGGTGTATGGCAGGTGATGCATGGTCGTCGTCAGTTCGTGGCTTGAGCTGTTCCCTTAAGTGGGGAAACGAACGCAACCCCCGTTGTCTGTTTTATATGTCAGACGAGACTGCTCCCTCACGGGAGAGGAAGGAGGGGATGACGCCAGATCAGCATGTCCCTCTGATGCCCTGGGCTGCACACGTGATACAATGGACGCGACAAAAGGAAGCAATACCGTAAGGTGGAGCAAATCCCAAAACGCGTCCTCAGTACGGATAGAGGTCTGCAACTCGACCTCTTGAAGCTGGAATCGCTAGTAATCGTAGGTCAGCTATACTACGGTGAATACGTTCTCGAATTTTGTACTCACCGCCCATCAACTCAAGGGAGCCGGGAGGACCCGACGCCCGTGTTTATCACGGTCTACGGTAAGCTCGGTAACAGGGAGTAAGTTGTAACAAGGCACGGCTAGCGGAAGCTGGTCGTGGAACAATTCCATGCGGAAAATGTTTTGCTCAGAATTTATTCTGTTCAAAATTAATCCGGTCGATTGTCAGGTACAGAGTATTGATACACAACTCTAAATGGTATCCGGCACCCCGATTGTCGAAACGGGGATATGCGGAACAGAAGAAAGAGAGGAACTTGATTAGTTACTTTGGTTTGAGAAAAGCTACCCCGAAAGAGGTGGCTTTTTGACATTTTTTATTTGTTCTATATATTTGCTCTATGCCACCAGTAAACAGAGAGTCATGGAGAAATTGGCCTACCGGCACTCGTGTGAATGCAAGAGTGGCTGAGGGGCGTACCGTGCCGGGTGAAGTTGTCAATTGGGGCGGAAGCCGTGCCGGCTTAAGGCGATCATTGGTCGCTGTGCTTCTGGACGGGGTACGAAACGTAGATTACGAAGGTAGAATAATTCCGGATGTTTTTAGAGCACGAAAACTAACAGAAAGAGTAGAATCTTAATTTGTTCATTTTGGTTTTTTGTCGGCTTGTTTTAGCAAGCGTTTCTTGGTACATATAATAGGCATTTGCGCGCTTAGCTCAGTTGGTAGAGCATTCGACTGATACTCGGAGGGTCCTAGGTTCGAATCCTAGAGCGCGCACCCAATAAAACCCGCCGGAAGGCGGTGTTTTTTATTGGGTGCGCGCTAGCAAGGCATTGGCATGTGCTAGTTCTTTATCTACTGATAGGTGGATAAATTGGTATACGTATTCTACCTCAGCAATGTTATAATTATTTTAATGAAGAGGGGACCGAAACCTAAAGGAAAAGTTCTTATACAATGGTCGCCACGATTTGCATATGCGATTGGTTTGATCGTTGCTGACGGATGTCTTTCAAAAGACGGGCGACATATAGACTTAACTTCCAAAGATAAAGCCCAGATCGTTGTTTTTAGTGAGTGTCTCGGTCTTGATACAAAAGTAAGTACAAAGCTGTCGGGTAGTGGCAATCTCGCATTCCGTATCCAATTTGGTGATGTTTTATTTTATGCATTCCTTGTTGGTATTGGAATAACGCCCGCTAAATCTAAAACAATCACTGAAGTTGCGATTCCCGATAAATATTTTCTTGATTTTCTGAGAGGATATTTTGACGGCGATGGTTCGAGTTATTCTTATTATGACTCAGTATTTAAAAATAGTTTCAGGTTCTATATTTCTTTTACCTCAGCAAGTCCCAAGTTTGTTGACTGGTTGCGAAATAAGATACATACCGCCATCAAGGTAAAAGGGTACCTCAGTCACAATCGCAACAACTCGTATGTTCAACTGAAGTACTCAAAAAAGGAAGCAATTCTTATTAGTAAGGCTATGTATTATGATAAGAGACTCCCTCGTTTAGAGCGGAAATACCAAAAAATTCAAAAATCTTTTGGGCACATTACATAGGCCGAGGTGGTGAAACTGGTATACACGCTGCGTTCAGAGCGCAGTGCTCGCAAGGGCATGGAGGTTCAAGTCCTCTCCTCGGCACTAGAGAGAACAAGATGAGTGAAACTTTTTGAGTTTATATTCCAGTGCTATTCCCTGTAGAATCTTTACCTAAACACCGAGGTTGGCCATTTTTCATATTACAAAGTTCGTAGCCCTTAGCGTTTTCTGTTGTGCGGTACTGATATGGCACACCGCCTACATCAGTCGGCATATTTGGGAGATAGTTTGGAACCAGTTCGTTCAAAGTTTGCGGGTACATTCCGTTATTGTGGTTATAGTAATTTTTTAGTGCGGCATGAAGCAAGGTCGAATTGATTGTTTGGTCAAAACTGGAAGAGCTATTTGTGCGCACACTTTGTGGTTGATTTGCATTATTTAGAGCAACATTCCCTATCATGGGGAGAAACTTAAAAAGTATAAACCCAAAAATTAGAGCACTTACCATTCCGATGACGGCGAAAAACCATAAAAAGAAGTGCAGAATTTTATGCCCAACGGAAGGGCCTTGCTGAGTAGGGATATTTTGTACTGTCGAATTTGTGGGAGGCATAGCAAAAGTGTAGCACCAGTTTGAGGAGTTTCTACTGAAGTCCTGTGGTCTGGTCTAGACAGCTCTTTCGCCCCACATTTTTGCAAATTCTACAAAAGCTTTTGTGTGCAGCGTATTTCCCTTTTCCCAATAGAGAGGCTCTAATATTATTCAGTAGACTCCATAGAAACAAAAATCTCTATATGATATATCATACAGAGATTTTTTTGAGTCCTTGTAAGTTCTCGGAGAGAGCTTTTATGGAAGAGGCTGTTGCTGGCTCATGCAATGGAAGGTGCCGTAGCCGTAGACGAGATAGGTTGCATCAATCCCTACTACTTTTCTGTCAGGAAAAACTGATTGAATTATGTCGAGTGCTTTTGTATCGTTTTCGGTGCCAAATGTAGGCACCAGTACTTTCGTGTTTCCGATATAAAAATTTGCATAGCTCGCAGGCAAAGGTTCAGCGTGTGCAGATATCTTTCCCGGAGTCGGAAGTTTAATAACAGTGAGGGGATTACCGTCTTGGTCTTTTGAATTTTGTAGAATCTCATAGTTCTCTTTTAGGACTCTATGATCGGCTGATCCTGCATCTTCTGCATATGCACACAGCACCGTTGTGGGGTTTACAAAGCGTGCGATGTCGTCGATGTGCCCATCGGTGTCGTCGCCCTCAATACCTTCTTTCAGCCAAATGAAGTGCTGAACACCGAGGTAGTCGCTCAGGTATTTTTCTATTTCCTCACGGCTCAAGTTTGGATTTCTATTTTTGTTTAATAAGCATTGCTCAGTAGTCATCAAAGTGCCTTTACCATTTACTTCAATAGAGCCTCCCTCCATAACAATGCTTGGCTCAAACATAGGGAGGTTCATTTTTGCATTCATCGCATAGGGAATCTCGTTGTCTTTCAGGAGTATTTTGTATTTGTTGCCCCACGCATTAAAAGTCCATTTCGCCATGGCGAGCTCTTTTGTTTTTGGATTTGTTATGAAGATTGGTCCGTAGTCTCTGAACCAAATGTCAGCGTAGTTAGCGGGATGGAATGTAACTCTTTCCATGTCTACACCTTCTCCTTCCAATAGTTCGGTCACATGATCAAGCATCACTTCATTCAGAACTTGTAGTTCAACTTTCTCTGAAGTGGAGATTTCTTTTATAAATTCAGCAAAAGATTCTTCTGCTTCTTTGAGGTGGGGGAATGAGGTGGTGTCGTGAGGCCATGAGAGCCACACAGCGGAGTGCTTTTCCCACTCTGCGGGCATAGAGAAACCTAAGTTTTTTGGAGTATTGTTTTCCATAGATGGTTCAAAAATATGTCTTGGTGCCGAATGAAAATCGATGAGATGCAAGGCGCGAGTGAGGAGCAAACTGAGTCATATCGAGCATATTACGAGGGAGCACCGGAACTCGCAACGAAGCAGATCGCAATTTTCATTCAGGCACCCATTGGTAGGTGTCGGGACGACGGTTTTTTAAAAATCCCCACCCTTCACGAATGCGTTTGTTATGTGACAGGTCGAGCGTTGCAACGAGTACTTCTTCTTTTGTAGCGCTTGCTCGTTTCAGTACTTTGCCAAATGAATCGCATGCAAATGATTGCCCCCAGAAATTTAATTTGTCCTCTTTGCCTGTGCGGTTGATGGCAACGACATGAACCCCGTTTGCTATAGCGTGCCCCCGCATGATTGTCTCCCATGCATCGTGCCAATCGCCGTCAGGAGACTTGTAGCCCTGCACATAACCGATGGCAGTAGGGTAGAAGATAATGTCGGCGCCTGCCAAAGTTGCCATGCGTGCAGCTTCAGGGAACCACTGGTCGTAGCAAATGAGAACAGCAAAGGTGCCAAATTTTGTTTTGTAAATCTTGTAGCCGTCAGTACTTTGCTTGAAATAATTTTTCTCGTAGAAAAGCGCATCCTGTGGAATATGGATTTTGCGGTAGGTCGGCAATATTTTTCCAGTGTGATCAATAACAACCGCTGAATTGTAGTAGTGGCCGTTAGGAGTTTTCTCGAATAGAGGAACGATTATTACAACGCCAAGCTCCTTCGCAAGTGTGCTGAACGCCTTTGTAGATTCACCAGGAATGGTTTCTGAGTACTTGTCGAAGCTGTTTTTCTTGTATTGAGGAAAATACTCTGTTCGATAGAGCTCTTGAAGAGAGATTATTTTTGCACCTTTCTTTGCAGCAGTCCGCACAAGCGTAAGCGTATGCGTAAGGTTTTTGTGCATATCGGCAGAGACCTTGCTCTGTATCGCGGCGACAGTGACTTTCTTTTGCATTTTTTAATTATATATTTTAGAGTTCCGATGTCCACTGTTTTGGATTCCCTTTACCGGAGTAGAGACTCGAGGTTGCGGGAAAGCTCTGTGCAAGTAACAGTGCGCCCAAGCGGAGCCATTCGACAAGCCGGTGTAAGCCGTTAAAATGCCGAGATGAACATACATTCTACCTATACTCCGGATCAGGCCTTTCAACTCCTAAAAGATTTAAAGTGTCCGTGGTGGATCGCAGGCGGTTGGGCGCTTGATTTGTTTATAGGAGAAACAACGAGAGATCACGAGGACCTCGATATTGCAATCCTTCGGCGCGATCAGTTTTTGGTACGTGATTATCTACGAAATTGGGAAATGCGGATTGGACTAGGAAACGGGGAAATAAGCGATGCCCAGTGGGATGGCGCAACTTATATTGAGGTCCCAGTACCTGCCATTTGGTGCAAGCAAGAGGAGCAGAAAGGGTGGGCGTTTGAATTTTTATTAACGGAATCAAATGAGGACCATTGGCAAAGCAGACGAGATCCAAGCATTACACTTCCATTAAACAAGATTGGTACGACAACCGCATCGGGCATTCCATATGTATTACCTGAAATAGTTCTCTCGTATAAAGCAAAAGAACGTGGTTTAGAAAAAGATCAAGATGATTTTAATAAGGTGCTTCCGCTACTCAACGAAAAACAACGAGGTTGGTTGAAACAAACTCTGGAAATAACAAACCCTGGCCATGCTTGGTTGAGACATTTATAAAGAGTAAGTTTTTATAGGAATTGAAAAAGTTGTAATTCCTTGGATACTTTAATCCAGTCAGGAGTTCTGAACCTGTCCAACTGGGGAGGCAGAATTGACACACCCCTCATGTGAGATACCATTAGCACGATTTCAACTATGAAAAAAAACTCATCAAAAAAGAAGATAGATAAGCTTTCTCCAGCCTTGAAGAAGTTTATTCAGCCTGATCAGAGGGTCACTTCAGGCACTCTTTCGGCAAACATCAAAAAGAGTAAAAATCCCGTAAGCGCATTTGCGGAGCGAACGCTTAATCACACCAATGGGGGAGCGACGATGGAAGCAGCATTATGGCTCAAAGACCACCTGAAAAATGGTGGAAAGTTGGTGGTGACTCTCGCTGGAGCACTTAGTTCATTCCAGATAGGAATCATGCTTGCCGAATTGATTCGCCAAAACAAAGTGCACTTGGTTTCTGCAACAGGAGCAAACCACGAAGAATCCTATTACCGCTATGTGGCGCATTCACACTACGCCAACATTCCTCGCTATACCGAACTCACGCCTCAGCAAGAAGCAGAACTTCGAGACGCAGGGCTTAGGCGCATCACCGACACTTTCCTCCCTGAGGATGAAAGCGTACGCATTATGGAACCGCACCTTTTGAAGATGTGGCATGAGGCTGCAAAGAAAGGGGAGAGCCACTACCCACATGAATACTTCCGCAGACTCTTTGCAGAGAAGTTAATCAAACCTGATGCAAAAGCAAACCCTGCTGATTGTTGGACACTCGCCGCATACGAGAAAAACATTCCTATTGTAGTGCCAGGTTTTGAAGACTCAACGATGGGTAACATTTTTGCAAGTTACACCTACAACGGCCCACACAAAAAGAAAGGGGACACGAGTGTCGAGGCAAGTGTCATGAAAACAGGTTTGGACTACTTCCACCTTATGTACGACTGGTATATGAAGGAGTCCAAAAATGCCCCAATAGCATTCCTGCAACTCGGCGGTGGTATTGCAGCAGACTTCCCAATTTGCGTTGTGCCATCACTCAAGCACGACTTACAGTTGAAAGGTGTGCGTGACTGGGCAGGGTTTGTTGAGATCGGTTCGTCTCCAATGTCGTACGGCTCATATTCCGGTGCAGGTGGTAAAGAGAAGATAACCTGGGATAAGCTTTCAACAACGAGCTACTACAACATCATTCAGAGTGATGTGACCGTTGCTTTCCCTTGGATCGCCGCTGTCCTTTTGGATTTGTAATAATCACAGAATCAATGGAACCCAAACGTAGCATTGACCCTCGTTGGACGACAATCTTAAAAATCACGCCACCGCGCGCCGATAAGCACAAGTGGTCACTGTACCCACGCAACCGCATTTTGCATTCGTTTAATCTGGAAAAATTTTCAAAGAAAGTAACAAGAGATGTAGAGCGGTATTTAGAAGAGAGCATTCAGGTTCAAAAAGTCGAACGAGCATTTAAAAAACGCTGGAGTCCGAAGGTGTATCATAAAAATACGTACCGGTTTCTTGATCTGGAAGAGCAGATCATGAAGACTATTCTGAAGCGGCTTAAAAAAGTGCTTGTGCAAAAGAAAAGCAGTTAGTCAGCGAACCGTCGCCTTCTCTAAATTGCCGCATCCTTATCGACTTATAGATTTCGATGGATTATTTACCCATTCGTACGAATTAGAGAATGGGGGAATGAGGTTAGTCCTCATTTTTGTAAAAAGACTGTTATGTTATAATTTTCCCATGGATAAGAAGATAGCAATCAAGACAAAAATGGGCACATATGATGCTGTTTTTTCTCCCAATACACCGCAAAGGGGATACACCGTTACGGTTCCGAAACTGAAAGGAATAGTGACATTCGGCGACACCCTCGCTGAAGCTAAGGAGAACGCCACAGAAGCAATCGAACTTCACTGTAAAACACTACTCTCGGAAGGAGTTGCATACGTCACTCCACAAATACGCTCGCACGCTTCCTAACCTAAAATGGGGATTGCTGTTAAAGCCGCACAACTGATCGCACTTCTGTTGAAACGAGGTTTTTATATCATCCGCCAACAGGGCGGTCATGCGCAACTCCAACACGTTATTGATCGGACACTTAGAGTGACCATCCCAAGAAGCTCGAAAGAACTCCCGCTCAAAACACTCAAGTCCATATTGAAACAGGCGCACATTCCGTGGAATGAATTCCTAAAAATGATTGGGCGATAAAAATAGTGACTGTTCCCATTTCCCTAACGACCTAGCCACTTATTCCAAAGAATTCTTTGGGTCTGTTGAATTGCCAAGGGTCACGAGTTTTGCATTTGTGTATATACGTCTTTTCCCATACTTTCCCAGTGGCATAGGGTTCTTTATCAAGCCATTCTTGCAATTTAACCTCTGACGAAAAGGACATCATGAGCATTGAGCCTTTTATACTTCCATCGTCATTGAGTAGCGCTGCTCCGTACCACATGTTTCCAGACGCAACCAACTCATCTCCAAGTGCAATATGTTTTTCACGAACCGCTGATCGGCGATTAGCCGCTTCTTTGTCGGTACCATCCATTCCTATCACTAAAAACTGCATAGACTTATTATACTCATCTTCACCGCATACATGGTAGCGAACCCGCACTCCATATCTCACACCGCTATCAGACTTTTCTTATTCTAGCTTTTTGCAAAAAGCTAGAATAGGTTTTGAGAGACTATTCTACTATTCCCGGGAATTAGACAATAAGAAATTTAAGTTATTCTTCTATCAACTTAACCAAAAGAGGAAATTCTTTGTACGGTTGTTTAAACATTGTTGAACCCATGTGCCCTTCCCCATGTAGAATAATCTGTACCCCTCCGAGGTTATCGAGCATGATTCGTCCCTGCTTGTCGTCGCATGTCCACGGGTCGTTATCTGAATTAATAAAAACCAACTTATCGGCCTTTCCTTTTATTTTTTCCCAATTGAAATCTTTTACATTCTTCTCGTCTTCGGGAGTTGCTCGCAACGCTTTCGCATACCCTGAAACTAAAATTGCTTGTTTAATTGGGCTTTCAATATTTTCTAAAATACTCAAAATTAACTGAGCACCAGACGAGTGGCCGATTAAAACTGTATCATTGGTGAATTTTCCATTCTTTAAGACAAAAGTCATGTTATCTCTCAGGTTGGGGATTTCAGAATTTGGTAATTCAGGAAGCCACACCTCAAAACCTCTTTCTTCAAGTTTCTCCTTCAAGTACGGAAACCAAAAGTCTGTATTTTTATCTTTGGTGCCGTGGAGAATTATGGCATTTTTCATTTTATTGAATTTTAGTTATCAAAGGTACCCGGTACCGTTTCCTTTAGTTTATATTTCCGCAATACGGACACTCATTTATATTCTGCGGCTCCTGAACTACTGAATTGAGTACAGCATATGTATCATGGTAACCAATAGATTTTTGATATGTTCTGCCACATTTTTTACATTTTTCTTGCCAACCCGCTACCGAGGCAGAATAGAGCGAATCACTAACCATAAAGGCACTTCCGCTCATTACAGAGCTCGGAGATGCGGATAAGGCACCACGTTTGTACGTAATATCTTCTTCTAGTTTTTCTATTTTCCCTTGCAGTTTTTCAATTTCCTTTTTTGTTTCGGTACTCGCGGGCTTCTTAATTTCCTCTTCCAATTTATTCTTGGTTTCTTTTGCTTCTGCAATTAATATAGAAGCGCCTTCTAGCTGTACCTTTATTCTTTCTACTTCCTCTGTCGCCAATTCTTTTTGCTTTTTAATTTCATCCCTATATTTCCTAATTTCCCGATCAACATTAATTTGTCGTATAGCAAAAAACGCAATTACAATAGCTACAATAATTCCAAAAATAGTAGAAATGGTTCCAATAAATACCAGTAGGGTATCGAATTGTGAATTCGCCGCTTGATAAATTTGTAGAAAATCTTGAATGGTTACACCCTTTTCATCCATAATTAAGATAATCCCACGAAATTCCAATTAATGAAACCTGCCACGGGCAATGAGAAAATCGTTTCAAAAACCCACTTAAGAGCGAGTGCCTGCTTTCTGGAACATTCGCAGGCGCAGTTGCATGGTTCGTCGTTTCGACGAAACTGCGCCGAGGACGAACAAAACCTGTAGCTGGACAGGTTTTGAGATTCCAGAAAGCAGGTGCGAGAGGAAACTCACCAACCAAACTGCTTCCCAACGTCCTCGCTCGTCTCTCTCCGTCGTGCGAGTTTTATTTCGCCGTCTTGGCAGATTATTTTTGCAGGGGAGGAAAGGAGACAGTGGTGTGAGGCAAGCGCGTCTTGGTACGCTCCCGTATCGTAGAAGGCAACATACTGGTGGTCGTTAGCATCCAAATCTTCAAGGCGAGGCATTGAGATGTTGCCACCACCTGCTGTGTACTTGTCGTCAGAGTCGCAGGAAGAGCCTGCAAACCATATGCGCTGAAGCTTTCTATTCTTCATATTGTTGGCTGGTGTGACATGCCACTTTTGCTTCAAAGCCCATGTGTCCAAAAGGTCGTTCATGAAGCTACCATCAATGATGTACCACTTGCGCTTGCCGTCTTCGCTCACGCTTTTCTCGGTCAATATTTTATAGAGAGTGATTTGTGCAGGTGCGGCAACATAGCGACCCCACTCAACAATGAGGTTTGGATGCTTGATGCCTGCTTTGTCGCAGTAGTTTTTTGCGGTACGAACTATTTTATTTATTGCTGACTTTCCTGTGTAGAATTTTCCTTTCTTTTCGTATGGCACTCCTGCACCACCACCCATGTCGATGGTGTCGAGGCCAGGATTTTTTATGCGGAGCTTCTCATAGATTTCGAGTGCACGCTTCAATGGTTCTACAAGGCCGTCTACCTTCTCAAGCTGAGAAGAGATGTGATAGTGGAGAACACTGAGGTTGCGGATTTTACCAAGCTTCACTATTTCGTCTTCGCGGAAGCCGTAGCGGTTAAATCGTTTATCCCAGTGTGATTGCACACGGATATTCATGTTGAGACGAATGCCTGTTTCGCCTTTGAAGTTTTTCAAACGCTCGAGTTCGTTGTAGTCCTCAATAATAGGAATGACGGTGAGACCTTTTGCTTTGAGTTCTTCAATGAGGGTTATGTAGGCTTCAGTTTTTGGTCCATTGCAGATGACACGAATTTTCGGATTGAACTTTTGTTCCAAGAGCATCTTCTTTACGAGCCAGAGTTCGTTGACTGACGCTACATCAAAGTGCCCACCTTCTGAAACGACAGGAAGTACGAACTCCTTGTTCTGATTTACCTTCATCGCGTAGTGGTAGTAGAACTTACCCTTGTAGCCGTAGAGTTTTATGTACGCATCAAAGATATCGATGAGGTTGCGAACACGATTTTCGAGAATGTGAGGGAAGACAATCTCCAAAGGGGAGCCGTACTTCTTAATAAGGTTCGGGATGTTGTATTGGTAGTTGCCCTCCTTCACCATCAAATCGCCATCAGGGGTGATGTCGAAGTATTGCGTGTTGTACTCGTCCTGGCCGAGTTTCCAGAACTGCTTGTAGTTTTTTTTAGATCGAGGCATTGGATTCTTCTAGAGGGCGTTATTTTAAAGAAACCTACCAGAATGTCAAGAATCTGGTATCGGAAGATTAGCACCTAATAACAGTCATTAATAGTACAATGCACAGAATGGATTCGTCGGAGTTTTTCAAAGGGAAGCGAATAACCCTCATGGGTTTGGGGCTCTTGGGTCGTGGAGTAGGGGATGCAAAATTTTTAGCTGAACGAGGGGCAGAGCTCATCATTACCGACCTCAAAGATGATGAACAACTACGTGCATCGCTCGATGAGCTGAAACAGTTTTCAAACATACGCTACCGTCTTGGTGGACACGAGCTCGAAGATTTTAGAGACAGAGATTTTATTTTAAAGGCAGCGGGAGTACCCATTGACTCTCTTTATATAGAGGAGGCACGCAAGAATGGAATTCCTATCAAAATGAGTGCGTCGTGGTTTGCCGAGCTTTCAGGGATTCCGGTTGTTGGTGTGACAGGTACACGAGGGAAGTCCACTGTCACACATTTGCTCGAGGACATCATGAAGCGTGCGGGAATGCATGTGTTGCTTGGAGGTAATGTGAGGGGAGTTTCAACATTGGCATTGTTGCCGGAGGTAACACAAAACTCTATAGCGCTCATGGAACTTGATTCGTGGCAGTGCCAAGGCTTTGGAGATGCAGGTATCAGTCCCACTCTCGCTGTATTTACCACCTTCATGCCTGACCACATGAACTATTACAGAGATGATTTGGATTTGTATCTTAACGATAAGGCTCAAATTTTTCTTAATCAAAAACCTGATGACACGCTGGTAGTTGGCGCTCAAGTGGCGCCTGTACTTAAGAAAAAATACGGATCGAAAATTCTCTCCCATGTTGTTGTAGCTGATCCTGCGTACTTCCCGAGCGGTTGGGAAATAAGTATGCTCGGTGTGCACAACCTCCTGAACGCTATGTGCGCCATAGAGACTGCACGAGCGCTTGGTATTGATGAGGAAGTTATTAAAGAATCCGTCGCTACCTTTAAAGGGGTACCTGGACGTTTGGAGTTTTTACGAGAGATTCATGGAGTCGGTATTTATAATGACAACAGCTCCACTACTCCCGAGGCAACGCTTGCGGCTCTTCGTGCTATTCCTGGATCCCGTGCCATTTTAATAATGGGTGGAGCGGATAAGGGGCTTAGTATGCAAGAGTTATTGTCTTTTGTTCCTGCCTATGCGAAAAGAGTAATTCTTCTTACGGGGAGCGGAACGGAACGACTTGTGACATCTAACATTGCAACATTCATGAACGCTCCAGTATATGACCGACTGGAAGATGCACTTAAAGACGCTATGGATTCTGCGGTAGAAGGAGATTTAATACTTTTTAGTCCCGCCTTCGCATCATTTGGTATGTTTAATAATGAGTTTGATAGAGGAGATCAATTTGTTGAGTTGGTTAAAAAACTATAATATTTAAAAATGAAAAAGCTTCTCGTGTTTCAGCACATCTTGCGCGAGCATCCGAGCAATATTGCAGAGTATGCACGAGACCGAGGCGTTACTCTTGATGTGATAGGACTTTGGAAGTCGGAGCCGATTCCTGATGTTTCTTTGTATGACGGACTCATTGTCCTTGGGGGTCCCATGGGTGTGTATGAAGAATACACAGGCAAAAAAGAAGAATTGGATGCGATACGAAAACATGTTGGCACCGTACCCATGCTAGGTATCTGTTTAGGGTCGCAACTATTGGCGCATGCGTTGGGGGCGAAAGTGTATCCTCATACTATCGATGGGAAAAACATAAAAGAAGTTGGCTACTATACCATTCGGCAAACTCCGGAGGGAAAAAATTCGTCGCTTTTCAAAGACTTACCAGAACAGATGAAGGTGTTGCAGTGGCATGGTGACACATTCGATATTCCAGAAGGTGCCATTCATACCGCGATGACACCAACATGCAAGAATCAAGCGTTCTCGATAGGAAGCACGCACGGATTACAATTCCATGTTGAGGCGACACCAGAGATGGTTGCAACATGGGTGGAGAGAGATTCTGAATGGACGCACACCGATTTTGATTTGGACGAAGAGCGTATTTTGAGAGAGGCAGAAGAAACAGCTCCCCTCATGAAAGAGCACTGCTATAAAATTCTCGACAACTTCCTTTCGGTTTGATGGTTATTTGAATCTAAGCGCTAAACCCTATACTCTAAGCTCTATGCGCATCCACATGATAGGTATTGGCGGAATTGGTATGTCTGCTTTGGCACAGCTGTATCTTCGTGATGGGCATACGGTGAGTGGCTCCGATAGAGAAGTGTCACCAACCACCGAGCTTCTAGAAACGAAAGGTGTTCGCGTGTCTATTCCTCAGAAATCTGAAAATGTTCCAGCGGGTGCAGAAATAATTGTGTACTCGGATGCGGTGTGGGAAGACAATCCTGAACGCATTTGTGCAAAAGAACTCGGATTGAAACAAATTTCGTATTTTGAAGCACTCGGTGAAGTTTCAAAAGGGAAGCGAACCATTGCAGTAACAGGGACACACGGCAAGACGACGACGACGGCACTCATTGCAAAAATTCTTAAAGACGCAGGGAAAAATCCAACCGCAATAGTCGGCTCCATTGTTCCTGAGTTTGGTAGTAATTTTCTCTCAGGTACGAGTGACATTTTTGTTGTTGAGGCATGTGAGTATAAAGACCACTTATTGAAACTCTCTCCCACAGTGTTGGTGCTCACGAATGTTGAGTGGGATCACACCGATTGGTTTCTAACGTTGGAATCCGAGATTGAAACATTTGCAAAATCAGGGGAGAAACTTCCCGCTGGTGGAGCATTGGTTACGAATGTAGGAGGGTCAAACATTGCGCCCGTTGTGGCACGCACGAAAGCGCGAGCGATTTCCTATGTGGATGAAATCGTACCGGAGCTTCAGCTTATTGGTGACTTTAACTTAATGAATGCTCGTGCAGCGAAATCTGCAGTGAAAGCGTTGTTCCCAGATATCGCTGATTCAGTTATCGATAAAAGTCTTTCAGAATTTAAAGGAACATGGAGAAGATTTGAAGTGAAAGGGGAAACAAAAGAAGGTGCCGTAGTCATTGATGACTACGCACATCATCCAAGCGCTATTGAAGCGACCCTCAAAGCTACGCGTGCAAAGTTTCCTGATAAAAAAATCATAGTTGCATTTCACCCTCATCTCTATTCACGCACCCGTGACCTTATGGATGGATTTGTACACGCTTTTGTTGATGCTGACGAAGTGGTTTTTGCTCCAATTTATCCTGCGCGTGAAGAACCAATTGAAGGAGTAACCAGTGATGTGCTTGCTGAGAAAATCCGCGCCACTGGTAAATTTGCACAAGCGTTTAATTCGCTTGAAGCGGTTGAAACATATCTTCGTTCAGTATCTGCGTCGGACACTATTCTTATGACGATGGGGGCAGGAGACATTTATAAGGTGGCTGATGCGCTCGCCTTGAATTGACAATGAGTGCTGAGGGAGTACATTTTCTTTATGCTAGAAAAAACACAACATGTGCCGAGGCGAAAATCTTTTATGCACGGAGGGCCACTTCGCAGACTGGTCGCTGGCTGTGCAGTCGAAATAGTCCGGAGTAGTATTAGGCGCGAGAAACGACTTCGGCAATCTGATAGGAACCCTCTGAAGATTTTTGTGCCAAAGTCTAACTCAGGCCCTTATCCCACCCTAGGAAATCTTTAAATTGAGTGCGTATCCTCATAGAGTCCTTGTGATACCGTAGAGCCATGGCTGGAACCTTGTTTGTAGTTGCGACTCCGATAGGGAACTTGCAGGATATTACCCTCCGCGCGCTTTCAACATTGAAGAGTGTTACCAGAATTGTTGCGGAAGACACGCGTGTCACAAAAAAACTTTTAGATAGGCATGATATTCATGTGCCACTTTTCCCACTGCACGCTCACTCATCTCGAGCGCAATTTGATAAGGTTGCAGAAATGGTGGCCTCAGGCGAGAATATTGCACTAGTAACAGATGCAGGAACTCCTGGTGTTTCAGATCCCGGTGCATTAATTGTCAGGTTAGTCCGTGAAAGGTGCGGTGAAAAATCTGTTGTACCAATTCCTGGAGTCTCTGCCGTGGTAACAGCACTTTCAGGTTCTGGAGTACCTGCCGATGAGTTTGTTTTTTTAGGGTTTCTTCCGCATAAGAAAGGAAGACAAAAACTACTTGATGAAGTTGTTCTTATGAAGCGTGCGGTTGTGATGTATGAATCTCCACATCGCATCATGAAGCTTTTGGAAGAGCTTGTCGCCCGTGTTCCTGAAAGGCATGTGGTTATTGCCAAGGAGCTTACGAAGATGTTTGAGCATATTGCAGGAGGCACAGCACTTGAGGTACAGGAACGCCTAAAAAATGGGGATATCTCAGGCAAAGGGGAGTTTGTTGTCATCTTGGCTAGCCCCTAGCCATTAGGGTGTAGGGAGGGGCGTGACTTCTTTCTTTTTTGTTTCCCTAGTGGCTAAACCCTAGTGGCGATTGGCTAGTCTTGCTATACTCTTTCTATGTCAAAAGGCTCCACTATTTTAGTTCTCGGTTTTCTCCTCGCATTCTTGCCGTTCACGGGTTTTCCAAATGGTATTAAATTGGCCTTTACTGTTTTGTTCGGAATTATTGTTATGGTGCTTGGCTTCCTTGTCCGACAAGAGCGCTTGTGGCTTATGCGTGCAATTTCAGGAGAACATAAAACTGATGCATATACAGAGAATGGTCCTTCTTTTGCAAACACCGCCCCTGTTGAGAAGGTGTAACTTTCATTTATGAAAGAGGTAGTAAATATAGATAGGACAGGCCCAGGTGGTGAGTATCCGTGCATCGGAGGATGCGGAGGCAAGCTCAGTATGCCTAATAAATGTTGCGTTCTTTGTTCAATAGCTCGCAAGTGCTAAGTGAACGACAAACATACTTCTAGCTTAGGTCTCTTGGCTTCGGTACAATGAGCTTTATGGCACAAGCTCCTAAGGAAATTTTAGAGCGAGTGAAAAAACTTCGTGAGGCGATTAATCATTATCGCTATCTCTATCATGTAGAAGATAGGGAGGAGATTCCTGAAAGTGCAAGAGATGCCTTAATGCACGAACTCGCACTTTTAGAAGATCAGTATCCAAAATTAGTGAGATCGGATTCTCCAACGCAACGCATTGCTGGAGCACCACTACCTGAATTTAAGAAAATAAAACATTCAATCGCCCAGTGGTCATTCAATGATGTGTTTACAGAAGAAGAATTTCGTGCGTTTGATGCACGAGTGCAAAAGGGGGTTACCGGGAGTTTTGGGAAACAGGCGCAAGCTACCTATGCAATTGAGTTGAAGATCGATGGGCTCAAGATTGTGTTCACCTACAAAAATGGAGTTTTAGAAACAGCAGCGACAAGGGGGAACGGAAAAGTAGGTGAGGATGTCACTCAAAATATTCGCACTATCCAATCGGTCCCACTTGTATTGAATGAGCCTGTCGACATTGTTGTTGAGGGTGAAGTATGGATGGGAAAGAAGGCACTTCAGGAATTGAATCGTCGAAGAGAAAAGGACGGCGAGGCAGTTTTCGCAAATCCACGTAACGCAGCGGCAGGAACCATTCGTCAGCTTGACTCTAAGATTGTTGCGTCACGCAAACTTGATACTTTTATATATGATATTGCGCACATCACTGGGCATATTCCTGATACTCAAATTGAGGAACTTGAATATCTGAAAAAGCTTGGCTTCAAAGTAAGTAAGGATGCAGTGCAGGTGGCGGATTCGAACGGAGTAATTACATTTTGGAAGGCATGGCATACAAAGAAAGACAGACAGGATTATTTAATTGATGGCATCGTGGCGAAAGTAAATGAACGTGCGTATCAAGAACTTCTTGGATACACGGGGAAAGCTCCACGGTTTGCCATTGCATTCAAGTTTCCTGCAGAGCAAGTAACTACTGTCGTCGAGGAAATTGCACTTCAAATAGGTCGTACCGGCATTCTTACTCCTGTTGCACATCTGAAGCCTGTTTCTGTTGGGGGTGTCGTTGTGTCGCGTGCGACTTTGCACAATGAAGATCAAATTAATCGTCTCGATGTTCGTATTGGCGACACCGTAGTGATTCAGCGAGCGGGCGATGTTATTCCAGAAGTGGTGCAGGTGGTACCAGAGCTTCGGCCAGAGCATTCAAAGCCGTATTGTTTTCCAAAAAAAGTTTCTGAGTGTGGGGGAGACGGTTCGATAGAGCGGGTGCCAGGGATGAGTGCGTGGCGGTGTGTTAATAGAACCGGATCAGCGGAGCAACGTCGTCGGTTTTATCATTTTGTTGGTAAACACGCTTTTGATATTGAGGGAATGGGACCACGCACCGTTGATATTTTAATGGATGAAGGATTGTTGACCAACTACGCAGATATTTTTACCTTGACTGAAGGTGATGTCGAAGGACTTGAGGGGTTTGCCGAGCTCGCATCGAAAAATTTAATTGAAGGTATTCAAGCACGAAAGAAAATTTCACTCGACAGGTTTCTTATTGCGCTCTCGATTGGTCAGGTTGGCGAAGAAACCGCACGCGATCTCTCGGCACATTTTAGAACACTTGAACGTGTAAGAGGTGCTTCAGTTGAAGAATTGCAGTCAATAGAGGGGGTTGGCGATATCGTTGCTCTCTCACTTCATGAATGGTTCAGGAATAAGGAGCATGTCGAGCAGTTGGAACAGTTACTCAAAGAAGTGACGGTAGAGAAAGGTGAGACACGCAAAGTTGGCGCCTTCAGTGGTCAAACATTTGTTCTTACGGGTACGCTCGATGCACTTTCGAGGGAAGAGGCTGGAGCAAAAATTCGTGAGCGAGGAGGAAGTGTCTCGGGCTCTGTCTCGAAGAAAACGAGCTACGTGGTGGCAGGCACGGATCCGGGCTCGAAATATGACAAGGCACAGAAGCTCGGGGTAAAGGTGCTTACCGAGAGGGATTTCCTCAAGTTTTTGAGCTAGAATCAACTCTTTCTATAAGAATCCGAAATATAAGAAAAGGTATTGACAAAATATAATAAATAGTATATAGTATTGAACTGTGTTAGACGGAAAAATAGAAGCTGGCGGCAAAACCCCGGAAAGGGCAAAATGGGCTTTTTATGCTGGATTTAATACTAAAGCGGAAGCACTAACCTATATTAAGGGTTACGATAGGAAAAAATTTCGAGTAAGAAAAAATCCTAAAAGGGACCTAACTTCCGTCTTTGGTGCTTTCGATGCACTTTCTGGGCGTACGGGTACGGGTACAGTTACTGAATATCCTTGGCTGGTTCAAAGAAAGAGAGATAGCTAAATTCCGATTTCGGTATTCAAGAATTTCCTGCTTTGATAATTTCTACTTGATGCTACGATATTGCCTGATGGCAATCAGCGCTGATGATGTACGGAAACTGGCGGTTTTAGGACGCCTTTCTCTCACGGATGAGGAAATAACTAAACTCCAAGGAGAGATTGAGTCTATTGTTGCGTATGTTGATGTGATACAAAAAGTGCCACTACCGGAAACATCTAACACATCAACTCATCTCGATTTAGAGAATGTAATGCGAGAAGACGAGAATCCTCACGAAGCTGGTAAATACACCGAGGCTCTTTTGGTACAAGCACCACGAAGAGAGGGTGATTATGTAAAGGTTAAAAAAGTGTTGGGTTGATTATGGAGCTTACAGATTTATCAGTAAAGGAATTAGGAGAGGGTTATCGTGCCAAGACTTTTTCTGTAGTTGATGTGGCAAAGGCACATCTTGTTCGCATTGAGAAAGAGAATCCTGTGCTCAATGCATACTTAGAAGTTTTTGATGATGTTATTGCGGAAGCCGAGCGTGCTGAAAAAATTCTTGCTGACAAGGGGGCTGGGGCACATTTGCTTACGGGTATTCCTATAGCAGTGAAGGATAATATTTTAATACAAGGGAAGAGGGTAAGTGCGGCATCAAAAATGTTGGAGAATTATGTTGCAACATACGATGCGACAGCAATCACTCACCTTAAGAATGCCGGAGCTTTTTTCCTTGGTCGCACCAACATGGATGAGTTTGCTATGGGTTCTTCTACAGAGCACTCAGCGTACGGTGTAACAAAAAATCCACATGACATCACACGAGTGCCAGGGGGTTCATCTGGGGGTTCGGCGTCAGCCGTCGCTGCGCATCTTGCGCCGATTGCACTTGGTTCTGAAACCTGTGGATCAATTCGTCAGCCAGTGAGCTTGTGTGGCCTTGTGGGACTAAAGCCAACCTACGGAGAAGTGTCACGTTCAGGGCTCATCGCTATGGGTTCTTCTTTGGATCAGATAGGCCCTATTGCCCGAACTGTGTACGATACAAAACTTGTATTTGACACTATTCGCGGACAGGATTCTCTCGACGGTACGACATTGCCAAATCAAGGAGAGACACGGGTTTCTAATAAGCGTATTGGTGTCCCGCGTGAATTCGTAAAAGATGCACAGCCTGATGTTCGTGAGAATTTTGAAAAGACGTTAGATACACTTCGCAGTAAAGGATATGAAATTGTTGATATAGAATTTCCCTCCGCTCCATACGGACTCGCGGCGTATTACATTGTGATGCCAGCAGAAGTGTCTACAAATTTGGCGCGACTCGATGGTGTGCGATACGGACTTTCATATGAAGGAAAAAATCTTCTCGATGAGTACGAGCAGTCGCGCGCGAGGGGGTTTGGCGCTGAAACAAAACGCCGTGTCATGTTAGGGGCGTATGTGCTCTCAAGTGGATATTACGATGCGTACTATAAACGGGCGACTGCACTTCGAAGTGTCATTGCAGAGGATTTAGCAAAAGCATTTGCAGATGTTTCTTTTATTGCAACTCCAACGACACCGGGGCCTGCATTTAAAATAGGGGAGAAAAGTGATCCTGTGTCTATGTATTTGGAAGATATATTCGCCGCCCCAGCAAACTTAACAGGCATCCCTGCAATATCAGTTCCAATGAATATGGTGGTTCGTGACGGAGTGTCATTGCCGGTCGGTGTTCAGTTTATGAGTCCGAAGCGCACTGAAAGCTCGCTGTTTGATATTGCCCGAGACCTCATAGGTGAGACTCTATGACCGACCCTGTATATCTTTCGTATGTCAACATTCAATATTGGTACTGTGTTATTTATTCAATTTTTGGTGGGACATGTACAGAAGTAGATTCAATTAATGGCAATGTAGAGGCAACGCTTAGTGCGGGCGCAAATGTTGGCGCTCAATCAGGGAAGGTTGATTTTTGGAGTTGGCTTTTTGGTGGGGGTGCTTCAACTGATGTTGTATCCGCATCGGCGCCAGTAGTGCATGGAGGCTTGTTTGGTCCTATGCTCGATACCATTTTCTTTTTCGGTAACCTCATTGGAGCATTTATATCTTTTCTTTGGTCTATATATAGTTTTTTGGCATACACTGTTTCAGGGCTTCTATTTCTCGCCATCGTAGGTCTTCTTGTGTATCTTTTTTCTATTCGCTTCAGTGAAGGAGCACTGTATGGTTCACTGCCACCGCAATCAATTAATGTGCACCCGCTTCGAGACCGATGGCAATTACTTTTGAACGGCACTCGCTCTAACGATCCAAAGCTTTGGCGACAAGGGATTTTGGAAGCCGACATAATTCTAGGAGAAGTTCTTACTAGTGTCGGATATATTGGAAAAACAACTTCAGGTCAAATTTTGTTGGTACCTGAAAATGCTTTTGTGACACTTCCTTTTGCATGGGAAGCTCATCGTATTCGAAACTTTGTGAGTGCGTCTTCTTCAAATTATATTCTTACGCAACAAGAAGCATTTCGTGTGATGAAACTCTACGAGCAGGTGTTTCAGGAATTTAATTTTATTTGACGCAAAGCGTCAATGCAGAATGAAGGCGTGGCTTGAAATCGATGTTGGAATGAGTTATTGTCTTTAAAGCTGACAGCTGGAACCTAAAAGCTAAAAGCTGATTACTATAGCGGGGTGGAGGAGTGGTACCTCAGGAGGCTCATAACCTCCAGACCCAGGTTCGAATCCTGGCCCCGCAACAAGCATGAAAAAAGCCTGGCTTTCGCTAGGCTTTTTTCATAGCTTTTGCGAGGGCAGCGAGACGAGCGGTCGTCTCGCGTCAGGATTCGAATGGCGGAGCAATGTTTTCCGTCCCGGAAAACTGCGAGCCGGGCCTGCGACCGAGCCGAACATGGGTGAGGCGGGAGTTGTAGGCGAATCCTCCGATGACGACTGCTCGTCTCGCGTCAGGATTCGAAGTCCTTTGCTATATTTTTGAGAAGCTTTGCTTTGAAAAAATAGCAAAGGTGTACAGCTCCTGTAGGGAGAGAATCCTGGCCCCGCTGGGCTTTTTCTTAGGTTTCTATACACTACGTTATATGAAACAAGAAGGTGCAGTTATTTCTACAGACAATCCGTTTGAACAATTGCGGGAAAAAGTTCATGTTGATATGGAGCTTGCAATTGCACGGCGTATAAAGGAAAATCCTACCCCGACAGAAGAAGAATTGCTGATAGGTGCTTTCAAAGAAATGATTGAGCCTCAAGTACAAAATGCAGTAATGGAATTGTGTCGGAAGGGGTATTCAACTGCATCATCGGGTTTTGGGGGGCTGGATGGGGGTCAGACTATTGATGGCTACTTTGTGTTGGACGAAAAAACTAAAGCAACCTTGGAAACTATGGGAGTTGAAGTGCTCACTGGTGCAGATACTGGACTGAAGTTCTTAAAATCCGACTACACTTCATTACATTTCAAACCATTAACCCTTGATTTGCAGGAGATAGAAAAACAATGGACCGCTATCGTTGAGCAGATACCTACACGTGGTTTTATTGCGGAGCCTTCAGTGAACGGTACTGAATTTCAAGAAAAATATGCTCCGCATAGAACAGACATTGAGCAAAAACGAATTGAACGAATGCTTATTCTCCAAAAAATGGCGCCTTGGAAAGTAGAGCAACTTCAAAAGCGCTTGAAAGAACTCACTGGTAAATAGTGTTAGTAAGTCACTCCATTTCCTTCAGTTCTTTTTACGGTTACTATACTAGCTCATGCAAGCATTAATACTCGCAGGTGGAGAAGGGAAGCGACTTCGTCCGCTCACGGACGACAAGCCAAAGGCAATGGTGCTTTTAAATGGCCGTCCGCTTATTGAATACGTCATTGATGAACTGCCTGATACGGTTTCGGATATTGTCATGAGCGTCGGATATCGCGACGATGTACTCCGTGCGCATTTTGGAGATTCATGGAATGGGCGTCCTATCCGCTACGTCCAGCAGGAAGGTCAGTTTGGTACGTGGTATGCAATGCGTCTCGCAAAAGATTTCATCAAAGAAAAATTCATAATGGTCCAATGTGATGATATTGGTGATAAGAAAGCATTTACTGAAGGTTCCAAATACGACTACTCTGTTTTCGCGATGCATGAGGAACATCCAGAACGCTATGGTGTCGTAGAGCAAAACGAAGACGGTACTTTAAAATGTATCGTGGAGAAGCCCGAGCATCCATCGGGGAATTTTGTGACTACGGGGGCGTGGATTCTTTCACCTGATGCCTTTAAGGTAGAACTTTTCAAAAATGACCGCCTAGGTGAATATTTTATGACTGATCTCGTGTCTGAAATTGCAAAAATAAAACCTGTCCACGTCGTTGAGCAGAATCAATGGATTACCGTTACCTATCCTGAAGATGTTGCGGTAGCAGAAACACTTTTGAGGACGGCCTAAATAATGATAGATTAGTCTCATTGTCGGGATAGCTCAGGTAGTTAGAGCGAGGGACTCATAAGCCCTAGGTCGGAGGTGCAAGTCCTCCTCCCGACACCAAGCGAAGCGCAGGAGCGGGAGAGTATCGCAGAGCGATACGTGAGGACTTGCATACCGGAAGACGCCACGTCTCCCTTGTGAGGGTTCATGTCGCTTGGCGACAGACGAGGTGGGATCGTCTCCCCCGGCATCTGCAAAAACCTTTCCTTACTTAATTGTGTGCATAAATCGTCTAGTATAATAACCTATCACAAGATATAATACATTCATGCCTGTCTACAAAAAAGTAGATAAGAATTTTTTCAAAAAGTGGAGTGCTGAGATGGCGTATGTGTTGGGATTTTTTGCTGCGGATGGGTACATAACGCTCAATAA